>Ga0326727_10002012_pt1 | contig 71875 bp, 63 predicted proteins | sample MB2enrmetagenome_FD_207643 | JGI IMG/M metagenome (GOLD analysis project Ga0326727, IMG submission 207643) | Lab enriched peat soil microbial communities from McLean, Ithaca, NY, United States - MB29MY | ecosystem: Environmental > Terrestrial > Soil > Wetlands > Peat | place: USA: New York... | reverse complement strand
TCTTAAGCGTGAACCTCTCAACGATACTCTCATGTTAGGATGATTGGGACTCTGTAGAAGTTTTGAAGAAATGGTTTGATACTATCAGCGATATCGTCTACATCGCAATCCGTGCATGATGGATCTAATCGTACAGGCACCGTTCGCAATCCGTCGACGAGTTCAACTTCGAGTAGAGCATGACCTTGGATCCTTCTCTCTCCTCGCCCATTAGATTCTGAATATGTTCCGCCTGGTAGGACGAGGAAATGCATTCTCCTAAAGGCTAAGCTGGAAAGCATAGTCGCGAGTAGAACTACTTTGCAGTCACAATCTCCCCCAGTCTTGATTGTCTCCCAGGGCCACCTCACATACTCACCAAAAATCTCGCCCTTATAGTTGACTTTATCACGTGCATACTCGAAGACTAGAGTCAGCAATCTGAGTTGGTCAGAGAACGTCAATTCCTGCGCGTCATGAGGCTTGTCTTTGCCCAACGCGACTTCTCCAATCGTTGTTGTCAATTGATCGATGGTTGAATATTCTGGGTGTTCTTTTGCTTCGGTGACTCTACTTAACATTAGGAGAGTGATTTTCAACGTATGGGGGTCAAGTATAGTTTGAGCTGGCTCAGTGATGATTTTCTGTGGTGTTCCGCAGAATCGGCAGAATTTTTCTGAAGATCCGATGGGTTTCTTGCATGAGAGACAGAGTTGTAATCGTTCGATCTTTGGGTGCTCACTCGAAATCCTGTCTTTTTGCATGTGCGTCGGGGAAGCTGTAATGGCTATTTCTTGTGGAGGGGTGAGGGAGGGTTTTGGTGGTTCTTGTTGCTTCTCGTTCGTACGCGGTGGTGTAGTTCGAATGGACCTTCCGCAGTTGTGACAGAAATTTGATGATGCAAGGTTTACTGCTGTGCAGGCTTGACATGAGGTGAGGGGTTGACTACATTTGCCGCAGAATTTTTGTCCTCTTGTCGCGAGCTTTCCGCATTGAGGACAGGTTAGGAGAGTGTTCTTAGGCGGCAAAACATCGTCGATGTGATTGTGAGCTTTATCTTCTTAAACTGTAGTCCGACAATGGTAATTGGATTCGAACTATTTTTTCTTTAGCCTAGACGCTATTTCCGGTGGAAGCGCGTTCCAGTCGATGTTCCAGACAAATCGTGATTTCCGTTCGGGGTCTTCGTTGAAGTCTCGTTTGACGAGGCCTTCCTCTTCCATTCTGTTCAAGTATTCGCTTATGACACTGCGGCTGATGCCGAGATGATCGGCCAGTTGTTCTGTTCCAGTTTTGCCGCCTAGGTCTGTCATGCCGATCAGGGTCCTGTACCAAGCTATTCGGATTTTCGTCTGTTTGTTTTCTGAGATTGATTTCTCGAGGTCATTTAGACGTGTGTCTATTTTTTGGAATCTTGATTCAAGCCACTTTTTCAGGTCTTCATTGTTGCTCATTTCTTGTGTTCTCCTGGCGCAGGCGACGTTTCAGTTCTGTTAGGCGGGCTTCGATTTCGGTCATTCTTGACTTGAGCCAGATCTGGACGTCGCTATTCATTGCGCACCATATATCGATTGTCGATAGGTGTTTAAAAGTGTATCGACAGACTCGGAACTCATAAATAGGCGAGCGTATCATAGTGTCGATACACGTATCGACAGTGATATGAAATGATAGAACTCACAGAATTTCTGGACCACGCCAAACCACACATCATAACAATGCTTGCGCTGGGTGTTGAAACCACAATCTCACTCAAAGTAATGCCTGTATTCATCCAAAACCTTCCACCAGAAGTATACTCAATCATAGTGTTCGTGATCGGTGGCGGAGTGGGCTTCATCGCTACCCACCTAACCCGAAGGATAGTTAAGACTCAACGCGTGACGCTCCTCAGTTCCATAAAGGAAGAGAAGATTCGAGGAGCAATTTACCTCAGTCTACTTTCCGGCATCGCGCTCGCTGCGATGCTTCTCAAACTCTAGATCCATGCCCGGATTTTCGTAAAGGAATCAGAATTCGCGAGAGGGACATGCTGAAGATGACAAGAATATCCGGTATCAATTTTATTTGTCCGAAATGCAACACGATGCTTCTCCATGTTGATGAGCACGTAAGAATTTCTCCAGATCAGCTTCAAATCTTGTCAAAGCTGAAAACTTGTTCAAAGTGCTGCCAGGAAATATCCTTGAAAGATCTACTCAGAACAGCGACACATCAAGAATCTCGCACCTTTGCTGCCCTTGAAAACCAACTCTAGATGTTTCCGTTCCGTTCGGGCCATCATCAATGATCCTTGCTGAGATGATGCTCAAGCGTTAGTTATTTCTCAGAGTTTTTCCGCAGTTAACACAGAATTTACTAGCATAGGGAGGATTCACGTGTCCACAATCCGGACAAATTATGGACTTCGCTCCCGTACGAGCTTTGATGACAAAAGCAATGCTCAGAATCGACGCGATCGCTCCAATCAGAACCGCAAGTTCAGCGAGTGGATTAGCTAACACATAGACGGGTACGCTACTCTCGACGGTCGAGGTCGTCGAGAATGCGATCGCTGTCGTAACAGTTGCAACAACCGATGATGTCAACACACTTGTCGAGGTCAACAACGTAGTTGATGTGCTCGTTGAGGTTGATAATGTGGTTGATGTGCTGGTTGAGGTTGATAACATAGTCGAGGTGCTTGTTGATGTTGACAGTGAAGTTGATGTGCTCGTTGAGGTTGATAATGTGGTTGATGTGCTGGTTGAGGTTGATAACATAGTCGAGGTGCTTGTTGATGTTGACAGTGAAGTTGATGTGCTCGTTGAAGTGACATTCGAAGTTGCCGTCGTGGTAACTGCACTCTGAACAGTGAACCCTACGTTCGAACTTACTGTCGAACCCAGATTGGAAAATAACGCATAGACACTGTACGCGCCCGTCAAACAGTTAACCGGGAGTGTGAACTGATATGTTGCCTGACCATTCGAGTTAGTCTGAGAAACCGCATTCAACATTATCATCCCACCAGGCTCGTAAACTTGAAACTGTACCGTAACTCCAAAGAGCGAAGACAAGCCCGATATTTCAGCGGTGATGAAGACGACGTCGCCGCAAGAATAAATTGCGCTATTCGAAAAAACCTGAATTGAGACGGACCCGCTCGAAGTGGTCGAAGTGCTTGAGGTGGCTTGATCGTTTCCTATCATTACAGGAGAACGTGCCGGAAAAACGGACGGGATTAGAACTAGAGTGGGCACTGTTAGGCTGATCAATGCTAGGGACAACAGCAAGACTGTAACTCTGACGCCCTTCAACAGCATCGACCCGAATCAGACATCCATCCCTCATACTTAATGTGAAAGGTTGCTGTCTGAAGTCTAAGTTCGGCAGGATTCATTTCATTTCATAGATTGACCACAACATAACCGTCTTTGAAATAGCGGCTCAAATCATGTTCAACTTCTGGAATTGAGAATACAGAACCTGAGAAGGATCAGCGCCCAACCAATCTTGCAGAACAGTCGCGTACACCTGCCTGAAATCCACATTAAATTTCAGGTCGCCACTATCAAGATCCGTAAGGCTTGGATAGGATCCGTATAAGCCTCCGCTTACTCTTCCTCCAATAAGGAACATAGGTTCAGCGGTGCCATGATCGGTCCCTTGGCTTCCATTTTCCTTTACTCTTCTGCCGAACTCCGAGAAAGTCATGATCATCGTATCGTTTGCTCTACCTTTAGAATCCATATCCTTGTAGAACGCTGAGATGCCGTCGCTGACAGTTTTGAGCAAGTTTGCTTGCGTGTCCTTCTGACTCGCATGAGTGTCGAAACCTCCGATCTGCAAGTACACGATTTGTGGGCTCAAACTTGATGTGACTATTTGTGCAGCCAATTTCAACCTATTCGCGAAATCATTCTTCGGATAACTTACGGGTGTTTGATAATTAGATGCGGCTTGCTGCACTATGTCTGAAGCAGTCAGGGAATCCAGGCCTGCTTCCATCATTGCGTTTACTAAATTATTGTATTCTTGACAAGAAGTGCATTGAATGGAATCTAATGCATTAATCACTTCCTCAGTTTGTGCCTGCGTACTCATGTTGTTCAGAGGTCTAATTTTGAATGAGTCTAGGCTTTCAATTGCTAGTGCGCTTTGCTGTTGACCTACAACTGCAGGCGATAACAGCGGGTCGATTTCAACAGCGTTGATATTACTATCATCCTTCTTAGCGTTATCCAGATATCTTCCAATCCAACCCGGGCTTCCTGACTCAACCGACGCTGTCTGCCAGATAGACATGGATTCGTAATGTGAACGATTCGGGTTCGGATAACCGACGCCTTGCACTATTGCGACGTGATTATTGTTGTATACGTTCTGCAGCTCAGTCATGTTGGGGTGTAGTGCCACGCTGCCGTCCAGCTGGAGTACCTCATCTTTTGGAATCGCAAGCGATGGTCGAGAGTCGTAGTAGATTTGTTGCGAGTAAGGGATAACCGTGTTTATGCCATCATTTCCGCCGCTTAGCTGAATCACAACAAGCGTTCTATTTTTCAGATCTTCAGTCTGCTCCGGACTCATCAGAGTGGTTAAGTCCACTATCTTCGGACCGAAACTAAGTGGGTTCAGCGACGGAACTTTTCCTACCGACTGTGCAACCTGTTGCAGAAAAACGCGTCGAGCCATATTCAAGGGCGTTCATAATCACCTTCAATTCAGATTATAGTATGGAGTTGACATTGTGAGACGAATCATATCTCGTAATTGAGCAGTAGGATTGTTCAATGAATTCGACGAATTCTGAATAACTTGTAAAACGTCCGATGGAAGGCCCTCAGGAAATAGGACCTGAGCAACATCGCTCGTTGAAGCTCCATCTTGAACCGCTTGAACTGAAGAAGGGTCTATCGCGAGCGGAAAATTGTATCGATCAAGAATAGTCGAAGTATTAATCCATCCGATACCCTCAGGCCAACCGAAAACGCTCGGTGGATTGAACGGGAGTTGCCCCATATTCTTCAATGTCCCGATCACCACTCTGGGCTTCACGGTTGCCCCAAGTGATCTCAACGCCGTCACGACATAGTCCACTGGACTCTTTACAAGACTCAGGTGAGCTTGGTTCGACATGAATTCATCCGATTTCAGTATCGCCTCAACAACCGCGCCGATGTTTCCGTTGGAATTCGTGAAGACGCTCCCCAAATTGTTCACGACCTCGCTACTCGGATTGCTGTATGATAAGTAAGAGAAGAGTTCGCTCGCAATTCTTTTGGCGGTTGCCGGATGGTTCGCAAGTATGTTAACTATGTCTTCCGGACCGAAGTTTCCTGTTTGACCAAGAAAAGTTTTTGGCCCATCATCGTGAACCTTTGGATTGAAGAAGGATTCACCTGACTTGTTGATCTGATAACCAGTAAACGCTCTGGCAGCAGCCTTAACATCGTCCTCGGTATAGTTTCCGACACCAATCGTGAATACCTCCATCACTTCGCGTCCATAGTTCTCGTTAGGTGCAGCAGCCCGATTCTTCGCACCATCAAGCCAAATCAACATAGCCGGATCTTTGGTTATTCCCATCAGCAAATCTCTGAAGTTACCTGCCGCATTTGTGCGGAGAAGCTGGTTCTGTTTGAACATGAGGTATGGACTTCGAACTTTGTATATTGCCGTCGCGAAATGATTGTGCCAAAATAATGTCAACCTCTCCTCCAATGGTCTTGGCGTGTTGACCATGCGATCAACCCACCACCACACTAACTTTTGAGTATCCGACGGAGAAAGTTTCTTCGTACGCTCCATCGTTATGTTTGGTTCGGCTGGAAGACTACTATCATCTATACTCTGATAGTTGACTAACTGATCTATCGCACCGCTTAAGCCGAGATTCTGGTATGCTGCAATCTCATCAGGCGGTCCGCCAAATCCCGCACGTCTGAGCAAATGTGGAATCTGCCAATCCGGATTCATGGAAGCACTCGGATCGGCATCAAGCGAACCTGTTAACGACTGGACCGAAGTATTCGCAACCTGCATCAAATCGGTGGCTAGGTAACCTGCAGCAGTCAAGCCTGACGTTAAGACAGCGAGTTTGAGGAATGTCCTTCTTTCCAACCTGAAATGCTCCGATATAGTAAGTTTCAAGTTTCCAGCTGAGCATATGCAGTAAAAAGCGGTTCTGGATGAATCATCCACTCCAGAACTAGTTCGTTTTCGATGCAGATCCAGTTTTGATGAGAGAGTTTTTTGGTCCGGACCAAGGTAACGAGATTGAGAAGGCAGATTTTCAGAGAGTCTTTCCTTAAAGCGACTACTACGTATTGCCTACCGGGTGATTCAATAATTCATTAATTTGGAGTTGGAGATCTACTGCCAACCCGTAGAAAGCAAGCAGAGGAAGCAAACAGAGACACATTACACTACTTCGTAATGCTACAAACATTTCACTCAGAAACTGCTTCATCTGCAACTCAGCACTCATAATGGTAGCATCCTTCTCTCTACGTATATTGAACCTTATATATTGAATGCAACGGCCGGACTTTGAGACTGGGTCTTCAGTTACATGGGACTAAAGATTAACACCAAAGCTCGAATAGAGAAATGATGCGTTTAACAGGATTCTGTATCTCAGTTAGCCCTAGCTGCAACTCCTAGTCCAGCAGCTCTTAGTTGTTTAGGATCGTAGCCCAGAGGCAGTAGCAGGTTCATTGCTGATGAACGCAGTAGGTCGACGTATTCCTCAGCGTCATAATCACCCTTGTTGGCAAGTCCTAGTGGAAGGGCTCGATTATTTAGCATCCTCGACTTCCTTCGAGTTAACACGTAGCATACTGACTCTCCGGCTTGAACCTCTTGACCTTCTCTGACTAGATGCCTCGCTGCTACTGCTTGAGGGATTATTTTTTCGTAATCCTCCGGATTCTTGCTGAGATTCTTTGAGATTACCAGATCTTCGATAGCAGCATCTCGTTGTCTGAGCTTGGCTACGTAGAGTTTCAAGACAGCAAACGCTTCCGGAATCAACTTCCTAAACTCTTCAGAATTTCTAGCTTTCGAGAGTACTTCGAGCATCTGATTCTGACATTCGTTCACTACCCGTGGCATGTCATGTCTTCTTAGTTCAATCCCTCTCAGCTTCAGTTTGCCGTCTTCGGAGACTCCATAATATCGATTCAACACCGGCGCGTGCCGATCCATTCGTGAGTTAAGAAATACAATCCACTTGTACTGGCCTTCGAAGCTTATCGGAAAATCAAGTCCCCTCGCTATTTCGCAAGCTAGATCTTCGTATTCTCTGTTCGTAGCATTAGCTTTCTTCAGCCACATCGAATCAACAATGCCATGAACAAGTTTGAAACCTTTAGACTCAGCAAATGCCACTGCCTTCCTAAGTATCTCTCTTGAATACGCGCACGTGGCAATGTGTGCGTCTATCTTGCCAAACCTCGCATTCTTGAACCCCAGATACCCAAATGAGCAGACGAGAATCCATTTCAACGCGGCTTGACGTTGATCATAGCGAAGTCTGATATGCTGGTTGGTCGTTCCTTTCTTAAGCTTCTTGTAGAGCACACGCTTTCGTAGCAGTATACGCAATGAACGGGGAACGATTCCTTCCCATCTTTCGCAGATATTCCAACCTAGCTCGGGGACTCTGCTGGTTGAGTTCGGACAACATTCGCATTTAACCGTCTCTCCGCTAAGGTTCTTCTTCATCATAATCGTCGGGTAGAGTGAAGAGAAATCTAGTTCTCCAACCGAATCGTGTATTCCGAACTGTGGTTCGTAGATTAATCCTCCCCGATCAACAGTAAGAAGTTCTTTCCCGTTCTTCCAGTCCTCAGCCTCATTCTTGTTCCAGGGAATCAGCACGTCTTGCTTCACTGCGTGATATAGTTGTAGTGAAGTCATGCTCGTGCCGATTGTAGTTCGAGAAGCTCTCTGAACTGGAATTATGCAGGTTCTCGCAACTTCGAACAGGCCTTCCAGACCACAGTCTGTGCCAATGAATGCGTTTGACTCGTCGATATGCACTCTTCCAAACAGTCTTGCAGCGGTCTGTCTGAAAAGTATCTTCCCGTACGAGAAGTAGCTGTGTCCCTGCAATTCGTAGATTCTCAACGGAACTTCTTCACGTCCAAGAATCATGTTATCCAGAATTCCGTTGAGGTCTGCGCGTCTTGCTAGATATGGAAAGATGAATGAATCCCCGTCTTCGGTAAGAATGATGTCTGGATTAATTTCACGAAAAACCTCGACAAGTTTAAAGAGCTTTTCCGTTTCATCACCCGAATCTATTCTGAGAATTTCGTTCCCATCACGAATGGTTACCGAATGTAACTCGTCTTCAAAACTTCGAATTCTACCGAAGAGGTTGGTCGTGAGTTTGAATTCAATTCTTCGTAACGGCGGCAGCTCGTAGTCAGTTGATTCCCGAGAATCCTTCAGTGTCCATCGTACACCATTCCATGTTTCTTCTGCTTCAACAAGTCCGAAGGGAAACAGGTCTTTCTTGTATAGGTACATCTGCGTGGATGGAATGTCAACATTGTATAGTCGAAATCTGAAAAAATTTCCATATCGCTGAATTCTTTTTGCTGATTCTAGGGCTTCCCGTTCACTGGAAACGGTGACCTCAAGAACCTTACGTCGAAATTGATCGCCTGCTTTTTCAAATTTCTCCACGAACTTCCAAGGGCACATGAAAGGTTGTGAGGTCAGATTGGAGAGATCACTAGGTTCACCGGCTATGTGAAACCGTGGCCTCCACTGATCGGTGAGCTTGACGCAGGTTCCATCTGTCTTCTTTAGCCAGATTATCATTGAGTCTGCTTTTGGATAAAGGTCGATAATCCACCCTAGATGCTTCAATAACAACACAGCCCATAACCAATCTCAACCATTTACAACATGGAGAGAGAAGCGAAAAGGTACGAGTCCAAGGTGAAAGTATGAGTGAATATGAAGAAGTGGGCGAAGTCTGAAATAGCGTGGAGATTAAGAGTGCTGTATTAGGAGTATGGATTATGCGTCCGACCAAACCACTCATGCTCGCGGTTCTTGTAATATCATTGCTCTTCATGACGCAACGTGTCGCTGCCACACTCATCGTCAGTTGCCCCTTCGGTTCTCCCGGCGGAGACGATCTGAGCCGAGGATTTTATGTCACATCATATCCGGGCTCCAACCTCTACGACGTTCACGTTCAATATGATGCCAGTCCAAGCGGTACGTATACGATCTCCATGACTGCACGCCTTGGAGCTTACAATGGACCTATCGTTGGAACACCGCAGACCGTTGTCGTCAGTCTTCCATCGACTACAAGCGAACAGGACGTGATATTTCACTTCGGAGGCGCACCAGTACCGTCAGGCAGCACCGTGACTTTCACACAGAAAAAAATTACCGGTTCTGGGACCGTTTACTATAACACCGGTTCCGGCACATGTTCCGGGGTGTTTGAGACAAATGGTACGACCCCACCCTTAGATACGGTGCGTAGGAACAGCGTTGGTCTCGGGATATCAGAATCCTCAGTGTCAACAGATTGGGCGATTAGTCACGTTTCAGCAATTCCCTTTAACCCTCAGCCTGGTACACCCATAGCATTTAGCGCGGTGTTGACTGCACTCTCTACGACGGGTTCGTATCCGCAGAGCGTTTATGTGAAATGTACGATTGACGGGATGTCCTGTGGTGGAGGAAGTGTTGCGTATCCCGGACCGACTGGCGCTCCGGCTATTGTGAATGCGCAAGTCCCGTGGATCGCGACACCTGGAATACACACGCTAACCTGGTCGGTTTCGGCAAATAACGATCCGAACCCTAACAATAACATAATGAGCATAATGTTCGCGGTCGGATCAGTCCAAACATCTCAGACAACTCAAATACCGACCTCGACACAGTCGATGCCCCCTGGCTTTATGATCGAAGTGAATCCCGCCTCTCAGAGTGTGACTCAGGGACAGACGGCATCATACTCGGTGAACGTTACCCCTCTCAACGGTTTCAATTCGCAAGTATCATTATCCGTCTCAGGATTACCTTCAGGTGCCAACGGAGTCTTCAGCAATCCCTCTGGAACTCCAAACTTTACTTCAACGCTAACAGTCACATTGACAGGGAATGTATCAGCCGGTTCCTACACGTTGACAGTGACTGGGAGTGGAGGGGGATTAAGCCAAGTCGCCAATCTCGTCCTAACAGTAAATGCAGCATTAGTGACACAAACCTCAACCTCCCCAACTCAAACATCAAGCGACCTGGTGAGTATGATCCAACAAAACCAACCCCTCATACTTGGAGGTATAGCCCTTGTAATCGTCTTAGCTGTCGCCGTCGCGCTCATTTCTCGCAGAAAACCAACTCAACCGACACAAGCTACTCCGGCCACAACACCCGGAATGATCTACTGCCGAAAATGCGGAACCCAAAACCACACCGCCAACGAGTTCTGCATAAAATGCGGCAACAAACTACACTAACAACCAGCGTACTCATCAGAGGTTTGTTGGCATGACACGTCGGATTGGGATTATTGGTGCTCCTCTCTGTGATGGATTGCGCGAATCTGGCGTTGAGATTGCTCCTAGGGCGCTTCGTGAAGCTGGCCTCGTTGAGGTTCTGAAGACCCATTCGGATGTTAGAGATTTTGGAGACCTTTCGCTCAAGACTGTTGCGCAAGATGAGTTAACAGGAAAATCCCGAAACCTGAAACTAGTTTCCGAAAGTTGCCAAACAATAAAACGTATGGTTTCTCAGGTTGTCAACGATGGATATTTTCCTCTAGTAATTGGCGGCGATTGCAGCCTCTTTCCAGGCGCACTCGCTGGAATCACGCCAGCAGACCATGACATCAGTGCAGTTTACCTGGATGGTCATCCTGATTTCCATACACCTGAGACCACAAAGTCCGGCTATTTCTCTGGCATGGGTCTTGCTATTGCTGTTGGTTTTGGGCCTGACGAATTAACGCACCTGGGCAACAGATTCCCTATTTTGAAGCCTCAGAGTGCTCTGCTCGCAGGGCCTCGTCCGGCAAATATAGATGAATCGGAAATCGATGGTCTAACCAAAGCTGGTTTGAGAACCATCTTTCTAAAAGACCAAGGAGCTGAAAATTTCAGGCACGAGCTGGAGCGTTCGTCCCAGTTCCTTTCGAGACCGGTCTACCTACATTTCGATTGTGATGTTATGAATCCTCAAGAAATGCCTGCGTTGGCAGGTATGAAAGCTAATGTTCATTGTTCTGGGGGGCTCAGCCTCGAAGAAGCATTGTCGGTTTGTAACGTTCTCTCTGAACTGCCGCTTGCGGGAATGGATGTTACTCTCTATGATCCGACTGCGGACAATGATGCTATATGCGCCAAGAAAATTATCAAACTGCTGGAACACGTGCTTTTTCACTAAAGAAACATATGCGCCTCCAATTCAACACATTAAATAATTTTCACGTAACTTGTTACATCTATGCATCTCACCCCCGAAGAATCCAAGATATTGAGAGGCGAGAACGGAGAGGGCGCCCGTATCGCGATGGAATTGCTCGTGGCAGTTGGCGAAGGATTCGAAGCGCAAAAAATGATTCCCATCAGTCGGGCTCATGCAGCATCAAGTGGACAAGAAGGCGACTTGTTTTTTGTCGAGATGCTTGCGAAAGGCGGAGGTCGTTGCAAAATTCCAACGACCACAAATCCTGTTGTGAACTTCGAATATTTTGAGAAGATCATGGACATCACAGAGGAAGAAGCAGAAGCCTCGGTAGCTCGGAAAGTCAAGTATTACTACGAACAGATCGGTGCGGTCATGAGTCAATCCTGTATCCCGTATCTTGCAGAAAACATACCACAGTATGGCGAACATGTGGCTTTCTCGGAGTCAAGTGCAACACCCTACGTCAATTCAGTGATTGGAGCATTCACTAACAGGGAATCTATTCAAACAGCTTTGGCAGCTGGCATAATCGGCAAGACCCCTGAATTCGGTTTGCATTTTCCAGAGAATCGCAAAGGCACGGTGTTGGTTAAAGTAGAAACAGAAATGAAAGACGGCTACGATTATTCACTTCTCGGACAGTACGTTGGGAAAAAAGTTGGGAATGGGATACCTGTATTTGAAGGAATATCGAAACGACCCACGATCGACCAGTACGTCAACTTATGTGCCATGATGAATGTGACCGGTGCCATACCGATGTTTCACATACCAGGCTTCACGGTTGAAGCGAAAACTACCGACGAGGCTTTCGATGGAAATCCTCGAATTGACAAAATCACCGTGACCCGCCAGGAATTAAAAGAGACAGAAGATGAGCTTCAAACAACGAACGGCAAAGTAGACCTGATCATGTTGGGATGCCCTCACTACAACCTAGATCAGCTCGGAGACATAGCGAAACTCCTTAGAGGCAAAAGAATTCGTTCTGATATCACATTTTGGATCAACACTTCGGCAACTACCAAGATCATGGCGGAAAGAGCTGGATACCTTAAGATTCTTGATGAGGCAGGAACGCGCGTAATAACAGACACTTGCATCGACATGTTCTGCTTCAATAATTTAAAGGGAAAGACAGGCATGACTGATTCACCGAAGTGCGCGTACTATAGACGATTCGGAAACGTAAGAGTTGGCAGTATGGAGGAGTGTGTTGCAACCGCGATCGAGAGGGCCTGAATATAATTGTCAAACAAAACGCTAGGCTGTCACAGAATAGTCAAGGGTTGCGGAGAAGGAGAAGCATTAGTTTCGAATGATGCCATATGTTTCTACTTGACAGATCCTAAAACGGGAGTAGTTCGAGAACGGGGTCACAGTTTGGAAGGCAAAAGCGTTGCGGGAAAGGTGCTCGTCTTCTCAACAGGGAAGGCCAGTTCCGCAGTACAGATGGATGGCCTCCGAAAGCTTATGTTGAATAATTCATTGCCGGCTGCCATGATTGTCACCACTCCGGAACTTGTCCTTGTGTCCGCTGCCGCTATTCTCAAAATTCCGCTCGTAGATAAGTTGGATCAAGATCCTTTTGGTGTGATTCAAACCGGGGACTTTGTAAAGGTTGATGCCACGAATGCGACAGTTACAGTGGCCAAGACAGTGACTTAGAGATTTTTCGTTTAGCGTTGTCGCCGCCGTTTTGATCCATCCGTATTAATACCGTCCAGAAATTTACTCAGCACGTTGATGAATTTCTAGCGTTTTTCTCACAACGCAAGGTGAGAACTGTTCTGGAAAACCACTAGTTTGGAATTTAGAATTCTCTTGTGAACATTTCTTGCCTCTTTTGACGAAATCTCATCATGTTTTCCACAAGTTACTAGCATGAGGATTCGGACCTGGCGTAGTTGATCGCTAACGTCTCGGCCCCTGATCCCTCGCGCATCTATCCTAATTCGGTTACGGCGCCAAAAACGCCGAAATGAAACTGGAGATAATCAGCAGAGGATGCCGCTAAGATCTAGCTTGTTTAACGATTTGTTCACCAATCTTACTATCAAAGCCAATGAAGACTTCTTCATTTATGGCCAGAACAGGTACATGTCTCGGGAAGCCCGTTAGTTTGGTAAGTTCCTCTAACGCGCCTGGAGTATATTCGACATCAACTTCCTCGAAAAAGATTTGATGTGCGGAAAGGAATTTTCTCGCGGCAACGCAGTGGACGCATTCATTGTGTGAGAATAATTTTATTTTAGTCGAACTCATCACGCCACGCCCCTACGTTTTGAATTACGTTAACAACTATGACGAAGATTCCATTTAGCTTACTTAACATAATGTTACATGAATCATGTGAGCAATATCCTGAGCAATAGATTGTTAATTATTGAACAGCAGCCTTCTTGCTTTTTTCAAGATTCTACGCTTTAATCGCATTTCGCCTTCAAAACTAGAATAAACGTCAGGTGGTCCAGGTTTAAGTTGGCATGCGTTTCTAGGGGTTCCCCTGAAAAGATACGTCCATAAACCGATGCTGCCCGTGTGAGTGATAGTATACTTACATTTCGCCAATATATTGACAGCAGCAAGAAACCTTGTTCCCCACTCGAAATTTGATATTCCTCGTTCGGATTCAGACAGATCGTGAACTGGAATTTGCGAAGACGTAACTGGTAGTTCGGAGAGAAAGAAGGCGCGTTCACCTAGCGCTGTCACGAACTGATTCCTTATTTGTTCCTGATCTGTCTGGATCAAGATCCTCAAACTTGGATTCTTAGTGATTAATCGTTTGGCTTCCTGAACATAATATTCCTGCTGGATCTGAGCGATCTCCAACCATTTGTTTGTTCCGCGATAACACAAGCCAATTGTGTTCTCGTAATCAATATTGTACTTACGCACAAACTCCTCTTGCTTCGCCCTCACGATGTCTGAAGGGAGGAAATAATTCTGAATATACGGATTCAATTTTTTAAAGTCTAGATCTTCGTATATGCGATGTTGATCCGTGGGGGAAACCTTAACGAGACTATGCAGGTCAACATCAGGATTCGGATGAAAATGTAGTTCAAAGAGATTTTTTCCGATCTGATCATTATTTCTCCACCGATTCTGCCTGGGCCAATTTACCGTGAAATATGTCTCGGATGGATAACATTGAGTCAACGCTAGTAATGTGTGGGTGCAGAGACCAAAGAACCCGCATTCGACCGTGATTACGATTTGATTTCTCTCTGCGTCAAGATACCAATATTCGGACGATTTCATCTACTTCACTCTACAGCGTTGTGGGTTACCGGTTGAGCTTGGGTTGTTTCAGCATTCGACCCAATGAATAGGATGCCGATTCCGAATCCGTCCTCGTCAGGGTTATCGATGCACTCAGTATGCGAATATTTCATTTTCACTTCGGCCCAGAACCGGTAGACCTCTCCTGTATTACTGTACGTTCGTTTCCCAAATCTCGTCCAGTAATCAGGATTAATGTCATGGAAAGCGATCAAGCCTGGATCATTTAGGAAACCTACATAATTTTCAAAATCTTGCCTAACCCCTTCGTAGCTGTGATCTCCATCGATGAATAGAAAGTCAACTTTTCGGCCACCGAGAACTCGATTCACCCTTTCCACTGTTGAGGTAGCATGAGAATCTCCGTCAATAACGGAAACACTCTGTCCTTTCGTCCGCAAATTTGTGCAGAGTGACCGCCAAGGTTTCAAATCCTCGCTTGCTAGGTCGATACTAACGAGCAACGCATCAGGAGCCACTACCCGGCTGAACAGGAAAAAGGTACCTCCGTGTTGCGTTCCGATTTCAAGCACTGTTCTTGGTCTCCTTTGGCGAACAATCTCGCATAATGCTTGAATTTCGCTACGGATCTGATTTGGAGTAATCAGCGCGTTGAAGGGTTTTGAGTAAGCAAGCTCTAATGCATCTTCCAAAGCAACCATGTTTCTAGTGGCGAGTGCGAATCGCCAAAGCAGAATCTTCCAAACTAGGACTCTGTAGCTATCCCCTAACGTCTTTCGGAACATTAACTCAATTGAGTGTGGCTCTTTCTCTTTCTTCTCTGCCATGCTCATGACGATTGAAGACTTGGGCGACTCAGTATGTGAAGATTGTGACGTTCCCAAATTGAAAACTTGTTATACCGGTCTTTCAACCGACTACGTCTTCACCGTATTATGTCAGCGCATTTAGAATGTCTGCTGTCTTCCTCACCCTACCAATTCTCTTCAAGACGAATTCGATCGAACTGTTATGCGCTTCCTTGGAACGGTCTGACATCGCATCCTCAGCAAAGATTTGCTGATAGCCATACTCATATGCGAACCTCGCAGTGCTTTCAACTCCATAAGTTGTCGCGATGCCCGCAAGCACAATTGTGTCCAACCCTCCGCGTCTGAGCCGGAGATCTAGATCAGTCCCGTAGAACGCTCCCCACTGACGCTTCATTATCACAACATCGGAAGAAGTAGGCCCCAATTCTGGCACTATATCCGCCCAGTCCGCTGGTACCTCTCCCCTCGAAGGCATTACGAAGTCAGCAACCGGTTGGAGGGATGTCTGCTTGGAGAAGGCAACGTGCACAAGAAAGACCGCCATCTTGTTCGCTCTAAACGCTTTGGCCAACTTCACCGCGTTCGATACGACGGTCTTCGCATCATACGGCTCAGTCTGCATCGATAGAATTCCCTTCTGGAGATCTATTATCACAAGACACGTTTTTCGCTTGTCAATAGTAAGCTCAGTCAATTGATCTCACCGGCTTATGTTGAGTTTGCAAGCAAAGAACCGTCTCCGACAGACCGCATTAGCGTCAACAGTGATCCTTCGTCAAGGATTCAGAGCGACTTTACCTTTTTGGACGATAGTGTTGCCGTCCACTGACAGTGTTGCGTTTGTTATCACTCCTGGAAAGTAGAAGTCTGTTTTGCTTGCGCCTCCGACATCGTCATTCCCGCCTATCGCGACGGTTATGGCTCCCGCGACAATACTGTCCTGTAAGAATCCGATTCGAGCCTTTGGATTCAGACCTAGCCCTAGAACTGCAACTTTGTCTTTTTCGCCAGTGGCCTTCTCGTAGCTCGTCCTCAGAAGATTCTCATTCAAGCCGGCTTGATACTTCCGCAACGTTCCGTTCTTGAAGTCGAAGCGGATTCTGTTAACCCATTTGCCCATGTAGGGAGTTGGTCTATCAAAAACTATGGTTCCCTCCGCATAATTCTCATCCGGACACACTAACAGGTTGCCCCCTGGAATGTTAGCTACGTTTCGTCCGTGGTCTAAATCATCGTTGTCAATGATGCAATCTTCCGGGTAAGCATCTCGACCTGCCAATCGTAGATTCAGATCCGTTCCATTGGGAGCAGTGATATGGACTTGGCCATTACGAAGCAAAGCAGCAGCTTTCGTCATCTTATCCTTAAGCGCATCATAGTCGATATTAGAAGCAGCGAGTAGCATACGCTGCCAAGCAGTAAATGAAATATTGGAGCCTCGCGCGCGTTCCCGAGAAGCATAGCCTAACGTGATTCGTGCTGCCTTCAAACGGTAACGTTTGGCTCTTTCATACCATTCCTGATTGTAACTTACAGCGGCATGGAACTTTGAAAAGTTCTTCCAAACTTTCGTGAAGTTGGCAGGACCAGGAACGAATACGTATCCCTTCGCCTTCTCCATCGCAGCCCATTCATGTTCACCAACCTTTCCCAGCACATCATCCGAAAGACACTCGACACGTTTCCAGAATGCCTCTTCATGCTCGAACAGAAGCATCGGATGCGCACCCAGCTTACGCAAGTGAAAGATGAAAGCATCCGCGATTGGGAGACCATGATCCCATGTTTCCACGATAACATCGTCACCTGACTGGACGCTAAGAGTGGACGATAGAACGTTCTTCGCTAAACTATCATAAGAAGACATGAATCCTCGAAGAAGCTTCTAATCTTTAAAGATTGAATCTAATCTTTAAGTTTGGCAACACTGCCAACCTTAACTTCCAAGACCATGTATGGTTATTACTGCTGGGTCCGATATAATTCGTCCTGACCCGCGCTTCTGAGTTTAGGACTCACATGTACCGCCAACCGTTAGAATCATAAGTCTCTAATCGCGTCGGGCAAGGGTTTGTGTGGTGGTTGCTGTATGCATGTTACTGTTCTGATTCCCGATTATAATCGTGAGCGTTTCATTGGGGAAGCCATTGACTCCGTGGTTGCGCAGGATTATAGTGACTGGGATATTTTGATTGTTGATGACGGGTCTAATGATCGATGGTTGGAAGTTGTCCAATCCAAAATGTCAGATGACCGAATTTCACTGATTCATATGAAGCATGGAGGTTGTGTCGCAGCTGCTGCATTTGGTATTGAGCATGCGCGGGGCCCTGTGATAACGTGTTTAGATAGTGACGATAAGCTCATGCCTGGTGCACTTTCCAGTGTGATGGCGGCATTCGAAAAGAATCCGCGTCTCGGTTATGTTTGGACGAACTGGGTTGATTCGACCGGCGACAAGGGTACGGGCGATTTCCTTCCCGACGGAAAGACATTGATTGAGGCAGTGATTTCAGGATGGTGGAACGGTTTTACCCAGCGATTCTTCAGGAAAGAATTCTACTTGCAGTCTGAAGGATTAGATACTTCAGTAAGATATTTGGTAGGCGTGCCGATTGCTTTACTTATAGCAAAAACCGGTTGCGATATGCTACACATTCCTAAGGTAACCTATTGGCGTAGAATACACCCTCACAGAGTTAGCAGTAAGCACTACGATGGACAGATGGAAGATTGGCGTCTGTTGAGGCGAAAGTATCGCAGCGGAAGCACTGCGCTTACAGAACTCTACATTGCCGAATTGGAGAAAGAACTGGATGAACTTACTGGCATCAAGAAGTGTTTCGGTTACAAACTCATGCGACTCTACGGCCACATAATAGACCAAACCTTACCGGACGGCACAAAACGCGGAGAACTCAAAAGAAAAGTTGTAAATCGACTCAGAGGCTCATCCTAGGGGTTCAAAGAACTTGTCAAATTTGTTGTTGCTTTGGTTGCTACGGTGATTGTATGCGAATCAAGATTACCAAAAAACGAGACTACAAAGAACTTGGAAGGCTATACAAAGAATTCGAGGTTGTTGACAGAGATGCCGAGTTGTGTATTGCGGTGGGTGGGGATGGTACTTTTGTTGATGCTGCCCGAAGCTTTGGGGGGCCGGTTCTTCCGATTCGAAGTAATGAAAAAGGCAGCACTGGTTTCTTCGCCGATTTGAATATTGATGACGTTGATTTTGTTGCTGAGAGATTGAAGGAAGGTAACTACGATGTGGAAGCGATAGGCAGGAAAATCGAGATAATCCATCATGATCATCACTATCATGCGATTAACGAGGCTTCTCTGGATTATGTTCCTCCAGAAGAAGTGCATTTCAGAATGTATAGAATAAGGAACGAGATGCGAGAAGACCTTTTCCCATTTGTTATGCGCGGAAATGGTATAGTAATAACTGGAAGCATCGGTTCAACAGCATATAACAGATCTCTTGGCGGACCAATAATATTGGATCCTGATGTTTTCTGCATAACCCCTATCGCTCCAGATGGCATATACAACAACTCCATAATTCTGAGCCGAAAAGAGGAGTTTCATATCGAGGTTGTTCAAGGAGATGGAAAATTAGCCTATGATGGAATACCAATTGATACTCTTAACAAAGATGATGGCTTCTCTGTGAAAGCATCGGATAGAACTGTAGACGTAGTTAGATTTAGTGATAGAAGAGAAGGGCTTGATTCAAAGCTCAGACGACTCATAGAGAGCAGAATGATTGCCTAGTATATGTGCGCATCACTAGACTCGCACTCAACTCAAAAAAAGAGTCTTGGATAACCTAAGAGGTTCGTCGTAGAGTTCCGATAACTCCTCAACTCATGACTTGGATTGAATATGCAGCACCCACACCTTTTGCTGGATTTTCAAACAAAACTGTCAAATGGCATTTATACAACGTCTTCTCTTATTTTCATAAGATCAGGAGTAAGATGAAATGGCATTAGTCGTAAAATCAGCAGTACGTACTCGCTTGAAAGGTATGAGAGCTTCGGGTGATTTCTTCAACGCTTTGGACAAGCATCTTGCTGATGAATTGGCAAAGGCAGTTGCAAGAGCCAAAGCGAATGGCAGGAAGACCCTGAGGCCTGAAGACCTCTAAGCTCTCTGCGTCATCAAGTTCGTAAATCACAGAAGTTCGTCTAGTTGACCGTCTGCTCAGACGTTCTCAACTAGCACATAGATTCTCCTACCGGTGCATTGGTTTTATTGAAACGTCGAATGGATCCTAACGTTTACTAAATGAAACTTGAAGCACAGCTGTCCCTATTTGCTGCATCAATTTTTAATGGCGTCTGCTCGCAGGTGGACCTGGTGGCAAAGAGATTTGATCCTCAACGCATTAGCTGTCTACAATTGATCAACGTTTCCTTGTTCCCATTGTGGATATTCCTTCCGGCGCCGTTGGCCTACGGTATTGCTGTTCTTAGAGGCGATTTGCACTATAGGTATGGCAAGCTTTACAGCGAGGTTGACAGATCCTATTTTTCGCGCGAGGAAATCATATCTACTCTTAAACGCGTTTTCGGCGATCAACTGAGCCAGGAAGAGCGTTCCCGTGTTACTCGCGACTTCTTTCGGCTACGGTGCTGTGAGATAGTCGACGCGATGCGATTTGGGAGAGGTCGAGCGTTCGGTCGACTAGTCGAGATTCGTGGCTTGAATCATATCGAGGCCGCGCTGACCGCCGGTAAGGGAGTGATTTTGTGTAGTGCGCACTTCGGCTCTAATTACGCATGCTATTCCTTACTTGGTTCTCTCGGTCTCCCGATCACCCACATTGCCAGCTTTTCATATGATGATGACCGTGTTTCACCAACCCAACGGTTCTTCAATGCGTTAATCCGAAACCGACTTGTCGTGCATCTCTTGCAACCTGGGAAGAGGCAAGCTGCCATTCTGCTTCGTCAAAATGAACTAATCAGCACTATGCTAGATGCTCACGGAGGTCCTGAAGAAGATACGCGGCGGATCACCGTAGACTTTCTCAATGGCAAGGCCTCGCTGCTGCCTGGGGCCATTAAAATTGCGCAGCTTACCGGTGCACGAGTGCTGATGATGTTCATGCGTCGCTCATCCGATTGGCGACACCAGGTGTTGGAGATTTCTGCACCAATGTCAATGGAAGGCGATATCGTGACTGTTTTTCGACGTTGCTTCGCCATAGTGGAAGCTGCTATTCGTCGGGATCCGGCTCATTGGCGTAGATGGACCAACACAGACCTCATCGTAGGAGAGAAGGCATGGCGTAGATGGAGTACCGTCACGTGACGTCGACGTCGTCCCTTAGCTCAAGGATTCTCCTACTCACGCACGCGACGAGGCTGGGAGGGGGGAGGCTTAGTTTTATGGGGACAGATTGCTTACGCCAATCCATGAGCAGAACTAAGTGAATTCTCATATCCAGCTTAAATGCTCAGGTTTTTAAAATCAGGGGTTTTGAACGAGATGATTTTTTACCCTCATACGGAAACTCTCGGATCTTCAACTAAGACCTTGGCTGCAACTTGCGTATTGGTTCGCTCGATGTCAGGCATGCTGCTCATAAGTTCTAGTTTGTTCATGTAGTCTTCTCTATCTTTGGCTCTGATCAGAATTATGAAATCATATTCTCCCAATACGTAATAGACTCCCCAGACTCCGGAAATTTTCGCGATTTTTTTTCCTAGTTTTTCGTGGTAGTTCGGTCCGTACCTTGCTTTCACAAGCACTACAGCAACGTAATCATACCCTAGTTTGAGTGGATCTACTTTCGCGTAGTATCCGCCGATAACTCCTTCCTTCTCAAGTCTCTTTATTCGGTAATGTAATGTGGACTTAGGAACACCAATCTTCTTTGCCAGCACATCAAGCGGGACACGGCAATCTTGTTGCAGGAGCTTCAGGATCGATCGGTCAATCATATTGTCTTTTCCGGTTGTCAAATCAAAGGTCACGCCCTACTGTTCGTTCGTACTATAGAGCCTTATCGGAACTACTACCGTCCCTACAGAGCATTCGAGGTGGTGGCGAAAGTTGGATGGCGTCCAGAATTTACCCACGTTAATTGGACGCATGGAAATCCTCTTAAGTGCAATCGAGAACTTGGAAAAATGATGTGTGTTGGTTCAAGTGGTTGATCAGAATGGTGTTGCATCACTCACGAAGAAACACACGTATGGAACGTGGAGGTCGCAGAAGGGGTGGATGCCGCGTGAGATCGTTGATGCTGAAGGATGCTTCTTTACGGACGCCGCGGGAAACCGGATTCTAGACTTTTCATCTCAACTGATTTGTTCTAATCTCGGTCACCGGAACAAGGCGGTAATAGAGGCTATTTGTGATCAAGCGAGAAAGCTGCCGTATGTTGTGCCTTCTTTTACAACTGAAGTTCGCGCAAAATTGACGCAGAGCCTACTTGAAGTAATGCCTGACGGACTGGAGAAATTCTTCTACGCTACATCTGGTACTGAAGCTAATGAAGCGGCGTTTAAAATAGCGAGACAGTTTACGGGTAAGTACAAGATCATCTCAAGATACGCATCCTACCATGGTTCAACAGCAGGATCGATAGCCGCTACAGGCGACCCCAGACGATACCCAATAGAACCTGCTGGTAAGATGGGAGGAGTCATATTCGGTCCTGACGCTTACTGCTACCGTTGTCCCTTCGATCTCAAATATCCAGACTGTGGTATCGCTTGTGCAGATTACATTGAACATATGATCGAGCATGAGTCGAATGTAGCCGCGGTCATAGTCGAGCCAATCGTGGGGAGTAATGGAGTCATTATCCCACCCGATGAGTACATGCCACGACTACGTGAGATAACGCAGAAGCATGGAGTTCTCCTGATCTGTGATGAAGTGATGTCCGGCTGGGGCAGGACGGGAGAATGGTTCGCCGTGGATCATTGGAAAGTGAAACCGGACATCTTGACAACCGCTAAAGGGATCACGAGCGCATACATTCCGTTAAGCGTCACGGCGACCACGCGTGAAATATCCGACTATTTTGAAGAACACTATTTCGCGGTGGGCCACACATACGAAGCGCATCCCCTAACGCTTGCAGCGGGGGTTGCCGGAGTCCAAGAATACAAACGTCTAGGGCTTATCGAACGCTCTCGCGCGCAAGGAGAATACTTAGGAAAACAGTTGAAGGCCCTGAAAGAGAAGCATTCGTCAATAGGGGACGTGCGAGGATTAGGCATGTTCTGGGGAATCGAGCTTGTTCGGAATAGAGACATCAAGGCTCCGTTCAATACTCGCGAAGAAAAAATTGCGGGGAAAACATTGATGGTGGATCAAGTTGCAGCTGAAGCTATGAAACATGGGACTTACGTGTTGAGTTGGCTGAACACTCTGATAATCGCGCCGCCACTCATCGCGTCAAAGGAAGAAATTGATCAAGGCGTCTCAACCCTAGACAAAGCTCTTCACATAGCTGACACGGAGACCTCATAGCCATGACAGTGTTGTCCGAAGTCAACTATAGACCAGACAGACTCCGATTGCTAATAAACGGAGAGTGGCTAGAGTCAGAGTCGAATGATTTTCTCCCTGTATTCAACCCTGCGACAGGGGAGACGATCACTCGGGTTCCTATGGCGTCGAGGGACGAACTTGACCGAGCAGTAAATTCGTCACACGAGGCATTCGAAAAATGGAAGAACGTCCCCCTTCCGGACAGAGTTCAGTACCTTTTCCGCATGAAACAACTGTTCGAAGAACGATCCGAAGAACTCGCTAGGATAAACACCCAGAATCATGGAAAGACAATAACGGAGAGTCGAGGCGACGTTCGTAGGACCATCGAAAACATTGAGGCCGCCATCTCAGCAGCCTATGTCCTAATGAAAGGCACGAACCTCGATCAAGTTTCAACGGGCATAGATGTCTCAACAGTAAAGGAACCGTTAGGCGTCTTCGGAATAATCTGTCCATTCAATTTTCCACTCATGGTCCCATTCTGGTTCCTACCGTACACTATAGCCGTCGGCTGCACAGCCGTAGTAAAACCAAGCGAGATCACACCAATACCATTCACATACGTAGCCGAGCTGATAACGAAAGAAGTCAAGCTGCCTCCAGGTGTCCTCAACCTTGTTCACGGAACCAAAGACACCGTTGACGCACTCATCTCACACCCGAACGTAAAAGGGGTCACATTTGTCGGGTCAACTCCTGTTGGCAGGCACGTATACAAACTCGCAGGCGAACACGGCAAAAGAGCGATAGTACAAGCAGGCGCCAAAAACTCAATACTCGTTATGCCAGACGCGGATATTGACTATGTAACCGAATCATGTCTAACATCCACCTTCGGCAACGCAGGCCAACGCTGCTTAGCCGGCTCCAACATCATCGTCACACAGAAAGCCCATGACTCCTTCATCGGGAAACTGACGAACGGCGCTAAAGCAATCAAAGTCGGAAACGGCCTTGACGAGACTACACAGATGGGTCCGCTCGTCTCAAAGAAAGCAAAAGACAGAGTGATACAATACATCGACGAAGGAATCACTGAAGGCGCACGTCCCGTTGTTGACGGAAGAAACCTCAAACTTAACCAGAACGGATTCTTCCTAGGACCAACCATCTTGGACGAAGTAACGCCGGAAATGCGAACCGCAAAAGAAGAAGTCTTCGGACCATTAGCGGCAGTCGTCCAAGTTCAAAATTTAGATGAAGCCATCGATTTCATTAATACAAGTACGAATTACGGCAACGCCGCAAGCATATTCACAAGAGACGGCAAAAACGCCAGAGAATTTCGACGCAGGGTTTTAGCGGGCAACATCGGCATAAACATCGGTGTCGCCGCACCCTTAGCCTACTTCCCGTTTGGAGGAATGCGAGACTCATTCTTCGGAGTACTTCACGGCCAAGTTGATTCAGTCGACTTCTTCACCGATAGAAAAGTCATCATAAGCCGCTGGTAAACAAATTGATCTGATAACGAAGGTACCATCATGCCAATCTCAGGTTTGCTTGAAATTCCGGCCACTTAGTCTCATACCCGGTCGCACTGAAATAATTGAACCTATTCTAGTGCGTACTGGATGAGAAACTCAGGCCAACAAGCGCCACAGTAGGGTAATGTTTCAAGGTCGCAGACTGTACGGCAACCAGCACATTTACCCTAATCTGTTTGACTCTTATCTCGACAAACAACCTACCCACGGTATTTTAAGGCTACATCCAATGAAGAGTACGCCTCGGACCGTTCTATGAAGATGTACGGTTACCCAGCTGTTACTTTTCGTCTGCCGACCTAATGTTTCGTAGAGTGTAGGCGCTGGTTAATTTCAGATAGCAATGGTTGCGGATGTGTTGGTTTGATCATGTTAGATTTCTTTAGACTTTTAATGAGATTGCCGTCTCTGGTCAAGAAGCAGTCGCATTGATTCGATAGAGCTGTCGATACCAAGAATGCATCTGATGTTTCTAGCCGAGAATACGCAACTAAGAGTATTATGTCCCGAAGACGATAGGTATCTGGAACTAACCTAATCATGTGGTTATGCCCAAGGATGAACTCATACCGGAATCGCTCAAGCTGGTTGAAGAATTCGCGAACATCTTGCGCCTCAAACTTCAGTTGTCTTAGCAAAGGTTTGCTCATGTAACGTGAAGTTGCTCCGGTTCGATCAGCAAGCCGTCGCTCTGCATATCCATCAAGCATTACGGTCATAATTTCGGCTTGGGCAAATTGTGACGTGACCCAATGATAGAATAAGGATATGTTCTTGTTCTTTCTCAATTCCTCAAGAAGACAGTACGAACTGTAAGACGATTGTCGATGTTCTCTTATTGTATCAACAGCAGTTTGACCCTTCGTCTCTCTAATAGCATCGAAGAGCATCCAATCTGCAATTATGTTGCTATCAATGAAAGTTGTGGTGAAAATATCAGTAACCAAGAACCTTTTCCCAGAAGGTCTTTCGTCGTCTACGCTTGCGTGGTCTCTTAGTTGCCCGACGTTTGGTCAAAGTTTGACCTCTGGATAATAATGTACGTTGCTAGACTAAAAATGAGGGCGTTTTCGCGTTTAACTACTTCGGAGTCTTGGCACTTCCTTTCAAGTCTTGATTCGCACCTTTCACTGGGTGTTGTTTCCTCTTACGCTTTGCCTTTTCGTGCATGAGTTTATGAATAGTCAGATCATGATAGTGGATTTTTCTTCCGCATACTTCGCAGATTATTCGTGTCATGAGTCTCACGCCTTACTGTTGTCGTGAGTATTTACGGCTTGCATTCTGGATTATTGTGAGCCATTTGTTGTCTCCCTCTATTCTGATTCCTGCAACTTCGGCAGGTGTTTTGCCTTTCAAGGTCATGTGCGGTCGAATGTAGTTATGAAAGATCTGATAACCTCCAAGTATGGGACTCTCAGGTATCTCTAATGTTCGCATGACTTTTTCTCTGTCTCGGATTTCGCCGTTTAGTCGTTCCATCTTGTTGTTTTGGTTTTACTTACACTCGAGTCTCTCTGGGTTTGTTTGTGCCCTTGTCTCGTTATTTACCAATTCACTTTCATTTTGTTTTGATTTGCTTTGTCGGATAAGGTTGAGAAGCCTGCTGCTGATAAGGTTGAGAAGATAGAATCCATTAAGGACTTAGAGGGTGTCGGACCAGTTACTGCTGCTAAGTTAACCGACGCAGGCTTCGATTCCATAGAAGCCCTCGCTGTCGCCCCTATCCGAGAAGTCATGGACAAAGCCAACCTCGAATCCAGTGCGGCGATTAAAATCATCAAAGCCGCCAGGCAGACGATTGATTTCGATTTCATAAACGCCAAGCAGCTTTGGGAGAGACGACAAAACCTACTCAAACTCACAATTGGCTCAAGTAACCTAAACAAACTCCTGGGCGGAGGCATTGAAACTCAAGCCCTCACAGAATTCGTCGGCGAATTTGGTTCTGGAAAAAGTCAAGCCTGCATGAAACTTAGCATCACAGCCCAACTTCCACGAGCAGACGGCGGCCTGGAAGGCAAGGTTCTCTTCATCGACACGGAAGGCACCTTCGCACCCCAACGTATCCACCAAATGGCCACCGCTATGGGCGTCGAGCCAGAGAAGATTCTCGAGGGCATCTTCTATAGCCGTGCATACAATAGTGATCATCAAGTCCTCATCGTAGACCGCTCCTTCAAACTCTGCCAAGAAGAGAACGTAAAACTTCTCGTCGTAGACTCCGTTCTATCACACTTCCGAAGTGAATACATTGGACGTGAAAGTCTAAGCGAACGCCAACAGAAACTAAACTCACACTTACACAAACTCACACGCATCGCCCAAGCACTCAACCTCGCAGTTGTAATGACTAACCAAGTCCAAGCGAACCCGCAAGCATTCTTCGGTGATCCAACAAGACCAGCAGGCGGCCACATTATGGCGCATGCGGCAACTCATCGTGTTATGTTGAAGAAGGCGTCGGGTGGTTTACGTTCCGCAAAAGTCATCGACTCACCCTACCTCCCAGAAGACACTGCATACTACCAAATCACAGCGAAAGGTCTGGAAGACGCTGTCCCGAAAACAAGACATGAAGACTAGGCGCAACCCTACTTGCCCGACACGGAGAACCTATACTCCATCAACCCGGTCGGCTCTAAAAATCAGATACCGAAAATCAAAGCCGCAAATCTCAGCCAGCTAATCCCAAACACCTACTCTACAGTGCGGGCTCGTGTTGTCGTAATCAAATCCAAAGAAAAAACCGACGAACTAGGCAAGCGTAGTTACATTTTCGGCATTTGTGAAGACCAATCATTCCGAACACCTTTCATCTGCTACAAACCCTATCCATACTTTTACCGTAACGGAGTTTTCGATTTCGAAGACACATACGTCCACCAATTTGAAGACAAAAGCCTCCTACTCATCGTCACCGAACGTTCATCACTAAACTACCTGATCAATGAGGATCCGTCCAAGTATTCTTGGAATGTGAAGATAGGCGACATTAAACGTCCAATGGGCGTATGCCGCATAACCCTACAGGGCATATTATCACAAATCAGCAGCAGCTCCGGCCTAGTTCAAAGATGCGAAACCTGCGGACGCGTCGCATTCGAAAACCACTGCCCCAACGGGCACGAGGGGAAATTGTTCTGGGCTGTTAGAATTGCAGGGCGCCTCTCCGATCGAACCGGCTCCATTAACATTGTAATTCCACAACAACAAACCTGCAAACTACTAGGCCGAACCGTTGGCGAAATCCTTCAACTAACCGAAGGCCCCGCCAACCATTCATCCGAATACACAACCGAATCCTACACACTCCAAATCCCAGAAGGAATAGAGATTGGCGAAGCGTACGCTGACGATCCGGACGAATACCGGTCCGCAAAAAGCCCCGTCGTAGTCGACCTGAACGACTCCAGAATCCTCTACCCCAACAACCTGAACCCAAAAGTATCCTTCGGCCATGAGGTAAAGAGAATTGATTCAACCAAACCTGAAGACCGACGCGATCTCACACGCATAACAGAGAAACTTCTCGAAATCAAAATCCGAAACCTAACCGAACTACCAAAAATAAACGGCATCTACCTAACTGAACAACCTATCAACCTATACGGTACCGAGAACGCAAACCTCTACGCAGGTTTCAGACTCAAAACGTACATCACAGAAACCAACCAAATCCAGATCGAAGCTCTACCCTCCGCCGAAGTCTACGAAAGCGTACTGGATTACGTGGCCTATCGGAGACAACGCGGAGCGTCAATCAACTCCATAAAGAACAGCATCCTGAATTATCGTAGGAATGTAGTCTTTGCTCCAAGCGGAGAACTCGCCGCCGTAATCAACCTAAACTTCACCAAAGCCGGAGAATTCACCGTTCCCATCTACAACCTCACATTACCAGAATTCTGGCGTAAAGTGCACGACATAGAAATCGCATCAGACGAAATCCCGTTAGTGGTAACGAAATCCTACCGACTCGACTTAGAATTAACCTTCCCACCATCATGCATCTATTTCGATAAACAATCACTCAGAATCAGTTACGGGACACGAAACTTTATCGACAGAAAACGACAACAAACCCGAACGAGAACACAAGAGATTCTAACCCAAACCCTCAAAGACTTCTCAGTTGGCACATTCAAACTCAACACGAACGGAAACGCGGAAAAACGAATGGACGCACGACAACTTCTCCTCGCAGATATTCGTGAACGTCTAGTCGGCAAATCAGTGAAAGCAACTGGTTCAGTGATTGAGGCTGAAAAGCGGCTCTATTTCATTCCGAGGACGGTGGAGCAGGTAGAATGCTGAAAACTGAATATCGTAGTGGGCTTGATGTTTTCAGAGAGTTCCAGTCGAAACCCCACCTCACCACCTGGAACTTGGATCTTGACAGCCTCCTAGCTGGAGGCATAGAACCCGGCTCATTCACAATTCTCTACGGTGACAACGAACGAATTATCGATAAAATTGCGTATCTGCTTTTATGCAACTGCCAACTTCCAGTGGAAACATACGGGTTAAACGGCAAAGGCGTACTTCTAAGCTGCGGCGATTATCGACAAGAGCAAATATTGGTAGATCTAAAACTAGCAACAACCATTCTTACCAGTAACAGAATAGACCTCGCAAAAGGCCTTAACGACATAATCGCCGTCTCAACCTTCAACCACGACCAAGCATCACAATCAATCGACGATGTCATCAACATCGTCAAGTACAACGATCAACTCAAACTTGTAGTCGTCCGAAACCTAGCTAAATTATTCATTGACAATGAAATTCCAACAAAAAACAAAGCCGCATTAGAGCAAATCCAACAATACCAGCATCTTATCGGCAAACTTTGGCAGGTATGCTCCGAAAGGGACGTCGCCCTCGTAGTCACCTGCCGCCCAAGACGACTACACAGCCTACGTCCCTCCCCTCCAGAAGGGGGACTAGTATTACGTCACCTAGCCCAAATAATTGTCTGCATCAAAAAACGTGAAGAAAACGGCAAACTCGCCGCCTATCTACTGAAACATCCTAACCGTCAACCACACGTAACCGAATTCGACCTGAATCAAAGTGATTCTGTTATGGGAAGACTCACAATCCCTTTCCGAAGTCAACTCCAAGAAGAAATCGAAAACCTAACCCGAAGCTTCAAAGAAGCCCTAATGGATCCGGCTAGAAGAGACGCCTTCGATTCCATCGCTAAAGCCTGGACCGCTGAACAGGGCGCGATGAGTTACGCTAAAATCCCGTCTGTCCTCGAAACCATGCTCCTCGCCGCATGCGTAGAGAACAGGAAGATTATCGACGATCTACAAGACCAACTCTCTCTACTCCGCTCACAATTAGATAAAACAAGATCAGAAGTTTCCGAAACAAAAATCGCCATCAAAACATCCCCGGGCGCCACGGATTGAAAGCTGATGGCTGGATATACGATGCCTACCTAGAATCCGACGAACTCACCGTCTGGATCAAAACCACCGACAACCGAACACTAAAACTCACAGACACATTCCCAATCGAACTCTACGCTCACCCAAAGAAACACAGCGCAGAGGAACTAGCATCAATAATCGCTGAACATCCACTCACAAACTCCACCTCAGTCTGCTCACGTTACATGGAAATCTGCAACACCACTCAGACTGAAGTAGTTCAAATCATCGCCCAACCAACTAAATTTCGGAAACTTATCTGGGATCTGGAAGCAACCGGAATCTGCGTACTATACAACACAGATCTGAATCCAGTTCAACGATACTTCTTCAACAAAGAATTCCAAATCTATAACGAATTCGCGGTAGAGTACGATGAAGATCACAAAATAACTGCACTACGTACACATGAAAAGGAAGCAACCCCACAACTTACCGTTCTAGAAGTCAGCATCGATCACAGTGAACCATTTCAGAAATCCGTACTCGACTCAAACTTTGAACTCATCCCCATCCCACACGATCAACGTCCAACATTCTATAACATGCTTCGCGACAACGGACTTACCACGAGCTCGAACGCACGAATCCTTCCTGGAAAAATCATACTGGATTCCGAAATGTTCGACAGATTAGGTATCGGTGGTCTGGACGAGAAGAGTAAGTTTGCTAATCTTCCAATCGGAACCGTTGTCTCATGGGGACCAGCCAGAATTATCGATTCCCGGCAATGTTACGAGTCGTACAAACGGAAAATTCTAATTCCATCAACAAGAGCCGGCGTAGCAGGCAACGTTCTCACCGCAAAAGAAGTGGCTTACACAGATCGAGGAGCCCTAATCCTATCACCTCGAGTGGGTTTGCATGAGAACGTTGGCGAGTTAGATTTCGAATCCCTCTTCCCCAACATAATCGTCAAACACAATATCAGCTACGAAACCGTAACCGCAAACGGAATCCAACAAACAAAACTAGGACTACTAACCGAAATCACCCAACAGTTTCTCGAGAGAAGAATATCATTCAAACACCAAAAACACAAACACCCCGCAAAGAGCATTGAATATCGGGAATGTGAACAAAGAGAGGTTCTGTTGAAGAAACTTCTCGTCTGCCTTTACGGTTATAGTGGCTCCGACCTGAACCGATTCGGAAACGTGTTCACGTACCGTGAAGTGAACCGGATTGGACGCGAGACAGTAGTCAAAGCCATGAACATCGCCTTGAAAGAAGGTTTCGAACTAATCTACTTGGACACAGATTCAGTTTTCGTGAAAAAAACCAACGCCACACATGACGATTATGAAAACCTAGCAAGCAAAATCCGAAAAGAAACTAGTTTCCCGATCTCAGTAGCAAACCACTACCGTTACCTCGTCCTACTAACCCAAGAAGCGGATCCTGAGATTGAAGCTGCGAGACGATTCTACGGGAAACTAACCAACGGTCAGGTGTTCTACCGCGGCATCGAACTGAGACGCCACGACTCACCCATCTTCCTCAAACATTTCCAACAACAACTACTAGACATAATCCTAGAAGCAGAAAACCATGACGACATAACCAACCAACAACTACCAAAAGCCATCAGATTCACGGTAGAGATGGTTGAGAAGATTCGTTCCGGAAGCGTTCCCGTCAATGAACTAGTCATCAGCAAAATGCTCAGAATGCCAATCGAACGATACCGCTCCCTATTCCCACACGTAACCGTCGCAGTCCAACTACGACAAAAACAGAAACCCATCAAACCCGGAGAACTAATCGACTACGTGTACGTGGATACGACTCAGATTAATCCAATAAATCGAGTCGCACCCGCCGAATATGCTGAAACATACGATGTCGAAAAATACGCTGAGATGCTACTGGACATCGCCGAATCCATTCTCGGTGTCTTCAGATTCTCAAGAACAAAACTTGGTTTCCAAAGTAAACCTCACAATTTCCTTGAGGAATTACGCAGCGAACGAACAAAAGAGATACTCATGGAACTCGACAACCTACAACCATAAACCCCCGGAATCATCATGCACCGAAAACTCTCAAGCATACCACTATCTGAGAACGGAAAGACCAGATACGTCTACTATTGTGTACTCTGTGACGAACTCCTCGTCCTATCCGAACAGGAAATACATCCAAACAAAATTCTCCTAATCTTGAACGATCAATGTCCCGGATGCAGTTTTTCGCTCGAGAAGGTTCTGCGACGCGAAATCCTGAAGGTTGATCTGGAAATAGCTCTGCTCGTTCATCCGGAAATTATTGATCAAAAATATTTACTCGAACCATCAAAACCCCATGATGAAACAAGAATCAATAAAGCCGATTCATTACAGGCAGACTCGGAACCAAACCTAACCACTAATATCGGTTCACTTGACGAAGTGCTCGTACTAAGATTAGGACAGGTGTTCGCGCTTCAGGGTAAAGCGGCACACGCACTCTCTCTACTTCTCTGCGTAAGAGCTACGCTTCCCAAACCACTCGGTCTCGATAGCGACATACTATTCCTGGATGGCGGAAATATTTTCGATGTATACAGAATTTCAGACCACGCGATAAGGCATGAGCTTGATCCAGAAGAAACGCATGAGCGAATTCACATCAGCCGCGCTTTCACATACCACCAACTAAGCACGTTGATCAACAACAAACTACCAGACGCATTGAAACGGTTCAACGCTAAACTAGTAATCATCTCAGACATTACACTACTATACTGCGACCCGGATATTCAGAGACAAGAGAAAATTGAGGCGCAAGAAATTTTTCGTCGAGATATGAAGGCGTTAGTTACAGTAGCAGAACGGGAACACGTATTGATTATAGTAACGAATCTTCAGACACGCAACCGCAGAATGGACGGGATTCTGCATCGAACCGCTCATGTTTCCGCAAAGCTCGAAGATCACGAAACCTTCATACAACTAATGTTGGCTAAGCATCCGTTCATTCCACCACTGAAAGCCATAATCTCATTGAACAAGGAAAATCTGGAAAGCTACTTGTAGGGTAACTAGGTTTACCCGAACATTTTCGTGAGTTGTAAAGTGTAAACGTCTAGTTTTGGGCTCACCGGTTTGGGTGACTTTTCTATTCGGGTGGGATTGGTTTGAAGACTAGTGCTAGCGTGCGAGCGTTTAGTTTTGTGACGTTCGAGTCACTGACTAAAATGGAGCATCGGCAGCTGCCGCCAGTGCGACCTAGATATGAGGCAGGTTTTGACCCCAATTTACTAGTAAATATACGTGGACTGTAACAGCTATCGTATCGCAAGCCCGATACTTGGACTTGCATAAAATGCGGCTGATAGAAGTTTGCAAGCAGAAATTGAAGTAAGAAATATCGTCGAATCAGCACTCGGCCACAAACCGTTATCCTACTTGATCAAAAACGTTGAATTGCTTAATGTTTTTACCGGCGAGCAATATCCGGGCAACATCGGAATTTACCGAAATAGAATCGTTAACGTAGGATCAAAATCAGAGCAGTTTTCGGCCGAGCAAGTAATTGACGGGAGCGGAAAAATTGCGATACCTGGACTTATCGACACTCATCTTCACATTGAAAGCACCATGCTAACACCTGCTAACTTCGCGGCTGCAGTCTTACCGCATGGAACTACAACCGTTTGTGCTGACCCACATGAGATAGCGAACGTTTTAGGAAAAGCAGGAGTGAAGATGATGCTGGAAAATGCCAAGCAGCTTCCTATGAAAGTATACTTCTTCGCACCCACTTGCGTCCCTGAATGCAATGCCGTCACAGCTGGAGCGGAAATAACCGATCGAGATATTGGAGAAATGTTGGATTGGAACGGAATCGTTGGCTTAGGCGAGGTAATGGATTTCAATGGAGTTATCTCCGGCAACGAAAAGATGATTAAAATCCTAGCAGTCGGTCGCTCCAAGAACGCTGTGATTGATGGACATTGTGTCTTTCTATCCGGAAAGGAACTTAACGCGTACATTGCAGCTGGACCGGAAGCAGATCATGAGAACTTCACGGTAGAATCCGCAATTGAGAAACTCCGCAGCGGTATGTATCTGAAACTGCGGGGCCCTCATGTTCTACAAACACGTGAAATGGTTAAGGAGTTAACGAAACTTCCGAAACCATGGAATATAATATTTGTAACAGATGACGTGATGCCGGACATCCTGAAGGTCTGCGGTCATCTAGACTACGTCTGTCGAACATTCATAGAAAACGGCATGGATCCGGTTGAAGCGGTCAGAAGTGTAACGCTTCGACCGGCAGAACATATGAGATTCCACGATCTAGGCGCAATCGCTCCGGGTAAGATCGCGGACGTAGTGCTTCTGAAAAACCTTGAAAAGTTCGAAGTAGACACTGTGATATCCGACGGTAAACCTGTAGTAAAGAACGGTAAACTTATCGCTACTTTCCCCCGAACCCAATTCGATGCTAGGGCTCAAGACACAGTGATCTTGAAGAAACTCGTAATGGAAGATTTTGAAGTAAAACCACCGATAACGAATGGCAAGCTTAAACTGAACGTAGTCGATTTCACATCACCAACCGGACATGACGCCCAAACGTCTTTTCTTCAGTTGGTTCTAACCAACCTTACACAGACCGAGATTGATGTTCGAAACGGAAAGCTCGAATTGGGGAAAATTGCGTTAGTTACCGTTTTCGAAAGACACGGCAAGTCAGGCAGTAAAGGGATCGGCTTTGTTAGAAATCTAATTCAGCACGGTGCAGTTGCTTCCACCGTAGCACATGACGCTCACAACCTAATTGTAGTTGGGACTGAATCTCGCGATATGTACGAAGCTGCTAAGCATGTAATTGAGACGCATGGAGGAATAACTGCGGCCAAGGACGGTAGGTTATTGGCATCGATTGAATTACCAATAGCCGGATTAATGTCAAATGAAGATTTACAATTGGTTAGCAAAAAGATGTTGGTTATGAGGGATGCGTTTAAGGAAATGCAGATGCTCGATCATCCATACATGCCTCTGATATGCTTACTGACACTCTCAGTAGTACCACATGTACGCATCACGGACAAGGGAATTTTCGATGTCGACAACCAATCGTTTGTTAACTGGCAAGCATCTTGATTTTAACTGAAGAGTTCCCGCGGCCGTTTTTGGGGTAACTAGGATTTGGGTTCTGCAGTAGGTCTTGTGACGGTTTTCTAGAAAATGAAATGTGCACTGATGAAAGAAGTAGAGCCCTAGCGTCCACTGAGCACAGGCCTGTTCGTCGGGTTCTCATTCAGGAGGGATTTCTTTGTAGGCGAGTGAGATATCGATTCCTTTTTTCCCATTATAGTATTTGGATATCCCGTAGAGGATTGCACCAGTCAGAAAAGAAGCCACGACGTATGAGTATGCGAACGGATTTCCACCCCACACTGATGGAAACGCTAGGAATTCGTAAAGTAGATAGAGGAATACGAGAGTCGTGAAAGCTCCACATGACACTAGTACAATTTTGGCCTGGCCTTTCTCTTTTCTGAGGCCGTAGACTACTCCGGTCGCCCCAATAGCAGCGAAATAGATCATGGAGGCTACAACACTTCCGTACAACGATACAAGCGTTCCATACAGGAATGAGGCGCCGCCGATTAAGAAGACGACGACAACGAGATCGAACAAGTGAGCTATTGCAGGTGAACCCCACTTTGGAGTTACATAGGCCATCTTGGATGGTAGAAAACGATCGAATGCCTCAGCGAATAGATATCTTGAAACAAGGATTATCCCGTAAGCCAAGATCGCGACATTCCAAAGGATCCACCCCAACCCTATGAACCACGCCAGCGCTGGAGTGCTGGCCACCCCCATGGCTAAGGTCCAGAAGTTGAATGAGTACGTGTATACAAGCGTTGAGTTAGCAAATGCACCAGTAATGAATTCGAACCCGCCAACATAGTACATTGTGGCAAAGGAACCGGTCACGAACAAGAAGGTGATCAGGGAGGCGATTGGAATGTTCCATTTCAGCGTTCGGTTTCCGCCTTTAAGTTCAGACGCGACTGCGGGGCCTGCGAAGACCCATGGGTACACGAAAATCGCGAAGAATGGGAGCATCATGATTGTGGCGTTGAAATCGAATGCCGGTCCAGTGTAGGAGGCTGCGACCTTTGCATATGTGGTATTTGCGCCGATCGAGTTAAGGAAATTCATGTAGCTCACCACACCTTGGTTGCCTGCGGAGAGTAAAGAAACGTTCCCGGCGATCAGAGTAAGAATGCCAATTACGGTGCAGACGGACACGATTCTGTATCCCCATTTAGGCCGCCAAATGTTCACAGCTATCAATAGACCGAAAATAAATGCGCCAAGGATAAATTGAGATAATACGTCAGCTCCCGGAATGTTCCCCGGCAATGCAAGACCAAGGCATGTCGTAATTCCGCAACTAGTGTAGCCTAACGAAGTCCCCACCGATCCGATTGCGAAGATGGTTGAAAGTGTGATGAGCGCCAAATATGCCATTGTTTCCAGAGCAGGACCCATGAATGCCAGGGATCCTCCCCAGAACCCTCCAAACGTGCGTGAAAGCCACACGTAGTCGCCGCCCGTTCTGGGTATGCGTTGCGTCATCATCGTGTAGACAACTACCTGCGGAAGAGATAGCAAGAATGCTATGAGGGAGCCGTAGACGAGATTTACGCCCGACACCGTCGGAAGCAAAATCATCGTGAAACCTACGACGGCCAGAGCCGCCCCTGCCGACATGTCAGCTATGTTCAGGGCGACAGCGTCGAACAATGAAACATTCTTGATGAGACCGGTCGCTTCTCGAACAAACACAGCGCGTTTAGCCAAACACGTTTTCCCTTAGAATGCCCACTATTCCGCGTTGGCGTATAAATCTGTTATCACACCACATTTGGCATGTTATCGCTACAAAGATTTATGAATTCATTTCGGTTAAGAACCCAAGTCTCAGTCTTGTCGAATAATAGAATTGAGAAGATGATTTACGAATTTCCGAAAACGGAATTACATGTTCACATCGAAGGCACTTTCGAACCGGAACTAATGTTCGAAATCGCCCAACGAAACAAAACGAAACTTCCGTACAAAACCGTTGATGATGTCAAAAAAGCCTACAAATTCACTGACCTACAATCGTTTCTTGACATTTACTACAATGCGATGAGCGTCCTTCTCCACGAGAGAGACTTTTACGAACTCACTATGGCGTACTTGAAAAAAGCCTCCTCTCAAGGCGTTCGCCACTCGGAGATCTTCTTCGACCCTCAAGCACACACAAACCGACACGTGCCGTTCGAAACCATTGTGAACGGAATAAGTCAGGCTCTCAACGACGGCCAGAAGCTAGGCATCACTTCGAAGCTTATCATGTGTTTCCTAAGAGACCTCACTGCCGCCTCTGCCATGGAAACACTTGAGAACGCCATGTCCTTCAAGAACAGGATATTTGCTGTTGGCTTGGATTCAAAAGAGCTTGGAAACCCACCGAAGAAATTTCAGGAGGTATTCAAGAAAGCGCGGGACGCGGGGTTTGTAGCCGTGGCACACGCCGGAGAAGAAGCTCCGCCTCAGTACGTCTGGGAAGCCTTGGATTTGCTCGGCGTCTCTCGCGTTGACCATGGATATCACTCTCTTGAGGACCCGAAACTAGTAAACAAACTCGTGAGAGAGCAAATCCCGATGACTGCCTGTCCGTTAGCTAGCGTAGGCGTATCCTACTTTGAATCGATGGACAAATTCCCAATCAAGAAAATGCTCGACCTTGGCTTACTAGTAATGCTAAATTCAGATGATCCAGCGTACTTCGGCGGCTACGTCGCGGAGAATTACAAGGCAGTAACGACCGCCGTCGGACTTACTGAGGAAGCTATTCTCAAGCTACTTAGGAATTCATTCAAAGCATCGTTCCTCGAGGAAAGTGCGAAGCAACGATATTTGACAGAAATTGATGTGAAGATGAAGCAGCTTGCCTAGTCCGCAGGTATTTGCTTAAATAATTAAGTGAATCCGAGTTCAATGGTTCTGGGTTCAGTGATCTGAGAGTCTCTAGGCTTGCAGACAAGCCATCACAGAAACCAAGATAATAATACGTCCATACGAGTTATCTTCTTGCCGTCAACACGAGAAACAACACTGCTGCGTCGCATTGCGCATCACCAAAACCGTTGCTTTGATCGATTGAACATCGTCTGCTATTCGACAATAAACGAGTAAGATGAGTAAGCCCTATCGAGACTTGGCTGAAACTATCAGAAACGCAGTCAATCGATAAGCCGTACTCTCAGTAGAATTGGCCGGGCCCACGAATTCAGTTACATGTACTAGTAAACTGGTGCTGAAATCCCTTGCTCCACCTGTGAACATACATGTCATATGGTCGCGTAAATCTCTTGAACTTCGTAGCCTAGTAAATCCTTTTGCGGGTAACGTGTACGTAACCGATGCGGGCTTAGTTTTATGGCTCCAGCAACATGCAAAACTGGTGACGGAACTCATTTAGAGATGTAGGATGAAGCGGTCTTATGGTAACGACGATGTTGGCTTTTTCTGGAAAGGTGGCTTTAGTGACGGGTGCAGGAGCTGGAATTGGAAGAGGCATTGCTTTGGGGCTGGCGCAGAGAGACGCGAATGTTATCGTTACGGACATAAACGCGCGAGCAGGCGAGGAGACCGTGAGAAAGATTTTGAAGAATGGTGGCCACGCTTTGTTCGTTAAGATGGATGTCTCGAATTCAGAAGAAGTGCAAGATGCAATCTCGACGTCCGTTTCGGAATTTGGTCGCTTGGACTCTCTCGTCAACAATGCTGGTTTGGCCGGTCAATCGTATGATTCTATCTTCAAAGTGCCGGAGCAAGTTTGGGATCGAACCATCGACGTAAATTTGAAAGGAGTCTTTCTATGTTCAAAATATGCGATTCGCGAAATGGTTCGCAAAAGAGGTAGAGTGGAGAAGGGATCTATCGTCAATATTTCCTCGGTGATGGGGCTTTCTGCGGTTCCCCAATGTACACCCTACTGCGCCTCAAAAGGCGGAGTTGTCGCTTTGACGAAGGCTATGGCTTTGGATTGCGCCCCGCTCAGAATTCGCGTTAACTGTATCTGTCCAGGTGCAGTTTTGACCCCATCACAAGAGCGCTTTTACAGACGACAACGCAATCCCAAGCGCACCAGAGGAATCTACGAGAAGGGGTATCCGATCGGACGAATTGGAAAACCTGAAGACATTGGAGATCTCGTTTGCTTCCTGGCGGGCCCAGAATCATCGTACATAACAGGATCGATCTTCGTCGCAGATGGAGGAATGCACGCTCAATACGGAGAAGCCTTCTTGGACAAGATAAACATGGGCGGCCTGTGAAACTTCTGCCATAACCCTTCCAGCCCTATTCTGGAGGAATTTCATTGAAAGCCAGACCAATGTCTATGCCCTGTTTCTTTCTGATTTGTTTCACCGCAAAATAGGCGCCTATGCAAACTATGTACGTAGCGACAACGACAAGCGCAGAAACAGGGGATACACCACTCACCGCAGGAGCAGCGAAGAGCCAGTAAAAGTTAACCGCTAGTGCGATAGCCCCAAGAAGACCAAGAAGGGTCATGATCGGGACTCCGGCAACTCTTCTGGTTACCATCGGAGGAGACCGATTGAACATGTCCTTCTTCAGATATGGGAAGACGATTGCGGATATCATCGCGAGTAAATAGAGCGAAGTCTGAGCCATGATGAGACTTACGTAGCTCGTGAGAAAGTTGTACACAGTCAATGCCAAGAAGATGAAACATGCTATAGTTGTAACTATGCCAGCCTTCAGCGGAGTACCAAACTTATCACTGATATCAGCCATCGCTGTCGGAACGACCCGATCGAACGCCCACGCGAAAAGGAGCCGCGTCGCCACCAGCCCAACGAGACCCATCACGAGTAGTTCCCATGCTACCACCGACACCAACATGTACCAATTGAAGATCTGATTCGGATACAGGATTGCTAGGAAGTAATCTGGGTATGGTGATCCTGGCAGTGGGTAACCGCTTGCTCCTGAGAAACCATAGTATGCTGTGGCTGAAATGAAATTGTAACCAAACACGCCATATGTTAGATATCCCATGATCGCCGTCGAACCAGCAATTATGAATAGGCATGAGAGTAGCGCGATGGGAATCTGTCGGGTCGCACGTTTGATCTCTCCCCCAATATAGACGCTAGACTGGGGAACACCAAGCGTCGCATATGCAAGTGGTAGAGCGGCGATTGTGGCAGCGAAACTTGGAGCGGCGATTGTGGCTCCGGCAGCTTGGGCCTGCGTGATTATCCCATTATAAGAGGTGTTGATGCCTGACTGGCTCGCGTAGGCGTTGAACGCGCTCACGAATTGCGCATTAGAACTAACCGCGAGCGCAGCCACATACAGGATCGGGTAACCGATGAAAGCTATGATGAACAACAAGAGCATCAACTTGTGAAGGGTTGCGGTCGGCATCATAACGAAAACAAACAACGCGACGAGCATGAGTGATCCAACGACCATTAGTGGTATTGGTTGCAGGAGTGTCTGTGACAGATTGACTAACGCCGGATTTCCGTTCGTAGAACCAATTGCCGCGAGATAGGGTGCTATGCCTAGGGTTACTGTGAAGTAGGCATTCTGTCCGCCAGCAAACGTAAGCCCATATAGGAAAAATGCGACGCTTGCAGCGAACCCCAGCGAAGGCGAGATTGTTCGAGAGACGTAGACGTAGTCGCCTCCCGACCGCGGCATCGCAGCCCCAAACATACTGTACGCAAGCATAACCGGAAGATCGAACAGTAGTCCGATCACGGAGACAAGTATCACCATGTTCGAACCGGGGAACAGGAAACTCCCTAATCCGAAGATCAGGAATGCCGCTATCGGAATGGAGAAGTAGGCAAGACCCATCCATAATCCATCAAACCAAGTCAGGCTCCTTACGAGTCCGGTCGCGTCACGAACAAACACAACATGCTTAGAATCAGACAAAAGCAGTCGAGGATCTCTCGGTCGGACAAGCTATAAAGATTTGCAGACGATCTCAACAGTGAAAGAGAATGCCACGATACAACATACATCAAGCTGAAATTATCAGAACAGGTCTCGACCATCCTGAAGGCATCAACTTCGGATCGGACGGCCGACTCTACGCGGGCGGCAACCAAGGCCAACTCTACGTTATGTCTCCACCAAAATTCGAACTAAACCAGATCACACAAACTCGAGGTGTCATCCTTGGCGTTGCGCTGGACAAGAAACATCGAATCTACGCGTGTAACCCAACGCAACATTGCATTCTTCGATTCGATCAAGGCAACGAATCAGTGTACTGTAATAAATTATCCAACGGATTAGTGGGTGTCCCTAACTATGGCTGCTTTGACGGGAGCGGAAACTACTATTTCTCCGACACAGGCGATTATTGGAAACCAAGCGGGCAACTAATCCGGGTTAAACCTGGGGGCACAGCAGAATCGCTCATTGGAGGAAATTGGCATGCTTCCAACGGAATCGCGATTTCGCCTAGAGACGGATCAATCTTTATGATCGAGAGTACCGCTGCTGACATCCTCCGAATTCCGATCGCTAAGGACGGAACAGCAGGGCAACCTGAGATCTATGCACAACTCCCCGGTACGGTTCCGGACGGTTTGGCGTTCGCGGCTAACGGGAATCTATATTGTTCATGCTACAGGCCCAATCGTATCTACGTCATCTCACCGGATCAGAACGTTGAGATGCTGATTGAGGACTCGACTGGGGAAATACTGAATCAGCCTACTAACATAGCATTTGAACCAAATGGTACACGCCTCTTTTACGCCAATCTTGGAGGCGCACATGTTGGCGCGTTCGAGGTGAGTGACAAGGGTGCCCCATTATCCTATCCGGACATTTGACAAGGATTACTGGCTAACTTGAAGAAGTTTTTCGTCCGATGGCATAGGAACACATAACTCGTCGTGTAGTAAATGGAGGTGTCTAGGTTTGAATTCCCTTGGTGAAAATCAAAATCGTGATGCCCGACGATAATTTTGAAACAACCGCTACGCTCCTGGAGTCTGAAGCTCCGAAGACATGCAAAGCCGTTCTATCCCTACTACCTTTGGAAGGTAAACTCATGCATGCTATGATGTCGGGCAACGAGACTTTGATCGAACTCCGCGGAGAGAAAATGATCAAACTGGAGCCTGAAAACTGGATCTATAATGTTGTACCAGGCGACATATCCTATTGGTACAGCCACTGGGGAGAAGGAAAGTACCTGAAAGATAATCTAGAATTTTCAGAGATCGTGTTCATTTACGGAAGACACGTGAGGGTCCGCAATTTGGCCCATGAAAACGCTGCGACTAATCTATTCGGAAGAATAGACAGCAACCTCGAAGGATTCGCTAAGGCCTGCGATAGAATACGTTTCGACGGCGCTAGGAAGATACGACTAGAGAGAATCTAAGAACCATTCAAAACCCGTTCTTCTCAAAACGCTGTAGCCACTCGTGAGAGACGGATTACTCGAGGGAGCTGCTCATGAATCTAATCATTGAGGAGATCGTTGACCTGTCTCTTCCGATTAAGAGTCTTCATACTCCGATGTATCCAGGTTTTCCTCAGCCTCAGAAGGAGACGTTTGCAACAATTGAGAAGTCAGGAGCGCTCTCTTATCTTTGGAAGTTAGTGGACCACACAGGAACTCACATCGATTCTGCTGCGCACATACTCGATAACGGCACGACCGTAGATCAAATTCCGTTATCACGTTGCGTTGGTCAAGGGGTTGTCCTCGATTTTTCGAGAAAGCCAGCTCGATCATCAATCGACAAGAATGACATTTCGACGGCAATTAAGTCAACAGCACACGGTGACGCTATTGGACCAGGATGGATCCTCCTATTCTATACCGGATACAGCACAAAGGCGGGTACTCCAGAATGGCTAGATTATCCGGCTCTCGACGAAGAGGGATCCAAGTTTATTGCCGACCTTCGAGTGAATGCTATCGGGTTTGATGCTCCTAGTCCTGACCGTAGTCCGTCTCCAGCGCATAAGATATTGCTGCCAAAAGGAATTGGTAATTATGAAAACCTAGTAAACCTGCAGAGGTTGCTTGGTAAGGATTTTCTTTTCGTTGGGGAACCACTCCCACTCGTTGAAAGTACGGGTAGCCCAGTCAGGGCCATAGCGATCGTGATGAAATCGGCGTAGATTCGTCTTACATGCGGTAGATCTTCATCGGGTTTTCCCAGAGTATCGCTCGTTTCTCTTCATCCGAGATACGAAGCGACAATAACTTGAAAAATTCACTCACAAAGTTACCGTATGGAACATCTGTCCCCCAAACGAACTTGCCAGTACCCAATCGTTTGATCGCTCTCTCTATCAAACCGGCTGCGGCCGCGCAGCTTGTGTCCATGTAAATATTTTCAGCCATCTCGCCAGCTTCAGGCGCTTCATAACTGCTATCCCCAAGTCCCATATGACCGCAGATAAAATTGACTTCAGGAAAATGTTGCGCAAGATAACCTATGTGAATCGGTGTAGACATGGGTGGAGTTCCTGTATGAATTAATATTGGAAGTCTGTTTTTTGCCGCTTTCTCTAGTACAGGAAACAGTAGTCTGGAATCGAATATGACATAGGCATCGTAGACGGGATGTAACTTCAGTCCCTTGAAGCCCATTTCTAAGCACCGATCGATCTCTTTTAGTGCGCTGATTCCTGTTGATGGATCGATGTGGGCAAGTCCAATTATGCGCTCGGGAAACTTTCTGATGGCTTCTGCGACTAAATTGTTATCGTTCAAGATGTCTTTGGTTACTGCGGAAATGGCGGCTCGTTTAATGTTATATTGGCTCATATGAACTGCGAGTTCGTCCGCTGAGAAGGACGCGTCGATGTCATAGTAATTTCCTATATGCGCGTGGGAATCAAAAATCTGGTAATCTTTCCAAACAGGTTCGATAGCGTTCAAAGGTAAATCCGTAATAGTTGTTGGTGGTATAAAGCGTCTCACGGGTGAGATGAACACGTCATCGAAAGAAGACTTAATGTTATATACGAACTGAGAACATAAGAAACCAAACATGGCGAAGTCATCTCCGTCATCGGTTCCAGTTTTTGCTCGGGAAGCAACCGGGCTCGTGCGTGAACTCTCACTTGTAGACGCTCTGTGGATTGGCATTGGGATTGGAGAAAATATTCCCGTGGGATTGCCGTTGATTTTTGGATTGTTTGTGTTTCTTTTTCCGAACGCAGACATCTTTAGCGCTCTTGTTGTCGGTTTTCTTGCGAATCTAGCGGTCGCTGCATTGTTTGGAATGATGGGAGCGGCTATGCCAAGATCTGGAGGCGACTATGTGTGGACTAGTAGAGTGTTAGGGCCCATAACTGGTTTCGCGACAAATTTCGCGTATTTTATTTTCCTCTTGGCTGCGGCAATTGGGTTCGTGATGTTTCAGTTCTCAGGGTATTTTCTCTCCACAGCCTTCCAAATCCAAGGAGCCCTAGTTAACCAACCAGGTTTGGTATCGCTCGGTGTATGGCTTGGAACACCGATGATGTCCTTTGCTCTGGGCTCCGCAGTACTTCTCGCGATGCTTCTAATATCGATTTTCGGCTTGAGACTTGCAAAGAAATTCCTTGGAATTCTAACAATCATAACGGTCGTGGGAACGTTCGCTGCAATTTACCTATTTGCGACAACGACGAATCAGCAATTCATAACAGAATTCAACAACTACCACTCAATACTTGGCACTACGTATCAGCAAGTGATGACCGTCGCAGGCCAGAACGGTTGGTCCTCAGTGGCACCGACTATGATCGGCGCATTCTTTCCGTTGGTCTACACATTCAACATGTATGGCGGTTTTAATTTCCAAGCCTATAATGCAGGCGAAATTAAGCATGTAACACGAAACCTTCCCCTCTCGATTTTCATTGCGCTTGGAACGGGACTCGTAATGTGGGGTGCACTGGGTTACCTGGTCCCGGTTGTGCTCGGACATGATTTCTTTCAAGCCATCAATTACTTGTACTTCAATAATCCAACCGCGTACTCAGCGGCCGTTACTCAACCCCCCTCCCTCACGTTGTTCATAGATATAATGAGCATCAACAACCCCGCGCTCTTCTGGACTATTTTCATAGGCTTCTTCTGTTCGTACGCGGCGTTCATATTAGCATACTTCCAGGTTCTTCCTCGAATAATTTTCTCATGGAGCTTCGACCGTGTGGTTTCGGGAGGTTTGTCAAAAGTTAATGAAAAACTCAATACACCGGTGCGTGCACTTGTTTTGTCGTTCGTTCTCTCCGAACTTTGTGTCGCTATCTACTCATTCAGTTCCTGGGTATTCTCATTCGTCAATTTCACGTTAATTGCCGGAGTGGTTAACATTCCTTGGGGTCTAGCGGGGCTACTATTTCCTTACATGCGTAAGGAGATGTTTGATAATGCTCCTTCTATCGTGCGCAAGAAAGTTGCGGGTATTCCAGTTATAAGTATAATCGGCCTTGCGGTTATCATTATAGGATTTTTCTCAGTTTACTTCGATCTGCTAACACCCGCCTACAGTGGACCCGTCGGCCAAGAATACATTATTCTTACGGCGCTTCCGTTCATTGCACCGGCAGCGATTTACTTGGTCTCTAAGAGTTATCACAAATCGCATGGAATCGACCTTTCATTGGCGTTCAAGCAAATTCCGCCCGAATAGAAGCATACCAGAAAGAAGCTCCAGCTGACATCAACAATCAAAAGATAACTTTTGGGGTGTAAACAAAGCCATCTAATTCAAGGTGTAATTCACAAGTCCTATCAAGCTATCAAGCATTGACGCCAATTAACATAGGGTTGCATGATGACTGATTCACTTAAAGACAAAGTAGTAATCGTTACAGGGGCAGCGTCTGGAATCGGACAGGCGACAGCGCGACTTCTCTCAGAAAACGGCGCGAAGCTGGTACTTGCGGATGTAGACGAAAAACGAGGGTTACTCGTCAGGGATGAGTTGCTGGAGATGAAAAATGAAGCCATCTTCATCAGAACCGACGTCTCGCGGGCGACGGACGCAAAAAAATGCGTAGAGGCCAGTGTAGAAAAATTCGGCCACCTCAACTACCTCTTCAACAACGCCGGAATCAACCCGATGGGTAACGCATTGGAAACCACGGAAGAGCTGTGGGACCGAGTGATTGACATCAACCTGAAAGGCATGTTTCTGATGTCAAAATATGCTATACCTGAAATGAAGAAATGCGGTGGAGGTTCAATCGTTTGTACGGCAAGCGTGGACGGATTGACCGCTATACCTAACGAAACCGCCTACATCGCAGCAAAAGGCGGCGTAATTTCCCTAGTAAAATCACTGGCCCTTGACTTCGCAGGCGATAAGATTAGAGTCAACTGTATTTGTCCTGGTTGCATCTTCACAGGTCTAAACGAGAAATTGTTCAAGGAAAAACCTGAACTGATCAAACCGATAGCCCGAGAACATGCCATGAACAGAATAGGAGAAGCAGAGGAAGTGGCAAGTGTCGTCATGTTTCTATTATCCGACGCCGCTTCATACGTAACAGGCGCAATTCTTCCAGTCGACGGCGGCTACTCCGCAGTCAAAACAGGCATGGTTTAGACTCACCGATTAAGTACCCATACTGATCAGAAAAATTCTGGTTAAGCCTGAACAAAATTTTAAGTGACTTCCAACCCTGTTCATGCTTCGAGTAGACCTAATTGAATACGTTGAAGATCGGTAATCTCGTCGCGGAACCTGGCACGAAGACCAGAGGCAGTCTCCATGTTCTGAATCTAGCAGGGAATTGGGATGCAAGAATTCCAACGATTCTGATCAACGGGAAACGAGAAGGCCCTGTCTTGAACCTTCATGCAGGCATACACGGCGACGAGTATGAGGGGATCAGAGCTATCTGGGAGGTCAGCGAGAAAATCAACCCCGAAAAGTTAGCGGGATCAGTAATTGCGACTCCAATCGTGCATACCGCCGCTTACGCCGCCGGATCAAGGGAAAGCCCGATCGACGGCAAGAACCTGGCCAGAGTTTTCCCTGGAGATAAAAACGGAACGACAACCGACAAACTGGCACACTTTTTCTTTCATGAAGTGGTTCTCAAGAGCAATTACATGATCGGATTGCATAGCGGAGGTTACCGGTATAGGTTCCATCCGTTAGTGGAATATTATCATGGAATAGAAAGAAACATCGAGGAGAAGGAGTTCGAAATGTCAAAAGCCTTCGCCATCGGTCCATTCAACATAATCCAACGATTACCGGTAGAGGCGACGAACGTCACCTGCACGTTTGCCGCCTCACACAATGGAGTTGCGGCTATCGAGCCTGAAATGTGGGGCGAAGGAAGATGCTTTCCGGAACACGTGACACAATACGAGAATTCCGTTTTGAGCGTTATGAAACATCTTGGAATGATAGAGAATGATGGCAAAAAAGATGAACGAGAACCGGTTTACCATGTGGAGGGGGACTGGATACTTGCGAACTCAGGTGGACTTTTCATTCCGTCCGTTAGCATAATGGGTCACGTCGAGAAAGGACAACGCGTCGGGGTCACAGTAGATGATCTTGGATCGATCGTTGAAGAGATGATTTCTCCTACGGACGGATTTGTCGGTGCGCTAAGGACATTTCCTATGATTAGGCCGGGAGATTGGGGAGTGCTCGTGGAACGCCCAATCGACTAACTTCGATCTGTAATCAGTCGTCTATTTGATCGGTTCAATGAGGCCTTCGTTGAGCAAGTGTGGTACTCTTTCCGAAATGAATGGACGAATAATTCTAAACTTCTCAACATACTTACCGTCTTCACGGGAGGTTGCAAAAACTTTCGGCACAATGTCTTCGAGAACACCTGACTCAATGAATGCAGACTTGAATCCAGCTAACTTCAATCGCTGTTTAACCTCCTCCAACATCGCGCCGACCGGGGTCTTGTAGGCCGCGATCGCTCTGTTCTTTGTTTGAATCGTTTCGGTTACGTCTACGGTATGATTGGGATTGGGCGTGTTGAAGAACCATATCTCATCAACCAGATGCGGTTCTAGCCCTCGTTGTATTTGATCGGGAAAGTCAAGATGGTGTTGCGAGAACGTGACCGCGTCATATGTCGCAAATGATCCAGTGCGATGATCCGGATTCGGCTCGTACAGTCCGTAGGGATCGTATGACATTACTATGTTCGGTTTTATTTTTCGAACTACTTCAGTTATTTTCTCTCTGAGTTCCTTCTCGAGATGAGGCATAACGTCATGATTCGGGTAGCCAAAGAAGACGTCATCCTTCGCACCAAGAATCGTACTGCCTCGCATTCCTTCTTCTCTCAAGGTGGCCCTCAGCTGTTCGGCGGACGTTACGTTTCGGTCCATGATGCCTCTCTCGCCGTCGGTTAGCGTCAAAAAATGTATTTCATGACCTTCAATGGCCATCTTAGCGATTGTTCCGCCGGCCATTATGGCTCCGTCGTCCGGATGAGGCTCGACGACTAAAATTCGTTTTTGGGACAATTAGGATGCTCCATGTATCCTACGCAAGATGGTAGGAAGATATATTCCAATTTCGGTGTCTCTGTTACTGGATCAGCGTCTAAACCGATTTTTCGTTATTGATAGGACGTCGATGGATCTAAGTGGCAGGTTGATTCGATAAGTTAGCTGTAGAGGTTTACCTTGCGGGATCATCAGTACGTTTTAGCGATCGAGATTGGGACGACGAGCTGTAAGAGTTTCGTTTTTCGCACTGATGGTTCTCGGATAGCTGCCAGCGCAAAGGAGCATCCCACCTACTATCCGCATCCCGGCTGGGCTGAGCAGGATCCTTCAGACTGGTGGAATGCGGTCAAGGAAACAACTAGAGAAGTGCTTGCTAGATCGAAGAATGCTGGCGTTAAGATTTCAACTGTCGCAGTTACCGGGCAGATGCATTCTGCGGTACCAGTCGACGCATCCGGAGAACCGTTGTATAATTGCATTATTTTGACGGATCGTCGAAGTCTTGGCCAGTGCAGGAAGGTTGAGGAGAGAATATCGCGGGCTTCGGTTCATGAGATTACTGGGAACAGGCTTGATCCGTACATTACCGCTCCGAAATTACTGTGGTTGAAGGAAGAGAAGCCTGATCTCTTCAAGAAGATGCGTAAACTGTTGCCGCCGAAAGATTTCATACGGTTCAAGCTTACCGGCGAATTCCTCGTAGACCATATCGAGGCTTCAGGTACTCTACTCTACGATATCCGCAAACGCGAGTGGAGTCCTGAACTTTTTGACATCTTCCAGATTCCTGTTACATGTGCCCCGGAAATTCGTAATTCGACACTGAATGCTGGTGAGGTTACCGGCGCGGCGTCTCGAGAGACCGGTATAGGTGAAGGTGTGCCGGTGATCGTTGGCGGAGCCGACGACGTCGACATACTCGGAACGGGGGCATTGAAGATTGGTTCTGCTAGTTGCCATCTCGCTTCGACAGGGGAGATTGTTGCGTTAACCGAACGGCCGGTGAGCGACCCGTTGGGGAGGGTTGAATGTTATCCGCACGTGATCGAGAACGTTTGGTTGGTTGGCGGGCCAACATCCGCAGCAGGCACCGCCCTGAGATGGTTCCGCGACAACTTTGCGCAGGACGTGGTCGAGAAAAGCAGGGCGACAAACGAGAGCCCCTACAAGATTCTGGATTCTGAAGCGGCGAATTCGACGGCGGGATCGGTTCTCTTCCTGCCATACCTGCTGGGTGAACGATGTCCGTTGTGGGATCCTACCGTGACGGGCGTATTTTTCGGATTGAAAACCTCTCACACAAGAACCGACATTTACAAGTCAATCCTGGAAGGTGTCGCTTTCAGTTTGCGAGATATTACGACCACGATACAAGAGTTAGGTGTGGATGTGGATCACTTGATGATCGCTGATGGGGGAGCGCATAGTTCGTTGTGGAGGCAAATTATTGCTGACGTGATCGGCAAGCCGCTCTACTTTACGGGTATTGAAGAATCAGCAAGCTTCGGATCCATGATTCTCGCCGCTGTCAATTTGGGTATATACCCCACTATTGAGGAAGCGTGCGGGCAGCTTGTTCACACAAAAACTGTTAATCAACCAAACCCCACAGCCCACGCTAAGTACACGACCTTGTTCGAGATTTACAAGAAGATCTATCGATCGCTCGGCAGCGAATTCAACACGTTAACTCAGTTGAATGCCTGATCGTCAAAGCAGTACTTGACGGTCTGATATTTCGAACGGAACGAAGAAACTTCAGAGGCGACCTTCCCAGGATCTTTCTTCTCAACCAAGATTTCCCGCAAGAAACCGGCGATGACTTTCATCTCTTCTTCTTTCATGCCGAATCTGGTCATCTCTTGAACCCCAATCCTCAACCCCGATGGGGTGGGTGATTTCTCCGTAATGTCTCTGGGTACCTGCATTGCGTTCAGGACGATTTGTGCGTCTTCGAGTTTCTTCGCGACAGCTCTGCCTTGCCCGAAACGTGAGACATCAATTAGGATTGTGTGGCTTGTAGTGAATCCTAGGTCTTTGAAGAGTACGTCGAATCCATTTTCGGACAATGCTGCGCCGAGTGCTTTTGCGTTCTTGATGATTTGCTTTGCGTACGCCTCGCCGAACTCCTTGTACTCAGCGAGGGCGATTATGAGTCCTGGGATTCGTTGAGGGTGATGGTTGTCGACAATGTTGGGACATAGTTTGATTTTTTCAAACACTTCGGGGTTTCGTGAGAGAATTATTCCGCCTTGTGGTCCTGCGAATGTTTTGTGAGTGCTGCCTAACACGATGTCTGCGCCTTCGTCTAGGGGTTGTTGAAATTGTTTTCCTGCGATTAATCCGAGAACGTGTGAAGCGTCATAGGAGACGTGGGCGCCGATTTCTTCGGCTATTTCTGATATTTCACGGACGGGGTGAGGGAACGGGAAAATTGATGCGCCGAGCGTGAGAAGTTTCGGTTTCTCTTTGCGGATTACTTCGCGAGCTTTCTCAAGATCAATGTTGTACCGTGTAATATTTGCTGGGTAGTTGGTGACGCGTAGGTTGATAATTTTGCTCGTGATTAGTTTGGTGACGGTCATGTGGCCGCCGATGTCTCTACCACATTCAATAACCAGGTTGTTTGGTTCTGTTAGTCCGAAGAGCATTCCTAGATTAGCGCTCATTCCTGAGAGCGGACGTATGTCTGCGCATTCTGCGTTGAATAGGTCCTTGGCGAGTTCGGTGGCTTTCAGTTCGATTTCTTGAATGTACTTGTTGCCTTGGTAGTATCGGGTTAAGGGGTTGTTGTCAAGCCAGTATGGGTATCGGTGTATGAAGTCGCTGACTTGTAACTCTCGAACGGATTTACTGGAATAATTTTCGGACGCGATGAGGTTTAAGCACTGACTGCGCCAGGAGTTGTGAGCCTGAAGTTGCGATCGAGTCCATTCCAACAGGGAATTGCTCATCCAGATCTCACTTTTCCAGTGCTTTGAAGTAGGGTAGGACTTTTGTGCGGTACATTTCGAGGCATTTGTTTTCGTTTGGGCTGACACTGTAAATGTAGATGTGGTCGAATCCGGTGTGGAAGAGTTGTTCGATTTTCTTTATGTGGTCGTCTGGGTTGTTGCTTACTGCGTATCTCTCGGTTAGTTGTTTTGCTGTAACCATTTCGTCCAGTTTCTCGATCTCTCGAGGGTCAGATATTGGATCTGTGTGGGCGATGTGAGTGAATGATGACCCTAATCTTTTCGCTGATTGTATTGCTTTTTCGACGTCTTCGTCGTATGAGACGTCTAATTCTGTAACTTTGGCTATGTTCTCGAATTCTTTTCCTTCAGATCTAGCTCCTTCTTTGATCGCGGGGAAGAGGACGTTCTTGACGTGCTGTATGGGTTGGTTTGAGGTTATGAATCCGTCCCCAAATTTGCCTGCAACTTCCGCCATTTTGGGTCCCATGCCTGCGATGTAGATTGGGAGGTCAGGTTTCATGTAGAGGTTGGCGTTTTTCAGGGTGAAGTATTTTCCTGAAAAGTTTACGAATTCTTCGGTGGATAGTCTTCGAATTATTTTTACGGCTTCGATGAGGCGCTCTCGCCTTTCATCCATCGATGGCCAGGCATAGCCAAGTGGGATTTCGTTCATCGCCTCGCCAGTTCCTACTCCAAGAATGACTCGTCGTCCATAGATTGCCTGCATGGTGCCGAAGGCTTGCGCGATGAGAGCGGGGTGGTATCTGAGTATTGGCGCGGTGACGGCGGTGCCGAAGGGAATCTGGGTTACCCTCTCGAGAGCGGTTGTCATCCATATCCAGCTGTGTGATTCTACTGCGTTCGTATGATGCCAGGGATGGAAATGGTCGAAGACCCAGATTGCATCGAAACCCGCCTTCTTCGCTGTGGCAGTGTAATCGAGCATAGTGATCGGGTCCACTTTGTCTAGGTCACACGCATAGCCAAGCGTTCCCTTCTTCAGTTCGGGGGATTTCATGAATAATTCAGCTAAAGCGAAAGCCGAAGCAGTGAGATATTAAATCTTGTTAGGTAGATAACTCGTCTGAGAAGCTAGGGAACTAGCATAGTGATTGCGTTGGCGAATCTCGTAAGGTTGTACCAGAAGATGGCGGAGGGCCGTTTCGATGTAGTGATAGCGGCGACACCCGCCAACGTAGCATATCTGTCAGATTATCGTTCTGAATCACAGTGGACTGGCGGAGCGCATGCCTTCGTAGTAATCTCTTCCGATCGGCATGTTGCACCTACAATTATCCTGCCGAAGGCCGAATTGTATGACTTCGAAAAGTCAGAATCCGACTGGATTCGAGAAGTGAAGTGTTACGGTGCTTTCTTCATTGAAGGCTCTGCAAAGGGTAAGCATTTGGTGGATTCGGAAACACCGCTGGCCGCATTGTTGCAATGTCTGCGCGATATTCGGCTTGACAACGGAAAGATCGGCGTAGACGAAGACGGATTTCATGGTTTGGAACTGGAATCGTTGAGAAAGGACTCACCGAATGCGAAGCTTGAAGCAGCCTCAGATCTGTTCCGCGAAACAAGAATCGTGAAGACCAGAGAGGAAGTCGCACAACTAACGAAGAGTTCCCATATCGTCGAGAGCGCAATTTCGGAGACATTGAAATCAGCCAAACTAGGAATGAAGGGCGACGAGTTGGTACGCAAGTTTAACCGATTTGTCATAGAGTTTGGAGGGTTTCCCGTGATGACCACGATTGGGTTGGGCAAGAAGGGATACCTTCAGTCGTTACCTCCGAAGAAAAAAATTGTGAAAGGAGACATTCTACGTTTTGATGTAGGCTGCGTCTACAACAATTACTGTTCTGACATAGCTAGAACCGCAATAATTGGAAAGCCGGCTCGCAAATGTGAAACGTACTATAGTGCGCTGTTCCGGGGTCAGAAAGCTGCACTGAAATCAATTCGACCCGGAAGACGGGTTTCAGAAGTGTTCAATGTTGCAGTCGAAACTGTACGAAAATCAGGAATTCCACACTACACTAGGCATCATTGTGGTCACGGGATCGGAGTCGAACTATATGAACCTCCTAAAATCACCATGAAAGAGAGCAGGGTGTTGGAGGAGGACATGGTGCTTTGTGTGGAGACCCCATATTATGAGGTGGGATTTGGTGGGCTGTCAGTGGAGGATATGGTGCTCGTTACTCAGCCCGGATTCAAGTATCTGACATCGTTAAGTAGAGAACTGTTTAATCCTCTGTGAATTTTGGGCGATTAGAAGCCTGTTTTCATTGTGCCCGCGCTTATGCTCAGGACTTCAGGTTTACCGCTTTCCGTGACAACGAGATTCTCCTCGAGGTGGAAACTTCCGTAGTCGGTGATTATTCCTGGTTCAATCGTCAATACCATGTTTGGTTCAATAATTGTGTCATCGTAGGATCCTATATGCGGAGGCTCTGTTGACAGTAACCCTATTCCGTGTCCGATTCTTCCATAATCGAAGGTAACGGTGGAACCGGCCAGTTTGAGTTCTTGGTTGCATACTTTGACTATTTCCGAGCATTTGACTCCGGACTTCATTTCTTCCACGCATTTGCGTGTTATTCGTTGTACGAGTTGGTAGGTTCTGAGTTGACGTTCGGTCGGTTTGCCGAGGACTACCATGCGTGAGTAGTCGGAATTGTATCCTTTGAATACGGCTCCGGAATCGATCCAGACGACGTCGCCTTTGCGTATGACCCGTTGTTGGCTGGGGGGTTTGGTCATGAGTGACCTTGTGTGTTGTACCATTTTTCCTGAATCAGTTGTTCCGGGATCAGTTGAGGTGGTCATGGATAGGAAGGAAATTCTTTCTGAGCCTCTTTTGCACATGGCTGCTCGGACTGAGGCGGCGAGTTCCCATTCAGTCATTCCTTCCCTGACGGCTTCGTATGCTTCGGTGTAGGCTTGGCCGAGAATGTCGCAGGCCTGGCGGATGCTGTTGATTTCTTCCTTCGATTTGATCATCCTCATTTTCCAGAGCAGAGAGGAAGCGTCAACGAAGTTCGATCGCAATCCCGATTCTACTTGCCGGAAGGTGGCAGGCGGCATGTTTATTCGCTGTTCATAGCCGATCTCGGCTCCGATTCGATCCGGTCGCATTCCCGAGTCCCGGAGAATTTTTTCTATCATGTTTGCGGGTGGACCTGTCAATTCCTGGTAGTACCGAACGTCTCGGATCCAGGACGAGAGCTGAGCGTGGCGCAGATGGTTTTCCTGAACCAGTAGGATGGGTTCTGAGTTTCTAGGCAAAAATGCGAAAGACGGACGCGGATACGAGATCCACGGATTGAATATTCGGAGACCTGTGAAATAGAAAACGTTCTCTTCGCCTGAGATAAACAGTCCATCTAAATTCTTCTCCTCCATTATCGCTTTCGCTTTCGCATATCGCGATCGATACATGTCAAGAGGGTATTCAGGTAAAGCGTCACTCACAAGACATACCTCCGCAAGATCTGCTGATCACATCTTTGCATTGATAAAAGAGAGTTACGGTAAAACCCCACACTTTTACGGTTCTCGAAGAGTTTAATTCCTGATTTCTTCGGTTTTGAGCCGACTGATTTTGGGTACCGTTAGGGCTGGGTCTTTAGTTGTGGAAAAAGGAGCGAAGGCGAAGAAGATCCTGCGTGTTTTCAGTATGGCGGGTGGAGATTCCGGGATTCCAGTTGTAGTGATCAACGGTGTTGAGGACGGGCCTGTAGTTAATTTGCATGCTGGAATCCATGGCGACGAATTTGAAGGTATAAGGGCTATATGGAAGCTTGTTGAACAAATTGAGCCTCGAAATCTTTCAGGGGCAATCATCGCAACCCCAATTGTTCACCTGGCGGCTTATGCCGCTGGGACTCGGGAAAGTCCGATAGACGGTAAGAATCTTGCAAGAGTTTTTCCTGGCGATCCATCGGGAACGGCCACTGATAAGCTGGCTCATTTCTTCTTCAATGAAATTATTTTGAAAAGCGATTACGCATTAGGACTTCACAGTGGAGGATTCAGATACAAATTCCATCCTGTAGTGGAATACTACTCAGGAATAAAGAGAGAAGTAGAAGAGAAGACAAAGACGATTGCAGAAGCCTTCGCGATCGGCCCGTTCAACATCATCCAACGCCTACCCGTTCCGCCAATTAACGTAACCTGCACATACGCCGCTTCCCAGCACGATATCCCAAGTATTGAGCCTGAAATGTGGGGTGAAGGGCGATGTAACCCCGAGAACGTTGGCGAATACGCTGACTCGGTCCTCAACGTGCTAAGACATCTAAACATGATAAAAGATGGTGAGCAAAAGACATCGCCAAAAATAGATCACGTGGAAGGAGCTTGGGTTCTCGCAAAGAACGGAGGGCTCTTCGTCCCTAATGTCAAGATCCGTGATACGGTTTCAAAGGACCAAAATGTTGCAGTAATCAAAAATGATTTTGGTGAGACCATAGAAGAGGTGAAAGCGAGTGCTGACGGTTTTGTAAGCGTGATGAGAACTTTTTCGATGATTCGACCAGGAGACTGGGCGGTGCAAATTGTCTGGCCGGTAAAACAGAAAATGGAATAGCTGGACAATATCGATAGTTTGATTCGGTTAGCTGAATTTTGCGAAGACCGCGGCCAGAGCTTCGATGGAGGGTTTCACTACTGGAGCCTCATGCGTAGATGTGAAGATAGCCTCAGGTTCATTAAGCCCGAAACCGGTAGCAATGCAAACCACTCGATCTTGTGAATCTATCACGCCCCTATCAAGCAGTAATTTCGCTGCAGCAACAGGAGCAGACGATGAGGGTTCAACATACAGGCCTTCTCGACTCGCGATTAATTTCTGAGCGGACAATATGTCCTGATCCTCAACTCCTATCGCGAGCCCACGTGACTCCCGTACGGCTCTAAGAGCTTGCTCGCCGTCAACCGGAAAATCATCTTCTATGCTATGTGCAACCGTATGTGCATCGGATATTCTTTCAATTTTATCTTCTGGAACATTTCCCTCATAAGCCTTAACGAGAGGAGCACATTCGGCTCCTTGTACTCCCACTAGTTTAGGAAGTGTGTTGATCGCTCCCATCTGTCGGAGTTCCCTCAACCCTTTCCAGCATGAAGTCAACCCACACCCCCCTCCTACAGGCAGGATAATCCAGTCGGGGATATTCCAGTCTAACTGTTCACATATCTCGATCGCTTCAGTTTTCGCTCCCTCCTTCACGTATGGGTTGTACCTAGATGCCGAAATCGCATTATACCAACCATATTTTTTGCACGCGTCTAACAAAAGATGATGCGTCTCCCAGGACATTCCGTCGACTATGAATACGCTTGCACCGTATGAAATCAACTTCGACAACTTGGGTCTGCTTATGTTGCGGAAAGTGAAAATTATCGCTCTCAATCCAGCTTTCGCTGCATACGCAGCAGTGGAAGACCCTGCGTTACCGGCTGTTGCCGCTGCGACCGTATCAAAGCCGAAATCAGATGCTTTCGTGATTGCTACAGTAGATTTCCGATCTTTGAAGGAACATGTGGGATTGCGTGATTCGTCTTTCAGGTAAAAATTCTTGAAGCCTAACAGGCCCCCAAGCCTTTTGGCTTCTACCAGGTTTGTCCCTCCTTCCCCTATGCTTACGACGTTCCTGGTGCTTCCGATGGGAAGGAGTTCAATATACTTCCAAACTCCCGGTGACCGGTCCTTTAGATTCGTTTTCGTGAAAGTTTCCTTAGCGACCTCATAATCGTAGATTGTATCAAGCGCTTCCCCGCATCTCGAACAGACAAGTTCCTTCGAATTTTCCCCGTACTCCGCCGAGCACTTCATGCAACGTAGAACGTATTTACCCAACCCGCTTCTCTCTTGCGTTCAAGAACCAAATCAAACTTTTCAGGTTTACTTGAGTGGTTAAACTCTAGCACGAGGAAAACTTTACTATGATTCGACTAGGAGACTGGAAGGTGCGTTTAACGGGTAATCTGAACGATTACTAATCACAGTCACTGACGTTGTGAGGTCTAGAAAATGCAGTATGTGAACCTAGGAAAATCGGGAGTAAAAGTATCACGCATCTGTCTAGGTTGCATGTCGTTCGGCAACGATGCAGCATGGCAGATCGAACTTGAAGAAGCTCGACGCGTGATCAAGAAGGCGATCGATGCTGGCATAAATTTCTTTGATACTGCCGATCAATATTCAAACGGGCGTTCCGAGACAATACTCGGCGAATGTCTCAAACCTTGGCGAGACGCCGTAGTAATCGCAACGAAAGCTGGATTTCCGATGGGAACCGATCCGAACGACGTGGGATTATCTCGTCGTCACATTATGCATGAGATAAGAGCATCGTTAAAGCGTCTCCAGACAGATCATGTTGATCTCTATCAAATCCACAGATGGGACTACCAAACACCGATCGAAGAAGTACTCACCACACTTAACGATATTGTACGCCAGGGAATGTCATTGTACATCGGAGCATCAAGCATGTATGCGTGGCAGTTTTTGAAATCAATATACCTCAGTCAACGACTCGGTCTGGAAACTTTTGCCAGCATGCAGGGTCACTATAATCTTGCATACCGAGAAGAAGAGCGCGAGATGATCCCGCTCTGCCGAGAGATAGAGGCAGCATACCTAGCGTGGAGTCCGCTCGCTCGCGGTTTTCTTGCAGGCAAATATAAACGTGGAGAGAAACCGAAGACCGTACGTTACGTTAACGACGAATATCTTGAGAAACGATACTTTAGACCCGAAGACTACAACGTCGCGGAAGCGGTTGAGATCGTGGCTAAAAGAAAAGGCGTTTCCTCCGCCCAGATTGCCCTAGCGTGGCTTCTACGAAAAGGCGTTACCTCACCTATACTTGGTGTAACAAAGTTGGAACAGATTGATGAAGCAATCGACGCGCTCAACGTAAACCTTGACGAAGAGGAGATGCGAACTCTTGAAACACCGTACAAACCCCATCCTGTTATTGGAATGGAGAGACTAAGATGAACAAACGCTACTTTTGGGCCTGATCCTCTCTCAGAGTAGACTCAGCCTCAAGAACGCTTATTCCCCCATCCGCCGAAATGATGGATCCAGTTACGAACGAAGCCTCATCCGAGGCTAGGAACGCCGCCACCCTACCTATCTCCTCAGGCTCGGCGATTCTTGATATCGGATGAAGCTTAGCAATCCGCTCTAGTTCATGTTCGTCTCGAAGGTACCTTCTCGTGAGCTGCGTCAAAACATATCCGGGACAAATACAATTGACACGAATACCGATAGGTCCCCCATCTAAAGCAAGAGCCCTGGTTAGACCAATGACACCGCTCTTCGAAGCACTATACGCGCAGCAGCCTGGCATACTCAGCAGTCCAAGAACCGATGAAGTGTTAATGATGGATCCTCCAGAATCCTGTTTCATCATCTGTCGGAAGGCATACTTCGCCCCCAAAAATGCGCCTTTAAGGTTCACGTCAATCGTTCGATTCCAAGTGTCTTCATCAAAATCTGCTACAAAACCGTCTATCTCAATGCCCGCATTATTGTAGAGCGCATCTAATTTACCCCATTTAGCAACTGCAGCGTCAACCATTCCCTGAACATGCTTAGAATTCGAAACGTCCGTTCTTACAAAAATCGCGTCTCCTCCTTCCGATCCTATCTTCCTAACGGTTTCTTTGCCGCCTTCCTCGTCTATATCGGCGATAACAAGTTTAGCGCCTTCTCGTGCAAAAACTAGTGCGGAACCTCTGCCTATCCCTCCAGCCGCCCCAGTGATTATGCAAACTTTGTCTTTGAGTCTCAAAAATTGTTCCTGTCTTTTCGCTTGCACAGATTATTTATGATTATCGTGAATCAGAATGCTACTGACCTCGAACGTTGAAGCTACAGCGGTCGAGAACACGCTGTAGACTTATTCGGGTGGGATTGTTCTGAACGCCATATTGATGTCGATGCCTTGATGTTTACGAATGTATTTTATAACCCAGTAGAGGATGAAAACGGTCACGTAGCTTGAAATAAGAATAGCTTGCAACGGGCCTCCGAAACCCAAAGCAGGAACAAGCATGTACGTGCTAAAGAGGTCAATGCAGAAGATCAGGCCAATCGCTCCAACTACAGATACGATCGGAATCCCAGCGACTTTCCACCGAACCGGAGACTGATCGAAATAGCTCTTTCTGAACGGCAGGACAACGCATGCGGCACACAGCGCGGCGACACCCATCGCAGACCATGCCCAGGTGACGCTGAAAAGCAGTCCGAGTATACTTGTCGTTGCTGAGAATATCAGAAAGACCTCAGCAAGTATAAACGCAAATATCAAAGTGAATACTGGCGTATGAAATCGTTCGTTTACTTCAGCAAACTTGGCCGGAATGAGTCTATCCATAGCCCAAGCAAACGGGTCTCGGCTTGCAAGCAACCAGTTGATAGGCATGAACGTGAACGCAGCAGCAATTATTGAGATCATTAGAAAACATACAACCCATGGGTTACCTGCAAGAATGTAAGGAACTGAAGTAGTTACCACGCCTCCTCCGAACAAAGCGTTCGGAAGCTGAGTTGCGTTAAGAGTTCCGATTTGCGTTAACGCAATTAACTGCGACTTGCCGACTAAGTTCTCCTCGAGCTTGACTATCGCTATGATGCACAGTGTCAGAATCAGACACGGACCAGCCATACATATGACTTGAGTTTTAGCGCTATTTGCACGCTTCATCTCACCCATCGCGTAAGAGTTCCAATATGAATTTACGGACCCTCCAGTTGTTCCAATAGCAGCCATCAACGTAAGCAGACTAAATGACGTTGGAACAAAAGCCTGAGGGTTAAGCTGCTGCCCAATTGAAACTAGATTACTATATTGCAGCGGACTCTCAATCTGATTAAAGCTCGCAACGAACTGTGCGCTGTTAGCTCCGATAAGGATACCGAGAGTTACTATAAGGCCAAGCGTGGCGAGAATGAACATTGGAAATTGGAATGTCCTAATCAGAAATCGAGTACCTAGAATTGCTGGAACCAGTGAAACTAGAAGGAAAAGTGTACCGATCAATATTGTGCCGGTCGCTGTCGTACTCCAATATGAAAGACTCACCAGACCTGCATTATTTGTCATAGTGCCCATCATATAGAGCCCTGGCGCGAGGCCCCATTCGATAACATATCCGAATGGAATTATCGCCATAAACGAGATAATCGACAACCACATCATCGATTCAGCCGGGAAAGCTATCCATGGAGTCAAGATTCTGCTCTGAGCAACGTAAGGCGCAGCCGATCTCGGGAAAGTAGCACACATTAAAGCATATGCCGTCACGAAACCAAACGCGGCGAAAAAGAATGATCCAATCGTAGCCCCGATAACAGACCCTCCGGGTATAGCATACCAGATAAACCATGCCGTAAAAGCAGGGGCAAAGATCGGCACAACACCGTTAAGATTCGAAATGAAATGCTCAGAAGCTCCAAACTGTCTAATCAGACCGGTTGCTTCTCGAGCAAAAACAGGGGCCTTCTGTTTCTCGGCCATGATTAAAATTAGCCACGCGATGAACATTTAACACTTTTGTCAGCTTCCCTCGACAGTTAATCATGGAACAAATATGAATGCGATACCGCGAAGAACATGTATTTAATTCAAATTAGAGCAGGCTTAAACAGTTGACTGAATCACCGACAGGAACTCCTCTTACTGATATAGTAGAAGAAACTGAACGACTAGTTGAGTCTGCAGAGAAAAGAGGCATTGTTCTAAGACTCTTCGGCGGCATGGCCATCCGTTTTCACTGTCCAAGCGCAAACCATCGCTCCCTGCAACGCAAATATGCCGACGTGGACTTTATGGCTTTGGAAAAACAATCTCATGAACTCAAAAAATTCTTTCCAGAAATGGGATACGCCCCACGCAAAACCTTCAACGCTATGTTTGGCAACAAAAGATTAATTTTCAATGACATACAACGAGCAAGACGAGTGGATATTTTCTTAGACACATTCGAAATGTGCCACAAATTCGATTTCAGAAACCGATTGACTATAGATAAACCCACAATCTCGTTAGCGGATCTATTGGCCACGAAACTGCAAGTAGTGGAGATAACACAACGTGAATACCGAGACATAATCGCCCTGATAAATGATCATAAGATCGGAGACTCGGATGAACCTGAAGTAATCAACGCATCCTACCTAGCGCACCTATGTGGAAACGATTGGGGCATCTACAAGACCTTCACGATCAACATTTCCAACGTCAAAACCGCACTTGAGGATTATCAGTTAGACGATAACGTCAAGCAAACGGTAACCCAACGTCTAACCGAACTCCAATCACGAATCGATAAGGTTCCAAAATCCATGGGTTGGCGTATGCGAGCGAAAATTGGCGAAAAGAAACTATGGTATGAACTCCCCGAAATGGACAAGGAAGTCATAGATTCACACTTGTTCGGCGATACGGGCGCATCTAAGTGATCTTCACCGATCACCGAGTAATTTACTTGTGAACCGCTTGAATCTACTCAACGCTTCCTTCAAAGTATCCGGCGTGCAGCCATAGTTAAATCGGAAATGTTCATCGACGCCAAAATATTCTCCCGGACTTATCAGAACCTTTTGTTGCTGAAGAAACCTTGAGCAAAACTCAACTGAACTCAAAGGCATACTATACTTTAGAAAACCAGTGAACCCGGCATTGGGTTTAATCCAACTGTATGAATCACTATTGCTTTTTATCCAATCTGATAGGCTGTCTCGATTACTTCTGCTCAACTCGGTGTTTCGACGGACATATTTGGTCAGGTTCTCGTTACGCATAGCCCCTATTGCTAGAGGTTCACCTATTCCTGAGTGTGATAGGGTTGTGTAGTCTTTGATTTGCCAGCATGCGTTCACAAACTCTCTGTCTCCTATGAGCCACCCAATCCTTAGTCCAGTCATCCCTAGCTTGGACATGCTCCCTGTGACTATGCCTCTATCATAATGCGGAAAGGGCGTAGTGGCTGTTTTTCCGTCAAGCTCTGATCCTCTTAACGCGTTGTCGCATATCACATAAGCCCCTGCATCTTCTGCAATCTCACATATCGCTCTAACATGATCGCTTGATAGAACTGATCCAGTCGGATTATTCGGGTTATCAAAGAAAATTATCTTTGTCTTCGCAGTCACAGCTTCCTTGACGTGATCAATGTTCAGCTCCCAACCTTTGCTCTCATCAAGGAACACCTTTCTGACAGTGCATCCCAATGCTTCCGCGAACGGTGATGTCTGGGTGTACTCTGGAAATATTCCAACGTACTCGTCTCCAGGTGTCAACAAGTGGAGATTGGCTAGCAAATTGGCTTCGCTAGTACCAGTCGTAATCAGAACTTCATCCGGATCAACATCTCCAAACCAACCCGCTATTTCCCCTCTCAACGTCTGAGAACCATTTGTGACCCCATAACTTACCTCCTGAGACAGATCCAACGCGGCAGTTAGGTCACTAAGCTTCAACTTTACTACGCCGCCGCCTGCCACGTTAACTTCACATGGCCTCAACAACCAACGTTCCAGACCCATGGACCGAAAATTCATGCCACCACAATCACTCGAAGTAACCTAAGAAGCTTATTCGCTTGAAAACTCGCGAAGGTCTAATCCATTATTGACTTTATGAACAATCAATCTTGCTCGTAAGTTACTGGCGGTTCGCCTTTTCTGCAAGCAACACACTTCATCTGATTCAATGACAAGAATAACCCACTCACCATGTCATCATTTGCATTTGATGTTACCGAACCCATGCGATAACACAGGACAGAATCAAGATCTCTAAACTAAAGATCCTTTACACTAAATCTAGATCTTTAATGAATCCGAGGATGGTTCTCCTAATTGTTGAATCCCGTCGAACCCGGAAATTCAGTTATATATACTAGTAAAGTGGGGTCAAAATTCTCTGCCCCATCTCTGAAGTTGGAACTCTCATGTTTGTAGATTGTTCTGGGTAGACGTTTGCCGACAGATCATATGAATCAAAATTCCAGCTTCACTTAATTATTTAAGTGAATACCTCCGGCTGTGATAGAAAGCGATTCGTGGAGTAGCCAGGTTTACCCGAACATTTTCGTAACCAATTAAGTGTGAAGGCCTAGTTTTGTGTCGATTGCAGAAAAAATGCGTTGCTGACTGCAAGACATAGTTAGCACGCTGCGACCAATAATAGCAGAGATTCTGGACTAGGCAACTCTTCAGGCTTTGCGTTCATACATTAAAGAGTGAATTTGAACTGTTCGTCTACCCACGTTTCAATTGATGAATTAAATGATAGTAGTGAATATCTAGACTAATTTTGTAGAGTCATTGCAAATAGGCTATTACTCGTGATCTGTTCCACGTTGACATCAACTTGAACTGACGAAATCCGGCGTGCTTGCACATGCGTTCTAGGCAAGGCAATGTCGGGCCCCAGACATTGGTTGGGTCGTCGGGATTCAATTCGAACGGCTCATACAACCACATTATAGGATCGTTTCCCTTGTTGAAGTGGCCTTCTATGATGACTAGATCAGATGCCACAGTCCGAATAGTACGAAGCGCACGAATTGGGTCTTCTAAGTGATAGTAGACTCCCATGAACAATACAAGGTCGAATTTTTCGTTTAGTTTTTCAATATCATATACACTCATCTTCCTCCATTCGACTTTCGAGTTCAGGATCTCCTTGGCAAACTGAAACGTTTTCTCTACTCGTGGGTCCGTCAAATTGTCGATCGCAATAACTTTCGAGGCGCCATTCTTTTCGCATTCAAAACTATACAGTCCGTCATTGCACCCTATATCAAGTACAGTTTTCCCTTTCAGGTTTCTCGGCAGTAAACTAACTCTCCAATTTTCGGCGTCAATGTTTTCCTTTCCGGAGGTTGTGAAATCATCGGCGAGGCGGATACTGTGCCACCAGGTTAGCTCATTGGCCCTTCTTCTTGCGTCAGCACTCATTTTGTCCATCATAGATCGACACATGCGGCTTACTTTTGCGTGAGGGCCGCAGAATAGAGTTGGTCGAAAGCGGCAGCCACGTTTTCCCAAGAATAGCTTGCAGTTAGCTTTGAAGCTCTTTCTCCCATTTCGGTTGCTGCCTCAGGATTTTGAAGCACTTCGAGAAGCGCGGTGGCATAGGATTCAGGAATTGAAGGGATCGCCAAGATACCGGTCTTTTTGTTTTGAATATATTCCATTGGGCCTCCACTTGCAGACACGACGACAGGTTTGCTGAAGCACATTGCCTCGAGGATAACGAGACCCCAAGGTTCCTCAATTGCCGTGAAGAGAAAGACGTCGCATGCGGCGTAGAAATATCCCAATCCGCCAATCTGGGCTACGATTTTGTCGCTGACGAAGATGCAGCTTTTCTCGATTCCGAGTTGCTTCGAAAGAAGCCTAAGGTCTTCTAGAATTGGTCCATCTCCTACAATCATATAATACGCGCCAGGTAGTTTCTTGACAAGAATTCTGAATGCCCTTAAGCCGGTTTCAATGTTTTTCGCGGGCCATAGTCTGCTAACGGTCAATATCAGAGGGGAAGCGTGTATACCAAATAAGTCTCGAACCAATTGTCCGCCAACACCAACGTTCAAGCTGTTTTTTTCAATTCCGGGATGAATAACCACTGGCTTGACGCCGTAGATTGACTTGAGTTGATTTGCCGTGAAGTCACTCAAAGCAGTAACTGCATACGCGTTCGTCGCAGCGTATTTGTCGAAGATTATTGAGGTCTCCAATAGCTTAACCAACGTTAAGCGGATTAAACGATCAGTGGAGCTTTTCACAGCATGATTCTTGAATCGATGCTGCTCGGCTCGATCATGCATTAGCCGATAGGGTTCGTTGCATCCCCAAATGAAAGGCGCTCCCTTTATTTTTGATTTGGTCGCGAAGAACGCGGCTATGTTTGCGGGAAAATTGTGAGCATGGATTATGTCATAATGACCTTGAATCTTACTTACAATTTTGGTAGCTTGTGTAATCGGGATGAATGTGCCGGCTGAGCGAAGAATTCCAGGATGGCTTACTCGCGATACGGGTTTCACACTTAAGGATCCGCGGAGTTCTGGAAAGCACTCGGTCGGGTCGTCCTCAAGTACGTAGATATCAATCTCGTATCCAGCTTTCTGAAGAAAATTGCTTAGCGTAAACAGCAGCCTCTCTGCTCCGCCACGTTTTAGCGTGAAATTATGAAGCATACAGATTCTTGCGTTCATTCGTCAATGAAACCATCCCTTTTCTTCGCGACGTTCGTAAGGCCCTTATCAAGGCTGACTGTGGGTTTCCATTTTAGTTCGGATCTTATCCTCGAACTATCGAGCACTATGTAATCCGTATCACAAGCAATCGGGCGAGTAGGATAGCCAGGCGGATATGCTCCGGACACAATCTCGCCAGTGAATCCGGTCAATTTAGAAATCTTGCGCGCAACCTCCATGTTGCTAACGGGGTTACCGGGGGATACATTGAAGACTCCTTCCTTATCGCTCTCTAAGGCACAGGTGTATGCTGCTACGTGGTCAGAGGCGAACATGTAATCACGAATATGATCTGGTGTACCTACGTAAACTGTCTGATTTGCAAGCATAGAACTGACGATGTATTCTACGAAGAAACCTTTCTCGATCAATCTCCCATATGTATTGTTGCATCTAAGAACAACTGCTTTGATTCCGAATACTTTGTTAGCCATCTGCACATAGGTATCGGCCGCAGCCTTTGATACGGCATATGGCGAAGAAGGCTTCAGAGTCGCGTTCTCTGGTGTGGGAACGTGGGGTTGCCAACCATACACTTCCGCCGTCGACGCCATAATTAGCCTGGTTCTTGGTGAAGACTCCGCAATGGCATGAACGAGGTTCATCGTGCCTTCAAAGTTGACACTTGCGTACGGAAACGGATTTTCAAAGCTATACCTAACTGGCGTAATTGCACCCAAATGAAATATTGTGTCCGGACAACTGGATTCAACCGATGAACGTATTGAATGATAGTCGGCTAAATCGCCTTCGATGAATCTTATCCTGTCTTGTACCGGTTCCAGGGTGCGAAGTGTGGATCTGGACACATGCCTCACAAGACCGTAAACGTCGTAACCTTGTTCAACAAGCCGATGGGCAAGTTTTGAACCGATAAACCCGGTTACACCAGTTATCAGGACGGACAGTTAGATCAGCCCTCGCTGAAGTTGCGTCTCCACATCTTCCAAGTCCTTCAATGAATTAACAGTCGCCCAAAATCCGTTGTGATGGTACGCCTTCAATTTCCGCATCGATGAGAGTTTGGGAAACATAATTCGTTCAACATCTCCAACGTCGGATAGGTAACGAAGCACATCGCGCGAGAACATATATACACCAGTACTAACGCGGACGGATTTCAAAATCGGCTTCTCATCAAAACCGATCACGTCAGTCCCGTCAAGTTCGACTACTCCGTAAGGACTTCTGAGAGGACCCACTGCTACCGTAGCGAGTCCACCTTGTTTACAATGATGAGCAAACATCTCATTTACACGAATGTCCACCAACTCATCGCAATTCATAGCAAGGAAATTTTCGTCCCGCACATGTCGTTGTATTGCAAGTTTGAAGCCTTCGCTGGTACCGCCCTTGACGGTATGAGTGCTATACTTGATTTCTACACCAAGAGTTTCTCCGTCTTTGAAGTATTCCATTATCTTGCGTTTCTTATGCGCAACTCCTACTACGATGTTCCTCACATCGTTTACTTTGAGCCATTCGATTATCCATTGGAGGAGAGGTTTTCCAGATACCTTGATCATTGCCTTGGGTATATCTTGAGTGAGTGGCCGAAGTCTTAGCCCAGCACCTCCGGCAAGAATAATTGCGGTTTTCACTCTCTCTTGAGACAAAGCAAACTTCCGGAAATGATTGATTTTCGTAATTTTTGCGTGGCAATAAGACGATGAGTTATATCATTTTCCACCGATTCCCACCGATATGTTTCACCCGAAACATCGAACGCCAATCTGATACGCAGTATCGTGGGTTCTTTTGACTAGACAAAATCGTATTGAAACCAATCTGCGAGAACTTTATCGTAACCTCGCTCTTAGTGAGTTATCTTGAACTATCCCACGCTACGATTAAGGTGGCCAGGTCTACCCGACCATTTTCGTAACCTGTTAATCAGCTCGTTTTGCGGTGTTTAAGGTTGAGTTGAAAGGAGTGTTGGCCTTCAAGGCTTTGCGGAGTTCTGCAGCCGCCTCTTCCATCGCCGCCGCACTTTGTCTGAGATGAGGGAAGTCAGTTCAAGTGTGCGTCATTGAATCATATCGCGTTATCCTCACGGGGGCGCCCGCTTTGAGTAACCATTTCGCGTAAGCTTCCCCTTCATCGCGTAATGGTTCAAATTCTGCCGTCATTAATAGAGTGCGAGGCAGTGAGTTGAGGTTACCGATTTTCGATAGCAATTCTAATCACCACGGAGTGTGGGCATAAGTACTGATTGACGATGTCGAAGCAAATTGGAAAGGACGTTCGCATAAGTCGAATATTGTCTGCTGAAAAGAGAAGCTTAATCGTTCCGCTTGATCACGGATTGCCGATTGGACCAATACAAGGAATAACAAACCTGCGACAGACCTTGACTAAGATTCTTCTGGCTCAACCCGACGGCGTGCTCCTTACGCCAGGTCAAGTTCAAGTTTGCCGCGATCTATTGCTGGGCAGAGAAGCACCAGCTATCCTGATTAGAGTTGATTGGACCAATCTATTCAGATCCGAGACCAACTCTGAGGCGTACGCTTCAATATGCAAGCCGATAGATGCGTTAGCCTACGGAGCAGAAGCGGTAGTGACTTATCTCTTCTCAGGATACGAAGACAGTACTGTTGAGACCGATAACATCACTAATGTCGCCAAGGTGGCTCGAGAGTGCGATGCACTCGGTATTCCATTAGTCGTAGAAGCAATGGCTCGCGGCAAACTACTGAAAGGTCACGAACATGATCCGAAAGAGGTTTGCATACCTGTACGTATGGCAGGAGAGATTGGCGCCGACCTCATTAAAACAGATTATACAGGAGACAAAGATAGTTTTAGACAAATCGTAAACGCTTCACCTGTTCCCGTCATGATTGCGGGTGGTCCAAAAATGAGCACACTCTCGGATATTCTGCAAACAGTCTACGATTCGATGGAAGCTGGCGCCTGTGGCATTTTCTTCGGTAGAAATGTTTTCCAAGCGAGTGACCCAGCGAAGATGGTTAAAGCTCTACGCGCCATGATTCACGATAATGCTAGCTTGAACGACGCCAAACTAATCGCTCAACAATCGCCATAGATCTACTTGCAGGTCTCTCGTTTTGCAAATTGCGCCGCCAATCCTACAATTCGGATTCAAGTCATTCATCGAACAGGCAAGCACGCGACAAGACTGGCCAAGATAGCCAAAAATCCAGGTTTACCCGAACATTCTCGTGAGTTGTTAAGTGTGTTTGTTTAGTTTTGCGACATTCGGGATCGAAAGGTGTTAGAGCGGACGTGTCTGGCGAACCTATAGTGCGCACACGACAATCACAACCTAGTTAGTTCCTAATCGCGCGACCCAACCATAGTCTTGATAACATACATTATGTGGTCTCCTCGAAACATAAGTTCTCTGAAAAAACGAGTAAGACGACCATGAGAATTGTTTCCAGGCCGGAGAGGCTTTCGAAGGTTAACTGCACATTCAGCCCTAACAATAAACCAATATTGAAAGTACAGCCCGGCGAGACGCTGCAGATTGAAACGTACGACGCGTTTGGTTATGTGGATGAACCCGATTTTGATTTATCGAGCAAGTTGGAAAAAAAGGAAACCCTGTTCGACAACCCTGTAACAGGACCTATCTGGATCGAAGAAGCTGAACCTGGCGACACACTGAGCGTCGAGATAATTGACATTAGGGTTAGAGATTACGGAGTAACAACCATCACGCCGGGAATCGGGGCCTTCGACGAATGGCTGACTAAGACACCTATCATCACGAAAATTAGCAAGATCCGGGATGGTAGAATTATTTACACAACCGAGTCTGGAAGGAAGATCTCCTTTCCGCTAAAACCGTTCATCGGAGTCATTGGAGTAGCACCACTGTTAGAATCCATCTCAACCGAGACCCCGTTCAAGCACGGCGGGAACATGGACATTGGAGATATCTGCCCAGGTAACACATTATTTCTACCAATCAGCGTTGGCGGCGCCCTATTCTCAGTGGGAGATGTCCACGCTAGCCAGGGGGACGGGGAAATCTGTGGTACAGCGGTAGAAGTCTCAGCAACGGTCACGCTGAAATTAGATTTGATTAAGGGAAAAACGATTCAGTGGCCCAGAATAGAATCGGATAAAGAGCTAATGGTTGCGTGCAGCGCAAGGCCTCTCGAGGATGCAGCTAGGCTAGCATTCAGGGAACTCATATACTGGCTTGAGGAATACGGCATCTCAACCCACGACGCCTACATGCTTCTAAGCTTAGTAGCAAAGGCACGAATCGCCCAGATTGTCGACCCACTTTATACCGTCGTCGCAAAAATCAACAAAGAATATCTTCGCTAGACAAAAGCAGTACTCCACTAAAGTGACGATTTCAGAGCAAAGTCCTGGTTATGGCCGAACATTTTCGTAACCCATTAAGTGTGAAGGCTTAGTTTTGTGACGATCGAATAGAGTTGAGTTTAGAATGCGTAACCTTAAGCGTACTTTGCTGGATTTTTGTCGAATTCCTGTTTGCAAGCCGCTGAGCAAAAATAGTATTTCTTGTCATTTCGAACACTCGTATACTTCGCTTGGCTTTCGGACACATTCATCTTGCAAATCGGATCGGTAGCCAACAGTTCTCTCCGAATAGAACACGTTGCAATTATCTAAGAATTTCTTTTGAACACGAATAATGCTTTTGAATAGCGTTATCTGTAAAACGCGTTTTTTAACTGTCAACTAGCATTCCAATTCATACGTAACTAGAGGACCATAAAATGCCTACACCGCGTGTGCCTAAGAAATCTAAAACGGTCCCTAAATCATTCAGAATAGATGAACCAGCTCTACTAGCAGTTGAGGCTGAAGCAAATTCACAGAACGTAAGCCCAAACACGCTTGTGAACCAGATTCTCAAGCAGTATGCCGACTTCGATCGAATCGCCCATAAAATCAATTCTGTGAACTTAAGCAGTTCCACCTTCCACGCATTAGTCGACTCACTCGAAAAAGACAAGATCATTGAAGTTGCTAAAAGCGCGGGAAGCAGCATCCCCCAAGCCTTCACTCTCACGAAATCCGGGAAAGTCGAACTTCGGTCGCTGATCGATTTCATGCAAACTCTTGGTAGATACGCGAACCTCTTCGAGTTTAGCGAGACACTGGATAACAATGGACGTGTCATAACACTGATCCACCGGTACGGGCTAAATTGGTCCATCTTTCTTGTGCACTACATGACCGCAATGTTCGAACAGATCGGGATCTCACCGACGATTGAAATGACTGACAAATCGGTCAGTTACAAAATACCTGCATAGAAGCAACACATTGTGTTTCTGTGTAGACGCCCGACTTAAGTTCTCAGGATATTGTCGATTGCCGTCGATGCAAACGAATGGCGAAAGATCCAGTTTGTGGCATGTACGTTGACCAGAGAACAGCCACCATAACGAGAACAATTCATGGAACAAAATGGTATTTCTGCAGTAGTACATGCGCCAAAGCATTCGAGAAACCTGAGATCGAGTTAAAACGTCTCAAATTTTTTGTTGTTGCAGGCATTGTGTTCACAGTACCAATCATCCTTCTCACATATCTCAGGACTCTGCCAATTTGGATCAATAATTATCTGCTGTTTCTTCTCGAAACGCCGGTACAATTCGTTGTGGGTTGGCGATTTTACAGAGGAGCTTTTGATGCTCTAAGAAATCGTATGGGTAACATGGATCTCTTGATCGCAATTGGCACAACAGCTGCTTGGGCATACAGTACAATCGCCGTATTCCTGCCATCTGTCTTCCCCGTTGGCGGAATCTACTTTGACACCGCGGCTGTGATCATCACCCTAATTCTTCTAGGGAATCTGCTCGAACTCTCCAGTAAAGGTCGGGCTTCACAAGCAGTCCGCAAGCTTCTCGACCTGCAACCACGAATGACGCACGTAATTCGTAACGGATTCGAGACGGATGTTCCTGTAGAATCAGTTAACGTTGGCGATATTTTGGTGATCCGGCCCGGCGAGCGAATACCGGTTGACGGCCTCGTGATCGAGGGAAATTCGGCAGTCGATCAATCTGCAATAACTGGAGAAAGTATACCAGTGGAAAAAGAAAAGGGAGATGAAGTGATCGGTGCGACAATCAATTCCTCTGGACTGCTGAGAATTCGAACCTCGAAGGTAGGGTCGGATACGGTTCTTGCGAAGATCGTACAACTTGTTG
>Ga0326727_10002011_pt1 | contig 71879 bp, 70 predicted proteins | sample MB2enrmetagenome_FD_207643 | JGI IMG/M metagenome (GOLD analysis project Ga0326727, IMG submission 207643) | Lab enriched peat soil microbial communities from McLean, Ithaca, NY, United States - MB29MY | ecosystem: Environmental > Terrestrial > Soil > Wetlands > Peat | place: USA: New York... | reverse complement strand
ATTCCTATTCTTCTTAGAGAATTGGAAACCTTGGTCACCTCCAAGGGGGAGGTTGTCAAACGCAGGAAGGCGTCGTAAAGTGGGTTACGCAAGGGCCGCTACTTTCAACGGAAAGTCGGGCAATCCCACTTGGCCCATGGGAACATCGTTACGCAGAGCGAGATGGGGGTCGAGTCCAGGCTGAGCAATTTGTTCTTGAACCGGAACTTGTGCTGGCGGGTACCCAGCCCTTGTTGCTCGCGAAATCTTGCCAGCGCCGTAAAGGACAAATCCTCAAAAAGAGCTGCCGGACGGTGTTCGTTGGCGTAGGACAGGGTGGAACGGCATGGCGCTCTGGCAATCCCCACATGCACCAAGCGCCCCAGGCAACCTCCCAGGCCGTTGCAGATCTCGCGCAGGGAATCGGCGCGTCCGAGTTGACAGAACAGCATGGAGACGAACTGCGTCCAGCAGGTAAAGCCCTGGGAGTCACGCTCAGCGGCGTGCTTCTTTACGAGTGCGGCGAACTCGGTTCGGGGAAAGTGCTGGAGCAGTGGATTGAAGAGGCTCGCGACTTGTACGATCGGATTACCCTCCTGTGGGCAGCGTTTGGCGAGGCTCCCGGCAAGGAATGGCTCGCCAACCCCAATTATAGGAGGGCACTCCTCTTATTTCAGACTGCAAGAACCCGTTTTGGACAAGAGTGAGTGGAGATAGTTCATCAACTTACGCAGCCCGCTCGCGGCGCCGGCTTCCGCCAACCCAGCGCTGTGCGATCGGAGGCAGCAGTCATCGCGCACAGAATCTCTCAGTGCTCTCGCAATTCCTGGGCACGGCTGCTGCCGCCGCGACGATGGAGCCAGACTCAGGCGGCCGGGGCTCCGCGCGGTCCTGCCATTGCCCGGACCAGCTTGGCCGCGCTGATGGCCTGGCCGGTGTGGCGCTGGGTGTGCTCCGCGATATGGACAATCAGGCCGATGACGGTGACCGGCAACTGCTTGCGGCCGACCGCGCGCGGGTCCTTCAGCGTCTTCGGATCGATCGATCGGACCACGGCCTCGGCGCGCGACAGGCGCTCCTCCATCTCGCGCAGCAGTTCCTCGCGCGATGCTCCGGGGTCGAATTCGGACTTCAACTCGTCGATCTGCTGGCCCGTGGTCTGCCTGCCTTCCAGGTAGGTGCAAAGCCGATTGATGCTCCCGCCGATGTGCCTGATTTCCCGGCCCACCGGATTGAGGCCGTAAGGCCGCTCCCAAAGCTGCTCCGTCGTAAGGTCCTCCGTAAACTTAGCCACGTCTTCGCGGGCCTGCTGGAACGAATACAGCAGCGGCAACACCAGCGGGTCCACCCCGGGCATCGCGCCCCTCAGCCAGGGTTCGGGAAGGTTGTTCATATTCCCAGGATAATTCGGCGCCACAAATCCGGCTGCCTGGGCGTTTTCCCTGGAGCAGACTGGAGAATGCCTCTATGGAGTACGCTGGTTAGCTGCGATCGAGCAGGTTCCAGGCCCTGGGACCATGAGCCAGTGGCCGAAGTCTCCCTTCGAAGCATTCTTCCATGAGCACCATGCGCGCATGGTCGCGGTCCTTTACCGGATTGTCGGCGACCGCGCGCAAGCCGAGGAACTGGCCGGCGACACGTTCCTGAAGTCGTACCTGCAGCCGCACCCTCCGGACCATTATCGGAACCTGAGCGGATGGCTGTACCGGACCGCGACGCGGCTCGCCCTCAATTCGCTGCGCTCGCTCAGCCGCCGCCGTCGCTATGAGCCGGAGGCCGGCGAGCGCCTCGCCAGAGCCACCCGCGCCCGCCGATCCGCTGGACGATGTCCTCGGCGCCGAGCGTTCGCGGAACGTGCGGGCCGCTCTCGCCAGGATCAAGCCTCTCCACGCACAGGCGCTGACGCTGGACGCGAGCGGTTGTCCTACCGGGAAGTCGCAGCGCCGCTGAATATCAAGAAGAAATCGACATCTTTCTGAGAGCGGCAGGGCTCGACAAGGGAGACGAGGAAGAAGGGACCGACGAGGGAACCTCGAGGATCTCGGAAGCCTGTGTGCCATGGCCGCTCCCGGGCTCGACACGCTCGGCAGGCGCGCCGCACCCCTGAATAAGTATGCCGTCCGCTTCCGCTATCCAGGCGAGCCGTATGCGCTCCCTGTCGAGGAGGCACAACAAGCCATCGCGCTGGCACGTGAGCTTGTCTCTGAGATCGTGACTTATCTGCCGGGCTCATAGGCTCGAATCTCAGAGTCCTCTGCCAGTCGGCGCCCGAGCTCGCCGGTGAATGGCTTAGAAGTTCACGATGGCCGCGAACGAGGCCGGGTCGAGGCTGGCGCCGCCGACGAGCGTGCCGTCGATGTCTTCCTGGGCCATCAGCGCCTTGGTGTTGTCCGGCTTGACGCTGCCGCCGTAAAGGATGCGAACGCTCTCGGCCGCCGCGCTGCCGTATTTTCGTCCGGCTTCGCCGCGGATGAACTTGTGCGCATCGGAAGCGATCTCGGGCGTGGCGGTCCGGCCCGTGCCGATCGCCCAGACCGGCTCGTACGCGATCGCGATCTTCGCGAACTGCCCCGGCGTCAGCCTGGCAATGCCTTCGCGAAACTGGGTGGCGAGCACGGCCTCGGTCCGGCCGCCTTCCCGGTCGTCGAGGCGCTCGCCGACGCAAACGATGGGCTTCAGTCCGGCTTCGAGCGCGGCTATCGTCTTGTCGTAAACGCTCTGGTCCGTCTCGCCGAAATACTGCCGCCGTTCGCTGTGGCCGATGATGACCCACCTGGCGCCCACCGCCGTGAGCATCGGGCCGGAAACCTCGCCCGTGAAGGCGCCTTCCTTCTTCCAGAACAGATTCTGTCCGCCGATCTCGATGCGCGTACCTTCTGTCGCTTGAACCGCGACAGACAGGTTGGGAAAGGCTGGGCAAATCACGATTTCACGTCCCTGGGCCTTCTCGGCCAGCGGACGGAACTTTTCAAAAAAGACGCAGGTCTCCTGGGCCGTCTTGTACATCTTCCAGTTGCCCGCCATTATCGGTGTTCTCATAAGGTCGCTTTTGGGGAGTACATCACTTTCGTCTGATTTGAGGAACAGTCACAAAGGATTAATTGTATCAAGCCCGCGGGAACCGTTTCCGGTTCGGAATCACCACAGGGTCCTGATCGGGTGCGCCCGGACAGCAGGGTCGCACGTTACCAGGACCATCTCCTCGTGGGCAGCCTGCGCGATCAGCAGGCGATCGAAAGGGTCTTTATGAAGGGCAGGCAAAGACGGAAGGCGCATGACGTGAGGCAGCGTGACGCCGAGCGTAATGACTCCGCACGAAGAGATATACCGTCCCCACCAAGCAACCGGCGCCGCTACGGGAGCATCCGCCCGGCCGGCTTTGCGGATCAACTCCCACAGAGACACTACGCTGGTCTCGGCCCGGCCGCTTTCAATCACTCGCCGCGCCTTCGGCGAGAGTCTTTCGGGCGCCGCATTTGCCCAAATCAGCACGTGCGTGTCGAGCAGAAAGCGCTCGTTACCGTCCATCCGCGAACGCCTCTGCGTCGGCCTCGCTCATCGCCTGCCACCAATCATCGGAGTCGGCTTTGGCCTCGCCGCAGCCAGCTCCGAGTTCGATCGCGCCGGACCGGACCGGTACTATCTCGGCGGCCGGCTGGCCGTTCCGGCAGATCGTGACTCGTTCGCCAGCCTCGACGAGCCGCAGCAGTTTCGAGAGCCGGGTCTTTGCGTCATGCACGTTGACCTGCACGTCCCCACATTAGCTAATGTCAAGAACGCCCAGCGTGACGCGCCGCGCCCTTGGGTGCTTCGCACCGGCTGAATCAGCCGAAAAAAAACACGGGTCAGGCCATCGCCCTTTTCCCTGATTACGTCCTGCGCCTAAATGCTTGAGAGATTGGGATACTGTTTCAGTGGAGAGAAGTCCACTTTCCAAAAGTCAATCTCAAACGGCTGACCGGTCTGGTCCGCATTGACAGCAATGCTGACCAGAACTGCATCACTGTCCACATATTCTGCTTCTACCAAGAGTCTTCCCAAATGTCCGTCGGCTTGAACGAAGCGAATGCTTCCCATTCCGCCGTCCTGCATGTCTATAACGCGGGCGGCTGACAGTGTCTCCTCCAGCGTTTCTTTGGCAAAGACTCCAGAGAGCAAGGAACGGATTAGTTCTTGCTCCTCTTGGCGCAAAGGACGGCCCGAAGTCGAACTACTGAACCGTACTACGTCCGACACTGATTGTCCCATCCTTGAGGGCCCGCCGGATTCGCTCGCTGAGCTGATCGACAAATCGGTCCGGATCGAAGCCGTTCATGCGGCTCGCGATTTCACCGCGCTTGCCGATCAGGATCGAGGTCGGCAGGGAGCTGATCCGCAGGGCATTTGACAAGCCGTCGTCGAAGTACACCTTCCTGTCCCAGTGATTTTCGGCCAGAAACTCCGGGACCAGGTCGCGCTCGTCGTCGGTATTGATGGAAAGAAAAACGACCTCCGGGTGGTCCTTGAACCGCGCCCGGACCTGGTCGTAGAGACCGTGCTGAAAACGGCAGGGGCCGCACCACGTCGCCCAGAAATCCAGAACCAGAACCTTGCCCTTCAAAGAGGCGAGCGCCAGCTTCCCGCCCTCGATACCCGTCAGCGTAAAATCCATCGGATTCGTGAGCCGCGCGTTCGGATCGAGTTGGGCGATCTTGATGTCCCGCTCGTGCAGTAATTCGGCCGTCCGGTCGTAGGCCTGGAGAACCAGGTCGCCGAGTCCGGCCTCCGAGCCCTTGAGTTTGCGGTACAACTCGCCCACGCGCGCGCGGTCCGCGGCGCGGGCCTCCGCATTGTTGCGCTCGTCCGGAATCGCGAAGGCCTCCGCATAGAAGCGCACGGCCTCTTCGTCCTTGCCGGATTTCGCGAGCAGAGCCCCGATCTCGCGAGCGGCCTCGGCCGCCGGATAGACGGCGTAGCTCTTCCGCGCCAGGTCCAGCGCCTCGGGATCGCGGCCAAGCACGGAAAGCCCGAGCGCTTCCAACAGGAAGGCGTGACCGTACGCGCGGTCGATCTGGTCCCGCCATTGGCCCAGCGGCGCGCTGCCGGATGGCTTATCCTTCTCGAAGTCGCGTACGGCCTGTTCGTATCGCCGGGCGTATTCGACCGCGCGGCCGGCGTGGTCCGGATCGCCCGCCGCCACGAGAGCGCGGATCACCGCGTCCAGCGTTTTCAAATCCAGGGATTCGCGGGCCAGCACCCGTTCGCCGTAGTCCATGATCCGTTTTTGATCCCCGGCATCGATGGAAGCTTTGAGCAGGGCGCGCTCGACCTCGGGGCGTTTCCCGGTTTTCGGAAACCTCACCAGGTACTGTTCGAGCGCGCGGATGAAATCGACACTGCTCGTTCCGGCCTCGGCGAGCGCCTGGTCCAGGCTGTCGTCCTCGTTCGCCGGGACGGGCTTATCCGTGGCCCAGGCGACCGCGAAGGCCGACAGAAGAACGATGACGAATCGCAACCGCATTACGGTGATGCCGCGGGCTTGGGGTTGCGGATGGAGTCCGCGATATGGGCCGCGCGTTCGCGCGCCATGTGCAGGTAGCTTTCGTTCTTGACGATGCGGTCGAGCAGCGGCAGGAATTGCTCCGGGGCAATCAGGCGGTTGCGCTCGCGGGAAATGTCGAGAACCAATAACGCCTGATTGACGCCCAGCTTATCGAACTTGACGGCGCGCTCGAGTCCGGCCCGGCACAGCTCGCTTTCGGTGGCCCGTTCGAACCAGTCCCAAATCTGCTGAGCCGCCGGATCCAGGGAGTAGTTGAACGCCACTTCGTGCTTGTCGGCGCCATCCTCCCAACGGAGCTTCTTCTCGCCGGTAAATGCAACCTTCAGGTTCGACTCGAGCGGCCTGGTGAAGCGCCCGAGCTTTTCGGCCAGGGCGAAGACCTCGGCCGTCTCCTTCTCGTTGAGTTGGAACGTCAGAGGGCTGGTGTCGTCCGGGGCTTCTTTGTAGTCCGCCCGGCCCTGCTGATCCACCGAAATCTCGACGTATTCCGGCGCGCTGTGCGGGAAGGACTTCGAGTACGTGATTTTCGCGTTGCCCGCGCCGAAGAGACCCGCCGCCGAGGCAAGCAGGAGACAAAACACCGCTCTCATTTCACCAACTCCCGAGCCGCGGCCCGGCGCGTAGCGTGACAGATCGCGGCGGCCAGCGCATCGGCTGCATCTTCGGATTCGACGTCCCGATCCAGATGCAACAGCGAACGCACCATCATTTGCACCTGCTGCTTTTCGGCCCGGCCGTATCCGACCACGCTCGTCTTGATCTCGAGCGGGGAGTATTCGCCCACCTCCAGGCCGGCTTCGGCGGCCGTCGCCAGCGCGACCCCGCGCGCCTGGGCCAGTTTGAGCGCCGTCCTCACGTTCACGGCATAGAAGACTCCTTCAATGCCGGCGGCCTCCGGCCGATGTTGCTCGATCAAGCCCCGGAGCGCGCGTGCAATCGCAACCAGCCGGGCATGCATGGGCTCCTCCGGGCTGGTGGTTATGACACCCGCCGCTACCAGCCGATGGCAACGCCCGTCACTCTCGATGACGCCGTACCCCGTCTTCTCGGTTCCGCAGTCGATGCCGAGAATGCGCATGGCCAGCCCCGCTCGGCTACTGAGCCAGGGCCTCCATCACGCTCTCGTCGATATCGAAGTTGGCGTAGACGTCCTGCACGTCGTCGTGCTCTTCGAGCGCCTCGCTCAACTTCAGCATGGTTCCCGCCTCTTTCCCTTCCAGCTTGATGAGGGTGTTGGGCACCATGGCGACCTTCGCTTCCGTGGAGGGCAGGCCGGCCTTATGAATCGCGGTAAGGACTGCCTCGTGCGCCTCGGGCGGAGAGAGGATCTCCCAATTCACGCCATCACTGCGGATGTCTTCCGCGCCGGCATCGAGCACCAGATCCATGAGCTGCTCCTCGGTCGCCTTTTCCTGGGGGATCAGAACCTGGCTCTTGCGTTCGAACAACCGGGCGACGCTGTTTTGCTCGCCGAGCTTTCCGCCGTGTTTCGAAAAGAGGTGCCGGATCTCGCTCACCGTGCGGTTACGGTTATCGGTCGCGACGTGGACCAGGACAGCCGTGCCGCCGGGTCCATAGCCCTCAAACATCACTTCTTCAATCTGCCCCCCTTCGAGTTCGCCGGTTCCGCGCTGGATGGCCCGTTTGATATTCTCGGCGGGCATCGAGGCGGCCTTAGCGGCCAGGATAGCGGTACGCAACCGTGGGTTGGCGTCGGGGTCGCCGCCTCCGCGGGCGGCGATGCTTATCTCTTTGATGATGCGGGTGAATGACTTCCCGCGTTTGGCATCCAGAGCGGCTTTCTTGTGCTTAATGGTCGCCCATTTTGAATGGCCTGACATGCGAACCTCAATCGGTAGGAACGGAGCTGTTAGGAAAACCCAAGACCGAGCATATCAGAATACCCGGTGACTCTCAACCAAATGAGGCACTCCTGTCTGGACTCCAGCCCGTGCGGGGAGCCTTTCCACAGCGTGCTGATGCGGCTCGCTTCGCATCGGCTACCCCCGCGACACAACGTCTCCATTCCGCGTTATCCTCGACAGAGGTGGGATCTTGTCGACGCCCTAATGAATAACACCGAGCAGCACTACCGAGTTCTGAACCTGGAGCCAACTGCTACCCCCGAACAGATCTACCAGGCGTACCGGGACTTGGCCCGGGTGTGGGATCCGCAGCGTTTCGCACACTCGCCGCGGCTGGAACTGATGGCCGAGGCGAAACTCAAGGAGATTATAGAGGCCTATCACGCCCTCCAGCCAAACGGGTTTCCCGGCAGCAGCGCAGCGTCCGGCCCGGTCTCCATGGAGACCGCGGCTGCTCCACCTCCCGAAGACGAACCGGTCCAGCCGCCCGTTCCCGCGGACCCGTTTGTGGCTCCCGGACCGCGCCTGGTCGCGGACCTGCACCGTCCGGTGGAACTGCCTTCTATTCAGGAGCCGGCGCCTCGGCCACCGGCTGTGCTCCCGGTGGAACCGTTGCGCGCGCTGGAACCGCAAGCTCCGGCCGGATTGCCGCGCCCGGCCGAGTTGTCCCGAACCGGGGCGATGGAGGCAGGCTGGCAGCCGGCGATTCCCGCGCCACAGCCGCCCACGCCGCACCTGGCGGCGGCCAATCCTCCAGGCGTCCCGGGCGCCTCCGCCCCGGCTCCTCCAAACAAGGCATCTGCACAACTCCGCGCCCGCGCCCGCGCGGCTACATTCGCCGTCGCCGCTGCCACAACCCTTCTGCTCGTGGGGGCAGGCTTGTTTCTTCGCGAAGTTCTGTCGGGCCCGCCGCCCAGGCACGCTCCTCTGCCTGCTCCTACGGTTTCGTCTACTGCGGCTCCCTCCGCTCAGCCCCCCATCACCGGCCTGGGTCCGGAGGTGGAGCACACGCGTGACCTTATCTCAAATCCCAAACCCACCGCTGGGCCAGTGCCGAAGCGAACCCGGCGCCCGACGCCGAAACCGGAGGAGCCGGCCCGGCAGTTCGCCACGGGCGCCGAGCTCATGGTCCCGCAAGGACGCAGAGGAGCGGGCAAGTTTAAACTCGTCAATCAAAGCGGGCAGGACGCCGTTGCCAGAATATCCGCCCAAGCCGCTCCGAACAGTCCGCTGCGCTTGGTCTACGTCAAATCCGGCACCGAAGTCGTGGTGGGAGATATCGGCACCGGCGTCTATTTCGTCAGCTTCGCCGTGGGGCCGGTCACGTCGAAACTGCGCCCGTTTGGCGCGCGCTTCGGCCCGTTCCAATTCATCCAGATCGACTCCGTAGGCGGGGCCCAATCCGATCAGTATCAGATCCTATTGCAATCCGGCGGCAATGCGAAGTAGCGTCTTGCCCCAGAAGTTCGTTAAAGAATGTTATCTCTCCCTTGCCGGTCCCGGTTCTGTGCAACCCGTTGAGGACACGGAAGCGCGCGCGTGGGAGAGAGGCGCCAATTAGTCCCGCGTTGTAATCCCTTGTAAAGCTGTGTAAGTCCCGCAACGGGACATTCCTGCCGGCACGTCTTACTCAATGGAAGGAGGAAAAATATGAAGCGATTTTTCCCAAGAATTCAGTGGGTTGTAGCCGCCGCGCTGATTGCCGCGCCGGCGCTGGTTCAGGCGAGTGTCCATCCTCCCAGCGCTCCGGCCACGGAAGCGGAATTCCAGCAGCAGGTGCGGCGCCAGATGGGAATGCTGGCGGCGCTTCCGCACTTCACCATCTTCGACGACGTGGGCTGCAAGATCGACGGAAGGAACGTTACGCTCTACGGCGAGGTGACCCCGTTTGGTTCGGATTTGAAGGCGAACGCCGAGCGTTTAGTAAAGAGTGTCCCGGGCGTGGGTACGGTTACGAATCACATCGAGATCCTTCCGCTGTCGCCGTTCGACCAGCAGATTCGCATCGCTGAAGCCAGGGCGATCTTCAGCCAGCCCACGCTGTCCAGGTACGCGGAGGATCCGTTTCCACCGATCCACATCATCGTCAAGAATAGCAATGTGACGCTGACAGGCGTCGTCGAGACCCAGAACGACAAGAACCTCGCGGGCATTCGCGCCTATACGGTGCCCAACGTGTTCTCGGTGACGAACGATCTCCAAGTCAAAAGCTGACGCGCCTCCCCAGGGCCGCCGGTCCGTAGCGCGGGCCAATCCGCTGCCGGCGGCCCTATGATGGGGGTTAGGGTTATGGTATTGCGCCTTGCCGTCCTCCCGCTTGCGTTTCTCCCGCTTATGCTTGCCGAACCCGCGCCTGCCGATCCATGGGGTGCCGGGGACCTGATTCAGCCCCCGGATCTGGCCGTGCGCCTCAATGATGCACGCGCACCCAAGCCAAAGATCTACTACGTCGGTTTCGGCGTGCTCTATCGCAGCAAGCACATCCCGGCCGCCGAATTCACAGGGCCTACGTCGAAGCAGGAGGGACTGGAAGCTCTCCGCGCCGCCGTCCTGAAGCTGCCGCGCGGCCAGGAAGTCGTCATTTACTGCGGCTGTTGCCCCTGGGACCATTGCCCGAACATCCGGCCTGCGTTCCTGATGCTGCGGGAGCTCGGCTTCAAGCGCGTGAAGGTGCTCGCGCTGCCCGCGAGCTTTCTGAAGGATTGGATCGAGAAGGGCTACCCGGTCGCGCAATAACCGGCGCGCTCGTTACCGCCCGCAGCACTTCTTGTATTTCTTGCCGCTGCCGCAGGGGCAGGGATTGTTGCGTCCAACCTTGACCGCGCCGGACTGGCTCCCGGCCGGCTCGTCGTCCTCCTCGCCCTCCGGTCTGTCCCCCACCAGGAAGATCGGATCGTACTCGTTGGCCTCCAGACGGTCGTCCAGTGCCTTGCCCACGATCACCGCTTCTTCCTGGTTGAGGCCGCCGGCAAGGTCTTCCACCTTGCTGAACAGCTTCCGCATGCGCGCCGGAGTTGCCGCCGACGGCGCCGCGAGCGCGTAAGAGTAAAGCGCGGCTTCGCGCAGTTCCTCATCCTCGAAACAGCGCTCGATCCGGCCGAGCTGCGGCACCATGCTGAATACACCCGCCGCGGTAATCGCCTGGCGCCGAACTTCGAGTTCCGGGTCGTCGAAAGCCTGCGCAACCGATCTCTCGAAGCGGCGGTCGGCGGAGTGCCACATCGCTTTCACCGCCTGCGCCCGGGTCTCGGGGCTCTCGTAGAACTCCAGAATCAAGCCGTGGAGGTCCTGGTCGTCCCGCGCCTCGTGCGCCAGCGCCACCAGCGCGGCCGCGCGCTCCTCGGAAGATGCGGCGGTGTCCGCGAGCTTGCTCCGCAACGCCTGTTCGATTTCGGGAGGCTCGTGAACGCCCTCGAGCGCCTCCCACGCGAAGGCGCGCACCTGCGAATCGGGGTCGCGCTGCGCCAGTCCAAAGATGGTCTCGACGATTTCCGGCGGCGGCTCCTCGAACCCGAGCATTTTCACCGCACGCGCCCGGTAAGCCGCCACGGGACTCTTCACGAACTCGAGCAGCTCCGCGTTCTCGAAGGCCGCGAAATACGGGAATTCCTCTTCCGGGTAAAGCGGGAAAATATCCAGGGGCTCCGGCACGGAGGTGTCCGCGTGATCGATATTCTTGAGCGCCGACTCCAATTCCTGCCGCAAGCTCTCGTTGTCCCCGGCTTCGGCCAGCGCCTTTTCGAGCGCAGGCTTGGTTGCGGGATCTGCGTACAGCCCCAGCATGATGGCCCCATCGCCGGGATCGCGCCTGAGATGTTCGACCAGAAGTTCCGCGATACGGGGATCCTTGACGCCGAGCCCCGCGAGCGTGAACGTCGCGTCCGGCGCTTGCTTCCCCTCCTCGTACAGTCCGATGAGCGTGCCGATCCCGGCGGCGCCCAGGTCCACAAACGCCCAGGTCAGCTCGTCGGGAAACGAGAAGTCGTTGACTCTCGCGAGTTCGGCGAGAAACGGCAGCGCCGCGGGCGTCCTGAGGTGCCGCGCCAGCTCCAGCAGCACCGGCTCCATTTCCATGCGGTCGTCCTCCCGCGGCTCCCGCACAAACTGCGCGAAATCGGCGAGGACGCTCTCGCCGCGTCCGAGGATCGCTCGCAGGAATCGATGATCGAGCGGAACGTAGCCGCGCGCCGCCCCGGCAAGCAGATCGTGAGTGGACGCGCTCGAATACTCTTCGGGACTGAGGATCATGACTGTGATCGCAGTGCGGCAGGCGTCCTCGCCTGCGGCGGGCCTCCGGACCCGCCTTTATTCCTCTCGAAGCACGTTCACCGTGATTTCGATCGTCACATCGCGGTGCAGCCGGACCGGCACCTTGTGCTCGCCGAGTTGCTTGATCGGTTCCGGCAGGTGGATCTTCCGGCGTTCGATGTGGTAGTTCTGCGCCTCGAGCGCCTCGGCGATATCCTTGGCCGTGACCGAGCCGAACAACTGGTCCTGCTCGCCGGCTTTCTGATAGATGCTGACCGCGACCCCGGCCATCATGTTGCCGAGTTCCTGCGCCGTGGCCTTCTCCTTCGCGTCCTTGCGCACGTGGGCCTGGCGCTCCTGCTCGACGATCTTCTTGTTCGCCTCGTTGGCGACGACCGCAAGACGTCTCGGCAGCAGGAAATTGCGCGCGTAGCCGTCGGCTACCTTGACCACCTGACCGCGGACGCCCAGTTTCTCGACATCTTCCCTGAGAATGAGTTCCATCTGGTCTTCTCCTTGGCGTCCTCTCTACCCTTTCGGGCTGAACGGCAGCAGCGCGATGCTGCGCGCCTGCTTAATGGCCTCGGCCAGCCGTTTCTGGTGCGGCGCGCAAACGCCCGAGAGCCGCCGCGGAACGATCTTGCCACGCTCGGTGACGAACGAATTCAGCATCCGCACGTCTTTGTAGTTGAGATCGTCCACCTTCTCCACGCAGAACCGGCATACTTTCTTGCGCCGGAAATACTGTTTCTTGCCGCCTGCCTTGTCGGTTCCCGTAGGCTGCTGCGATCCGGGAATCGGTCTTCCGCCTCTGCCTTCTCTGCCTTCCCTGCCTTCCGCCATGTCCTATGCCTCCCTCTCCGCGGGTTCGCCCGGAACCGCGGCAACCGGCTCGGCCGGGGCGGTGGGACGCGCCGGAGCCGCGCTCGGCGCCACCGGCGCGGGTTTGCGCTTCGCTCTCTTTTCCCGTTCCTTCTTGCGTTTCTCGATCTTCTTCAGGCGCTCGTCGATGCGCACCGTCAGGAATTTCATGACCAGATCGGAGACCCGGAGGCGCCGCTCGAGCTCTTTGATTACTTCCGGACCGCAGGTCATTTGCAGAAGCACATAGAAGCCCTCGTCGCGTTTCTCGACGCGATAAGCCAGCTTACGGATGCCCCACTTGTCGGCTTTGTCCACCGTGCCGCCGGCGGAGGTCACGACCTGCTTCATCTGCTCGATGAAGGGGTCGATCTGCTCGTCGGTGGCATCCGGCCTGATGATAAACAGTTCCTCGTAAATCCTCATTCGTCCTCGTTTTCACCTTGGGCGCGACGATTGAACCTCGTCATGGCCTTTTCGGCGCCTTCGGAGATTATGGAAGCGACCGCCTGGGCCGCATAGTCCAGAAAGCCGTCCAATTCCTTCAGTTGCTCGCGCCGCAGCGGCTTGAGCAGATATTCGGGTTCCGCCCGTCTCACCCCTCCGGGGTCGATTCCGAGCCGGACCCGGGTAAACTCTTCCGTCCCAATCCTGTCAATGACGGACTCCATTCCATGGTGCCCGCCCGCCGATCCCCGCTGGCGGATCCGCAGCGCTGTCCACGGCAGGTCGTGATCGTCATAGACCACCACCAAGTTTGCCGGGGCCAGATCATGTTTCTCGAGCAGCGGCCCTACCGACTCGCCACTCAGGTTCATATACGTTTGCGGCTTCGCCAGCAGCACCGTCTGGCCCTCGATCCTCGCCCGGCCCACCAGCGCCCGCGAATCCTTTCGCGTCACCCTCGCTCCATTGCTCCCGGCCAGCCTGTCCACCACCAGGAACCCGATGTTGTGGGGCGAGAGGGCGTATTCGGGATCGGGATTGCCAAGGCCCACCACCAGCCAGGAAACCATTCATTCACCGCGCATCCGCGGAGACCGCCGCGGGGATTACTTCTTCTTCCCCTTGGTTTCCTCGGCGGCGGCTTCCTCTTCCTTCTTGCCCTTCTTGATCACCTCGGGCTCGGCGGTAGTAGCGCCCGCGCCCGCTTCAGGAGCGGCGGCCTCGGGCGTTACGGCAGCGGCCGGCTCTTCGATCTGACGCAGGGCCACGACGTGCGCGATCACGTTGTCGGGCGAACTCATCAACTTGATTTCCGGCGCCAAGGGGATGTCGCCCGCGCGAATGCTCTGCCCCATCATCAACTCCGTGACATCCAGCGTGAAGTGCTCCGGGATGTCATCCGGCAGACACTCGATCATCACTTCGCGCGTGACCAGCTCGAGCAGGCCGTCCTGCTCCTTCACCCCCCTCGACTCGCCCTGCGTAATGACGGGTACCGACACGACGATGCGCTTGGTCAGGTCGATCCGCTTCAAGTCCACATGCAGCAACGTATCCTTGACTGGATCGTACTGCCAGTCGACGACCATGGCCGGCGTGGTTTCGCCGCCCTGAACACCGACCTCAAAGATGGTGTTGTGCCCCGACTTGCTGTGCAGAATCCGCTCGACTTCCTTCGGACTGACCGCAACCGCCATGGGCTCCTTGAACGCTCCGTAGACAATCGCGGGAATCAGACCGCGTTGCCGCAGCCGCCGCGCCTCGTTCTTGCCTCGCAATACGCGCGCTTCGGCGGCCACCGTAATTTCTCTTCGCATACCTACTCCTCGTCTCCGGCTCGCAAGTCCGCCCGCGGGACGTGGGTTGCGTGGGCCGGTCCATTAAAAATCACCGGTACGTCGTGCCTTACCGGGCCGCGCTCTACCGAGCCGCGACCGTAAGGGAGCGGTTGTTCCCGCCGCCCTAAACAAACAAACTGCTGACGCTCGTCTCCTCGTGAATCGACTGGATGGCCCGCGCCAACAGCGGAGCCACCGACAGAATCCGGATCTTCTTCGACCGCCGCCCTTCTCCCGACAGCGGGATGGAATTCGTCAGCACCACTTCCTTCAATCCCGATTGCTCGATCCGTTCGATCGCCGGCCGCGACAGCACCGCGTGCGTGGCCGCGGCCCTTACGCTCGCCGCGCCCGCCTTCTCCAGCGCTTCCGCGCCTTTCACCAGCGTGCCGCCGGTGTCGATCAGATCGTCGAAAATCAGGCAATCCTTGCCTTCCACCTCGCCGATGATGTGCATCACCTCGGCCACGTTCACGTCGTCCCGGCGCTTATCGATGATCGCCAGCGGCACGGTCATCCGCTTGGCCAGCGCCCGGGCCCGCTCCACTCCGCCCGCATCGGGAGAAACCACCACCGTTTCCGGCGTCTGCAGCGGTTTCAGATAGTCGATCATCACCGGCGTCGCAAACAGATGGTCCACCGGAATATCGAAGAATCCCTGGATCTGCGCGGCGTGCAAGTCGAGACCGAGAATCCGGTCCGCTCCAGCCTTCTCCAGCAGTTTGGCGATGAGTTTGGCCGAGATGGGGACTCTGGGTTTGTCCTTCCGGTCCTGCCGCGCGTACCCATAGTAGGGTAGCACCGCGGTAATGCGATCCGCCGAGGCGCGTTTCAGCGCATCGATCATGAGCAAGAGCTCCATGAGGTTGCGGTCAACCGGTTTGCACGTCGGCTGCACCACGAATACATCGGCCCCGCGCACGTTCTCCTGAATTTGCAAGTAGATCTCGCCATCGGCGAAGTTCGTCACCGAGGCCGAAGCAACTGGCAGTCCCAGGAAATCGCAGATCTCCTTGGCCAGCGCCGGATTGGCATTGCCGGTAAAAATCTTGATGCGTTCGGGGTCCATCATGCGTATAGGCTTTGGGGCGGCCATACCCTTTCCACGATGTGCTCGGCGAGCTGCCTCCACCACAGCGCGCGGTAGGCGGCGCGGCTCACCACTTGAATGGGAAACACCTGCTCCTTCTGAAAGGATTGCCGGGCTCGTTCGGCAGCCTCACGCTCGCGGAACAGCCCATACAGCGCTGAACCGCTCCCGCTCAGCATCGCGCGCTCGGCGCCCAAGCTTTCCAGCCTGCGTTTCAGGGACTTCAGCCGGGGATAACGCGCGAAGACCACCGTTTCGAAATCGTTACACGGCGGACTCGATGAATCTCCGCCGCGCTCCCAAACGCAAGACTGGAAAGTATTTATCTTATGCCAGACGGCCTCCGAAGTCAACGCACGCGTCTGGTCCAGATCGCGATATGCTTCCGGCGTCGAGACGTGCACGCCCGGCGCCACCACGAGCCCGTACTCCCTGGGTCCCTCCGCGAGCGGATACAGCTCCGTGCCGCGGCCGAGCGCCGCCGCCGTCCCGCCCAACAGGAAGAACGGAACGTCGCTGCCCAGGGACTCCGCCAGCGATCGGAGCGCCTCGATCGGTAAGCACACTCCCGCCAGTACCGGGAGCGTGAGCAGCACCGCCGCGGCGTCGCTCGACCCGCCGCCCAGCCCGGCGCCCATCGGGATGCCTTTGCTCAACTTGATCTCCACGCGCCCCTTCTTTCCCATCGCTTCGAGTGCGTCTTCGGCGGCTCGCTCGGCCAGGTTGCGGCCGGCGATCTCGGCCTCGCTGGCGACCCGGATACTGCTCTCGCTGGCGGGCGAGAAACAAATGTCGAGCGTGTCCCCGAGCGAGATGGTCTGGAAGACGGTGCGCAGCTCGTGATAGCCGTCCGCCCTCTTGCCGAGCACCCGCAGGTCGAGATTGATCTTCGCGAGCGCACGCACGCGCGCGGTGCGAGGCGTGCGCATCAATGCTCGTACTTCAACAGGGAGAAGACATCGTAGCCCGGGAGTTTCTCCCTGCCGCCCAGAAACAGCAGCTCCAGCACGAAGCCCAGGCCAGCGACCCGTCCGCCCAGTTTTTCGACCAGCTTCGTCACGGCGCGGGCGGTGCCGCCCGTCGCGAGCACGTCATCGACGATGATCACGTTCTGGCCGGGCTGGATCGCGTCTTTGTGAATCTCGAGGCTGTCGGAGCCGTACTCGAGCTGGTACTCGATGCTGACGGTTTCCGCCGGCAGCTTCTTCGGCTTGCGCACCGGCACAAAGCCCGTTCCGAGCGCATACGCCACCGCCGGGCCGAAGATGAAGCCGCGCGCCTCGATACCGATCACCGTGTCGGCCTTCGCGTTGCGGTAATGCTCGCGCAGGGCGTCGATCACGGCGTGCAGGCCGTCTTTGTCCTTCAGCAGGGTCGTTATGTCGTAGAAGTTGATACCGGGCTTGGGAAAGTCGGGCACCTCGCGAATCAGCTTCTTCAGATCGGGAACCACTTCAAGGTTAGTCATGAAAAGTACTCGATATGGAAACCACTGTACTGTAGCACTGGCGCTTCCACTTCTTCAATCCGGCGAACGTCGGAGAGCCGGGGCCCCTTCCGGAGATACCCCGCCAGGTCCGCAAGTTGCTCCGCCGTGCCGGCCGCATAAACCTCCACGCGGCCATCTTCCAGGTTGCGTGTGTAGCCGCTAACGCCCAGCTCGCCCGCCGCGCGCTGGGCAAAGTAGCGGTAGCCCACGCCCTGCACGCGTCCCTCGACGTAGTACCTGCGCGCAATCACGGGGCCGGCCTTCCGCGCACGGGACATCAGAGTAACCATGGTAACTCGACCTGCGTATAATGACTGACTGATGAAACTGCTCGTATTCCTCGGGCTCGCCGGCCTCCTCGCATCCGCCGCGGTTCCGCAGGCGGACTCCAGCGGGAAGACGGCCGGCACGCCGGGCGCTCCCATCACCATTGAAGTCTATAGCGATTTCCAATGTCCCCACTGCAAGACGCTCCATGACGAGATCTTGCCCCGTCTGATGAACGACTACGTCTCGACCGGCAAGGTGTATCTCATTTATCGCGAGTTTCCGCTTCCCAATCACCCCTATGCCCTGCAGGCAGCCGCATACGCCTGCGCGGCGGAGCGCCTGGGCCGATACGAACAAGTCGCCAGCCTTCTGTTCCGGACCCAGGAAGCGTGGTCCACCAGCGGCAAGATCGAGAAGGCCATCTCCGGCGGCCTGACTCCCGAGGAAATGAAGCAGCTGCACGCCCTGGCGAAGGATCCCGGTGTTGACGCCGAAGTCCGGCGCGATATCGATCTGGGCCGGAAAGCCAACGTCACCCAGACACCGACGATGATCATCACGCACCGTTTGACGCAGTATCCCGTCGCCGGCGTGCCGGACTACGGCCTGTTGCACAGTCTGCTCGATGCCCAACTGGCGAAATAGGGTATTGCGCGCGCTCTGGTTGCTGCTCCGATTCGCGCTCGGTGGGGTATTTCTGTACGCTGCCTGCCTCAAACTGCGCACGCCTTGGCAGCTCTTTGCCATCTCTGTGGACGCCTACCGCCTCTTGCCGCACTGGGCGGTAGTCACCGTCGCCCGAACATTGCCCTGGGCGGAACTGCTCCTAGGCTCGCTCCTGATCGCCGGCAGGTTCTTGCGCGTTGCCACCGTGGCCGCCTCGTTTCTGCTGCTCCTCTTCTTCATCGCGATGGTGCGCTCGTATGCCAGCGGCCTCTCGATCGACTGCGGTTGCTTCGGCGGCGGCGACCCGATCTCCGCACGGACGCTGGCGCGCGACGGCGGCTTCCTGCTAGGCTCGTTCCTGCTTACGGCCATCACGCTTCGAAGGCGGGCCTCCGCCCGAGTGGGGCCTGCGCCCCGCACGCGCTAAAATCGAGTCTATGCCCTTCCCTGTTCATCGCATGCGTAGATTGCGCGCGACTGAACCGCTGCGCACCCTGGTCCGCGAGACGCACCTCGAGCCTTCGCAGTTCATCTTTCCCCTGTTCGTGTGTCCCGGCCGCGGCGTCCGCCGCGAAATCGGTTCGATGCCCGGGAACTATCAGCTTTCCATCGAGGAGGCCGTGCGCGAAGCGGCCGAGGCAGCGGATCTGGGCGTGGGCGGCATCCTTCTGTTCGGCATCCCCGATCACAAGGACGAAAGCGCATCGGAGGCCTACGCCGAGGATGGAATTGTGCAGCGCGCGCTCCGCGCGATCAAGCAGGCCGTGCCGGACCTGCTCGCGATCACGGACGTGTGCAACTGCGAATACACCAGCCACGGGCACTGCGGAAAGATCGTCGATGGGCAGGTGGATAACGATGCGACGCTGGAGTGGCTCGCCAAGGCGGCGGTCTCACACGCCCGGGCCGGCGCGGATATGGTCGCGCCGTCCGACATGATGGACGGCCGCGTGGGGGCGATCCGCCGGGCGCTGGACAGCGCCGGGTATCCGAACACGCCGATCCTCTCCTACGCCGCGAAGTTCGCGTCCGTATTCTACGGCCCCTTCCGCGAGGCGGCGGAATCGGCGCCACAGTTCGGCGACCGCCGCGGCTACCAGATGGACCCGGCCAACGGCCGCGAGGCGCTTCGCGAGATAGAACTGGATCTTGAAGAAGGCGCCGACATGATCATGGTGAAGCCGGCGATGCCCTACCTGGATATCATCCGGCAGGCGCGGGACCGCTGGGATGTCCCCCTCGCCGCCTATCAGGTCAGCGGCGAGTTCAGCATGATTATGGCAGCCGCCCGAAACGGATGGATCGATTGCCAGCGCGCCATGCTCGAGTCGCTCATCGCGATCCGCCGCGCCGGCGCCGATATCACCATCACGTACTTCGCCAAACAAGCCGCCGCCCTGCTCCGCTAAAGGAGGGTGGGCTTCACGCCCGCGCGTGGCTTTTCACCCCGCGGGCCGGGCACAACCGGCCCGCTCACATCCTACGCCGCGAGCGCCTTTGTGGCTTTCTTGACATCCGCCGAAGCGACCGCAATCAGCACGCCGAAACGCCCCGCACCGGCGCAGACGCCGTGCAGGGAAACCACGTTGATCTTGGCCGCGGCCAGCTTGCCCGCCAACCCGGCGACGGTGCCCGGCCGGTCCTCCCCCGTCACCAGAAGGGCCTTCTGTTTCTTGCCGAGCGCCACACCCGCCTTCTTTGCGATCGGTCCCAGGTTCGGAGCTTTGTCATCCACGATGAAAATGATCTCCGAGATTCGGGCCGATTTCGGGTAGCCCAGGAATCCCGTCAGGTTGACCCCGGCATCCTGGACAGCGCCGAGAACGCGGGCGCCCTCGCCAACCTTGTTCGGGAGCTTCCCTACGTAGAAGCCCACTTGCGTGATTTCATCAGCCATTTTTTGTCGTCTCCTTGCCGCTTGTCAAACAAAAGCTATTCTTTTTGTTTCTCCTTATCGTAGAGACTCGGAGGCCCCAAGGTCAACAGGAATTGCAAACCCGCGCATTCTTGGGCGGCCGGACCTGGCCAGCAGCAAGAAAAGCGCGCTGGAAGCATAAGAGCACATCCTGGCATGCGACACTGGCGGCGCCCTGCTAATCTCGTCTCGATGAGCATAACGCGGGCACAGCGAAAATCCAGACGGGAACCCCGGAAGCAATCCAAGTGGTCCGTCCGCGCGGCGCTGGCCGTGCTTGCCTTCGCGGCCTATTCGAACTCATTCGGATTAGGGTTGTCCCAGGACTCTCGCGTGATGATCCTGGAGGATCCGCGAATCCGCTCTGTATCCGCCGGCAACCTCGCGCAGATTGTCTCGAAGGATTACTGGTGGCCCAAACCGGGTGATTTCATTTACCGTCCGGTCACCACCTTGTCGTTCCTCGTGAACTACGCCGTACTAGGCAACGGTTCCAGCCCGGCTGGGTACCACTGGATCAACTTCCTGCTGCATGCGCTCAACGTTTGTCTGGTCTACGAGCTTGCGGTCCGGCTGCTTGCGCGTCCCGCGCCCGCTTTCTTTGCCGCGGCCCTCTGGGCCGTTCATCCGATCGCTACCGAAGCGGTGGACAACGTCGTGGGCCGCGCCGACCTGCTCGCCACTCTCGCAGTGCTTTCGGCGCTCCTCCTCTATCTGCGTGGCACGCGGCCCGTGGTATTGTTCGCGATCTCCGCGTTCGGCTGCTTCTCGAAGGAAAGCGCTGCCGTGCTGCCCGGCCTCATGCTGGTGTGCGATCTGGCGTTCGGCGTCTCACGCACCGTTCGAGCGCGGGTGATGGCCTATGCCGCGGCCGTCGCGTCCCTGGCGTTGCTGTTTGCGGCGCGCGCCGCGGTCTTTGCGCGTGCGCCGTGGCCGCAAATGATTTACACCGACAATATCCTGCGTGGTCTGAGCTTCTGGCAGGCGCGATTCACGGCGATCAAGGTGATCGGCCTCGACCTGTGGCTGCTGATATGCCCGCTCCACTTGAGTTCCGACCGCTCCTACAACCAGATCGCGCCTGCCGGCCCACGCGACATCGCGGCCTGGGCCGCGCTGGCGGCCGTCGCGGGCCTTTTGGTCCTGGCCTTCGCAATGCGGCGCCGGAGTCCCCTGATCTTCGGGCTCGCCGGGTTCTTCGGCGTCGCGCTCGTGCCCGTGTCGAATCTCGTCATCCTGATCGGAAGCACGATGGCCGAGCGCTTCCTGTATCTTCCGTCGGTGGCGTTCGCGATCGCGATTGCCGCGCTCGCCTGGCGCTATCTTCCGCGGCGTGCCGCGACGTGTGCGCTCGGCGCGGCGGTGCTGCTGTGCGCCGGCCGCACCTGGGCGCGCAATGCGGATTGGCAGGACAACCTCACGCTGGGGATCGCCGATACGAAGACTGCGCCGGCCAGCGTCCGCCTGCACGATATGCTCGCCAAGGCGTACTTCGAGCAGGACGCGGTGCGCAACATAGACCGCGCGATTCGGGAGCAGGAGACGGCCTGGGCGATTCTCAGCCCTTTGCCGCCCCAGCGGTCCGCCGAATTGCCGCCGGCCAATCTGGGCGCCTACTATTTCGCAAAGGCCCAAATGGCGCCGCCGGATGAGCGCCGCGGGTGGTACGAAAAGTCAGTCGCGGTCCTGCTCCGGGCGCGCGAAATCTCGCGGGCCGCCGAGCGGTCGTTCGACCAGGCGCAAATCTCACATGGAAAACCTCTTTTGTTCCGGCAAGCGTACCCTCTTCTGTACCTGTTCCTCGCGGAGGACTATCTGAACCTCGGCCGATATGCGGAGGCGATCGAAGCGCTGAAATACGCGCGAATGATCGATCCACGCAATCCGGATCTCTATGACTCGCTGGCCAAGGCTTACCAGGCTTCGGGTCAATCGGACTGGGCCGCGATATCACTCGTCCAGAAGGCGCTGATTCAGGGAAGCCAGCCGCCCGCGGCGCCTGCCGCGTACTGCCTGGCTGCCGCCGATCTCGCTCAGGCCTTCCGCGACAGCCGCGCGCCCGGCTCCGCCTGCGAGATCCAAGCCGAGGCCGCGCGGCGCTTCGGGTGCCCCGAGCCGGTTACGGATTTTGTTGCGCCGGGTACCTTATGACGGTGAAGTTCCGGAGCGTGACCGTCTCGGAAGTGGCTCCCCCCATGCTCCCCAGAAACGACACCGTAAGCGGCGCGGCCAGCGAGTCCTGCGCCGTACCCGCCGATGCCGCGAGCGCTAGGACGGCGCCCCAGCTCTCGACGCGCCACTGCGCTCCGTTGGTATTGATCCCGGCGTCGGCGTTCCCGCCCAGGGCGGTCTCGCCCGCGGCGGCCGCCCGCGATACCAGCGTCGTTCCACCCCAGAGCACCGCAAACGTGAAACCCGTGCCCGACCCTTCGTGCGAATAGTCGAACCGGATCTCGGCCCGGTCGCCGGGCTGCAGAAACCCGGTGGGAATGGTACACGTGCCAAGCTGAACCAGCACCGTCGAACTCGTCCCCGCCCCGGTGCTGCTGCACAGGACCTGCGGAGTCGCATGCACGTGCCCCCCCTCGGCGGTCTTGCGCGCGAGCGATGTGGTGTTGAACCATGCGTCGCCATCCGTCCGGGCGCCTGGGTCCGTAGCGCTCCCCGCATCCTGCCAGGCGGCCCTCGCCGCGGAGCTGGCGCCCCGGAACGTCGCGCCCGTGACCCGCCCGTCCGGATCGACCCGCGCCAGTTGGTTCGCCGAGGCGTCGAGCCACTGCTGGAGCGGGTTCGTTCCCTGCCCCTGCCCGGCCTGGACCGTGAGCGTGGTCAGCCCCGTGGATATTTGGGCATCCCAGACATACAGCGTCGAACTATCGGCATTGTTGCCCACCGAAAGCTTGTGATTCGTGTTGTCCCACAGCAGACTGAGGCTGCTCTGCGCGAGGTTCCCGTTTGCATCCACAAACGGAATCGACCCTGCCGGGAACCCCGTATACAGGCAAGTGTTCCACACAGCGTCGGTGCCATTCGACATGAGGCACCGGTTCGCCTGCCCGATCGGCAGCCGCGCCCACAGGGCCGGTGTTCCCTGCGCCACGATCACATCGCCGCGCACCGGCGTCCCCGCCGATGTGTCCGTATGAGCGGCGCCCAGCAGCGCGTGCCCAAGCGGCTGCCGCGCATCGGACAGGCGCGAATCCTGGGCGGTAACGTACGGGTTCGAAGCCGAGGGAGCCCCGGCGGTTCCGGACAACGCCGCTTTTTCGTCCGAGGTCGGGTCGTTCGCGTTCGAGTGCGTCGGGTAGTTCAGCGCCAGCTTCGATTCCTCTATGCCGGCGGTAGCCGACACGTTGTCATCCACCACCACTCCCAGCCCGAGAGTCGGGTCCGGATACTGCCCGGCCAGCGCTCCTCCCGCCTGTCCCAGCGGGTTTCCGGAATCGGCCAAACGGTAACTGGCGGTCAGGATGTCCCCCAACTGGGGCGTCGAACCGCTGGCGAAGGTGATGCTATTCCCCCAGATGGCGTAGTCCACGGTCTGAGTTTGGAACAGGCCGTTCCGGTAAACCGCCAGGCTTGTTGCCGGGCTGGGCGTATTGGCAAGTGTGAAAACCGTGTTCGAGCCGTTGACCAGCCCGGCCGGCGTCTCGCCATCCACAAACCCCGGTCCCGTGCCGCTCGCGCCGCACGGTCCGGACGTCCCATCCACGTGTACGCAGTTGTCCGTGCTGCCGGTGACGGCCTCAAGCATCCCGCTGGTGTCTATGTACGCCGCGTGCGAGGGCGCGTAGCCCGAACCTTCTTCCGGCCGCGCGGCCAGGTCGGCAACCAGGTTCACGACATCCGCTTCCGTCACCTGCCCCGTGTCCGCCGGAGGCGGCGTGGTGCCGCCTCCCGAGCCGCTTCCCGACGAGCTGCTTCCCGGCGTCGAGCGCACTTCGCTGAGAGTGACCGGCGTCGTACTGGCCGGCACCACCCAAGTCTCCTGGAACTGGATCTTGCCGTTGCTGGTGTATCGAACCGTGTAGTCCGAGCCAGTGCCGTTCGGAACCAGTTGCACGAGCACCACGCCGTCCACGATGGGCGACACCAGGCTCTGCGCCGCGATATTCGACAAGTCCGGCGCCTGAAAGCTGCTCGAATCGATCAGCAGGAACCCGTTGAATGGGGTGCCATCGACGTTGTACAGCATGTCCTGGATGGTGGTCAGGGTCGGCGCCGCCTGGCCCACCGCCAACCCGAACAGTATCCCCGCCGCCAAACAGAGTTTCGAACCACGCGCAGCCATCGATCAGCCTCCAAAAAAGAAAGGCCCGGGAAGTCTGTCCCGGGCCCACGCAAGGAGCACAACTACGGCCCCAGTGTAGTGGCTCATGGGGTGAGCCACCGGGGGGGCAAATCCCGTAAGTCGCAGGCTGTAAATGGACTATTTATGCGCCAAGCACGTGAACGGGCGGGAAGCGGATCGCCGTTTCTACCCCAATCCGCCGTCTTTCGTGATCCGCTCCGCGCCCAGATATGGCCACAGAACCTCGGGAATCACCACGCTGCCGTCGCGCTCCTGGTAGTTCTCGACGATCGCCACCCAGGTCCGGCCGATGGCCAGCCCGCTGCCGTTCAGCGTGTGGACGAATTCCGCCTTGCTCTTGCCGGACTTCGCGCGGATGCACGCCCGCCGGGCCTGGAACGCCTCGAAGTTCGAGCACGAGGAAATCTCCTTGTACTCGTTCAGCCCCGGCAGCCAGACCTCCAGGTCGTAGGTCTTCGCTGAGGAGAAACCCATGTCGCCCGTCGATAGGGCGATCCTGCGGAACGGTAGCCCCAGCCGCCGCAAAATGTCCTCGGCGTCCGAGGTAAGCTTTTCGAGCTCCTCATAGCTCTCGCCGGGGAGCGTGAACTTCACCAGCTCCACCTTCTGAAACTGGTGTTGGCGGATGATGCCCCGCACGTCGCGCCCGTACGATCCGGCCTCGCTGCGAAAGCACGCCGTAAAGGCGCACAACCGGATCGGAAGGCGCTCCGCCTCCAGGGTTTCGTTGCGGAACAGGTTGGTGACGGGCACCTCGGCAGTCGGCGCCAGCCAGAGATCCGAGTTCTCCACCTTGAACAGGTCCGCGGCGAACTTCGGCAGTTGGCCCGTGCCGAAGAGGCTCGCCGAGTTGACCAGGAACGGCGGCAGCACCTCGGTATAGCCGTGCTCGCGCGTGTGCGTATCCAGCATGAAATTCATCAGCGCGCGCTCGAGCTTTGCGCCCAGGCCCCAATACACCGCGAACCGCGCGCCGGTGATCTTCGCCGCCCGTTCCATGTCGAGAATGCCCAGCTCCGGCCCGAGATCCCAATGCGCTTTCGGCTGGAAGCCGAACTGGCGGGGCTCGCCCCAGCGGTGGATCTCGACATTGTCGGCTTCGCTCCGGCCTGCGGGCACGGACTCGTGCGGCAGGTTCGGCACACTCGCCAGCGCCTGCCGGAACTCCTCATCGAGCCTGGCGACCTGCTCGTCGAGCGCCTTAATCCGCTCGCCGGTCTCCCGCATCTTGCGCTGCCGCTCCGCGGTATCGGCGCCCTGTTTACGCAGCTTCGCGATCTCGGCGCTCTCGGAGTTGCGCAGCGCCTTCAGTTGTTCCGTCTCGGTGACCGCGGCCCTGCGCCGCGCGTCCAGCTCGCGGAGCTCGTCCACGTTCAGAGTGAAGCCGCGCAATGCAAGACGCGCGGCGATCGCATCCAGGTTCGACCGGAAGAAGCTCAAATCGTACATGTCGGGCCTTCAGGATAGCGCAACCAACAAGCGCCGCTGATATGCAAAGCTCGCCCTGCCGCCTGCATCCGGCAACAAAAGACCCCGGCTGGACTTCCATGCTCATCCGGCTCCCTTGGCCGCCTCCGTGAGCACTGCGCGGCAAAACTTCTGAGCTACCAGTGGGCAGTTCTGTCTGGCGTGCTGTCGCCCATACTGTCTCTCCCCACAGCCAAGACCGTTTCGAGCGAAATACTCTCCATGGGCTCGCCTGGAGTTGCAGTGGCCGCGATCAACACGCGCTCGCCGCGTGGTCCCCAGATGGCCGGGTCGGTCGGTCCGAAGAGGGCTACAACGGGTGTGCCGGCGGCGGCGGCCAAGTGGGTGATACCGGAGTCGTTGCCGATGTACAGGCGCGCGCCGGCCAGCCAGGCGGCCAGGTCGTACAGGTTTTCGAACCGCACGGCCTCATCGAGCGGCTCCTCCGGCCCGGCGCACCAGCGGACGGGACAGTTCAGGCGGCAGGCCAATTCGCGGTAGCGCTCGAGCGGCCAGTTCTTCTTTGCACTGCCGGAAAACGGATGGATGACCACGTAGTCTCCGGCTGCGCGCGGGCACTCGATGCGCGGAATGCCCGGATGCCCGGGCTCTCCCACCTGCCTGAGAAAGAAGTCAGCGGCGTGGAGGCCTGACTTCTTCGGCGGCAAGGCGGGCAGGAATTGAAATGGCAGCCGGGCCACCGCCGCGCGGAACTCCGCGCGACCGTGGCCGTACCAGGAGATGATCGAGTCAAACGCAGGGAAATCCGGCGGCTCGCAGCCGGGGATACCCACGAGATCGATACCGCTGGACGCGATCGATCGCACACGGTCGGCGAAGCGAATGAGCGGCACATTCTGCGAAGCCACCCAGACTTCGGTATAGTCCGCTTTCAGGGACTCCATCGCCGGAAGCGCCAGGATGCAGTCGCCGATCGCGCCGGGCCGGATGATCAGGCGTCTCAATGAATCTCGTACGTCAGGGGAATTTCGAGCGTCGCGGGGCGGTAACAGGTATCCTCGCTGCACGCCTGGTAGTGAACCTTACCCACCACGACGCCGGGACCAGGGGGCGCATTCGCAGCTACCTTGAACTTCGTAACGATCTGGAAGCTTCCGGTGAATACCGACACGGGCTTGGTGGAAAACGAATAATTCCTCTGCTCCGGCTTGGGATACACGACTTCGACGGTCACGAGCGGGCCCTGCTCCCACTTGAGCCGCAAGGGGATGAGGTAGTCTTCGTTCGGCGTGTTGCTGTTCACGTGATAGCCGCCCGGAAGCTGGAAACTGGCGCGCGCTTCGACCACCTGGTTGCGCCGCGCGGTGACTTTCTGCGGTGCCGCCGCGGTCAGCAACGGGCTAGTTTGCCCGGGCGACGACCACGGGCACGCCAGAAGCGCGAGCGCCGGAAGCGCCCTGAAAAAGTTGCTCGAGATCATGTTCGTAAGTGCCCTTGCTCACCAGCCCCTCGTGAACCGAGGCGATCCTGCCGTCACGATCGATGAGGAACGTGGTCGGCAGCGCTTCCACGCCGCCGTAGAGCTGCGAGATCGAGTCGTTGCCGAGCAGAACGCGGTAATTGATGCCGGCTTCCGATATGAACGGTCTTACCGCCTGCCAACCATCCTCATCCATCGAGATGCCGACCACGGCGAAGCCCTGGTCTTTGTGCTCCCGCTCGAAATCGATGAACCACGGGATTTCAATCTTGCAGGGGCCGCACCACGTGGCCCAGAAGTTCAGCAGAACCACCTTGCCGCGATAGTCGGAGAGCTGGACGGTCTTGCCGTCCGCGTCTTTCAGCGAGAAGTCCGGTGCGGGCTTGCGATCGCCGGATGCTTTCACGCGCGACGAACTCCGGCACGCCGGCGTAGAGCACGCCCCGATCAGCACTGCGATGGCTGGCACGGCCCAGCCGGTTTTCTTGATCGAGTGGAAGAATCCCAAAGTCTTGTAGCTCAATTATATCGAGATCTCCGGTTTGGCGAGGGCCCGATGAAGCCACGCCCGGCGGGCGGCGCGGTAGCGGGATCGAAGCGTGAACTCGGCATGACTCCGCAAACCGGCGAACCGCCATGCCCCGGTATCGCAAAAACTCTCGCAAGCGTACTCGCGCCATGGGCGGGTGCGGCGGCGTGCGTCTGCCGGAGTCAGCAACCGTTTTCTGCGTTCGGCGGACCAGCCCAGTTCCCCACGCGCTCCTCGCCGCAACTCGGACGCAAGCAGCAGCTCATACGAATGCCGCAGCGGGTTCCCCGCGCGCACCCATGCGAAGTGAAACAACTCGTGCAGAAGAATTCGTACGAGTTCGCGGCAGTGCGAAAGGAGAGCCGCATCCAGTACGATTTCACGCCGGCGGACCCGCGAGCCCGCATGAACCTCCTCGCCGCGCGAGCCGCCGGACTCCAGACATCCGCGGCTCGCCCGCAAGGCGGGAAGAAATCGGATCAGGATGGGCGGCCCGGCCAGAACCGGCATTCCCCGGAGCGCCCGCTCCACCGCGCGCCCACATCCAGAAGCTATTTCGACGGCTGAGCCGCGGAATTCGAGGCCTGGGGCGCCACGTGGACGCCAGCCGGCATCTCGTTTTCCATCTTGATGTCGATGCTCTTTTGGAGAGCCTTCAGCCATGGATCTACCTGAGCGTTTCTCAGCTCGGCCTCGATCGTGCCCTTCACCTGTTCGAACGGCTGGGTTGAGACTTCTTCGACCCGGACAATCCAGAACCCGTTCGGCAGCCGGATCGGGTCCGTCGTTTCGCCCGGCTTCGCCGCGAAGATTGCCTTCTTGAGTTCAGCCGGGAGCCCCGGATTGTCCTTTCGAATCCATCCGAGGTCGCCGTCCTTCTCAGCCGATCTCGCGTCGCTGGAGTTCGCTTTGACCATCTTTACGAAATCCGCGCCGGCGCGAATCTGCTTCACCAGGGCGTCCCCCTTCGCCTTCGCCTCGGCTTCGGTGAGCATTTTCTTGCCGTTCGCATCCGCCTGCGATTCCGGAGCTGAGCTGTACTGGAGATAAATGGCTCTCACCTTGGCCTGAAGGTAGTCATCCTTCTTGGCGGCGTACATCTTCTTCACATCGTCGGGCGAGACTGGCAACTCCATAGTCCTACGGTTGAACTCGGCGCGTTGGAGGATCTGCATCGTCGCATACTCGATTTCCTCCTTGTAGGGGCTCTGCTGGTCGAGTTTTTCCTTCCGTGCGTCCGCTGAAAGCCGGAGCAGGAGGCCGTATTGCTCGATAAACATGCGGCGGTTTGACTGAATCTTCTGCTGATACTGCGGGGGCATCTGCCGGATGACTAGCTGCAACTCGCCCGCCGTGACTTTTCTACCATCAATCGTGGCGATAACCGTGGCGGGCGGCAGGCTCGTGATCGGCACTATGGCCTCGCCTGGAATGTTGACCTTAATTGTGCCCGGATTGGCCGGAGCCGCCGGTTGCTGGCCGGCCGCCGCCTGTGCGCCAGCCTTCGCCTGAGTTCCCGGGCTGGGCGTCTGGTCCTGGGCCCACAAGTTCAATGCGGAAAGAACCGCGAGGGAAACGATAAGTCGCATTCGAGTCAATTCCTTATAGCCGAAATAGCAAACGGATCTTCGATTTTAGCACGGCCGGTCCGCCCGCCCGGCTACCCAACCTTCTTCAGCCGGCTTTGGATGTCAGCCCTCAGCTTCTCAACGAAGCCCAGGACATAGCCGTCAACCGGCAGCTCGGGGTCTTCGACGAGCGGCGTCAGGTCCATGGCATAGGAGAGCGCCGTCTCCTGGTCGGTGGCGTGGGAGGCGAAGTAGGTGGCGTTTGCCAGGCGCCGGCCGGCGGATGCCAGATCGTACCGCTTGCCGCCGCTCACCTGTGAGTCGAAAACGCTGACCAGCGCCGCGGCAATGTTTGGCTGAGTGGAAACCGGAAGCACCTGCTTGTCTTCGTCGGGCAGCCAGTCCAGGTCCCGCCAGACTTCGCAGCCCAGAACCTTCTTCGGGCGGAACTCCCGGCCGAGACCGCGCAGCGCGGCGATCGCTCGCAACGAAACCGCCACGTGCGTGTCGTGCTTGTCGGCCGGATTGTGGAGGTAGACCACTTCGGGCTTCGCCGCGCGGAAAATGGCCGTCAGATCGTCGCGCAGGCCGGCACTGCCTGGATCCTTGACCGCGGAGCTGCTGTAGCCGAGCTGGAGCTGGCACGCATACTCGCCGACATAGGCCGCTTTGCGCTGCTCGATCAAGCGGATCTTCTGCATTTCGTCGTCCGTGCAACTGGCGTAGAGGCCGGCGCGCGGGCTGCCGGCGCCATTGGTGACCACGACTCCCGTGAACCACTGGCCGGAGCGGCCGAAACACTGGGCGACACCGTGGTAGGCCATGATCTCGATGTCGTCCTGATGAGCGGAGACACAGAGATGCGTGGTTCGCGCGAGCGCGGCATCTGTCTCGATACCGTCGGGAACGAAAATATCTGCGTTCGGATTGTGCAGTTTCATGATTCGTTTCTCATTTCCTGGCGCCAGGCAGGCTGGCGGCTGCGACCGGTTGTCCATGCCGCTTCTCCTGTTCGCTCGGGGTGTGAAACTTGACCGGCTCGGCGATTTCCGGGAATTCCTGCTCCAGGATCTCCGCGGCTATCGAGAGAATCAGGTCTCCACCCTCGCCCGTCATCACCCGGCCGAGGACCAGCCGGTATACAAAAACGCTGCGGTCTCTCCGCGCAAGCACGATAGCCGGATTTTGCGGCTTGCACTCCTTGAACCGGGCGCCGAAGGCCCAATTCCACAGGGAGGCGGGAACGAATTCGGGATCCAGAACGGGGCGGAACTCTAGGGAAATCGGTATGAGGTCAGGCATGCTTGCTCCAGTATTTTCGGCGCTTGGATGAGTGTGTGTTCCGGCTCCGATATCAAAAGCCTGGCAGGAATGAAATTATACCCGATCCGGAACGCCCAGCGGTCCCTCTGAACCGCGCGGGGGAGCGAGCGGGATCCCCTGATCCCACCCAAGGCCGGCCAGGGGCCGGCCGCGGACGGGGGCGTCCGCCCCACTGGTTCTCTGCAATTCACGGGGATTTGTGCCGAACTGCGTCAGTCGCCCTTTCCCGCCACCCAGTACACTTCCTGCCGGATGAATGGCTTGGGGAATCCGGAGCGCTCCAGCACGGCCTTGACGTTTTCAATCATGTCCGGATTGCCGCAAGCATAGGCGGTCGTTTCGGCGGAATCAAAACCCAGGCTGTCCATGTACTTGCGCAGGACGTCCTCGGCGCGCCCCCGCTCGCCGCTCCAGCCCGGATCGAGCCAGATACGGCTCACCGTGGGCACGTAAGTGAACCACGGATAGCGCCGCGCATAGCCTGACAGCTCCTCGCAATAGCCCAGCTCGCGGGAAATGCTCGCGGCGTGCAGCAGGGCGATACGGTACGGCGTGGGCCGGCCCTCTTCGTGCCGGCTGACGAATTCGCGCAGCATGCTCACGAACGGCGCGGCTCCGGTCACCGTGGCGATCATGAAGTGGGACGGATGGCCGCTCTTATCGTCGAAGAGAAACCTCCCCTTGGTGTTGCGCCGGACCCAGACCTGGCCTCCCGGGGCCACGTCGTAGAGATGCGGGGTGAGATGGCCGCCGGGCACCAGTTCGAGAAAGAATTCGACCTGCTCGTCGCGCGGCGAGGAGGCGATCGAGTAGGGCCGCTCGAGCAGGCGTGTCTCCCCGGGGAGCCCGACCGTCGCATACTGGCCCGGGGTGAACGAGATTCTCTCGTCCGGCTTGATCCGGACGATCCACAGGCCGGTGCTGACATCACGGCGCGAGGCGACCACCGCGGGCACGTGCTGGGGTGTGATCATCCGGCCGGCTCCAGGTGGCGGCGGGCATTCACGAAGACCTCCGCGAGCATCCTGTGTGTGAGCTTTCCAGTGGAGGTGTTCTGCTGGCTGGGATGGTAAGAGCTGATGAGCACCGGCACGCCGGAGCCTATCCGATGCACCGCGGCATGAGCAAAGTGGAAAGCCGCGCGGCTCCGGATGACCTCGCGGTCGCGCAGAATCCCGAGATAGACGTCGAAGGCCACCTTGCCGAGAGCGACCACGACGCGTACGTTCTTGAGCAGGTCCAGCTCCCGCTCGAAGTACGCGCGGCAGTTGCGAAACTCTTCCGCAGTGGGCTTGTTTTCCGGCGGCGCGCAGCGCACCACGGCGGTAATGTAGGCATCGCGTAGCTCGAGCCCGTCGTCCCGCGCAATGCTCTCCGGCTGGGAAGCGAACCCGGTCTCATGGAGCGCGCGGAACAGAAAGTCACCCGACCGGTCGCCGGTGAATACCCTGCCCGTGCGATTGCCCCCATGCGCCGCCGGCGCGAGGCCCACCACCAGAAGCCGGGCGCTCGGGTCGCCGAAGGACGGAACCGGCCTGCCCCAGTATTTCTGATCGCGATAAGCGCGGCGCTTGGTGCGCGCAACCAGTTCTCGCCAGGCCACCAGCCGAGGGCACAGCCTGCATCGAACAACTTCCTCGTGAAGCACTTCGAGAGCTCCGGGCATTACTGAACCCATTGTCTCCGATTCGAAAAAATCCGGCAGCGCCGGATTTTTCCCCTCACGGACGCTTCACGGGCTCATTTGCCCTCTCGAGCGCGATCCGAAGGTTCTCGAGCGAGCGTCCGAAGGCGGAAGGCGTCGGCCAGAAGATCGGGCCCGAAGGCACCGACACTTTCGATGGCGCCGAGCAGAGATCGGTCAGGACCGCGACCACGTCCCGGTCGCGCCATCCGCAGCGAGCTTCGTCCTGGACGATCGCGAGCGCCTGGGCTGGTGTGCGGGCCTCTTTGTAGGGGCGGGTGGAGGTGAGCGCGTCAAACACATCCGCGACGGACAGAATGCGGGCCAGCAGTGGGATCTCATCGCCCCGTAAGCCGTCCGGATAGCCGGTGCCATCCAATCGCTCGTGATGATGCCGGATAATCGGCAAAACCGGAGCGAGTGTTTTCGCGGGACGGCAGATCTCTTCGCCTTTCGCCGAATGCGTCCGCATGACGGCCCACTCCTCCGCCGTGAGTGGGCCCGGCTTGAAAAGGACGGAGTCTGGAATGCCGATTTTCCCGATGTCGTGGAGGTAGCCGCCCCGATTCAGCACCAGGATTTCGAAGTGCGGCAGTCCCAGCGCCGTGCCCAGGGCCATACTCAAGGTGGCCAGCCGGTCGCCATGTCCTGAGGTGGTTCGGTCCCGGTGTTCCATGGCTCGCGCGAGCGTCAACAGGATCGATTCGGACTCGTCGAGCGAGTCGATGGCCCGCTTGTGGCGCAGCATCGTGCGAACGCGGGCGCGGAGCGCCCCCGAATTGAGAGGCTTCGCCAGACACTGGTCCGCGCCCGAGAGATAGCACGCGGTTTCGGTCTCCTCGGAATGCACGGGGGTCATCATCAGGACCGGAATCAGCCGGGTTTGGCGGCTTGCCTTCACGGCACGGCAAAAATCGAGCCCGCTGGCTTCCGACATCGCCGATTCGAGCACGATCAGATCGATCTTTTCGCTCTCGAGCCGCGCGAACGCTTCGCGGGTACTCCCGGCCTCGACAATGTGGTAACTCTCGTCCCGCAAAATGCCGCGCAGCGCATCCCGGTCGGTCTCCAGGGTTTCCAGGAGAAGAACCGTGGGCGCGCGGTCCCCGCCCAACAGGTCGCCGGACAGAGCATCCCACGCTGCGGGGGCTGCTTCTCCCCGCCCGAGGGCTAGTTGTGACTCAACGACCCTGTTCTGTGTCGCCACGTCGATCGAGGGGTGCGCCGCTTTTCCGGCCGTGCGTACGCTCCGCTTTCTTTGCCCGCGCCGCCCGGCAGCCGCTTTACGGCCCCCGCTTTCTGCTCTATCGGCGCAATTGCGTAAGAATCTTAGGCGCTTCCGTAGGAACCTGAAGAAATATCCACTTTTGATCCTGAGGGCTTGCCGCAGTGCCGCTGGCCGCCGCTCCGATCGGCGAGGCAGATCGCGGCTTCTTGCACAGCGGCCTGTACGTGGGAAAGAAGCGCGCGGTTGACGCAGTGCTTTCGAGACGGCTAGAGTAAAGGAGGCGTTCGCCTTATTCTAGCCGTCCCCATCGTCTAGCCCGGCCTAGGACATCGCCCTTTCACGGCGGTAACGGGGGTTCGAATCCCCCTGGGGACGCCAAACCAGATTCCTCTACCGGGAGCGGCTGGAATTGCCTGAGGAATTCGGATGCTGGTGTGGTTCTAAGCCCCTCTTTTGCGACCATCAGGTCGTCTGGGAATAGAGCTGCCTGGATGCGCCTCTAATTCTCTGCGGAAGCACTGTTCCAGATCCCTGCCACCCGCTCAAGCAATCAATCTGCAAACTCAAGTGAGGATTCAAGTTCCTCCGCCCTCATTAGCGTCTTGGGGAGCTCAGATTGAGCGGCGGCAAGCTCGGTTCCAACTATAGCCATTTGCCTGTCGCGAAGACCGCCGGGAGGAACCGGGGCGCGTCTGAACGCTAAGCTCTGGCGGACCGAAAGGAAATTGCCGATCTGGGTACCGTGTGCGCTGATACAATAGTGCAGTTCACGCTACCCCACATGGCCACGGCATCCGCGGGAGAAAGACCGAAACAGAAGTACCGCCCGCTCGGATCGGTCTGGGACGGAGAGGATGCGGAACTTATTGAAGAGATGCTGAGCCGTTACCCTCGGAAGCCCCCGAAGCGGATCTTGGACGCGACGGTCAATGGCGGGCGATTTTGGCGAGGCAGCAAACGGGCCGTTACCGGTCTCGATATCGAGATTCAGCACAAGCCTGCTCTGGTTGCCGACAACACGCAGATGCCGTTTCGGAGTGGGGTTTTTGATGTGATCGTATACGATCCGCCTCACATCCCAAACCAAGGCAAGGACAACCAGAAGGACTTCAACACGCGCTTCGGCCTTGTCTTGCGCTCTTCGAAAGAGAACAGCTACACCTTTGCCCACACCTATCCACCGTTCACCAAGGAAGCGCACAGGGTGCTCAAAGCCGAGGGAATCCTGCTGTGCAAGATTACGGATTACGTCCATCATCACCGCTACAACTGGGCGCATTTGGACTTTATCCAGGCCGCGAAAGACGTGGGGTTCCGGGCGTGTGACTGCATTATCAAGATCCGTAAGGGACCAATTATCGACCCGAGGTGGAAGACGGCCCATCACACCCGCCGCCAGCACTGCTACTGGCTTGTGTTCCGCAAATCCGAGAAATGCGAATGAGTGCCAAACCAATCAAGTCGCCCAGTGCCTCACGCCAGATTGCTTTCCACCAGCTACTTGTCGCAGCGCGAAAGAGTTGGCTGATGGGCGCACTGACGGAAGCCCTGAGCGTCGCCGATCCCAAGGTCGTCAAGAAACAGCTTTCGACCTACGTCCCCGCGGACGTGCAGAAAATCCTTGCGGCAACCGGCGTGCGAGATGAACACATATTCCCCGTGCCAGTTGTCCTGGAAGCGAAGCCGACGCTGATCGGCTACTACCGCCTGCTGCTCGGCATTCCGCAGAAGAGCTTCTACCGGAGCGATACCGGGATGGGGCAGTTCAAGAGCATGGAAACACGCGGACTGCTGAAGCAGGGGAAGCGCCCCAACCTGGGGGGTTTCTGCGCTGCAATGGCGCGGAGCCTCGCCGATCTGGTTCGACAAATGGTTCCCCAGTTCTCACCCCGCGATGTCGCGGAGCTGCCGCTCCTCACGCTCGGCTCTCAGTTTCAAGGCGGCAACAACAACACGATTGGCAAACGCGCCACGCTTGACGTATTTCTTGCCGTCGCGGAACTCGTCAAGGCCCACATCGTCACCCAGGAAGAGCGCACGATTACCATTCGGAACGCCTCAGGCCGTAAGGTCTTGATTGCACTGGCCGCCGATCCCGACATTCGGATTCAGGAGGAATTCAATGGCGAATTGCGGAACAAGGTTGCCATTGAGATCAAGGGCGGCACCGACGTTAGCAACGCCCACAACCGGGCTGGCGAAGCTGAGAAGTCGCACCAGAAGGCGAAAAAGGAAGATTTCCGCGACTACTGGACGATTATTTCCAAAGCTGGCGTGAACATGCTGAAGCTGAAATCGGAATCGCCGACGACGAACGATTGGTTTGACGTGGCTCAGGTACTTGCGAGGGAAGGCCGGGATTGGGAGTTGTTCAAGAGCCGGTTCGCCGATGCCTCTGGACTCCCACTCGCCTGAGGCAGGGCAGGGCTGAACCGGCGGGCCGCGGGTCGCTATTGTCCGCTCTTCACTCCCGAATCGCCGAGGCTGCCAGAGCCCAGAAAGCGTTGCGCTCGTCGAAGTTGCCCCACACGGAACGCTGGATCAGCAGAATCTCGACGGTATCCTTCTTCGGGTCCACCCAGCCAAACGTGCCGTAGGCGCCGCCGTGACCGTAGCTTCCAATGGACTGGTAGTTGAGCGTGTCGAACGCCTCGGTCACCACCACCCAGGCAAGCCCGTGAGGAGCCGGAATGTTCCCGGTCTGCAACTCCGTCATCAGGTCCACCGAAGCGGGGGAGAGTACCCGCTGCCCGTTGAGCGCCCCACGGTTCAGCATCATCTGATAAAAAGCAGCCAGGTCGCTGGCAGTCGAATAGAGTCCGCCCTCGGGAGCGGGGTACTTGGCGCCTTTGCGGAATTCCCTGCGCTCGCCGCCGGGGCCTTCGGCGAATGCGCGTTCGAGCTTGCCGCCTTCGGGAGGCTTGTAGACCGTGGCGATCCGGGAAAGCTTGTCTTCGGGCGGAAAGTAGAACGTGTCTTTCATGCCCAGCGGCTTCAGGATGCGCTCCTCAATAAACTTCTCGTAGGGCCGGCCGGAAACGACCTCTATGATGCGCCCCAGGGTGGCCATCCCCAAGTTGCTGTATCCAAACTTCGTTCCGGGCTCGAACTCGAGAGGCGTCTGGGAGTACAGCGAAACGGCCTCCGCGAGGGTCAGCCGGAAGTTCGCAAACACCGGCCGGATGCTCTCCGGAGGGTCTTCGGGCAGCCCGGATGTGTGCGTGAGCAAGTCGCGAATGAGGATGGGGCGGGACGGAGCCTTCAGCGTGCGCCTGCGATTCCCTTCCCGGCTCTCGATCAGCCACTGTCCCTTAAATTCGGGAAGATACTTTTCGACGGGGTCCGTGAGTGCAAGTTTGCCATCCTCGGCGAGTATCATAATGCCGGTCGAGGTCACCGGCTTGGTCATGGACATGATTTGGAAGATCGTATCCGTGCGCATCGGCTTTTGGGCTTCGATATCCTGCCAGCCGACCGCATCGAGCTCGGCGAGAGTGCCATGGCGAGCCACCAGGGTAACGACACCAGCGACGGCGCCCCGATCGACGAATTCCTGCATGCGGACCGGGATCAGCGCCAGGCGGCCGGGATCCATGCCGGCCTTCTTCGGATCAGGAGACGCAGCGGCCAACAGCGCGGGAACTGCGACGGCGATGGTAAGTTTGAAAATCATCAGCAGCCATGATACACCCCTGGGGACGCCGCAATTCGTCTGGCGAGCCGCCTCTTTCAACAAGCTCCCCTGGGGTAGGAATTCCAACGCCTTCGAAAATCGCCGCGCTCCCCCGGTTCCCATTGCTGCCTGGCGGGAAATCCCAGGCAATGAAGGCAGTCTCGAACCAAAACGGGTCCGGGATGCTTCCAGAGACCGCCGAGGAAGTATCGTCGGCGGTCGAGTCGCACATGGAGACGTTCCGTGGAAAATCCTGCTCGGGCTCGGCGGCAGGCAGGCTTTTCGTCTTTCGGCGACTAGGTCCGCGACCGCGAAGTCCGTTTCTTTACGGTAGAGGCATCTACCTGTAACTGAGCCGCGACCGTAAGGGAGCGGTAGCAACGCATCACGCGGTCGAGGTACTAGACTCAGAGGCGGTTGTGCGCGCGGCCGCGCGATGGCGGTAGAATCACTGTCCATGAGCAGAGCTTTCTGCTGTCTACTCCTGATTGGCGCCCTATCCGGGGCACAGCCCCGGCTGAGTCTTCGCACCCGGCCCGCCGATGAGTTCCAGACCCCGGACGGCGTGGTAAGGATCACGGCCATTCATCACGCCAGCGCCATGCTCGAGGCCCCGGGCCAGGTGATCGACATCGATCCTACCGCCGAGGGCAACTACACCGGGCTTCCCCCGGCCGATTTGATTCTGATCACGCACACGCACGGCGACCACATGGACCCGCAGGGTCTGGCGAAGGTCCGCAAATCCTCTACCGTCGTGATCGGCCCGGAAGCGGTTGCCCGGAGCATTGAGAACGTCACGGTGCTGCGCAATGGCAAATCCCGGCAAGTGGGACCGTGGAAGATCGAGGCCATCGCCGCCTACAACCTCGAGCGCGGACCAGCGCCTGGAAAGCTCTACCATGACAAGGGCAGCGGCAATGGGTACGTGATCACTTACGGCGGGAAGCGCTTCTATTTCTCCGGCGACACCGAAGCCGTTCCCGAGATGAAAGCGCTGAAAAACATCGAGGCGGCCTACATCTGCATGAACCTGCCGTACACCATGCCGCCGGAGGAAGCCGCCGCGGCCGTGCGCGTATTCAAGCCGCGCGTGGCCATTCCTTATCACTACCGGGGTTCGGATCTGAGCGTGTTCCAGAAGGCGCTGGCCGGCTCCGGCGTCGAGGTCCGTCTCCGGGATTGGTACTACTGAGTGGCCGATCCAGCCGATGGGCCGGCCTCGCGTATCCGGATCGCGCCGTGGAACTCCGGCTGGAAGGTCAGCCCGATGATGCCGCCCGGATCGGCGGCTTCCTTCCGGGTCTTGTACCGGCCAGCCGTGAGCAAGTAGGCGTGCGACGGCTTGAGGCCGATCAGGAACAGTTCCCCGAGGGGCGCATCGAAAACCGGTGACGACGGCGCTGCCGCCGGCGCGATTACCGTGTCGCCGATCCGAAGCGCCCGCATGGACTTTGTACCGGCCATTTTGGCCACGCCGGCCGCGAACACTTGCAACTGCCCGTCGAAATAGCCGGCCCAGAGCGCATCGTCACCCCAGGTCGAGCGCACGAACAGACGGCCGAGCAACGCGTCGTGAACCGAGAGTGGCGCTCTGTCGAAGCCGGCTCCGGGCAGGTACGGGTTGGCCCACAGGAACTCGTACGGGGCCCCGAATGCGGCGCGCATGACAAAGCGGTCCTGTATGAGCCATCCCTGAAGGAACTGGCTGCCGAGCGCGTTGCTGTCGTAGGCAACCAGCGCCAGGTCCGCCGCGCGGGCCAGTATGGCCGTCTTTATGGCCGGCTCGCCGCTCCGGGACGCGGGAATGCGGTAGTCGTTCTCCGGTGCGGCGTTCGGCGCCGGATAGTAGCTCAGCAGGTCGCAGGTGGCGAGCTGTTTGAAATAATCGGGAACCGCCTCGCGCAAATCGATGCCGAGATTGTCGCGGATGGCGTGCAGGATCTCGAGCAGCGGGTACTGATCGGCGCGCGCGACCACGTTGTGGCCGCTTTGGAGCGCGGTAGCCAGCTCGCCACGGAACCACGTTACGACGGCCCGCTGGATTTCGCGCTCGGCGAGCTTGGGCGCCCGGTCCGCGACCGCAATGGCCGCAAAGATGCGGGAACGCGCCTCGGGAATGGCGGACGACTGCGGCGGACGGTCGAGGGCGCTCTCCAATTTCCGGCCGAGCGCAGCGGACTGCTGCGCGCTCATCACCGGCTGGCACCAGTCGAACACGAGCGCGAGTTGCCGGAGGTCCGATCCGTCGCCCAGAGCCCATTCGACGGCACGCCGGCCGGCCGCCTGGTCCTCGGCCGCCTGGTAATAGAGCGCCAAAGCGAAGCCGGGCTCGGGCAGGCTCGCGTTGCCTGTGATAAAGCTCTCGAACTGCTGCCAGCGCGGCGACTGGCGTTCCCGCTCGCGCCGGAGGAGCCGCAGGCGCCTCGCGTTCAATAGTAGAGCTGGGTGCTGACCAGGCGGTTGAAAGCTTTCATCGGATTCCGCCGCCGAAATCAACGCGGCAGCCGTCAATACAAGCAGACACGTTCTCGAGGCCATCCGAAATCCGATTGTGTCACACTGACACACGGACCACAGCACAGCGCCACGAACGTTCCTTGCGTTCGTCGAGATTTATCGCTTGTTCTCATTCACTTGCGCTGGGCTGGATCGTGGCAACGCACGTGCTCCACTTCAGACTGAATTGATGGTAGCAGCTCTTTGAACCTGCCCTCTGCTGCAGCAGGCAAGAGGTGGTGAACGGGCTTTGAGTTAAACAGCGTGCTTGCGGGAGCCGGTGTTGAAATGATGTGCCCGTCGCCTGCCGATTGCAGGTTGCAACAGAGGGCGTTTTTTAGGAAGTGCGGAACGGCCTAAATATTACGGAGTTTTCAGTTTCTTGCCCGGGATCACGTGTCTCGGTCACTGTCTGGCATTCCTGGAGAGGAAATTTGGACGCGGGCCTCACCAGGAATGAAACGCCAAGCGGGTGCTCGAATCCAGACAGCCCGCCGCCGGATCCCAGCCCAACCAAGGGCGGACCGCATCGGACTTCTCCGGTGCGGTTTTCTTTTTTTCAGGCGCCGCGGTTCGGAATCGGACGCGGCGCCGCTTCCCTACCAGGAAAGCGTGCCCGTGCGGGGCTCCTCATCGAGCGCGGGCAAGTACAGCGTCTTGCAGTGCTCGCAGCGGTAGATCTCGGCCTTCTCCCCAAACTGCTTCTTGACTTCCTCCCCAAAGAAATACCAACGCTTCAGGTGGCCCGCGCAGAGTTTGCCCTTCTCGTCTTTCTCGTTGCAGGCGCGCATACGGGGGGCACGGCGCTTGACCTTCGTGCCGTCGCCGAGGGTCGTGACCAGCTCGGCGGCCGGCATGGCTTTGTCCGAAACGGTGTACTTAGGGTTTGCCATAGGGCGGAAGCCACAAGTATATCAGCCGCCGCCGGGTCCGCCGTCAGGCATACGTTACACTGAAAAGTACTGACTCCCGTTCCTGTTTCTCGCACATGATCGATCTGCATACGCACACCGACGAATCCGACGGCACCTCCACGCCCGCCGAGCTGATCGAAGCCGCGCATGCGCTCCGGCTCGAAGCTCTGGGTATCAGTGACCACGATACGTTTCGAGGCTACGACCAGGCCGTGCCGCTCGCCGAAGCCGCGGGCTTGGATCTGGTCTGCGGCATCGAGTTGAGCACCAAATGGCGCCGGACGCCTGAAAGCCGCGGCCGCTCGATTCACATGCTTGGATATTTCCTCGATGCTCCGCCCACCGCCGGGTTCCGGCAATGGCTGGAGACCGTTCGCGCGGGCCGGCGCGATCGCAACCGGCGGCTGGCGCTCCGGCTCCAAGCGCTCGGAATCGACGTGCAGCTCGAAGAGGTCGAGCGGCTCGGCCGCAGCCTCGCCGGCCGGCCGCACTTCGCCCGCCTGATGCTCGAGAAGGGATATGTTGCGACGCTGCGGGAAGCTTTTGACCGGTACCTGGCCGAAACCGGAGCAGCCTACGTGGAGCGCGACGAGCCGTCGCTCGACGAGGGCATCCGCAGGATTCTCGAGGCGGGCGGGCTGCCCTCGCTCGCGCACCCCGTCCGGCTGGCGAAGCACAATCCGTCCGTGATCGAAAAGGCCGTCGCCGAGATGTGCGGCCTGGGCCTGCGCGCTATCGAGGCATACCACAGCGATCACGGACCCCAGGACGTGAGCCTGTACCTTAAGCTCGCCGCGCGGCACGGACTGGCCATCACGGGCGGCACGGATTTCCACGGCGGCAACAAGCCCGGCCTGGCGCTCGGCATCGGATACGGCAACATGGCCGTCCCGCGCGCGGTGCTGGATTCTCTGCGCGCCGAGGCGGTCCGGCCGTAATTCTACCTTGCGGCGACGAATTGCACGCAGACCGGCGCGGAAAGTTCGATTTTCTTGCCCGAGGGCGTCAGCGCTCCCGTGTTCGGATCCACGCGGAAGAGCACGATGTCGTTCGAGCCTTGGTTCGCGGCCAGCAGCCACGCGCCCGTAGGATCGAACCCGAAGTAACGCGGCTCTTTGCCGCCGGTGGGCGTGTTGGAGACGAATTCGAGCGTTCCTTTGGCGGCATCGACGCGGAACAGAGCGATATTATTAGCCTGGCCGCGATTCGAAGAGTAGACGAACTTCCCATTCGAGTACACGTGAATCTCCGCGCCGTCGCTCTTGCCTTTAAAATCCTTGGCCAGGGCGGATACGGTTCCGAGCTCATTGAGCGTGCCGGCGCCGCCATTCCACGCGAACGCGGTGACGGTGGAATTCAGCTCATTGACGACGTAGACTAACTTCCCATTCGGGTGAAACGCAACATGCCGCGGACCGGAGCCGGGTGGAACCATCGCGAAGGCCGGCTGGTTCGGCGTGAGCGTTCCCTTCCGCGCGTCGAACCGATAGACGAAGACCTTGTCCAGGCCGAGATCGCAACTGACCGCGAACCGGTTGCCGGGAGCGAAGACGGCCGAATGGGCATACGGCCCTTCCTGGCGCTGCGGGTTGATGCCCTTCCCCTTGTGCTGGTCCACGGTGGAAGCCTCGGCGAGGCTGCCATCGGCCCGGATCGGGATCAGCGCCACGCTGCCGCTGTTGTAATTGGCGACGAGCACACTCTTGCCGGTACGGTCCACCGAGAGCGCGCACGGACCGGATCCCTGCGAAGAGACCTGGTTGAGCGGCGTGAGCTTGCCGGTCTTCCGGTCGATGCGGAACGCGCTAACCATGCCGGCGCGGTTCTCGTCGGCGGAGTAAAGATAGTCGCCCGAGGGGTGAACCGCGAGAAACGTCGGGTTCTGAACTTCGGCCGCCAGCCCCAGGTTCGTGATCTCACCGGTTGCGGGCTGGAAACGGCAGACCCAGATGCCCTTGCTGTTCGGCCCCGTGTAAGTGCCGATATACATCAGGTAATCCGCTGCCTGGGTGAGAAACGTGGACGCGATCAACATAGAGAATAACCGTAAGATCCTCATCGGTCTAATGAGAACGCAGCGGAGGGTGCGGATGCAAGTGCCTGCCGTTGCCACAACTCTTCAAGCCGGTGTGAGGCCCAGTCCCGGCCGGTCAGGTAGAATCAGTTTGCCCCGCTCCACCATCACGCCGCGGTACGGGTCGTTCGCGATGAGCAGATTGCCGTCGAGATCGGCGTAATCGACCAGCGGCGAGAGATGCGCCGCCGCAGTAACCGAGATCGAGCTCGAAATCATGCAGCCGAGCATGGTCTTCATTCCCAGCGCCTTCGCGATCTGGATCATGTGGTACGCCTCGAGTATGCCGCCGCACTTGTCGAGCTTGATGTTTACGCCGTCGTAGATCCCGGCGCACTTGGGGACGTCGCGCGGCCCGAGGCATGCCTCGTCGGCAATGATTGGAACGTGGACGCGGCTGCGCACCCAGCGGATCTCCTCGCCCATCGAAGCCGGCATGGGCTGCTCGACAAACTCAACGCCCTGCGTCTCGAGCCAGAGGATTTTCCGGACCACCTCTTCTTTGTCCTTCCAACCCTCGTTGGCATCCACGCGTATAGGCTTCGTGGTGACGCTGCGCACGGCCGCGATGGTAGCCTCGTCCGTATCGAGTCCCACCTTGATCTTCAGCACCGGATACGCTTCGGCCTCTCGCACTTTCTGGCGTGTGATCTCCGGCGTATCGATGCCGATGGAATACGTGGTCACGGGCGCGTCGCGCGGGTCCAGGCCGAAATAGCGGTAGAGCGGCACGTTGAGCTTCTTGCCGACCCAGTCCATGAGCGCGATATTGATCGCCGCCTTGGCCGCGTTCTGGCCATCTACCCGCCGGAATACCCCGGCCATGAGCTTCGAGAACTCCCAGGGGTTCGCCGGCTCGAGATAACCGCGGAGGGAATCGACAGCGCTCTGGGCGCCGCGCGCGTCCTCGTGATAGCGCACGATGGGCGCGCCTTCCCCGATGCCCGTCATGCCATCGCGCGAGTAGCGCAACTGCAAAGTTTCGCGGAACTGGCTCGAGGACATCGTCGTCGTCCAGGTGTGCTTCAATTCGAGCTTCGCAATCTTGGTTTCGATCATCGCTTGATTCCGCTCCGTGCCCGCGCCCTTCGACGGCCCCGCGGCCGCGACTGCGCCGATCGCCTTCAACCAATCCCGGCGGTTCATTTGAGTCTCCTTGCCGCAACCAGCAGCTTGGTCCAATAAGCGTCCCCGAGCTTATCGATCCGGACGCACGGATGTTCGTGCGCCGTCGCATTGATAAATTCGCCCCGGCCGATGTACATCCCGGTGTGCGTGATCTTGCCGGGCGACTGCCCGAAATAGAGCAGGTCTCCCGGACGCAGATCGGCGCGCCGCACCGGAGCGAGGCCGCTCCAATCCGCTTGCGGCTGCGCATCGCGCGGGAGCATCACACCCACGCGCCGGTACAGCATCTGAACGAAGCCCGAGCAGTCAAAGCCGAAAGTGGACGTGCCTCCCCACAGGTACGGCAGCCCGAGAAACCGCTTGCTGAAGCCGGCCAGGGCAGCCAGGGAAAGCGGCGCGTTATCGAAGCTGACATCGCCGCGCTGAATCCATGCGGTACGCCGGTCTACCAGGAGGATTTCGATCCACCGCGCCCCATCCTCTTTCGGCTCGGCCTCGACCATAAGCCGCGTCTCAAATGGGACCGTAAGCACCGGCGCGTGCCTGGTAGCATCCGGCTCCTGGTACAAATTCGCGAACAGGCTCTCGACCCGCGCGATCCGGCCCGAGGCCGCGTACGCCGGTTCGCCTTCGTGCGGCTTTCGCAGCGCGCTCTCCTCCATCCAGCCGGTGTACTCATCGGGTGTCCGCACCCGCGCCCAGCCGGGCTTCTCTTCGAGTATTCCTACGCCAGTGCCATAGATCGCCTGCGACACCACGTCGGCATCCATGGACGGCTTCGAATACAGATTCGCCACCGGCCAGGCCACGTTCGCCGAAACAGAAGCTGCGGAAACAAGAGAAGAGAGCATAGGCAGCACGAGCACCGCGCAACGCATATTTCCATTGTGAACGACTCGGTTACGCGCGTGGTAAAACAGAGGTTCCATGTCATCCACGGACCTTTTCTCACTCAGCGGAAAGACCGCGGTCGTGATCGGCGGCGGCGGCGTACTTGCGGGCGCGATTGCGGCCGGATTTGCGGAAGCCGGCGCCGATCTCGCCATTCTAGATCTGAACGGCGCCAACGCCGAGGCGCGCGCGGCGTCGATCCGCGCGCTGGGCCGCCGCGCCATCAGCGTCGAAGTCAATGCGACCAGCAAGCAGGACCTCAGCCGCGCGCTCGACCGCATCCTGAAAGAACTTGGGAGCGCCGGCATCCTGCTCAACGCGGCGGGCATCAACTCCAGCACGCCGTTCTTCGACATCACGGAAGACGAATGGCAGCGGATTCTGGATGTGAACCTGAAGAGTATGGTGCTTGCCTGCCAGGTGTTCGGCAAAGCAATGATGGATGCGGGCCGCGGCGGTTCGATTATCAACATCTCGTCGGCTTCCTCGGGGCCGCCGCTTTCGAAGGTGTTCACCTACAGCATCACCAAGGGCGGTGTGAATCAGTTGACGCAGTTCCTGGCGCGCGATTTCGCTCCGTACAAGATCCGCGTGAACGCCCTCGCGCCGGGTTTCATTCCCGCCGAGCAGAACCGCAGGATCCTGACCGAAGAGCGCGTGGCGAGCATCATGGCGCACACGCCCATGGGCCGTTTCGGCGAACCCTCCGAGATGATCGGCGCGTGCGTCTGGCTGGCCGCGGAGCGCGCCTCGTCGTTCGTCACCGGCGCGATCATCCGCGTGGACGGCGGCTTTACGGCGATGACGATCTAGGTCTTTGACCGTGAACTCCGTTTCTTTACGGTAGCGGCATCTAGCTGTAACTGAGCCGCGACCGTAAGGGAGCGGTAGCAACGCATCACGCGGTCGAGGTACTAGGCTGGTGGAGAGCCCTGGGCAGGGTCGCAGAAGAACGCTCCTTCCCAGAACTGAGCGACCGGGCTTGTGCCCGAACATCTTTCGACCAACCCCGCTTCACTGGTGAATCTCAGAATAGCTAGAATCAGAGAGTAAATGCGAAAATTCAAACCGCTCGTTCTGCAGGCAATAGTGGCAGCGGTTTGTGCAGCGCTGGGGCTGTTGGTTATGGAGAAGGCTCTTATGTTCGGGGACACGCCGGAGGTGCGCCGCTCGGATGGGGAATAGCGCTCGACGCGATCATCGGAGCGATCGTTCTCATTGGTGGTGGCCTCGGATTCGCGGCTCGTGGATTCCCGTCGTACGTTCTGCTGATGATTCCGCCTACGATGCGGGTGTTCCTCTTGCGGCCCGCACAGCAGGATCTGTATCCGTTCGCTCTGATGGTCGGAGCATATACGGATCTTCTCTTCCTCGTTGGTGCTGCAATCGGTGCGGCGCTCGGTCGCTGGCGACGGCGAAGAGTGGCAACCTGAGCGCGCTCGGGGCGTCGCAGCTTTCGCTGACATTTAGTTCCATTGACTCCGCCCGCTAACTCTGTTCTCATACTGCCATGGCCGTGTTCGAGGCCGTGGAGGAAAACCTTCGGGCCACGCTGGCGGTGTTCGCGCGCGCGAACCGCTCGGGAGAGGCGCGCACGTTCCCGGGCGTGGCGGTGTGCTCCTCGGGCGTGCAGTTCTCGATGTTCAATTCGGCGGTTCTGACCTCGCCCGTTTCAAGCGCGACGGAACTGGAGTGCCGTGTCCGCGCGGCTGCGGCGTATTTCTCCGCGCGCGGCCTTGCGTGGTCCTTCTGGGTCTGCCAGGACTGGATCGACCAGGCGATGAGGAACCTCGTGGAGATCGTCTTCGATCGCCAACGCCTGCACCTGGTCGTCGAACTTCCGGGAATGATGGCCGAACGGCTGGCGCCGCCGGCGCACCCGCTTCCGAAGCTCGAAGTCCGCCGCGTCTCGGATGTCGAAACTCGCGCAGACTTCAGTCACATCATGTGCGTCGCCTTCGGCATTCCCACGCAGGTGTCGCGCGCCATCTATGAGTCCGAGAGCACTTGGGAGCCCGGCTTCACGGGATATGTAGCCTACTCGGAGGGCCTGCCCGTGAGCACCGCCGCGACCGTCGTGACCGGCGATGTGGCCGGCATCTATGCGGTGGGCACCTTGCCCGGCTATCAGCACCGGGGATGCGCCGAGACGGTCATGCGCCATGCTCTCGAAGCGGTGCGCGCGACGGCGGGCATAGAATACTCCGTCCTGCAATCGAGCGAGGCCGGGCTTTCGATGTACCGCAAGCTGGGTTACCACCCCGTGACACGATACGCGGTCTTCGCTACCTAATAGCGGTGCCAGCACCGGTCTCTTTCCACTCCCAGCCGCTAAACATTTCCCGCAGCCGGGATTTCTGAAACTTGCCTACCGACGTGCGCGGAATCTCCGGCACAAAGACGATGGCGTCCGGCAATTGCCAGTGGCTGAACTTCGCCGCCAGATGCGAGCGCAGGTCCTCCGGTGTTGCTGTACAGCCCTCTTTGAGCACGATCACCGCCAGCGGCCGCTCCTGCCACCGGGGATGGGCGACGGCGATGACTGCGGCTTCCCGAACCGACGGATGCCCCATCAGAGCGTTCTCGAGATCCACGGAACTGATCCATTCCCCGCCGGACTTGATCAGGTCCTTGGTGCGATCGGCGATCTTGACGTAGCCTTCCGGATCAATCGTCACCACGTCGCCCGTACGGAACCAGCCGTCCGCGGTCCAGCTCTGCCGGAGATCGGGCAGGTCGTGGTAGCCGGACGCCACCCATGGACCGCGCACCTGCAACTCGCCCATGCTCTGGCCATCCCAAGGCACTTCCCGTTCCGCGGCCATCGCGCGGCACTCGATGAAAGGAACCGGCGGGCCCTGCTTGGCGCGGGCCGCCAACTGGTCCTGGCCGGACCAGCCCCGCATGCAACTCTTGAGACTGCTCACCGTGCCGACCGGGGTCATTTCCGTCATGCCCCAGGCCTGCCGGACATCGATATCGTGGCGATCGAAGGCCCGTATCATGGATTCGGGGAGCGCCGCCCCGCCCACCACCACGAGCAGTTTCGGGTCCAGTCTCCAGCGCCCGGGTTCCCGGTCGAGAAGCTCGAGGATGCCAAACCAGACACTGGGCACACCGGCGGTTCGCGTCACTCCTTCCCCTTCGAGCAGTTCCAGCAGGCTGGCCGCATCCAGATGCTGCCCCGGCATCACCTGCTTCATCCCGAGCATGCTGGCGGCGTAAGGACAGCCCCATGCATTGGCGTGGAACATGGGCACCACCGGGAGGATGCAGCCGTTCTGCCCGAGAGAAAAGCAATCCGGCAGGGAGATGCAGAAGGAATGGAGCACCAGGGCCCGATGGGAATAGATGACGCCTTTCGGCGCCCCGGTGGTGCCGGAGGTGTAGCACATGACGGCCGCTTCGTCCTCATCCGGTTGCGGGAACTGGTAGCCGTCCGCTCCGTGTTTCAGGAACTCCTCATAGTTTTCGTATCCCGCCGGGACGGGACGGCCGGTGGTGGGCACAACGATGACCCGTTCTATCCGGACTTTAGCGCGGAACTTTTCGTACACCGGCAGCAACACGTCGTCCACAATCAGCATCCGGTCCCCGCCGTGGTTCACGATGTAAGCCAGCTCATCGGGATGCAGCCGCAGGTTGAGGGTGTGGAGCACACCCCCTGAGGCAGGCACGCCGAAATAGCTCTCCAGATGCCACACGTGATTCCACATCAGTGAGGCGACCCGTTCGCCGCGGCCCAGCCCCGCGCCGGCAAGCGCGGCGGCCAGAGCTCGCGAGCGCCGGTATAAATCGGCGTAGTTCGACCGGTGCAGGCTCCTGTCGGGCAGCCGGGAGACGATCTCCACCTTTCCGAACAGCTTTCCCGCGCGCTCCAGAATCGACGTGAGGGTCAGCGGGAACCGCATCATGCTGCTCTGCATCAGGGATCTTCTTTCCGCGGAGCCGTGAACCCGTGCGGCCTTCAGGCTGGATCGGCGGCGCCAGCGTGCCGTGTCCTTGCTTCGGTTTCCCAGACGACCACCCGGTCCTGGCTCTTCCAGTAGTCAACGTAGGCCAGGTACTGTGTCTCGACGGCGGCCCGTTTCAGCTTGAGGGTCGGCGTCATCATCCCGTTTCCGATTGTCCACGGTCCCTCGACGAGCGCCAGGAACAGGACACGCTCATGCGCTTCCAGTTGCGTGTTCACCTGCTCCAATCGTTCCTGCAAGGAATCCTCGAGCTCCTTCTTCAGGATCGGGTCGGCGCATCGCTGCCGCGCTTCGGGAGACAAAACGATCACACCGAACGGAGCCGCGAGGCCAGCCCCCATCAGGCAGCAGGACTCGACATCGGGATGCGCGGCGAGTTTCGTCTCTATAGGCGCCGGCGCGACATACTTCCCTTTGCTGGTCTTGAATTGCTCTTTGATCCGGCCCACTATTTTGATCTGGCCTTCGGGCTCGACTTCCACAATGTCGCCCGTGTGCAGGAATCCGTCCTCCGTGAATGCCTCGCGCGTCGCGGCCGGATCTTTGTAGTAGCCGAGCATATTCATCGGGCTTCTGAGCAGCAGTTCTCCGTTGCCGGCGCGCTTGGCCTCTACTCCGTCCAGGGGGCTGCCCGCGTAACCGGGGCGCACCTTGCCCTGCCTGGTCAGGTGCGTAATCATGGCTTCGGTCAGGCCGTACCCTTCGAGCAGGTTCAGCCCGAGGTCGCGAAACCACATCAGGTTCTCGGGAGGCAGAGGCGCGGCCCCACAGGCGGCGTAGCGCACCGCGTCGAGTCCGAGTTGATGCAGGATCTTTTTCCGGACGATACGCCTGACCACGGGAATCCGAAGCAACCGGTCCAGCTTCTTCCTGGGGATTTTCTCGTACACGCCCTGCTGCAATTTCAATAACACCCGTGGTACGGCGAGGAACACGGAGGACGGCCGGGCGCGCTGCAGATCGGTCAGGAAGCTCTCCAGGCCCTCCGTGAAGAAGATATGCCACCCGAGCAGTATGGCCGGCAGTTCCTGGCCCTCGCGCTCCAGAATGTGCGCCATCGGGAGATACGAGAGAATGCGGTGATCCTCACCCGAGAGATCGTATCCCCGAGTGAACGACCTGGTGAAGAAACTGAGCGCCGTGAAGTGGTGCATCACACCCTTCGGCGCGCCGGTTGTGCCGGAGGTGTAGAAGATGGTCGCAAGATCGCCGGCGGCCCGCGTAGGGTGGCCTTCGATTGCCAGGCTCTCGGCGACCACGGTGTCCCAGTCCCGCCCGGGGCCTGTTGCCGCCGTCGGGAAGTGAATCAGCCTCAGGCCGGCCGGGATTCCGGCGGTGGCCGCTTCCGGCTCATCCATCGCGCCGATGAAACAAGCTTTCGACTCGCTATGCTCGAGGATCTGGCGCACCGTCATCGCTCTCAAGGAAGGATAGACCGGCACGGTGACATGCCCGGCCATCCAGATTGCCAGATCGGCCATCACCCACCAGGCGCAATTCTTTGACAGGATCGCCACGTGGGAACCCGGTTCCCAGTTCTGCGCTTTGAGGTAGCCGGCCATGCGGCGGATCTCGCGCGCCGCTTGCAACCAGGTCCATTCACGCAACCGGCCGCCACCATATGGTTGCGTCAGAAACAGCTTGTTGGCGCGCTCGCGCTCCCAGCGGTATAACCGTTCGAGCGGCAGCTCGTCTTCAGAAATCGCAGGAACCCCAGTAACCCTCCCGTTCATATCGCCCTTCCCTCTCAGTGTTGCCGATCGCAACGATTGCGGTGCGGAATTTCACTCAAGAGCGGCCCCCCGGTCGCCACTTGCGATTTTCCTTACCCGTGGGTAAGATACCAGTAGTTAGTCCGAGTGTCAACCACTCTCGGCAACTGGGCATGCCGAAAGATTCAGCCATCGCAAATCCGCGCACGAAAGCGTTTGCCAGCCGTCGCCGGGACCCGGAGACCAAGCGCGAGGCAATCCTCGAAACCGCCGCGCAGTTGTTCCTCGAGAAGAGCTACGGGCGAACGCTGCTGAATGATGTAGCCGAACGCCTCAAGGTCACCAAACCCACGCTTTACCACTATTTTCGCAACAAAGAAGAGATTCTGGTCGAGTGTTACCGGCTGGGCACCGGCATGATCGGGGATACCCTCGGTCAAATCGCGGCCCGGTACGGAACGGGCCTGGAAAAGGTCGAGGCCTTCATCTATGCGTACGCGAATGTCATGACCGTGAATTTCGGCCGCTGCGTGATGCGGCTGGATGAGGGCGATCTTTCGAGCGGAGCCCGGACCGAGGTGCGCGCCCGCAAAAGGAAGATCGATCAGCGCCTGCGCTCGTTCATCCAGGAAGGGATCGAGGACGGATCGATCACTCCGTGCGACCCCAAGATCGCAGCGTTCTCGATTGCCGGGGCGGTGAACTGGATCTGCATGTGGTACGAACCCGACGGAGCCCTCTCACCGGAAGAAATAGCCACGCAATTCGCGCGCACCCTGACCCGGGGATTGGCGCGAGAGAGGAATCAGGAGCAAAAAGCATGACTGTGGACGCAATGTTGAAACCGGCGCCGGCCGAACTGCCTCCGCCGCACCGGGCGCCGTCCGCGCTCATCCGGAAAGCAGCCGTATTGGGCGCGGGCACCATGGGGTCGCGGATCGCCGCCCATCTTGCAAACGCCGGCCTCGCGGTGGTGCTGCTGGACATCGCCGCCGAAACCGGCGCGCGCAGCGGCTTCGCAATGCAGGCGCTGGAGGCGCTCAAGAAGGCCAAACCGGCGGCTTTCTTCGATCCTTCGCTGGCTTCGAGGATCGTGACCGGCAATTTCGACGACGATCTCGCCTTGCTGGCCGGCTGCGACTGGGTGATCGAGGCCGTGACGGAGAATCTCGGCATCAAGCAGGCGCTGCTGGCGAAGATCGTCCCGCACTTGAAGCCGGACGTCATCCTCACGACGAACACCAGCGGCCTGCCGGTCGCCTCGATCGCCGCGAACATGCCGGAAGCGCTGCGCCGGCGATGGTTCGGCACGCATTTCTTCAACCCGCCGCGCTACATGCGCCTCGTGGAAATCATCGCGACCCCGGAAGCGGACCCGGAGGCCGTAGAGGCGATTTCCCAGTTCGCCGACCTGAGATTGGGCAAGGAGGTCGTGTTTGCGCGCGACACGCCCAACTTCATCGCCAATCGTATCGGCGTGTTTACGATGCTGGAAGCCGTCCGGCTGATGCAGGAGGAAGACCTCACCGTCGAGGAAGTGGACGCGCTCACCGGCACGCCCATCGGCTGGCCGCGGACCGGGACGTTCCGCCTGGCCGACCTGGTCGGGCTGGACGTGCTGGCGCATGTCGTGGCCAATTTCCCGCGTTCTCATTCCCGCCAGGACGGGCAGGAGCTGGCGATTCCTCCGTTCATCCAAACGATGCTCGAACGCCGCTGGCTGGGGGATAAGACCGGGCAAGGCTTCTACCGCAAGGAAAAGGACAGCGAAGGCAAAGACATTCGCTTCGCGCTCGACTGGAAGACGCTCGAATACCGCCCGGCGTCCAGGCCCAACCTGCCGCTGCTCGAGATGGCAAAGAACGCCGAACGGCTGCCCGAGCGGCTCCGCCAGCTTCTCGAAGGAGATGTCCGGAAGGATAAGGCGGCGCGGTTCCACTGGCGCCTGCTGACGGCGCTCTGGAACTATGCGGCCGATTGCCTCCCCGAGATTGCCGGGGATGTCTCTAGCGTCGATCGCGCCATGCGCGCCGGCTTCAACTGGGAGATGGGGCCGTTTCAGCTCTGGGATGCGGCCGGTGTGCGCGCGACGGTGGAGCGCATGCGTGCGGCGGGCGAAGTGGTGAGTCCGGTTGCCGAGCGCCTGCTGGCCGCGGGCGGAGACGCATGGTACCGCAGTCAGGGGCGGGAGTGCTTCGACCCGGCCGCCGGCGCATACCGGGAGATTCCGAGGCCCGATGGTGTCGCGCGGGTGGCGAGTTTCCGGGCGTCCAACGGCGTCATCCGCCAGAACGCGGGCGCGTCGCTGGTCGATCTCGGCGACGCCGTCGCCTGCCTCGAACTCCACTCGAAGAAGGACGCGATCGGAGAGGACATTGTCCGCCTGGTCAACGATGTGCTCCGCCCCGACGGCGACGCGGTGCGAAACTTCGCGGCGTTCGTGATCAGCGGGGACGCGGACAACTTCTCCGTCGGCGCGAACCTCATGCAGTTGCTCCTGAGCGCGCAAGAGGGCGAGTGGGACGAGATCGACCGCGCCATTCGGGAGTTCCAGCGGATGACCTCCGCGATCAAGTTCTGCCCGCGGCCGGTGGTTGCCGCGCCGTTCGGTTTCTGCTTCGGCGGCGGGGCCGAGATGGCCATCCATGGCGTGCGTCGCCAGGTTCACGCCGAGCTATACATGGGCCTGGTAGAGGCTGGTGTGGGGTTGCTGCCCGCCGGCGGCGGCTGCAAGGAAATGACCCTGCGTGCCCTGGAGGCCGCGGCTGCGGTTCGCGAGGGACTCCGCAGCGAATCGGTCCAGGAGTTCGAGGCATTGCGGCGGAGTTTCGAGACGGTGGCGATGGCCAAGGTCTCGACCTCGGCCTTCGAGGCGCGCAGGCTCGGTTTCGTGTCGGCTGGGGACCGGATCACCATGAATCGCGAGCGGCTTTTGCACGACGCGAAAGAGTTAGCGCTGAGCATCGCCGACGCCGGCTACGCTCCGCCACCGCCGCGAGCGGATATTCCCGCGCCCGGAGAGAACATTCTGGCCACGTTCAGATTGGGCGTGCGGATGATGCGGGAGGGCGAATATATCAGCGACCACGACGTGAAAATCGCGAATTGGGTGGCCTTCGTCCTGTGCGGCGGCAAGATCACGCCAGGAACCCTGGTGAGCGAGCAGTACTTGCTGGATCTGGAGCGGCAGGCATTCCTCTCTCTGTGCGGCGAGAAGAAGACGCAAGAGCGCATCGCCTACACGCTAAAGATGGGCAAGCCATTAAGGAACTAAGGCAACCGCTCCCTGACGGCTGACTGAGCCGCGACCGTTAGGGAGCGGTCGAGACTCTAAGTGAAGTCTGGAGACACAGAAATGAGAGACGCGGTAATCGTAAGTGCGGTCCGGACGGCCGTCGGCAAGGCTCCGAAGGGCGCCTTGCGGGCGACGCGCCCCGATGACCTGGCCGCCACAGCTATCCAGGGCGCGCTCGCACGCGTGCCCAATCTGGACAAAGCGGAAGTCGAAGACGTGATCCTCGGCTGCGCCATGCCGGAAGGGGAGCAGGGGATGAACGTGGCGCGCATCGCTTCGCTTCGGGCCGGCATGCCGGTCGAGTCCGCCGCCATGACCATCAACCGTTTCTGCGCGTCGGGGCTCCAGTCGATCGCGCTCGCCGCGGAACGAATCCGCGGCGGAGGCGCCGGCGTCATCGTGGCCGGCGGAGCGGAATCGATGTCTCAAATACCCATGGGCGGCAACAAAATCTCCATCAATCCGTGGCTCGAGGAGCACTATCCGGAATCGTATCTCTCCATGGGGCTGACGGCCGAGCGCGTCGCGCGCCACTACGGTATCGGACGCGAGGAATCCGACCGGTTCTCCCTGGCGAGCCACCAGAAGGCGCTGGCCGCGCAGGCGGCCGGCAAGTTCGACCAGGAGATCGTGCCGGTCACGGTCACTTCTATAGTGCCGGACGCGAAGTCCAGGCCGCGGAAGACGGAAATCCAGTTCAACGTGGACGAGGGCCCGCGCGCCGACTCGTCGATCGAAGCGCTGGCGAAACTCAAACCGGCGTTCCACGTCAACGGAACCGTGACCGCGGGCAACTCCTCGCAAACCTCGGACGGAGCTGCCGCGGCCGTGGTGATGTCGGAGGAGCGCGCCAAAGCCCTGGGCATCCGGCCGCTGGCGCGCTTCGTTTCGTATGCGTATGCCGGGTGCCTGCCCGAGGAGATGGGGGTAGGACCGGTCTACGCCATCCCGAAAGCCCTCAAGCTCGCCGGGCTGACCCTGGACCAGATCGAGCTCATCGAGTTGAACGAGGCATTTGCCGCGCAATCCCTGGCGGTCATCAAATGCCTCGGTCTGGATATGTCCCGGGTGAACGTCAATGGCGGCGCGATCGCGCTGGGGCACCCGCTGGGTTGCACGGGCGCGAAACTGACCGCCACCCTCCTCGGGGAGTTGCGGCGGCGCGGAGCCAGATACGGCCTGGTGACGATGTGTGTGGGCGGCGGCATGGGCGCCGCGGGAATCTTCGAGAGCTTGAATTAGGGGGGGCAGTATGGCCACGATCAACCAGCCGGCGACGGCAAGCAAACCCAAGGGCGGCGGTTTTCTTATTGAAGAAACCCGGCCGCAGGACGTATTCACGCCGGAGGATTTCTCCGACGAACACCGGCAGATCGCCAAGACCGCGGCCGCGTTCGCCCTCAACGAGGTCATGCCCGCGGCCCAGGAGATCGAAGCAAAGAATTTCACCGTAACCAGGGGCTTGCTCCGCAGGGCCGGGGAGCTCGGGTTGATGGCGGTGGATATTCCCGAGACATACGGCGGCCTCGAGATGGACAAAGTGACCTCGGCGCTCGTCACCGAGTCGATCAGCCGGCTGGCGAGCTTCGCGGTGGCCTTCTCCGCCCACACGGGTATCGGCACGCTGCCGATCGTCTGGTACGGCACCGAGGCGCAGAAGCGGAAATACCTGCCCAAGCTGGCGACCGGCGAGTGGATCGCTGCTTATGCGCTTTCGGAATCCTCCTCCGGTTCGGACGCATTGAACTGCCGCACAAGGGCAACTCTCTCCCCGGATGGCCGGTATTACGTGCTCGACGGCGAAAAGATGTGGATCACCAATAGCGGCTTCGCCGACCTGTTCACCGTGTTCGCCAAAATCGACGGGGAGAAATTCTCGGCTTTCCTGATCGAGCGTGACACGCCCGGTCTCGCCATCGGCGCCGAGGAGCATAAGCTCGGAATCCGGGGATCGTCTACCTGCCCGCTGGTCCTCACGAGCTGCCAAGTGCCGGTCGAAAACCTGCTCGGAGAACCCGGCAAAGGTCAGCACATCGCCTTCAACATTCTGAACATCGGCCGGTTCAAGCTGGGCGCAGCCTGCGTCGGCGGGGCCCGCAATGGATTGCAGGATGCCATTCAGTACGCCAAGGAGCGTAAGGCGTTCGGGAAATCCATCTGCGAGTTCGGGCTGATCCAGGAGAAGCTGGCCGAGTGCGCGGCGGGAATCTACGCCGGAGAGTCGATGGTCTATCGCACCATCGGGATGATCGACCAGGCCCTGGCCGACGTGGACCCGCACGCCGAAGGGGCCTCCCGAGAGATTCAGAAGCGTATCGAGGAGTACGCCGTCGAGTGCTCGATCCTCAAGGTCTGGGGATCGGAGATGCTGGACCTGGTCGTGGACCACGTCGTGCAGATCTATGCCGGCTACGGCTACGTGGAGGAGTACCCGGCCGAGCGCGCCTACCGCGACTCGCGTATCAACCGGATTTTCGAGGGCACCAACGAGATCAACCGCCTGATCATCACCGGATGGCTGATGAAACGGGCTCTAGCGGGCAAACTGCCACTGCTCGCGGCCATCCAGAAGGTCGTGGACGAGGTCATGTCCGGCCCAGCCGCCGAAGATGGCGAAGGCCCGCTGGCTGGCGTTCACAAGCTGCTGGCCAACGCGAAGAAACTCGGCCTGTTTGCCGCCGGTGCGGCCTCCCAGAGATACATGCAGGGCCTGGTGGATCAGCAGGAAGTGATGGGCGCGCTGGCCGATTCGATCGCGGAAGTCTATGCCCTGGAATCCTCCCTCCTGCGCACCGAAAAACTGCTGGCGAGTGGGGCTTCGGCGGCCAAGCAGGCGGTCCGTTTGACCCAATACTATGCTGCGAAAGCCTTCCAGGCGGTCGAGCTGTCGTCGCGTAAGGTGATTGCCGCGGTGGCCGAGGGTGACATGCTGCGGACTCAGATGGCAATCCTGCGCAAGCTCGCCAAGCACGAGCCGGCCGACACGATACGGTTGGGCCGCGAGATCGCCCGGCACGTGATGGAAGCCGGGCGCTACGCCCTCTAGAAATGCGGCTCGGCGCACGGTTCCGCGCGCAGGGCCGGCCTCGGCACGTTCCGGGAATTGATAGATGAAGATTCTTATACCCACTTCTCTGAGACAGTGATAACCTGTTTCTGCATGCCGCTGGCCGTGGCAATCCGGACATAGTGCCCGCGGCATGAGTCGGGAGGTTAACGCATGTCTCTCGAAAGAGCTTGGCGGGCCGGGGCGCTCTCCGCGGCTATGTTCCTGCTGGCCGCGCCCGCCATTTGTCAGCAGACGTATGTGACCCGTTTCGACGCCCTGGTGGGTTACTCCTACTTCAACAGCCCGGCGATCGGGCTTCCTGAAAATGGCTTTCAATTCCAGTTCGGCGTCAGGCCGGCAACCTGGTACTCGGTCGGGTTCGATTACAGCAACGCGACCGGCGATCTGACGCTGAAGCCGAGCCTGCTGCCGATCGCGTTGCAGCAGCAACTGGGTGCGCAACTGGCACAGTTGGCCGCGCTCGGGCAAATTCCCGCCGGATACGCGTTAACGGTGCCGGCTCATTCCGAGACACAAACCTTTGCCGTGGGACCGCAGTACGCGTATCGCCACTTTAAACAAGTGACCCTGTTTGCGCGACCCTCCTTCGGAGCCATCCGCGAGGCTGCCATTCCGAATCCCACAGACCCGATCGCGCAGGCCATTGCGGCTGAGTTGGTACCCTCCGGGAGAAAAGTGGACTGGACTGGATTCTATGGGTTCGCCGTGGGCACCGACTTGCTTTTTTCGAAGCACTTTGGCCTGCGCATACAATCGGATTTGGTGTACGATCACCTGTTCAACGACCTCCTCCGAAACGGCCGGTATACCGTACGGGTCGGGGTTGGTCCGTGTTTCAATTTCGGTAAGAACATCGCGGAGTGACAAAACCGGATGCAAAAGCTTATCGCCGTGGAAGAAGCCAGGCGGCTGCTCAACGTAGGCAAAGAGTGGTCCATCTGGCGATGGCTCTTCGAGAAGAAGAGGGTGCGGACGGTCGCGGACGCAGGCACGGCCGCCCTCGACGAACTGGAAAAGAAGGTGAAAGCGGGCTGGAGCGACGACTTAAAGAAGGCCTATCGCGAGGTGGAGACCCAGGCCCGCGCCGTGCGTAACCCCAGGGCGAGCCAGTCCTACGAAAAGGCCAAAGAGGGCGCTAAGGGCGTCGATCCGGCGATCAAATACGCGGCCCAGCGAGTAAAGGAGGCGGACGACATAGCCACCGACGCGCGAATGGATGCCGAGGCGACCTTCGACGAGGCGGAGAAGCGACTGAGCGGCGCGATGGCTCGATCAGGCGCACAGAAAGCCATCGATGCGTACGATCTGCGGGAAAAGGCGATCCGGCGGGCCGAGGCGGCGATGCGCGTGAAAGCCGGCGTCACCCAGCCAGAAAACTAAGAATTTCGCGGGCCGTTTCCTCGGGGTACTCCTCCGGCGGCATGTGGCCGCACGCGGGGAGGATGATCAGTTTCGAATCGGGAATATGCTCCTTCAGGAGGCCGGCCTGCCAGCGGGGCACGACGCGGTCTTGCTCGCCCCATAGGATCAGTGTGCGGGTGGGCAGGGCATCCAGCCGGGCCGGGGGGTAATGGGCGTAGCGTGGCCGGATCTGCCGCGCGGAGGCGATCATGGCGCGATGGCTGCCCGGCAAGTCGAGAAACCGCGCGTATCGTTCTGCCAGCTCCCCGGTCACCTGCGCGGCGTCATAGAAGATACGTCTCAGCACGTGGCGGGCCAGGGAGCGCCAGGGCACGGCACTGAGCATGGGGCTGAGCACCGGGTTGGTCAGCGGCCGGATGAAGAAGGGCAAGCGCTGGGTCGTTGCGGGCGCGTCGATCAGAACCAGGGAACCAACGCGGCCGGCGTCCCGAGTCGCGGCAAGTTTCAGGCAGGTCGACAGCGCAACCAAGCCGCCCAAGGAGTGTCCGATCAGGCAGACCCCGGCGAGGTCCAGCCGTTCGAGAAAAGACGCCAGGATCGACGCCTGATCCTCGACCGAGTAGGCGCCGTCCTGGGGCTTTGAGGACAGACCGAATCCTTTCAGGTCCACCAGATACAGCCGCAGGTGCGGTTCGAGATACGGCTGGAGGGAGCGCCATTCCTCGAGCGAGGCGCCAAAACCGTGCACAAGCACCGCGGGCTTGTGTCCCAGTCCCCGGACCTCGTAGTTGATTTCGACGCCGGGTGCGTAGCCGAAGGTCCGGAGTATTTGCGTATCGGTTTCCATCCGCCCCGGCTCTAATTATGCACAAAAAAGCCCCGCAAGCATCGCGGACCTCGCTCCGTTAAGAGGGAGGGCGCTATGCTTGCGGGGCTGAGTTGCCGCCTGCTATTACCGGCGCACCTTCTTGCGCAGGATCCAGGCTAACCGCGCCAGAGCGGTCCCCAGGAGTCCGTACGTCACCGGCTCAATATCACGTCTTCATGGTTTCCGTATCTCTCCCTTGGCTAGCTACAATGCTGACCATTCAGGGCCACTGTCACGATGGCGAGATCCGCTGAATTGACGACGCCATCGCCGTTTATGTCCGCCGCCGGGTTCCATCCGGGCTGTCCGCTCTGTGTTCCGAGCGCGGCTTTGACGATGTCGTAGTCGGTGCAATTCACAACTCCATCGTGATTTACATCCGCGATAATGTCGGCTACAACCAGAAGGTCCTGGTTATTCACCGCGCCGTCCCGGATGATATCCGCTCTCGGATCGTATCCGGGCATTCCGGCGGTGGTATTCTGCGCCGCTTGCACGATCACGTAATCGGCGTAATTGACTACTCCGTCGCCGTTTACATCGCCAATCAAAGCGTGATTGGGATTCGGATCGAAGTTGATCTGGTAGATGTGGCGCGTGTAGCTGTCGGCGAAACTGTCCTGGAACACGCCGTTGACGATGGAGATCGTCCGGTATGATCCGGAAGTGGCCGCTTGAGCATACACGGTCGCTGCGGTCCCAACTGGTATAAGCCACTGTTGGGTGTAGATGCCCAGGTTGCTCGCAGTCGCCGCAAAGTAGTACGGCGTAGCCGGGGAATTAAACGTTCCATTCGGGTTAAGGCTCCCGACGCCCCCGCCGCACGCGTCGTAGGAGAAGGTTCCTCCACAAACAGTGATGAAACCGTTGACGGTGCCAATGGTAGGCACGTTGCTCACCGTCAGGTTCTCTCCCAGAACGGTTGCGGTGGCGCTGGCCGGAAAGCCGGCCAATGTAAAAGTAGCGGTAGTGCCGCCCGCGGGCAACATGTGCTGAGAACCGGCCTTCAGGGATGTGGAATTGGTGCAGGTCGTATTGCCGTGACAGAATGCGCTGAGCTCGCTGATGGGGTTCGCGCCCGAGGTCTGGTTCTGCGGCAACCCGTCGTTCTGGGTCAACAGAAACGTATATCCGCCGTAGCGTTTCAACATGTAGTTGATCCCGGCATAGCGGTTGCTCGACGTTACCGAACTCGCCATACCGTTGGCCACCGAGGGCGTGTTGAGCACGCGGGCCAGAGCGGCGACTTGAATGTCGTCCAGCGCCATCTGGGCTTCCGCGGCCGAGTGCTCGGGAGCGAAGGCGGAGGCTTCTTCGAATACGGGGGAGAACTGGTGGGTAAACCAAACGATGCCATGTCCACCGTGAATAATCGACATCCAGAATTCCGCGTCCATTTCGGCCGTGCTCAGCGAGACGGAGCTGCTGTCGTCGAAATTATTCATCTCCATATCGTCCCAGGCCGGTTTCGCATAGTTGGACCAATAGCGCAGCCGGTCGGTCTTTCTGCCGATCCACCACATCGGATGGAGGTCGTTCTGCGGGTATACGTCGGCGTTGAGGATGTCGCCGCCCTGAACGTATACCGGGTAGTCACTCAAGTTGCGGCTGCTCCCGCAGCAGGTCGATCCGCGGCCGCTGTAGCACGCATTGGATGGATAACCGGTGCCCTGGCCGAGGCCAAGATAGACCGGCCGGTTCGAATCGGCCGCTTTGAACTGGGAATAGAGGGTGGTAATCGATGGCCCGGGAATCGTACCGGGCGCCCCCGTATCCGTAGAGCTGCAGCCCCCTGGACAACTGGGGTAGTAATACGAGGGAGAGGGAGGAACGCAATCCACGTAAGTGCTGCCGTTATACTGCGCATTGTCCGGCTCGTCCTCCTGCATCCAACCCACTATAATCGGGTCGGTCAGGTGCTCAGCAGCTTCGGTGGCATAAGACATACCCGTCATGGGATCAGTACCCGCTGTCTGCAGCGCGCTCTGCTGGTCGCCGATATGGGGAACCCCATATTCGCGGAGCAGAGGCAGCAGCGGACCATCGCTCGGATCAATCTCGACGGTGCCGTCGTAAAGCGCAACCCAAGTATTGAAGCCGATGCCCTGAAACAATGGAGCGTTCCAGGGGCTCTGGTCCCACGTGCCGATGGGGAAAAAGTCCTGATCGTGCCGCAGTCCATATTGCCATTGGGCGTAATATTGGGCACCGCCCTCCCAAGCGAGGTAGGTGTCCACTTGTGCAAGCCCTGTAGCCGCGAATACGCCGGCCAGGGCGGCGGCGACCAACAGAAATCGAAGGCCGCTAAACCTTACACAACATTTCTTTCTCTTCATTTGAGCTCCTTATGGGCCACTTGATTTTTTGTCCCAATATCCTCGGGTCGACCGATTAAGGCAAAAACCTGAGCATGGGACCGAAAACTCCCTTCTGTTGTACACTATGCCATGGAATCGCGAAAATCAAGGTTAAAATGTTAAGACTTACAAAACAATGGCTTACACCAGCCGGGCTTAACCCGACTGTTTACGCCCAAGCGGCAAGGACACGCGGCCGGAATAGGATGCTCATGTACCGGAAATGCTCAAAAAGTCCAAGCCGGAGAAAAAAACCCGCAAGCGCCAGCTCCGAAAATCCGCCCGAAAGAGGGCGCACCTGGCTCTAGTACCTTCTTTACTCCTTCAGCCCTCGTACCCTTTCCGGTACTCCGGGTCCACGTACTGATTCGCCCGCTCGAAACTCGTCACCCTCACCTTCGCCGTGTCCCATTCGAGCCGCTGGCCGGCAAAACGTTGGGCCATGCAGCCGAGCAGGAACGCCTCCGTCACGGGGCTCTGAATCTCGAAATTGGCGAGTGCGGCCGGTCCCCCCTTGCAGGCGGCGATCCACTGGTCCAGCGCCGGATCGCCGCGCGGACGCACGCCAGGTTGCCGCGGCGGCAGCTTGTATTTGTCCGATTCCGGGTAGACGCGCGGGTTGTCGCCGTTGAAGCCCGCGAGCAGATACCCTTTATCGCCCACATACAGGATGCCTTCGCCCACCTCGCCCGGCAGGAACAGGCGGTTGTCCGCCGCGTTCATGCCGGCCGGGCGCGGTGGCCGCAAGCCGCCGTCATACCAGGACATGCGAAGCGCCGCGCGGCTGCCGTGCGCGGGGAAGTCGAGGTGTACGATCGACGCTTTGGGGTACGTCTCGTCATAGGATTCGCTGGAGACCGCCTCCACCGCCACGGGCGGGGTAAGGTCGAGAATCTTGAACAGCCCGGCGAAGCTGTAGCAGCCCATGTCGCCGAACGAACCGCAGCCGAAATCGTACCAGCCGCGCCAGACGAAGGGCAGATACGCCTTGTTATAAGGCCGCGCCGGGGCGGGGCCAAGCCACAAATCCCAGTCGAGCCCTTCGGGTATGGGCTGCGCTTCCTTCGGGCGCTCGATACCCTGCGGCCAGAACGGCCGGCTCGACCAGTTGTGGACTTCGCGCACTGTTCCGATCGCGCCATCTTCCAGCCATTCGCTAATGATGCGGCTGGACTCGGAGGACGGATTGTTAACGGGCAAGGAAGTGGCCACCTGCATCTCCCGCGCGAGCTGCGCCATCCGGCGCGCCTCGCCGATCGAGTGCGTCATCGGCTTCTGGCACAGGACATGCTTGCGCTTCCGCATCGCCGCCATCGAGATCGGAGCGTGCCAGTGGTCGGGCGTGGCCACGTACACCGCGTCCAGGTCTTTCTCCTTCTCCAGCAGCTCGCGGAAGTCGCGGTAAGCTGTGCAGCCCCGGTAGCTGGAGTCCTTCCTGGAGCCGTAGTAGGCTTCCACCAGCCGCTTCGCCGGCTCGCGGCCGCCCATGCCGAGGCTGGTCTCAAAAGTGTGCGTGAGCCGGGCCATTCCGGGCGATGCGAGGTCCTCGCCCCAGTTCTCGTAACCCGGTCCCAGGAGCTTGCGCTCCGAGGTAAGCAGCGCGTTGGGTGAATACTCGACGTAGTCCTTGCTGCCCCGATTGCAGTCGCACACCGCCACAACCTGGATCTCGGGACGCGCGAGCAGGCTCATCGTGACGTCCAGCCCCTGCCGGCCCAGGCCGATCGAGGCTAGCGCGATCTTGTCGCTCGGCGCCACATAACCGCTGCCGCCCAAAACATGACGTGGAACGATCAGGAACGCCGCCGCGCCGGCGAACGCACGGCGCGTAATCCGAGTGCCACCACTCTCCATCACACACCTCCGTTGTTAGGGGGTACCCGGCGAGCGCGTCCAGGTCCGCTTCCTGACGGTCGAGTATACAGCAAGTTCTTGTCTGCTGGCGTCAAAGCCGGCGAGATCGCCACGCGTTCGCGCCGGCGGCACAGAGAACCTGGTCTTCGATGCAGTCCCCTGGATCCCGGGCGGAAAGTGTCCGGTGATGACATTGATTCCGCTCCCGGACAAGCTCGAGCCGGGCATCCATGCCGTGCGCACCGCCCTGACCGGCCGGGCGAAATAGCCGCTCGTCCGCGTGTTGATTTCACCCGGCGGCGGCAAACCGCGGTAGCGCCCGGCGCCGTCCGAATCCTGACGCCGAAGGCGAAGCAGCGCTGCCGCGTCCGTCCGGCGAGCACGGCAAAAGCGGCTGCCACGCAGCCGGACGCCCGATTTGCCCGGCAATGGCGTCCGGTTTGGCCGCGGGCCCGCCGCTCTCCCTCACCCTCGCGGCTCTAGGTTACGGAGCCGCGCCCGTAAGCAAGCGCGGTCGAGCGGCTCGAGAGACACCGCACTCACAGCTCGGGCTACAATACTGATGGTGGGCTCTGGGCACGAGGCCCGCGAAAAGGGCTTCCGGAGAGACCTTCGCGGGGCGGTCATTGCGCCGCTGGCGTAGCGGCTCTGCCCCGCGCTGGAGAGGGTAAAGTCAATCGTCGTTGCCGGAGCGTAATGGAGAAACCGAAACAGTCGTCCGTATCTCTTTTCGCGGCCACGCGCGCCGCGGCGGAGACGCACTGGCGTCCCTCGGTGGATATCTACCGCACCCGGCACGGTTGGATGCTTAAGTTCGACCTCGCCGGCGTTCGCGCGGAAGACGTCGCCGTCGAGGTGCGGGGCTGCCGCATCACGGTGAGCGGCGTGCGGCGCGACTGGCTGATTGAAGACGACGCCAGCTACTACTCGATGGAAATCGCCTATAGCCGCTTCGAGCGAACCGTCGAACTTCCCTGCCAACTGGCGCACCCGCGCGTCACACTCGAGGCCAGGGACGGGCTGTTTATCGTTCGCATCACGGAGGCATAGCGACGTGGCCGAAACGGAGAACGTTCAAATTCTGCCAGTGCTACCGCTGAAAAACAGTGTTCTTTTTCCGCACCTGCTGATGCCGCTATCGGTGGGACGCCCGGCTTCGCGGGCGGCGGTCGAGGCCGCGCTTGCGACCGAGGAAAAGGAAATCGTGATCGTCGCGCAGCGCGATCCGAACAAAGACGTCCAGTCGGCCGATGACATCTATACCATCGCGACCAAGGCGGTGATCAAAAAGATGGCGCGGCCGAACGAGAACCAGATGGAGCTGATCGTGCTCGGCGTCGAGCGGGTCGTGCTGCTGAGGCTCGAACAGACCGAGCCGTATGCGCGCGCGCGGGTGCGTTCGCTGCCGCTGCCGGACGAAAAGACACCCGAGGTGGAGGCGCTACACCGCGCGCTGGTGGAACTCGCCATGCGGGTGCTCCAGCTTGCGCAGCCGAACGCGCCGGTCGAGGTCACCCAGTTGCTCGCCTCCGCGGACGACCCCTTGCGCCTGGTTTACCTGCTCGCTTCGATGATGAGCCTGGAGCTTTCAAAGGAACAGGAACTGCTCGAGACCCAGAGCCGGGGCGACGCCCTGCGCCTGATGCACGGTTACTTGAGCAATGAGTACCAGGTCCTCGAGCTACGCAACCGGATTAATAGCCAGGCCCAGACCGAGATGAGCAAGCAGCAGCGCGAGTACCTGCTGCGCCAGCAATTGCACGCCATCCAGCAGGAGCTGGGCGAGAAGGACCCGCAGCAGGCGGAAATTGAGCTGCTTCGCGAACGGCTTCAGAAGCTGGAGCTGCCCGAAGAGGTACGTAAAGAGGTGGACCGCGAGTTGTCGCGTCTCGAGCGCCTGCCTCCCGGCGCGCCGGATTATCAAGTGATTCGCACGTATCTCGATTTCGTCGTCGAGATGCCGTGGAATACGTTTACCGAGGACAATCTCGACATCGGCCGCGCGCGCCAGATCCTCGACCAGGATCACTTCGACCTGAAAGACGTCAAGGAGCGCATCCTCGAGCAGCTCGGCGTGCTGAAGCTCAACCCCGAAGCCAAGGCGCCGATCCTCTGCTTCGTGGGCCCTCCGGGCGTGGGCAAGACCTCCCTGGGCCAGTCGATCGCGCGGGCGCTGGGGCGCAAGTTCGAGCGGATGAGCCTGGGCGGGATGCACGACGAAGCCGAGCTGCGCGGCCACCGGCGCACCTACATCGGAGCCATGCCCGGGCGTATTGTCCAGGGGATACGCCGCGCCGGCTCGCGCAATCCGCTGCTCATGCTGGACGAGGTCGATAAGCTGGGGCGCGATTTCCGCGGCGACCCGGCCGCGGCGCTGCTCGAGATCCTCGACCCCGAGCAGAACAAGAATTTTCGGGACAACTATCTCGACCTGCCGTTCGATCTTTCCAAGGTGTTTTTCATCACCACGGCCAACACGCTCGACACCGTTCCGGGCCCGCTCATCGACCGCATGGAGATCCTGCGGCTGCCGGGGTATAGCGAGGAGGAGAAGACCGAGATCGCGAAACGCTATCTGGTTCCCCGCCAGGTCAAACAGGCGGGCCTCAAACCGGAAGAGGTGGCGTTCGAGGACGACGCGCTGCGCTACATCATCGCCCGCTACACACGCGAAGCGGGCGTGCGGCAGCTTGAACGAACCATCGGCCGCGTGGTGCGCAAAATCGCGTTGCGGCACGCCGAGGGCAAGATCGAGCCGGTCACCTTGCATCCGGGCGAGCTGGCGGATATGCTCGGGCCGGAGATTTTCTCCCAGGACGAGCTGCGCAAGGAGCAGCCCCCCGGAGTGGCGACGGGCCTCGCCTGGACGGAAGCGGGCGGCGAGGTGCTCTACATCGAAGCCTCCCTGCTGCCCGGCGGCAAGGGGCTGACCATCACCGGCCAGATCGGCGAAGTGATGCAGGAATCGGCCCGGGCCGCGCAGAGTTTTGTCTGGTCGCACGCGGAGGAACTGGGCATCGACCCCGCGGTGTTTCGGGATGCCGGTTTGCACATCCACGTTCCCGCCGGCGCCGTGCCGAAGGACGGCCCTTCGGCGGGCATCACGATGGCGACCGCGATGGCTTCCCTCTATACCCGAACGCCCGTCCGCAGCGACACGGCGATGACCGGTGAAATCACCCTGACCGGCCTGGTGCTTCCTATCGGCGGTGTCAAGGAGAAACTGCTCGCGGCGCGCCGGGCCGGCATCCGCCGCGCGATCCTGCCGAAGGGGAACGAGAAGGATCTGCGCGAGCTGCCCGATAGCGTCCGGGGCGACATGGAGTTCGTTTTCGCCGGACGGATCGAGGAAGTGCTTCGAGCCGCAGTGCCGGGCATGGCCGAGAACCTTCAAACCGTCAAGGCGGGATAAAGCAAAGTCACCGAGCCGCGACCGTGAGGGAGCGGTCATTACCACGGCCGGGCAGTGTAATTCCTGCACGGCGGCTGCGGCCCCCGCCCGCAAAGTCAACGCGCTGCGGAATTGGCAGCGTACGTGCTTTATCAAGCCCGAGGTGTTGCCATGAACCATCTGGGCTTGGTTTCCTTAGTCGTTTGCGCGTGCTCGGTGCCCGTCTTCAGCCAGGATGGCGCCGATACGCCGCGGCGCGATCAGGTGCCCATCTACCAGGTTACGGTGGAGCAGCGCACGATCCGCGCCGTCAACTACGGCCAGCGCAATGAGCCTACGAAGATCGATTTCCAGGGCACCGTGCTGCTGCCCAAGGCGAGAGGCGAAGCCAAAGTGCAGGGCAAAGCGGGCACGGTCGAGATCGATGCTAAGTTCGAGAACCTGGAATCGCCGGCGCGATTCGGTCCTCAGTTCTTGACTTACGTGCTGTGGGCAATCACTCCCGAGGGCAGGCCCGTCAATCTCGGAGAGGTGCTGCCCGGCGCTTCCAACAGCGCCAAGCTGCAGGTGACGACCGACCTCCAGGCCTTCGGCCTCCTTGTAAGCGCGGAACCTTATTTTTCGGTGACCCGGCCGAGCAACGTGGTCGTTCTCGAAAACATCGTGCGGCCGGACACCGCGGGCAAGGTGGAACAGGTCGAGGCGAAGTACGAGTTACTGCCGCGAAGCCCCGTTGCGGCGAGACCCGTCGAACTCCAAACCTCCGAGCCGCAAGAAGGGAAGAAGCTCCCCCTGAACCAGTACGAAGCAGTGCTCGCGCTCTATCAGGCGCAGAACGCGCTGCAGATCGCGCGCGCGCAAGGGGCGGGCCGCTATGCGAGCGACACACTCCAAAAAGCGCAGCAGCTCTATCAGCAGGCACAGAAGCTCCAGGCGGATAAGGCCGAGAGCAAGCGTGTGGTAATGGTCGCCCGCGAAGCCGCGCAAAGCGCTGAAGACGCGCGCACCATCGCAATGGCGCACAACCACCAGTAGCCACGCGCTTTACCGAGCCGCGACCGTGAGGGAGCGGTTGTTACCACGGCCGGGACAATGTGCTGGAGTCCTGCCCCACACCGGGACTTTGTTACATTCGGGTTGAATGTCCCGCATCCCCGATCAGCAGCCCGAAATGACTGTCAAGGCCGTCGGGCTCGGCCTCTTCCTCGCCTTTGTTTTCGGAGCGGCGAACGCCTACCTGGGAATGAAGGCCGGCCAGACGGTCGCCGCCACCATCCCCGCCGCGGTCATCGCACTGGCCCTGTTCCGCATCCCACGCTTTCGCGGCGGCGTGCTCGAGCAGAACATCGCGCGCACGGCGGCGTCGGTCGGAGAGGCGCTCGTGGCCGGCGCGATCTTCACCATTCCCGCGTTCATGCTGGTGGAGATGAACGGCGTGAAGCTGTGGAGCGACTTGCGCTCCCACTACTGGCAGGCTGCGTTCATCCTGCTCGCGGGCGGGCTGATCGGCGTGTTTTTCATCATCCTGCTGCGCCGGCCGCTGTGCGTGGAAAGCGATCTGCCGTGGCCCGAGAGCGTGGCCAGCGCGGAAATCGTCAAGTCCGGCGACCGCGCCGGCGACGCGCCCCGCTACCTGTTCGGCGCGATGGGCTTCGGCGCATTGATCGAGATTCTGAGCTCCGATCGCGGCCTTCTGATCTTCCGCGATTTCACCCAGGGCTTCCTCGGCTTTCCGCGCTGGCTCGTCCGCGGCGCTTCTGCCGACGTGGTCCACGGCGGCGGCATCCCCTGGACCACCCCGAGCCTCTCCCCCGCCCTGATGGGCATCGGCTACATCATCGGACCCAAGCTCTCGGCGATCAACGCCTCCGGCGGCGTGATCGCCTGGTGGATTCTGATCCCGCTCATGTCCATCCTCGATCCGAACCTGCCCGTACACCTCGGGTTGCCGGTAAACGCGACCTGGGATGCCGTGTCCACGGCGGCGTGGTCCACCGTGGTTCGCCCGATCGCCGTGGGGACGATGCTGGTGGGCGCGTGCTACACGCTCTATTCGATGCGGGACTCGATCATCCGCTCGCTCAAGGGCGCTTTTATCGCTTCGACGGAGGCGGCCCACGAAGGCGCGGCGGTGGAGCGCACGGAGAAGGACATTCCCCCGCGCTGGGTCATAATCGGCATCCTCGCGCTGCTGGTCCCGATCACCGGGATCTACTATTACTTCACCCATGGCCTCGTGACGGCCATCGTGGCGGCCCTGGTCATGAGCGTGACCGGCTTCCTGCTCTCCGCGGTGGGCGGCTACCTCGTCGGTCTGGTGGGCAGCTCGAACCAGCCGGTCTCGGGGCTTACGCTTGCGGCTCTGGTCATCGCCGCGCTGGTGATGGTGGCGCTCGGGGTGAAGGGCGTCGCCGGGGTCGCGGCGGTGCTCGGAGTGGCCGCGGTCGTCTGCTGCGCCTGCTGCGTCTCCGGCTCGCTGATCCAGGACCTCAAGGCCGGGCACCTTCTGGGCGGGACGCCGTGGAAGATGCAGCTCGTCGAGATCCTCGCGGTGACCCTGCTGGCGTTCTTCCTCATCTGGCCGATCACCGTGCTGCACGAGGCTTACGGAATCGGCAGCCGCGCCCTGCCCGCGCCGCAGGCCGGACTGATGGCGCAGCTCGCGAAAGGAATCGTCAGCGGACAAATGGCCTGGGGCTTGATCGCCATCGGCGCGGCGTTCGGCGTGGCGCTGATCTTCTGCGGCGCGGGCTCTCCGATGCTGGTCGCCGTTGGAATGTATCTGCCGTTTGAGACCGTATCGGCCATTTTCGTCGGCGGTGTGTTCCGGGCGGTCGCGGACGCGCTCGCCGCGCGACGATCCGCCGCCGCCCGCGCGCAGGTCGAAGAGAAAGGGACGCTCCTCGCCTCGGGCCTGATAGCCGGCGAGGCGCTCATCGGCATTCTGCTGGCGGTGCTGGCGGTGCGCGACGTGCCTTCCCTCACGCGCCTGCTAACCGGTTCGGATCAGTTCGGGTTCTTCGGAAACTGGGGCGGCTGGCTCAGCCTCCTCGGCTTCGCCAGCCTGGGCTACGTCCTGATCGGGATCCCAATCTCATCGCGAACGAATAAGGCGCGCTGACCGGCAATGGCATCGCTCGGGAGTCGACCTGACGAACGTGCGCAGCATCCCGAAATCGGGGGTCCCCAGGACAACCCACTTTTATGCCGTTTTGTCTCGAAACAGCGCTAAACTGACGTACTGTGATCGATCCCAGGCTGGTCGAGAAGATCAACAGTGAACGCTGCTTTGCCTTGGTGGGTTCGGGGCCGTCATCGGAATTGCGGTACCCCTCCTGGGAGGAGCTCGCCGGCCTGCTCCTAAGGGATGTCGCAAAAGCGAATCCGGACTATGACCGGCCCTCCTATGAGGCTCACCTCAAAAACCATGAATACCCTGAGTTATTCTCTCAAGCCGAGAACGATTTGGGCGGCAGAGCGCAGCTGGTGAACCAGATCAAGCTCCACTTGCGTCCTCAGGGCGGCGGCCGCTCCCGGCTTTACGACCTTCTCGTCCGGTGGCCTTTCGCCTGCTATCTGACCACCAATTGGGACAATGAGCTGCATGATCGTCTCGGCAAAGCGGGTGTCAACTACCGACAGGTCAGCAACACAGTGGCGGCCTTCCAACAGATACGGGATGGAACGGCTGGGCTTGTCGTTAAACTACATGGGGATCTGGACAATCCAGACAATGCGGTAATCACATCGAGAGACTATCACGAATTCGAGAGCGGCTCCGCTCGGCAATATTTCAGAGATAAGCTTCGCCAGATTGTGGAGATGTTTGATCTGGTCATCGTGGGCCATAGCCTCAACGACCCCGACCTCCGGCTTGTACTGAAGATCGCCCGTGAGACTATCGACCCCTCGCATCCGCTCTACCTGTTTGCCGCCGACTGCACCAAATCCGACGAACGCGAGTACCTTGAGCGTTACAACGTTCACGTCGTCGGCTATGAGAATCCAGACGGCCATCACGCTCAACTGCGCGCGGTCCTCGGGGAGCTCGACAGGTTCGTCCCCAGGAGAGATGCGCAGTCTTCACTGATGACTACGCCCGCGTCCATTCCGGATGAATCCGCGGCCGCTTCAGCCCTCTTCCTGTATCGGCGCCTCCATTTCACCTCGAGCGACCAACCGGACCCAGACCAATACCTAGGCCCCCTGATCCTGTACGTCGTCGCGGCCAGTGGCCCCGCGGACCTGGCTGCGTGCTTGCAGTCACCGGCCCTTCGGGATCTCGCTCGTCAGAACCCGTCAGTTACTAGCGAGTTCGGAAGGGTGTTTGATCGTCTGCAGGCATCCGGAGCGATCGTTTTCTCTGATGGGCATCTAGCCGTTTCAGAGGAGATTTCGGCGCGCGTGGCCGAAGTTCAATCGCAGCGTGCACGTATTGCGGAGGCCGCATATGCGGACTTCCGATCCAAACTGAGAGAGCACGCACCTCTCGTTACAGAGGCCAGCCTTGCAGCCGCAGTCTCACACTTCGAATCCGTTCTTGTAGAGTCATACCGAAAGCGAGGGCTCAGCCTTGCCTCGTCGATTTTCGCCAAGGTCGACACTAAAGGGGACACACTCACCGAACTCTATCGGCTCTTGGCGGCCCGAGCCGCCGCAATGAAGACAGATGCCGACCGCTCTGCTTTTACCATCGCAACCCACCAGTTTTTGATCGACCCAACCCCAATGCAGAAGGAGTACCTCGAGGCGGTTTCACAGGGCTTCTTTCTCTATCATCTCCTGGGTTGCGACCCCGCTTGTGCGGCTTTGCGAGTTGACGTCTTCAGAAGAACACTCTGGCTGATCGATTCAAATGTTCTGTTGGCGCTCCTCGCCCAGGGCTGCTTTCAGTACGAGTACGCCAAGGATCTGTTCGGATCCCTTCTTGACCTGCACGCCCACGTGTTCACGACAGAGAAGTTGGCCCGCGAAGCCTTCGTGCATCTCGTTTGGGCGCGGGCTAACACGCCTCTTAACGCGGCCCTCAATTCTGCGTTTTTGGCCACCGCTCTGGTCAAAGGTAGTGTCACCCAGAATCTGTTTATCGATGGCTTTATCAGGATGTCTGCAGAATCGCAAGTCGCCGATTTCGAGGAATACCTGTCTATTGTCCTCCCCGGTTCCTTCACATTTGGGAACTTCTTAAAGCTTCTAGTCGCTTCGGGGATCGGTGTGCTGTCTGAGTCTGAAATCAGCACCAATGTGCTCGCGGCACCGGACGAACGCGCCTCTCTGGAGCGCAAGATCCGGTCCGAGAGGGAGACGCGCGGCATTTTCAAATCGGACCTTCAGGTGGCTGCCGAAGCGGAGGTCCTGGAGCTTTTGGCAGCTGCCAAAGCCAAGGCGGGACGACTTGCCGACTTGCCTGCAGAACGCGCCTACTTCATCTCCACGAGCAGGGTTCTTGGGATTGCCCGACTTTCCGTTGAAAGTAGCGGCCCTTGCGTAACCCACTTTACGACGCCTTCCTGCGTTTGACAACCTCCCCCTTGGAGGTGACCAAGGTTTCCAATT
>Ga0326727_10002010_pt1 | contig 71913 bp, 43 predicted proteins | sample MB2enrmetagenome_FD_207643 | JGI IMG/M metagenome (GOLD analysis project Ga0326727, IMG submission 207643) | Lab enriched peat soil microbial communities from McLean, Ithaca, NY, United States - MB29MY | ecosystem: Environmental > Terrestrial > Soil > Wetlands > Peat | place: USA: New York... | reverse complement strand
CCAGATCCAAGACCGGCTTCAGTTCCAACACTGATGAAGGCGGTACATCTGCTTGCGATGCAGGGGGAGCTATTGCATCAAGTGGATGGGGCAGTGTCGCGATCAGCATCAGGAGGAACCAAGCTGAATTCGCTAGCTTTTGCATGGTCAACACCTTCTGGCGCATTTCAGCGCGCAACCACTCCATCTTAGGCGAGTGTGCGTTCGGCAGGACCCGCATTCCTCGGATGCTTACACATCGAGCCTCAGTTGGAAAAATCAACCGCTGGAATCATTAAACAAACGATGATTCCTTTTTAGCGAACGGTTAGTTCACTAAGAACTTTCATTCCGTAGCTGCATTGGCACCCGGCAGACGCACGGTGAACAAGAGACGCTCCATAGACGAGGTAGCCTGGTCGGATTCGGAACTCCCTTTCGTGAGGCGCATCATCTGATTTGATTCTTCAGCAGCTTTGTCACTCTCTCCCATCTTCAGGTAGGCCGTGCGCAAGAGACCGTGCGCGAGAAAGAGTGTCGGCTGAAGCCGCACAGCGGCGAGGAGCTCGCGAACGGCGGCCTTGTAGTCTCCCTCATCCAGGAGAATCTGTCCGTCCAGTGCCCTACTTGCGGCATCTTCGGGGTTGAGTGACACTGCCTGAGAGATGGCCTTCTGCGCCTCCGGCAGGTTGACGGGGGTCGTGTTTGTGATGGCTAAAGCTTCGTAATAATAAGCGTCCGCATCCCGGCATCCGAGGGCAATTGCTAAATCGAGCATCTGCTTCGCTTGCTTCGACTTCAGTTCGTCCTGCAAGATCATGCCGTTCACGAGGTAGGGGAGGTCCCACGCCGGCCAGCGGGACTCAATTTGCGCCAGCACCTTCATGGCTTCTTCGCTCCGCACCTCGTCGGCGTGGGATCTCCCATGCGCCATCGGCAACTCAAGAGCAATCGCCCGCGCCAGCCACAGGTTAGGCGCATCCGGGATCAGGCGGGTTGCATCTTCCAGCAATGCTGCCGCCTGCTTGAATTGGCCGTGTTGAATCAAAAACGCCGCGGCCTCAAAATACATATCGGCACGCCGGGGGGCCGCGCGAATACCTCGATCGAGCGAGTCCGCCGCTTCTGCGGCCTTGCCCATAGAATCCAGGATCTGGGCGCGAAGTATAAAGTAGTCGCCGGCGCGTTGGTCGGCGGGGATTGCATCGAGTTGGGCCAGTCCGGCTGCGGGGCTGACGGAATGGAACACGGCGATGGCCAGGTCGAGCTTCGCATTCGGCGCCTTTTGAAGGAATTCCGCAGCCAATCCATACTGCTCATGCTCCAGTAAGGCTTTCCCGCACTCGGCCAGAGTGGCGGTATCGGCTCCCGCCGCAAGCACGTCCTGAAAGACTGCGGCGGCGCGCTGGCTTTCTCCTTGATCCAGCAGATACTCGGCAAGGCGGACTTTCGGAGCGACATCGTTCGAGTTCTGATTCACCGCGGCTTGTAATGCTTCGACGTACCTCGCGTCCTGCTGCTCCGGGGAGAGAGCAAGAAAATCAAGCAGACCCGCGTGTGCGTGAGGCTGGCCGCCGCTCGCAGCGGCCTCCTTGAATGACGCTAACACCGCCTTGAGCTCCTCGGTGCGACCAAGTTTTCCGAGTGCCTGGCTCAAATGAATCAAAATGGCCCGATCGTGGGGAGCTAACTCGGCGGCCTGTTGTAAGAGTGGCGCTGCTTCCTCGGCCCGATCCTGCTGCAAGTAGATCCGCGCTTGCCGGTCCAGAATCTTTGGATTCTTAGGATCGATTTTGCGAAGCGCCTCGAAATCTTCGAGTGACCGGTCAAGCCTGTTATTCTGGAAATTGAGTACGGCACGCGTGTACCGGGCCTCAAACATCTTCGGATCGAGCTTTAGTGCCTCATCGAGATGAACCAGAGCTTTTTCCGGACTGTCCGATGCTTCACCTGCGCCGAGTTCATACTGGCCTCTTGCGTCCTTCGGGTGCCTGAGCACGAACTCGCGAAGTTTGGGAAGACCTTCTTCGAACTTGCCTTCGAGGATCAACGAGAAGCCCAGCTCACGCCGGGCAGCGTCGTCGTCAGGACGCAATTTCAGGTACTTTTCCAAGGTGCGGGCGGTGTCCTCATAATACCCGAGCTCCTCCGTGGCATGGGCCAAAAGTAAAAGCACATCGGCGCGAGCCGGGGCGAGACGCGCCGCTCGGTCCAGGACAGCACTTGCCGTCAGAAAATCCTTAGTGGCAATCAACACGTCACCATAGGCGTAGAGGGCATCTGCATCTTCCGGTTTTGACCGCAGAGCAGCCTCGAACACCTGTTGCGCTCGCTCGAGGTGCCCAGCACGGCGCGCGGCCACCCCAAGGTTGTACAGAACATCGAAATTCGAGGGATCGGATTTCAATGCCTCGCTGAAGGATTTCTCGGCCCGATCATATTGTTGACACTGGGCATAGGAGAGGCCAATGGAAAAACTAAACTGTGGGTCTTGATCTGTTTTCTCTTCCAGCGCGCTGAGCACCGGCAGCGCCGATTTGCAGTTGCCCATGACGACGAGGGCTTGAGCCTTCAGCAGTTGCGCAACGGGTTGGCCTTGATCAGTTGCCGCGAGACGGCTCAAGCACTCGAGAGCTTCCGCGCCGTCCTTCCGCTCGACACTTATGTCGGCGAGTTGCAGGTTCGCGTTCGCATGATGCGGATCGACCGCCACAACGCGTCGAAAACTTTCTTCAGCTTTCTTGGGATTGCCCGTGGCAAGGTAGTGGTTCCCGAGATTGTTCAATAGTGCAGTAGACGTGGGTGCGATCTGGAGAGCGCGGCGGTAGAACTCCTCGGCCTCGGAATATTTCCGCTGGGAGTCAAGAATAACAGCCATGAGGCTCAATGCCGAAAGGTCGCGAGGATCAGCGCGCAGCACCGATTGGAGCGCGCTCTCGGCATCGGCAACCCGGCCTTCTTGAAAATCCGTCGCCGCTTTTCGAACGATGGAACTCGACGCTTGAGGGAGAGCAAGACTCGTCCCGGCAAAAAGAAAGAGGACGGCACAGAACGCCGTCCTCCCAAAAGCCTGAAAGCAACTTAAGCGAGGCCGAATCACAGGACTCAATATTACACACCTGCATGCCAAGTCTCAATGGGCGCGTAGACGCTTGCTGAAAAACCCTTCCCGCTGTCATTCCGAGGGCCGATGCTCTTGATCGGCCCGAGGAATCCCGGTTTATCTTCAAAAAGCAAATACCGGGATTCCTCGCTTCGCTCGGAATGACAGGGGTCGGATTCGTTCTTCAGCACCCTCCTAAAAATACAACTTCAGGGCCATTTGTATCTGGCGCGGCGAGTTTGCCTGGCTAGTCACCTGCCCGAACTGGGCGTTTCCGACGGCCGTATTGGGCACGCCGAATTGCGTGTGATTGAAGGCGTTGAACCATTCCGTACGGAGTTCGAGGTGCGCGCCTTCGCGTAGCCGTTTCAAGGAGAATTCCTTGAAGAGCGACAGGTCCTCGTTCGCCGTGCCGGGAGCGTGGATCCACGGCAGGGCTCGCGGCGCATCTCCTATAGTGTAATCGGCAGGCACCTGGAACACGCCCGGATTGGCAAAGTACCCTCCAGGGAGGAACCACTGGGACTTCGGGTTGCGCCGTGGCGTTCCCACCATGTTGGGCACCTGACCATAGCCAGGCAGGGGAATACTAGATCCCGACGGAAGCGAGACCTCGAGGGGTTGGCCATCGTCAAATCGCCAGATGCCGGTGGTCTGCCAGCCTCCGACAATCGCGTCGAGCACCGGATTCATTGTTGCGCCAAAGTGCTTCCCGCGGCCGAAGGGCAGTTGATAGACGTAAGTGAACTGGAAGACCTGCGGGATGTTGTATTGAGAGATCGCCCGCATCGCCTTCCAGTTATTGGGATCGATGGTGCCGATGTTAGGGGCCCCGTTGCCGGAATCTGAAGAATAGTCAATCGTTTTCGACCACACATAGGTAGCCAGCAACTGCAGCCCGTTGGAAAAGCGCTTCTCAAACTTGAATTGCAATCCCTCATACTCCAAATTGGACCACGGAGCACCGTTAAAATCTAACCCCTGGAATTGAGGATAGGGGAGATTGAGCAGGTATTGCTGTACCGTCGGACTGAGAAGGTTACCCTGCTGTATAACGCCCTGGCTGGCGCCAGCGCCGTAAAAGGGATTGGGGACTTGTGTATCCATCGCCTTGACCCACGCCCCGTTTCCGATTTCCTGCTCCTCTTGCGGGCCTAGATGATTCACGTTGAAATCGCCGCTTATGCCCAGGTACTCATGCGTTCCCTTCTTCCCGATATACTCCGTATCGAAGAGCATATTTCCCGGTAGCTCGCGCTCGATTCCGAAACTCCAGGACTGCTCATACGGCGTTTTGTTCATGGTTCGCTCATAATCTACGGTTTGACCGGCCTGAATATTCGTCAGCAGTCCTAACGAACTTCCGGTGATGGGGACCAGCCCAAACGGGAAGGGGTTGCTGAGCCCTGGCGGAGGTGTGGCAGGGTAGCCCGGAACCGACGTTTGCCAGGCGGTAGGGGCATAAAACCCCGGGGCATTAGGACTTATCGCATTGGCATTGGCGGCTGCGTTCGAAATCTCATAATAGATTCCGTATCCGGTCCGGATCACGGTCTTATCATCCAGTCTGTACGCGATGCCAATGCGGGGCTGAAGAGACCGGTAATAAGTGTTCATGCTCGTGCGGTTATTGGAGTTGGCAAACTTCAGGCCGCCAACGAGATTGGGGTACCCGGAGACCTGCAAAGGAGAAGGCGCATTGGGATCGATCCAACTCAACCTGTTCCACCTTTCCGTCTGTGGCTCGGTCAAATCGTAGCGAAGTCCGACGTTGACCGTCAGCTTCCGGCTTGCATGAAAGGAATCCTGCGCATAGCCGGCATAGGCGAAGTTTTGGGTGGCAAGAAAATCGGGAATTTCGTACTGCCCCCAATTACCCCCGCTTCCGATCAGCATATCCGCCAGGGTGTCACCGCCGGTCCCATCCCAATTACCGCTTTGCGACGTGCCGCTTGGACCGAAGGCAAAGAGTCCGTTGGGAGTGCCGGGTTGCCCGGCGTTGAAACGGTGCATGCGAAATTCGCCGCCGAACTTCAACTCGTGGCGCCCTCTTATATGGGTGAGCGAAGCGAGCAAATCGTGCGTTTCCTGGCCTTGACGGAAGAAAGCCCACGGAGCTCCTCCAATGGCGGTGGAGTTGTCGCCGGAATTGGCGGCGAGTTCATTGCCATAGGAAATAACTGTCGGAAAGGTCGTACTGCCGGACGTGTCAATGTAGGAGGGCATCTTCAGCACCTTGACCGGATCCGTCTGGCTTGACGGGTAGTCGATCGATATGCCCTGATCGTTGTCCGCGGTGCGCGTAAGGCCGTAAGAAAAACTGAGCACCGTCGCCGGGCCGAAAGTGCGCACGAAGTTCAGGCTGAACAGATGGCCCGTGTGAGGTCCGGAGAAGGCCGTGCAGGGATCGGCTACGTTGTGAAAGCAGTTCATCGGTACATTAGTCGACTTTTGTTGAGAATATCTCGCGCTCAGCCTGTTACGGTCGTTAAAATTCTGATCGATTTTCAAGTCCCACTGGTCGTTGTTGTTTATATTGGCGCCGGAGCCGACCCAGTTATAGTACGGGTTATAGTTCGACTGTCCGACGTTCCGGTTAGGAGCCGGGAAGAACTGAAACAGTAGCAGCATGGAGGGATCCAGCAGGTTTCCGGGCTGCGCGGGTAATGTGCGGCCCGTGCCGGCCAGGTTGGTGCCGGGACTCTGGTACGTAGCCAGGTTGTTGAAGGGAATGAAGGCTGACCGCGGGGTTCCCACGCCCGGCACGTTGACGCCGGTGTAGGGGTCCCACAGTTGGCCGGCGGCTGCGGAGCATTGACCCGCCGCGTTGTATGTGCCGCCGTTTTCCCCGCAAAATTCGCCGAAGTCCCCCGTCTTCTCCGCCGTGCTGGGCACACCGGCAGTCGCCGGGCTCGCCAGCGCTTTCTGGCGCGTGCCCTCATAGTCGAAAAAGAAGAAGGTCTTATCCTTGCGTATGGGGCCGCCGACAGTGCCGCCGAAAACGTTTCGTTCTAAGTGAGGGAGGTTGTGAACGAGAGGCACGTTACTTTGGTTGTTGAAGAAATTCTGGGAATCGAGGTCATTGTTGCGCAGGAAATCGTAGGCGCTGCCATGGAAAGCGTTCGCGCCGGAACGCGTGATCAGGTTGGTGATGGTCGAGCCCGTGAATCCGTATTCGGCGCTGAAATTCGTTTGCTGGACCTTGTACTCCTGGACATCGTCCACAGAGGGAGTATAGGCGGGCTGGATCCAGAGACCCTGCGCCTCCATTTGCCCCACGGTAACGCCATCAATGGTCAAATCGGAAGTCTGATCGCGGCTTCCATTAGAATTAAAGTTGTTGGCAGGGCCTCCTGAATTCGCATAGGTCGTATTGGGCGGTTGAACGACGCCGGGCGCGAGGAAGGCCAGGTCAAGCGCCGAACGGTTCAAAAGCGGCAAATCGTTCATGAACGTCCGGTTAACGATCTGGCCCGTCACCGCGTCGGCGGTATGGAGCAATGGCGCCACGGCCGTGACCTCGACGGTCTGCTTGGTGGTGCCAATCTTCAAATCGAAGTTTACCTGCACGCGCTCCGTCACATGCAAGGTTACTGCCGGTTGCTTCACGGTCTCGAATCCGGCAGCGCTGGCGGAGACATCGTAAACGCCTGGCTGAACGTAGGGAAAAACGTACAGGCCTTCATTGTTCGTCAGAGTCGTTGCGGTCACGCCCGTCGCCGTATTGGATAAGGTCACCGACGCGCCCGGTATCACCGCACCGCTCGTGTCGCGCACCGCGCCCAAGACGGCGCCCCCCTGGGCGAACGCAGGCGGGGATAGCAGAACACAGAAAGCACAGAAAGCGCCCAGGGCGATCAGAACGCACCTGAGCCTTCCGTGCGAGAATAGACGAGAATTTTCGAGATCTCGATCTGAATTCATCTCAACTCCTTTTCTTCCGCGAATACCGCGGACTATTTTACCGAATATTCCCCGACGCTTCCAGTGAAATTTCCATTTTTAATTGCCGTTCAGTACTTATAAGCCGTGCCTGTCTTGCACTAGCCGTCGCACCGTTTCTAAGAACCCGTCGCTAGCAAGATTGACTTGTTCTTGCGGACCGAATGTACGACGGAGCTGTAGCGATCACCACGGAAGAAGGAACGCGTGAGTCCAAGAGGGCGCCCGTCTTCCATATAGGAATTAACGCGCCAGCGCGAGCGCCAGGGCACGTTGTACATCGGCGCGCTTCGGGGCCAGCCGCGCGGCTTTGGTGAGTAAGGCAATGGCACCTTCGCCGTCGCCGGCGCGCCCTCGCAAGCGGCCGAGCTCCAGCAACACGTCAACATTGTCGGGTTGTTGCCGGAGCAGTGTCTGGAAGTCGACCTCGGCGCCCTGGTCGTGGCCGGCCCCCACCGCCGCCAGCCCCAGGTTGTACAGCACGTCAGGATCGCCCGGGGCTTTCGCCAAGGCGCGGGAAAAAGCCTCCTCGGAGCGCGCGAACTGCCCCATTCTACTCAGCGCCAAGCCCGCGGAAGAATGCACGCGCGGGTCCGCGTCATAGGTGTTCTCCAGGGCCGCGATGACGCCGAAACTCTCGTCCTTGCGGCCTGCCCAGTACAGCGCTTCGGCGCGCAACAATTGCAGCGCGGGAGCGCGCAGGTCCGGCAGACGGCTGAGAAACTCGAGCGCTGCGGCACCCTCGTGGCGATCGACCGCGAGGCGCGCCAGTTGAAGATGCGCGTTCTGGTCTGACGGGTCGATGCTACAAGCCTTCTCAAACTCCAGACGCGCGCCTTCCGCGTCGCCCTGCCGAAGCAGATGATTGCCGTAATTGTCCAACAGCAGGACCGAATCCGGGGTCCGGCGCAAGGCCTCTCGGTATAGCGTCTCGGCTTCACCGAGCTTTTGCTGGCCATCCAACGCCGCGCCCAACAGGCCGCTGGCGCGCACGTTGCCGGGGTGCTCGCGCAGAAACACACGCAAACCTGACTCGGCCTCGGCGAACTGCCCGTGCTCGACCGCGGAAGCTGCCCTGGCCAGTGCGTCATCGGCCTTGTCCACCGCGCGTCCCAGCCCAACCGCGCAGCAGAAAAAACAAAGGATTCCCAGCAGCTTCACGGGAGTGCTCATTCGTCTCCGGAAAGTGCGACAACACATTTTGAACTCGCAGCAGGGTAGGGACCCAAATTCAGCACACTGGCAGCCTAAAACGCTGGCCAGCATACGGAAGAAAGAGAAGTAACACAACGTTATAGCTGTTAGTTCCGGCCGCTTTGCCGGTTACTTGGCTACCCTCTGCGTTTTCAGGTGAATGGTGAGTGTGTTCCGAACCGGTAACCGGTTACGGCTTGAGTTCGTTAACCTTTTGTGGTATGGTGCGCGTCCTGTCGGAAGGCGTCTCTGGTAGGTCCGCATGGAAACTACACACGGCCGCGAAAAGGAAGAAATAGAACGGGTTCTTGGCTCGGGAAACTTTCCCAGAGCCCCGTTACAGTGCAAACTGCTCAAGTACATCTGCGAGGAATACTTCGCAGGAAGGTCAGATCGAGTTAAGGAATATACCCTCGCCACTGAAGTCTTCGGAAGAGGCGCGGATTTCGATCAGAGCCAGGATGCCATCGTGCGCGTTGAGGCACACCGGCTTAGAAAGAACTTGAAGGAGTATTACGAAGGGGTAGGCGCCAACAACCCGGTCCAGATTGTCCTCGAACCTGGGCATTACGTGCCGAAATTTGTCACCCGGACACGAACTTCCGCGGCGGTTGCAAGGGCCGACACGGCCCAGCCGCAGAGCCAGGAAGAGCCTCCCGTGGGTGTTGTGCAGCTCCGCGGCGGGACTAGCGGACCGAATGTCAGTCGGCGCGCTCGCCGGACGGCCACCTGGGTGCTCGCAGGGGTGGCCGTCCTGCTCACTGTCCTCCTTCTGCGCTGGAAGTCACATTCTGCCGAGTCTCGGGACCAGCCCTTGACGGCCAATGCGGCGGGCCTGGCGGGCGCTCCTGCGTCAACCGGACCGGACGACGCCGTACGTATCCTTGCCGGCTATACGCGCGGGGATTACATTGACCGGCAAGCAAAGAGGTGGGCAAGCGACCGCTATTACTCAGGGGGGGAGATCTCCTCTCAGGCTCACCAGTTTATTGCCCGTACGACCGACAACACGATGTTCGAACAGTGGCGGCATGGCAACTTCTCTTACGATATTCCATTGAAGCCGGGTGAGTATGAGCTTCACCTCTTCTTTGTCGAGCCGGAGTTTGGCCCTGACGCGCCGCACGGCGGGGGCGAAACCAGCCGCATGTTCGACGTGCTCCTGAGCGGAAAGCCCCTCCTGTACCAGTTTGACATTCTAGGCGACGTAGGTAGGAGCGAAACCGCGGATGAACGGGTATTCACTAACATCCATCCGTCCTCCGACGGGAAGCTGCATCTACGTTTCGTGGGAAGGATCGATTATCCCTTGGTCAGCGCTATCGAGTTGGTGCCATGTTTACAGGGGAAGATGCGCCCCGTCCGCATTATAGCCAGCGAGAACACCTACACCGACCGCAACGGGAATCTCTGGCTGCCGGACCGCTATTTTGAGGGGGGAAGATTAATCACAGACAAGGTGTCAATCACAGGCTCGCCAGACCCGGACCTCTATTTGAGCCAACGCTTCGGTTATTTCAGTTACTCCATTCCTGTGGCCGCGGGTTCGAAATACTCGGCCACGCTCCTCTTCACGGAGGCTTTCTTTGGCCCTGGCAATCAGGGCCGGGGCGGCGTGGACAGCCGCCTGTTCGATGTGTATTGCAATGGCACGGTGTTGCTCCGCAACTTTGACATCTTCAAAGAGGCCGGAGGGGAAAATCGAGCCCTGGCGAAGACCTTCCATGGCATCCTTCCAAATGACCAGGGGAAGATATTCTTCAACTTCGTGCCAGTACGGAATTATCCCCGCATCAATGCCATTGAGGTTTCCCCCGAGTAGATTAGCCCCAAGCTCTGATATTGGGAGTCGGCCTGACTGAGAACAACCCACCGCTGATTTCTGTTCTCAATGACGAACTGGCCAAACTTGTCCGCCCGTGGAAGAATCGGGAGCTTCGGGTGATGGCGTCGGAGCTTGGATATTACGGTGCCGTACTGGGCGCTGCCGCGCTCGCCTTCGAACGGGCGTTTGACTCCAAACACGGCAGGCAAAACTACGCCCAAACAACCGTGCGTGTCGGCTGACATCTTCCTGCGGTTCAGAGCCACGGTCATATGGCTTCAGGGAGCGAAGATCGGGAGCTTGGTTTCAACTGCTATTCTGGAGGTGGATCGTGTTGAAATTCAATCGCCGGGAGTTTACTAGAGTTTTAGCTGGCTCAGGAGGTATCGGCCTGTTCAGTGTAGCCACCGAGGCGGAATCCCGGAAGGTGAGTGAATCTAAGCCAGGGCCGGGTTCCATTACTGACGTTCAGGGCGTAAGGGCCGGGCACTACACGGACTCGCGCCGGCCCACCGGTTGCACGGCCATTCTCTTCGACAATGAGGTTAGCGCCGGCGTGGACTACGACGGCTCGGCGCCAGGCGAGCAATTAGGTGTGATGTTGCAACCCACCAGCCTGCTGGAAGGAATCCATGGCATCTTGCTTGCAGGCGGAGGCCCTATGGGGCTCGCATCTGTGCCGGGAGCTGTGAAGTACCTTGATGAGCACCACATCGGCTATGACTGGGGTGTTCCAAATATCCGTGTTCCCATCGTGGTGGGGGCCGTCATTGACGATCTCCCCATCGGCGATGGGAGAATACGCCCCGATGCGGAGGCTGGATATAAGGCATGCCTAGCGGCTTCCGCCGGGCCGGTCGCCGAAGGAAACGTCGGAGCAGGCGCCGGAGCAACTGTTGGGAAGATGCTGCGCGCGGAGGGATTCCCGGGGATGAAAGGCGGTTTGGGTACCGCCAGTCTTCGCCTTGGAGAAATCGTGATTGGCGCGCTAGCCGTGGTGAACGCAGCAGGTGACATCCTCGATTGGCGAACCCGTAAGCTCCTGGCCGGAGCACGTCACCAGGACGGAAGAGGTTTTGCCGGCCTTACCGAAACTCTCAAACGGCGGTTGGCGGACCCCTCTGCGCATGCATCTCTCAAGCTGAGCGACGAATTCCTGCACAGCACGACTTTGGCCGTAGTGGCGACGAACGTGCATTTTGACAAGCTGCAGTTAACCAAGATTGCCATGATGGCAAGCTGTGGAGGTGCGAGGGCAATTGACCCCTACCACACGACGGGGGACGGCGACCAACTCTACGCCATCTCAACTCGCAGTTTGCGGCGCGACGTTCCTGTCTCGGCTGTCGGCGCGCTCGCCGCAGAGGTTGTCGCGGAGGCGATTGGCCGCGGCGTTAAGAATGCCGAGTCCATCGAAGGTTGGCCAAGCTACCGCGATTTTACGCCTCATGTGTGAACACGAATTTCATTGGACGGCAATGCCCTGAATATTGGGTATTTCAATCGCAGAATTGAGAGGCAACTCTGTGTGCGGCATGGATCTCGATCACTCCGAAATCTGCCTCGGGGCGCGGCGGGCTGGGTCACTGGTCCCGGAGTAGCCTCAGATACACACGACTCGGGTGAAATATCAGAAGATCAATTTCAGCGAGAGCTGAATTTGGCGGGAAGTCCCTGCGGTATGATTGATGACCCCAAAGCCCGAACCCCGCAAAATGTTCACGGGCAGCCCGAAGTTCACCAGGTTGAAAGCGTTGAAGAACTCGGCGCGGAACTCCAGGGAGGTGGGTTCGGAACTCGCTCGGCTGCCCAAGGTGGTGTCTTTGATCAGAGCCATGTCGAGATTGTAAAAGCCCGGCCCAAAGAAAGTGTTTCGTCCCAAGGATCCGAAGCGGCCCTGGTTGGGCCCGGTGCCGCCAGGAACGTCAATCGGGATGGAAAAGAAGGAGGGGTTGTTGTCGCCCCGGCCGAAGTAATCCTCCCGAACCGTGCGGCGGGTAGAGAAGTCCGGAACTGCGACCTGATCGGGCCGGTCGGCCCCCGCTGAGCCCACGCCGGTCTGTTGAATGCCGGAATAAACCGAGAACGGCGAGCCGGAAGTCAGGGTAGTAATGTTGAGGACTTGCCAGCCCGAGAGCAGTTTATTCCCCAGAGGCCGGAGAAATTCCACCCGTTCGAACGGCAAGATCTGAATGATGCTCGCCGAAAACGCCTGAGCTATGTCAAAAGTTGAGGGTCCTTTGTCGGCGCCAGGATTCCAGGGGTTCTGCGGCAAAGTTTGGAGGACAGTGCCGGTGGTTCCGGTGAAGCTGAGCGGCTCGGCGCTTGAATCGTCAAGAGATTTGCCGAAAGTGTAGCTGGATTGAAAGCCCAATCCCAGCCGCGCAGAGTTCTTAGCTGCGGAAACTTGGAGGGCGTGGTAAGTCGAGTGGGAAGGCATGCCGATGAGATATTCCTGACCGTAGCCGCCCAACACCTGGCCGCTGCTATTGAACTGCGTGAAGCGCGCGAACTCGGGGGAAGCACCGGCGTAGCTATTGGGGCTGAGCACACCGGGGAGCTTCACCCCAACCGTGGCAACGTAGGACGCGTTGATGACCACGTCTTTAAACGTCCGTTCAAGGCCTGCCGTGTAGCTCGCAATGTAACCCGGGGGAAGGTTGGGTGACATGCCAAACACTAAGAGAGGCTGCGCTTGGTGACCCGGCGTCAGCGCGGAAAGGTCCGCCTGGAAGCGCGGCACGTCGAGCAGGGTGTTGGGTGCAACGTCGTTCGTGCGGCCCGTGGGAAACGCCAACTGCCCCGAGGTCGTGTAGACGGGCGGTAACTGGAGAGTCATCACGGTGTCTTCAAATGGCACGGGCGTGGCGGGCGACGCCGTGAGATTGGGACTAACGATGAAGGGGAAGACACCCGTCAGGACGTTTTCTATCCCGAGGGTAGGGAGGTGCGTGGTGATCCCGCCGCCCACGCGCAGCACCGTTCCGGCCGCGGCCCGCCATTCTGCCGACAACCTCGGCCCCCACCCGCGCAGGTCAAGTCCGTAGGGGGGCTGAGGGTTAAGAACCATGATCTGCCGCGCTCCGGGTTCCCAGTCGGGCACGTTTTTGCCCTCGGCATCCACCGTCCGAAACGTCGAAGTGCGCCGCTCAGCTTCCTGAAGGGGGAGGTTCACTTCGTAGCGCAGACCGTAGTTGAGCGTGAACTGTGGCGTGACCTTCCAGGAGTCCTGGAAGAAAAAATTGTAAGATTGGCGGCGGATGGCCACAGCATCAAAATCATTGCCTTGCGGCGTAAGCGCCAAGGCCGCCGTCGTGTTGTACGAAAAGGGGGTTGCAGTGAGAAATCCGCTGAGTGTGTCCGGAAGGGGGGCGCCTGCCTGGATATCGTGCTGGCCGCTCGACGAGGGGATTTCCACCGGGGCGTATGCGACGCCACCCCCAAAGACGTACTGACCGTTGGTGTTCACGCCGTAGAGAGCGGTGTCATGGTTGGAGCGGAACTCCACACCAAATTTTAGCGTGTGGGATCCATGCACGTCGGTGAAGTTCTGGCGAACCTGATAGACGTTTCCGTAAAAGCCCATCACGCTTCCGGACGCCGAGTCAAACGCCTCGTAAAGACTATCTGCAAACGTTATCCCCGGCTGCGTGTGATTGTGAGGAAGAAAGAGCGGCGTGCTGCGAACGTAACCGAGTGAAGTCTCGGACGTGAAATGGGGCGACAGTATGCGCGTGTAGTTCAGCCCCAGGTTGCGCTGGTAGTTAATGAAGGTGGTGGCGAAACTCAGATTGATGGCTGACTGGTCGGGATTGGTCAGTGGGCCATCCACATTGTCGAGGCTGAAGCGGGCAAAAAGCTGGCCCTGGTCGGAAATGCGATGGTCAATACGCAGGGAAAATTGGTCGCTGTCCGTCGTGACTCTGGAAGGGGTGGCGTAGGTACGCGGTCCAAAGGATCCTTGCGGATCGTTGGGCAAAGGATAGCCCGCCAGAATGGGCGCCATCATCGGATTAACCGGCACATAGAGCGTATCGAGCGGGAACGCCGTCGTGTCCATTCCGTGGCGCTCGGCCTGGGTGGGCACTGAGAGCACCTCCGTGGCGCCCAGCACCTGGCGGAATCCCTGGTACTCCCCGAAGAAAAATGTGCGATCGCGGTCCCTGTAAATTCCCGGCAGCGTGACCGGCCCCCCCAGCGTGAAGCCGAATTCGTTACGCCGGAAGGGCGGAATGCGGCCGGGGTTGGCCAGAGATCGCTCATCGAAGAAATTGCGCGCATCGAAGGCCGAGTTACGCGCAAATTCAAAAACCGAGCCGTGCAGCAGGTTGGTTCCGGCTCTGGTCTTGATGTTGGTGAAGCCGGCAGCGCCGTGGCCGATTTCCGCGGGCATCACCCCGGAAAGGGACTCTATTTCCTGCACTGCGTCCACGTTGAAGTTTGTGAACGTGGCGCCGCCCGTTTCTGGATCGGTGATGTCCACGCCATCCATGGCAAAGACGGCGTTGGCGCCGCGCTGGCCATTCACGGCGAATTGCTGTGTGAAATTCGCCGTGCCATTGGTATCCGTCATGGTGCCGGCCGCCAGCAGCAGCAGTTGACTGAAGTCGCGCTTGTTCAGGGGCAACTTCGAAACTTCCTGACTGGAGAGCTTTTCACCACCGCTCGCTTGCGTTTGCCCTCCTGCCGCCGTCTGGAGAACTAGCCATCCGCCAGCCACGACAACCTGCACCAAAGAGTTCAGGTGGTCACCCGGTTGGATCTTCAGCAGTTCCCGCGAGGCGGTCGTCTTGTTATGCCAGCGGACGCGCACCGCAAAATTCCCCGCCAACACTTCGGGGAAGATGAAAGCGCCTTGCGCATCGGTGGTGGTGGTCAAGGTGCGATCCGAAGCGGCGTCACGCAGTTCGACCTGCGCGCCAGCCATGACGAGTCCCCGGGCATCGCGCAGTGTGCCGTGCCAGGAGGCAGGAGCGACCTGCGCGGGAGTTGAGCCGGAGAGTGCCCACAAAACAACGCTAAGACTTATTAGGAAGGAATTGGATTTCGAAAGTCTCAAATAGATTTGAACCCTACGGGCCAGAATGGGGCAGCCGCGATCGGGCATCGTTGCGCACCCCAATCTCGAGCAGACTGATTTCAGGACGCTATAAGATTGCGCCCGAGGGGTGGACTTCGTCAAGCACCGAGCGGAACGAGCACTCGTAATGAGGCACGCCCTTGGAACTGCGGCGGGCAAGTTCGGGTCGGGATGCGCGGCGGGTTCGAGGATGCCGAAACGCTCGCCCAGTCCAATCGACTCAAAATCACGACGGTCGCGACGCTGAGCCGGGAGAAGGTGCGCAAGTTCGCTCCGCTTGTGAACCACCTTCATTTTCCGGTGGCGGGTTACCACGTCCAACGCCTATCTGGGTTCAACCCAGTATATCCTAAAGGGGTTCCGCGAGGACATCCAGAAGCAGTGCAGCCAAAAAAGAGATCGCTGAGTTGCTCGAAAACATTCAGGAGGAGTTGCGCAAGATTAGAGTCGTAGGGAGCAAGCGACCGACCATCAAAGAGTCCCGAAACCGAAGCCACCCGCCAAGCCTTCATGCAAGCGCGGACCGAAGCCCAATCACTTGAAAAACGAAGGTGACTGGCAGGAGGCTATGAGGAAACCGCTAAGGACATACTGTCGGCTAGTAGGGGCGGTTCGCGAACCACCCGCCACCCTTTGTGGCGTCGGCGAGAACGACGCTCCTCGCTCTCCGAGAACCTCGGGCTGGCGCCTGCGTCGTTCTCGATGTACGCGACCATCCGCTCCGGCCTGTTGACAGAGGGAGTATGCTCATCGAGATCATGCTTCCGCGGGAGGAAAGGCCATGGATCGTAGAGTCTTCAATTCGACGTTGTTAACACTTTGGGGGTCTTCTGCTTTCTTGCGGCAGTTCACCGAGTCCGGGGGCGAGTCCAGTGCCTATGCCGCGACGGAGAGCGGCGCGTCTCGAACCCCCGCGCCGCCCAGCCTGGAGAATCAGTTCCGCGGCTATATCGTGGATCACCATTCACCGGATCCCCCTGCCATCACCTACCAGAACTTCGACCCTGACCAATGGTTCCGGCTCTATGAGCAAGCGGACCTGGATCACGTCTGGGTTTTCTGCAAGGGGCATCATGGCGAGGCCTATTACCCAACTAAGATAGGACACATGCATCCCGGCCTGAAAGTTGACTTCGTGAAGGCGTTCAGCGACCGCCTCCGCCAAAAGGGAATTGCCTTCCATGCTTATTACTGCATCGGGTTCGACGATTGGGCGGTCCTCAATCACCCGGAGTGGGCGCTCCTGGACGAAAACGGCAAGAACCGCCGCGTCGAGCCGGGAGATGTTCCGCACTCCCAGGGGCAGTTTCACTGGGCGTGCATCAACACAACTTACCGCAAGTACGTCCTCGAGCAGTTGACTGAAATCGTACAGGGTTACAATCCCGACGGCATTTTTCTCGACATCGTGGGCCAGCCGCTTTGCTATTGCACCTCTTGTTCGAACCTTTATCGGTCCCGATACGGCCGCGAAATCCCGCGCGGCCCCGCCGCAGACCGCGACTGGCGCGAGACGGACGAGTTCCTCTACCAGACCACCCAGCTCGGCTTCGTGGAGGATGCCATCGCCACCGTGCGGGGACTGGGTTCAAAAGCCGCCATCACCATCAATGGCGGCCACCTGGACTTCCGCAAGGAAATGATGGACCTGCTCGACTACACCTTTGCCGAGCCCTTCGCCGGAAACTATCATTCCGCCATGTTTGCGCGGGGCACCGGTAAACTGCCGCAGATCGGCCCCGGCCTGGTGGCATGGGTCTACGATCCCTCCCCGGCTTCTGTATTCCAGGTCGAGAGCGCCATGATCGCGGCCCAGGGTTGCCGGGCTTTTATGTACTCGGAGACCATGCGGCAGGATGGAGTCCTGGATTCGCTGTGGTTTCGCGAGATGGGCGCCGGCTACAAGGAGATCGAGAAGATTCAACCCTACTTGACGGATCGAGACTCCGTGCCCTGTGTGGCCGTATTATTCAGCGCCCACACACGCTTCAACTGTCGCTCCGAGGTTCGAGGGGTTCTTCGCGGCGCGATGGAGGCCGCCACATATTCGCAGTTTCCTTCCGACATCCTGCCGGATTGGAGCCTGGAGCGTCTTGCAGATTACCAGGCTGCGGTACTGCCGGAAGTCATCTGTTTGTCCTCGAGCGAGGCAGAAGCGTTCGGACGGTACGTCGAATCGGGTGGAATGCTCATCGTCACCGGCCAAACCGGCACCCGGGACGCCGACGGGCAGGTCCGCGCGAACTTCGCGCTGGCTGACCTCGTGGGATGCGACTTCGATAAAGTATTCGACACTTACAAAAACAACCTGTGGGGGAGCTATCTTCACCGCAGCGGCGACTCGATCTGGAAAAGTCTGCCGGACACCACCCTGGTGGTGCGTGCGCCTTTCGTGGCGGTCAAGGCGCGGCCCGGAACCAAGGTTCTTGCCACCCACATTCTTCCTTCCACCGTATGGTGTAAAGATGCGGATGAGAACGAGCAATGCTGGGTGAACTGGGAACCGCCCCCGCCGGCAAAAACAACGGAATTTCCCGCTCTCCTGGAGAGAGCGCACGGAAAAGGCAAGGTTATTTATGCGAGCTTCGATCTGTATGGCATGATCAACAACGACTACCAGTGGCCACTGGAGTTTCATCGTCAGTTGCTTCAATCAAACCTGAAGAATCCCCCGCTGCGAGTCGGCGTGACGAACCGCCGCGGCGTGGGCACCACGTTCTACAAAAAACGCGGCAAGAACATGCTCGTGGTACACCAGATCAACAGGACCGTTCCTCTCTTGCAGGGCGATGTGAATCCGCTGAAGGGGGGTACGCTGTTCATCGACGCATCGTTCTTCAAGCCCGCCGCTGCAAGACAGATTCATCCTACTACGCGAGCGCTCGAGATGAACAAGCGCGGAAACTCGGTGGAGATCGAACTTCCCACGGTTGATGTCCACTCGGTTTTTGTGTTGGAGGGTTAGCACACTCGATCTATCCGCTATGAAAATTGTCGCGCGGGCGACTCGCCAGTCAGCCGACTGGCGTCCTGCCCGCGAGTTCTTGCGGGGGCGAGACGCCCGCGTCACGCTACGGCCGCGGCCGGCTGAGCCGCACCGTAGTTACGGACGGTGTAGCATCGAAGTTCAACTCGATTGAACCCCTCTGCCGGCTCATCCATACTTGGCCGGAGGGAATCAGCTCAACCGATCCGAACTCGCCGGGTTGGTCGGTGCGTACGGTGAGGCGAACCGGCTCGGGCGTCTCGAGCTGCGGCAGGCCAGGTTGCTTGAGTGGGCGCCCCTGGGTATAGGGGGCGGGCGCGGTATCGCGGTTGAGCAGATAGCACAGCAGATCGTCGCCCTTGCGGTTCACCAGTAGAGCGTAATGGCGCGAGCCATGGACCTCGAAGGCCGGTGCGCCGATCAGGCGGGCAGCGAGTTCGCTGAGCAGTGCGCTGCCCTCGCCAAACGCGAGTTCTTCCGCGCTCACATAAATTACGCGCCCCCGCCCGTAAGTGTTTTCCAGGATGGCGGGAGAATCGCCGGCGTACTCCCATTGGGCGAGGACCCTCCCGGTCGTGGGCTTTACCGCAAGTGCGCCAGGATACAGCGAGAGCGTCGCCGCCAGTCCCGATCCAGGCGAGAACGCTAGCCGTTTATAACCTGCTAAAGTCCCGGTGTATTCGCACCCGAACAGATCGGCCAAGGCGAAATTGCTCTTCAGACGCCCTTCCTGGTCGAAAAGCGAGCCATGGCCGAAGCTGAGCAGCGTGCCGCCTTTTCTGACGTATTCCTTAATCTCTCCGAGGTCGTTGTCGCTCAGAAGGGCCGTCTCAGGCAAGAGCAGCATTCGATATGAGCCAAGGTCGAAGCGGCGCGAGGAAAATGTTCCTCCCACGCGCTCCGTAATGTACCCCAGGTTGCGCAAATAACGGGAGGTGTCGCGGCCAGGATCGGCGTCCGCCTCCGCCCGCCGGAAGCCGTGAGATGCCTTCCATAGTTCGCCCATGTCGGGGATGTGTTCAACGTCATCAGCAGGGTGGCCTGTCAAGATGCCAATCTCTGCATAGGGACGCGCGTCCACAAGCCAGGGGCGATTATCTTTCAGCCAACTCCCCATGGCTCGCAGCAGGGCAAGGTCGCCGTGCGGATCGTACACACCCGCATGGCCCGGTGTGATCGCCGCGTAAGCATTGCCGCCCTGAATCCAGGTGGCCGCTGCCAGGTCCACGGCTTCCGATGGGGATTCCACCGGTGCAGGGGCATCGTCGCCGGGAGGGACGTACCAGGAGGAGCTGATCAAGATCCCTTCCTCCCATGGCCGGTCTGCGGCATGCATGATGCGCGATGACCTGTCGATGTTGGGCCAAGTGTGGCCTTCGACCGAGAACCAGTCAACGACCGAATCCACTTGCCGCGCCCGAGCGGGCTCGACCACATCGGCCATTCCCGCGCCGTTGAACGTGAAACTGAGACCCGGCTGAATGGCTTGCAGCTTCTGCCGAATTTCCAGCAGGAAGTCCCGGAGCGTGGCCAGTTCGAACTCTGAAAACTGCCTCGGCGATGCCTGGCTGGCCGCGATGTGGTATCTGTCTCTGAACTTGCGAAGTGTGAACGGGTCGTAGGAGATCGGGTTCGGCTGCGTGTAGAGGTCGAGCCAGAAGCCGTCCACCGGGCCGTCCTCTTTCAGAATTTCCGTCAATTGATCAATAACGTACTGGCGGTAAGGTGAGTGGAACGACTTCCACTCCGTCGCAAAGGCGAGCCCCATGGGTTTGCCTTGGACGTCCAAGCAAGTCCAGTCCCGAAACTTCGCCTCCGGGTTGTTGTCCAGCCCCACGGAGTAATAGACCACGGCGGCCATGTTGTGCTTGCGAAGGGCGGCCAGCGTGACCTTCACAAAGTCGCGGTGCGTCTTGAAATCGGTGAGGTGCGTGTCATGATTCACCAGCCCATCGTGCCACTTGTCGTAAAAAATCACGCCCGTCGCACCGGCATCCTGAAACTCCTGAATGGTTTTCTCGGCGTCATAGCTGTCGCCCAAGGTTTTTTCCCAAGCCCGTAGCGCCGCTTCCTGCTTGGCCGGACTCCACGTGCCATTGACGATGTATTCCGGCCCCCAGACGCCCGTTGTCGTGTTGGCGATGAAGCCCGTCATGACGAAGAGTTGCGGCGGCTTGTACCACGGGGCGTGGTTCAACTCAGGCTGATCGTGGGCAGCGGATGCGGGCTGCGCCAACAGGTGGCGCGGACCTCTGGATTGCGTGTCAGCGGCGGTTAGGAGCAAAACGAGAAAGAAGACGCATATTACTAAACGTGCAAATAAGTTGTATTTCATATTTCCACTCGCAAACGGATTCGCCATACTGGCTTCTCACCCTGAACACGATTGTAGGGGGACGGCTCGCCGTCCCCTGGTGGGATCGACCTTGCACCCACCGGGGTAGGGCAAGCCCTACCCCTACACGTTTTCAACGCTTGTTTACCGCTGGTCCACAACAGGCGTTCAGGACGCTTGCCCGACGCCCACCCCAGCTCTTGGCCGGTTTTTGCGAACATAGGTGCCGTCGATTACCGGCTCTGACTCGCACTCCGCTTCGATCACGCTAACAGGATGGTCGGGCGCGTCGTGCGGAAGTCCCGTGAAGCGTACCGAGATGTCGTCCTGCACGAAGTCCACCTTCTTGCCTGAGGCATACAAGCGCGCTGCCTTAACTTTGCTGCGCATCCCGCCGATCGCCACCACCGTGGGCGGTTTGTAAAACTCCAGGGCCTGGGTTCCCATCGTTTGGGCTGGCCAGAAGTGAACGTGGATGTAAAGTGTGTTGCCCTTGCGTGTGTATCCGGCGAACGTATGGCCACGCGCGTTGCACGGCTCGGATTCGTAAATGGTTGGCCCGTTCTTGTCCATCCAATGGCCAACCTCCGTCAGGGCACTGACTGACTGCTCCGGCACAGACCCGTCCGGTTTGGGGCCGATGTTCAGAAGGTAGTTGCCCCCGCCCCGTGCGCAGGTTACGAGGTTGCGAACGACAGTCTTCCCGCTTTTCCAATCGTCGTCGGCCGGAGTGTAGCCCCAGCTATTGTTCATGGTCATGCAGGATTCCCAGGCGCGCCCCCCACGTTCGGCTCGAATCGTCTGCTCGGGAGTCGAGAAGTCTCCAGGCAGACCATTCCGGTTGTTGACGATGATGTCCGGTTGAAGCTTGAACACCATCTCGTTCATCTTCTTCGACTCCCACTGCTCCGCCGTGAGAGGCCAATCCACGTCGTACCAGAGAACGTCGATCTTCCCGTAATTGGTCAGCAGTTCGCGGATCAGGCCATGCGTGTACTCGACAAAACGCTTTCGCGCCTCCTCGTCCGTCGCGCAGCGCGCGCCGTCCGGGTGGTGCCAATCCATCAGCGAGTAATAGAAGCCGACGCGCAGTCCCTCAGCGCGGGCCGCTTCTACATATTCCGCCACCAGGTCCCGGCCCGGTCCTTGTTTGGGCGCGCAATAGTTGGTGAGTTTCGTGTCCCAATTGCAGAAACCTTCGTGGTGCTTGGTGGTCATCACCATATACTTCTGGCCGGCTTGCTTGGCCAGCTTGGCCCAGGCCCGCGCCGCGTTGGGCTGCGGCTTGAAAATCTTGGCGAGCTGTTCGTATTGGGGCACCGGGATGCCCTCCATCTCCATGGCCCACTCATGGTGGCCAATCGTGCTGTAAAGGCCCCAGTGAATAAACATGCCGAATTTGGCATCGTGCCACCACTTCATGCGCCGCTCGCGGTCCGCCTTGATCTCAGGGCTTTCCGTCTCAGTCTGGGCTGGTTTCACGGCGGGGGCTTCCCCCTTGCCGCAATTCGTGTTGAACGCGGTTGCCGCAACGGCAGCCCCCGTGCCCATTAGATAAAGAGAATCCCGCCTGGAAATCTTGTTTGCTGACATGCTTAAACCTCCTTTTTCCAAATAGAGGTGGATCGTGCTGCGTCGAACTTCGACCTTTACACGCCACCTTCAATGCGCAGCGCAAAGGCGTGCTCACCCCGTTGCTCTTTCGGGAACTCTAGGACCAGCCCTTGCGGGGCCCGGCTCCACTTCAGCATCTCCGAAACTCCCAGCAAGCGGACCGAGTGCACGGTAGCTCCCACCAGCGAGCGGACCGTCAGCTTGCCGGTCTCCGGCCATCCCAGTGCGATGGCGTACAGGTTTCCTCCCTTCGTGGTGAAGCGAATATCCTCAGCGGTGTAGCGCAGTTTATCTTCGTTGAAGTTTCCGTCGGGGACGCTGCTGGCTCCCTCTCCGTACACCTTCCATGGGCGTGTGCCGTAGATCGCTTCGCCATTAACTGAAATCCACTCTGCCAAGGACGCCAGGATACTCTCCTCTCGCGCATCTAAAGTGCCGTCACCGCGCACCGGGAAATTCAGCAGCAGGTTGCCGTTCTTACTTACTATATCCACCAGCATCCGAATTACCGTGGTCGGCGTCTTGTATTGAATATCGCGTTTGTAATACCAATCACCCACGCAAGTGTCCGTCTGCCACGCCTCGGCCTTTATCCCTTGTTGCACTCCTCGCTCCAGGTCCTGAACACACATGCCCTCGGTATATTCCCCTCCGTCATCGTTGAACTTGCAGTTGTACACCGCTTCGAGTTTCCCCTCATGCTGCTGAATGTTGGAGTTGTAGAAGTGGGCCAGCAGCTTTTGGCCGTACTCGCCGAACGGAAGGCTGCCGTCACTGTAAAGCAGGTCGGGTTGATAGCTATCCACCAAATCCTTAATGCGATTAAACCATTCTTGCTTCCACGCATCCGGCGCGTTGCGGTACCACCACTCCACCTTTGACTTCTCGTTGCCGGAGTGATAAAGATCGAAGAATTCGGCGTCGACCCCATCGTACGGCACGCCCGCCATGGGGCCTTTCTTATCGCACAGCTTTGTAACCCCGTACCAGTTCCAGCTTGCCGCGAGGTGTTCCGTGACACCGAAGCGGAGTTCCTGGTTCCGCGCGGCCTCGCGCCACAAGCCGATGACGTCTCGCTTAGGCCCCATCTTCACGGAGTTCCAGCGATGAAACTTGGAGTTCCAGCAATCGATGTTGTCGTGGTGCTGGGCAATCGCGCAAAAGTATTTCGCTCCACTCTTCTTGTACAGCCGCATCAGGCGCTCAGGTTCCCAGTTCTCGCCTCTCCAGAGGGGAACGATGTCTTTGTAGCCGAATTTCGAAGGATGACCATAGCGCTTGAGGTGGTCCTCATACTGGGGGTGCCCTTCAATGTACATCTGCCGTGCGTACCAGTCGCCCATTTCGGGGACCGCTTCGGGTCCCCAGCAGGCCCAGAATCCCAGCTTGGCGTCACGAAACCATTCCGGTGCGCGGTACTGCTTAAAGGATTCCAAATCAGGCGTGAATGAAAGAGTGCCGGCGTCGTTTGCGAAAACTTTGGCCTGAGCCAATGCCGCCGCAACCGCCAGCCCCATAAATTCTCTTCGCGTGCTTTTCATTTTGATCACCTTCCGCCTGATGGACGGTTTTGTTTTGTCATTCTGAGCCGCCGTTTCTGGCGGCGGAGAATCCCCGCAGTCGTCGTTGCTCTCCGAGAGCAGGAACGGGTTGCGGAGGTGCTCCGCTCAGCATGACAAGACGTTACCACCTGGCCTTAATCGAAGCAATCGCTTCCAGCGCCTTTCGGGCGTCATCATCGTCGGGATTGAGCTTCAGGGCGAGTTCCAATTCCCGCGTCCCGTCCGGCGTGTCACCCGTGTGCAGGTAGACCAATCCCAGGTTGCGGTGCAGGTCTGCACCGAAGCGGCAATTGCCGCAGAGTTCCAGCGCCTGCTTCAGGTCTTCGAGAGCCTGGGGCCAGTTGCGGGCGCTCGCGGCTTCCAGGCCGAAGTTGCCCAATTTCTGAACGCGGTCAGTGAGCTGCCGCTGCTGCTCGAGTTCGTTGAAGCGCGCCATGTGCTCTTTCGCTTCCGGCCTCCCCGACTTGGCCAACTGGTCGGCCAGGTTATACAGCGCCTGGGTGTTGTTGGGGTCTGACTTGACGGCAAGCTGCAAGTGCTCAATGGCTTCGTCCGTCTTTCCCAGGCGCAGGAGATTCTGCCCCAGAAGCGCCTGGGCGTCGGCATTGCCCGGTGTCAACTTCACGAGGCGTTCCAGGAGATCAACCGATTTCTGCGTGTCCCCAAGCCGTCTTTCGGCTTGTGCCAACAAGTAGAGGGCTTCAGGATAATTCGGATTGATCGAGCAGGCCTTCTCGAGTTCAACCCGCGCCTCCTCATGCTTGCTGAGGTCGTAAAGCGCTCGACCCTTGTTGCAATGTGCAGCCGCGGAACCGGGGTCGAGTCGCGCGGCCTCCGAAAACTGCTCGAGGGCGCCTTGCAGATCGTAGTGATCGGCAAGCGCGATGCCCAAATTCAGATGCGCATTGGCAGAGGCAGGCTGGAGTTGGACCACCTTGCGGAAGATCTCGACCGCTTCTTTTCCGTGGCCCAACTTGCCTTCCGTCATCCCCAGGTCTGTGTAAATGGTCGGATTATCCGGAGAAAGTTTAAGTGCGGCCTGAAACTGTTGCGCGGCCTGCCTCAGCTTTCCCTCGCCGCCCAGCACCAGCCCGAGGTTTACGAACGCCTGTGCGTACTGCGGATCGTCTTCCTGCGCCTTTTGGAACAACGCCTCCGCCGCACTATTCTTCTCCTGCCGCGCATAGAGCACACCAAGATTGCTCTCCGCCTCCGCATAATGCGGATCGACCTCCAGGGCGGCCTTGAGTTCCTTCTCGGCATCAGCCAGCTTTCCATCTTCCATATAGCGCAGGCCAAGCTGGTTGTGGGCCTTCGCCAGCTTGGGGTCCACCTCGACCGCCTTGGCGAGCGCCGCTTCCTCCGCGGCACGGTCTCCAAGCTTCGCGTAAGCCAACGACACGTTGAAGTAGTACGGCGCATCGCCCGGGTTCAGGCGTAGAGCCTCGTTGTAGTACTCCACCGCGTCGCGCCACCGGCCTTCAAGCATGGCTTTGTTGCCCTGCCCGTTGAGGGTGTCGGCGCGATAGTTGCGCTGACCTTCCTGCTTCACTTGCTGGAATTTGTCGAACTCGCCCTGGCCCGCTTGGGTCCCGCCCTTCTTCGAGAGCAGCATGCCCAGCTCGTAAGCCGGCTCAGGGGCCCCGGGCTTGATCTTTGCGGCCTCCTTGAGCTGCTCGATGCCTTCCTCGGTCTGCCCCAGGCGCGCCAGGCAAAAGCCCAGGTTGTAATGCGCCGGGTAGCTCTGCGGATTCATCGCCACGGCTTTGCGAAGCGCGGCTACGGCCTCGCCAAATTGACCTAGCTTGCGATAAACCTCTCCTTCGATCTCGTATCCCTCCGGGTCGCCTGGTTGGTTGCGGACGTAGTCGCGCAAATAGGGCAAGGTCTCGCTCACCTGATTGAGGCTGATGTAAGCCTTCGCCAGCGACAGCCGCGCGGCATCGTTTTTCGGGTCGAGCCGCAAGGCCTTTTTGTATTCCGCGGCCGCCGGATCCCATTCGTTGTAGTGGGCGTAAGTGTTGGCGAGATCGAAATGCAACTCGCTCGAGTCCGCGTGGGCGGCGGCCAACTTCTTAAAAACGCCGGCGGCCTTTTCGTATTCCTGATTTCCGGAGTAGGCCAAGGCCAGGTCCATTTCGAGGCGGTCGGAGAATGGCTGGGGAGGGGAATTGGCAAGCGCCTGCTGTGCGTAGTAAGCGGCCGCTACGTAGCGCTTCTGGTCGAGCGCGATGTCCGCCAGGTTAAGCGAGGCGTCGACGAAGCGGGGGTTCAAGCCGAGTGCTTTCTTGAACTCCTCTGTGGCCTCGGCGAGCTGCCCGAGCGATCGCAGGGCCCGCCCCAAGGCATTGTGCGCGGCGAATGAGCTGGGCTTCTGTTTCACCGCCAGCCGTAATTCCGTGGCGGCCTGCTGATAATTCTGAGTCGAGATGAGCGCCAAGCCTTTGTTATAGTGCGCGTCCCAGACGGTGGGATCGAGGCGCAAGGCGGCGTCAAAGGCGGCGATGGCGCAGTCATACTTCCTGTCCTGCGCCCAAAGGGCGCCCAATGTGTTGAAGGCTTCGGCGGTGGGATGGGTTTCAAGCGTTTGGAGAAAGTTGCGTATTTGGGTCGAGACGCCGGGTTCCTTCAGGCAGGAATCCGGCAGGGTTGTGCCTTGTGGCAGCCCACGAGCCGGCGCGACCACAAGGGCCGCCACTATGAACGCCCATCCCAAGAAGCGCGGTAGCACAGGCACTCCTGCCTGTGGCTTCGGTTTCTTTGAGTGCCGGGAACGCACAGGCAAGAGTGCCTGTGCTACTTGAGCGAAAAAAAAACGGGAGGCGCGGGTGCCAAACCTTAATGCACGCCGCACCTCCCGTTGAAAACTCATGGTCCGATAGCTCGCCTGGTAAGAAGCCACGGACCCCGGCTTCCGGGGCCCGCGCTGCTCGTCCGCCTCTAGACCTCCAGTCTAGAGGCTTAGAAATAGAACTTCAAGGCAAGCTGAACGATTCGCGGACTGTTGTTCGTGTAGTTGATTTGGCCGAAGTATTCATCGCCAACCGTGCTGTCCGGCTGTCCGAAGCGAGGAGTGTTCCAGGCGTTAAAGAACTCCGCCCTGAATTCCAGGCGCTTGGCCTCGCTGACCGGGAACGACCGGAACAGGGAGAGGTCGAAGTTTCGAGGCCAGTCCTCCCGGAGGTCATTTCGCCCTTCCGTGCCGTAGGTGTAGGTATCAGCAGCGGTAAAGGCAGCCGAGTTCAGCCAGTTGATGGCGTAGCCCTCCGACCCTGGACTCCCCTTGTTTGCCGTGGTTGCGACGCCCTGCAAACGATTTGCGCGCTCCACGATGTTGCCGGTGTTAGCTATGTCGCCGCTGGACCCAATGTTGTAAGGCTGGCCGCTGGAGGCGAAGAAGAGCCCGTTGAATTGCCAGTTCCCAACCACGTAGTCCAGTCCCTTGTTGCCCGTGGTGAACCGCATCCCCCTGCCAAACGGCAATTGGTAAACCCAGCTGAATGACAGGATGTGGGTGAGGTCAAAGCCCGCCACGGATTTATCCGCATTCAAGTCGTAGGGCTGTTGAGGAGCGCCACCGTCTGCCCCGTACCAGCCGTCGGTCCCGGTGTTCATGACCTTCGAGTAGGTGTAGGAGAGGAGATAGGAGAAACCCTTCCCAGTCTTGTGGTTCATGGAGAACTGGAAGGCGTTGTAGTTGGCAAAGCCGTTATCCCGATCGTAGAAGGTGGGAGGGATGTAGGGATAAGGCTGGCGAGGATCGGGCGTCCAAGTGGCGCCGGCATCGGGTCCGCTGGTGGGGTGGGTGTCAATGGGTCCTGGCCCCGGCACATTGGCAACGTTCCAGTTGCCGCCCACGTCCATCCGCCCGCTATGGGAGCCCACATAATTCGCAGTTATCGTGGTGTTGGTTCCCAGTTGCTGCTCGAATCCCACCGTCCACTGGTCGGAGTATGGGTTCTTTTGCAGCGGGTTCATGTACCACTCGACGAATCCGGGGCTGATGAACGGAGTAGCGGAGGGAACTCCAGCCGCGGCAGCGCTCGCAAACGGATTCGTCATGCTCACGTTGGGCACCGTATTGTGATTGAGGTTGTTGGCCAGAAGTTGCCCGACTTGCGGCCATGAGCCTTCGGTGTTCTGGGCGGTCTGTGTAACGGCTGCCCAGTCGTCATAGAATCGCCCGTAGGACGCGTGGAATACTAGCGCCGGCTTCAAACGGTAAGCGATACCCGTGCGAGGCTGCCAATTGTCCAGCATGTTGGCGAACGTTTTGTGGTTGCTGTTAGGATCAATGACCACGTGGGCCGGTAGACTACCGGCGGCCGCAAATTGTGACACCGGTATGCACGGCGCCACAACCGTTGGAGGGTTGCAAGACGGTACCGCTTTCTGGAGGACGTAGGTTCCGTTATTGAAGTCTACGTCGCCCGTGGTGTCGGTATTCTCTTTGTCGTTTCCATAGATGGGCATGAGGGTAAAGTCATAGCGCAAGCCCAGGTTGACGGTCAACCTGTCGCTGGCCTTCCACATATCCTGGAAATAGAAGCCGTCAATCCATCCACCGTGTTCGGTTTCATGCACGTTGCGCCGGCCCGCCTGGTCAGGTACGTTGAGCAGGAACGAGGCGAAAGCCACGCCGCCCGGTGCAGCCCCACCGCCCGCCGCACTAGCGGCGTAAGTGTACGATTGGGAGGTCTCGACATTGGCGTAGGTTAAGCTTTCGTTCTCGTAAAGCGCCGAAGCGTTGTTGCTGGCGATGTCTACCCCCATCTTAAAGGTGTGGCGCCCGTAGAGTTTCGAGAAGTCACCCTTCCATTCGTAGATGTCGGACATATGGGTATTGCTGATGTTAGTTCCGCCGCTCGGAAAATCTGTAATACTTACGCTCGGCACCGCACTTGCCCCGCCGATGAAACTTCCGATGGAAAAGCTGTTAGAGAAACCTACATTCTGCAGGAAGTTCGCTGGGAGGTTCGTGTAGAAGTTAGGGTTGTTATACTCTGCGTTATTGCGGCCAAACGAGAAGTCCGCCACGGCGCTGCCTGCGAAGGTGTGGGTCCAGGTGACGGCTGCGTTATCGGCGTGGAAAAACACGCCGGTCTTGAACCCCACGAAACCACCCGACGACTTGGTTGGCTGGTTCAGTGCGGTGTAGCGGACGAAGAGGCTGTCGTGACTCGTTACTGTCTCGTCAATGCGCAGGCTGCCCTCGTCCTGGTCGAGGATGTACGGCGAGGTGTCCAGCGCGTTAAACCCTGGGGAGCCCGTGTTGATCGGCGCCGGCCATTCTGTGGCGAAGGCCAGGGCACTCGGGCTGATCATGCTCGATGGGATCTTGTTGCAGGGAACGCCTCCGGCCGCCTGAATGCCGATGGCGCTAGCCGGCTCAGGATTGCCGCTCGCATCGCACAGGAACGGCGACACCAGCGAATAGCCTGCGTGCGCAGGGTCTGCGGTGGTGCTGAAGGGGTTGTAGAGTTGGGCGCTGAAATCGCTCAAATCGCCGCCCAGCTCCGCCGGCGTCGGCACACGAGACAAATCCGACGAGGCCGCGTGGTCGCGGAACCCTTCGTACGACAGGTAATAGAACGTTCGGTTCTTGCCGTTGTATACATGAGGGATATAGACAGGGCCGGCAAAGGTTCCACCGAACTGGTTCTGCGTGAACGCTTGCTTCGGTTGGACGGAAGGCAGGAAGAAGCCGCGGCCATCCAGCGCGCGATCGCGATGGAAGTCGAAGGCATCTCCGTGCACCGAGTTCGTGCCGCCCTTGGTGACCAGGTTGACGATTCCGCCTAAAGCGCCGCCAAATTGCGCTTCATCGTTGTGCGACTGAACCTTGAATTCCTCGATATCGTCAATCTGAGGGGCGATGTTGTAAGTGCTTTCGAATTCGCCTTGGTTATTGACCCCATCCATCAAGAACAGGTTGCTGCGGTTCGACTGACCGTTAACAGAAGGAAAGGTGAAGGTGCCAAGCGGTTGGCCGCCCCATCCACCATTGTTCTGCGCCGTGCTGATCGGGCTGACGCCGGGGGTCAGTTCGAGCAGTTGGGTGAAGTTTCTCCCATTCAAGGGGAGATCGTTCACCATCTTGACAGTCACCACCGAACCGATCTCTGCCGTCGAGGTCTCGAGTGCTGCCGCCGCGGCCTCCACGGTGACGGTCTGCGTCGTCGCGCCTACCGGCAAAGTGAAGTCGAAGGTGGTGGTCTGGTTCACTTCCAAAGTAATTGCAGGTTGAGTGACGGTCTCAAATCCCTCTTTGGCAGCCTTTAAAATATAGCTTCCCGGAAGGATGTTTTGAATCACGTACTCGCCTGTGGCGTTCGTTTCCGCCGTTTGTGCAACATTGGTTTGAGTGTTTGTGAGGGTTATGGTCGCCTGCGGAACAACAGCCCCCGTGGGATCTTTGACGGTGCCGTTGATTGAGGCTGCCGAACGTTGCGCCCAACTCGCGCCGGGAAAAGCCAACAGCGCAAGACAGGCAACGACCAGTCCAAATCGCAGTGACCCTCGCTTTGAATGGGACCACGAACTTGACCCTTCCATGTCGCCTCCTTATTCGGTCTTTCCAAAACCCGCGCAAGTCGCAATACTCAATAGGGAAGAGAACTTAGCCTGATGTTTCAATCTTGTAATCCAAAGCCACTAGATTGTCAAGAAAAAAGTGTAACGTTACGGAGGACTTTCTGGTTATGCTCCTAACATATTCATATCGAATGACTTAATTAGAGTTATGAGGTTTGCGTAAGGAACCATTGACATCCGTGAAGAAGTGCATATACTGCTCACAGCGCAGGGTTGGAGCGGCAGGCTTGGAGGTGGCTCGAAGCAGGCGCTCTAACGAGGTCAATCGTAGCGATGAGGGCACACACCCATGAAAAAGTCTCCATCGTACACCATGCGTGACGTGGCACGGCTTGCCCGCGTCTCAGTGACTACGGTTTCAGCCATCGTAAATGGACTCGGAGGAGTAAGCCCGGAGTTGACGCAGCGCGTCGAGGACGCGATGGCCACTTTGGACTACCACCCGAACGAAGTGGCGCGCAGCCTCCGGGTGAGCCGGACGTTTACCATCGGCATGGTCGTCCCGGATGTCTCGAACTTTTTTTTCAACGACATTTTGGCTGGAGCTGAAACCAAGACCCGGCAACTCGGGTTCTCAGTCTTGCTATGCGATTCGCATGAAGACCCCTCTCAGGAGCGAGAGTTGCTTGCCATGCTGGTTCGCCGGCGCGTGGACGGCATACTGCTGGCCTCCACAGAAGAGACCTTAGTGGACAGTAGGCTGCCTGGGCGGCGCCCCCCAATAGTCTGCCTTGACCGCGAACCCGGGGGATTCCAGGGCGGCGTCGTGTTGGTGGACAACGTTCTCGCCAGCTTTCAGGCCGCCCGCCACCTGATTGAGTTGGGCCATGAGCGGATCGGCGTTATCGCCGGACCGCAAACCATCTTGACCGGGGCCCAACGACTGGAGGGCTTCCGGCAGGCGCTCCAGGAAGCACATCTGGCGCTTCCGGCGCGGTACGTTCGCTCTACTTCTTTTGCGACGGAACCCGCCTATCGCGCGGCGTTGGAGGTGCTGCAGGTTCCGAACCCGCCCACGGCGGTTTTTGCCTGTAATAATCGAATGACTATGGGCCTGATGCGCGCTCTGAGGCATCTCGGGCTGAGGTGCCCCCAGGACGTGAGCGTGGTGGGCTTCGACGACTTTGAATGGTCTGAACTCTTCAACCCCCGGCTGACGACCGTTGTCCAGCCGTCGCACCAAATGGGCGAGGTGGCTGCCGAGATGTTGATCGAAACGCTCATGAGTTCGGACCAGCGTGCCGAGAGTGGCGAGAGAAAGTGCACAGTTCTCAAGGCGGAATTGCGCGTGCGTGAGTCGACGGCGCCGCCTGGCGGTCAGGCAATTCGGGGTGAGTGCGGGGGCTTGGAGTCTCGTTCCGAGGGGATGATGACGGTGCCCCTGGATGGGGGCGGCGAGCGGGACAAATAGTCCTTCCTCGCATTTTTCGCTTGACAATCCCCTGCGGATGTGATAGCCTACCGTTATGGTCTTGTGCCGGACACATTGTCGCAGATGCCAGCCGCGGCGCAGGGAACGCGGACCGATCAAGGCTATGGGGGAATGTAGGGAACTACAAAAAATGAAAAATAGTGGGAACGAAGCTAAGAAGTACCTGAAAACAAAGCACATCACTTTTTTAAGTGGTGCAAATTAGGTGCGTTTTGCGTGCAAATGAGCACAAATTAGTGTCTGAATGGAGCATATAACAGCACTTTTTGCGAAAACGAAGTCAAGACTTCCGAGCTCTGAAGCGAGGCCGTGACAGTGACAAGTAGTCGGCTAGTACCGGGCTCAATTCTCGTGCTCCTGGCGGCCTGCGGGTCTGTCTGGGCCAAAGACCACAAGCCCGTCGTTTCTCAGAACACTGCTCCGGGCGTGGCTTATACCGGGTCCGTATCCTGTTCGGGTTGCCACGCCGATCTCGACCGCAGCTTTCACCTCACGCCCATGGGTCACTCCATGGCGCCTGCCAATGCCCCGTCTGAACTCTCGAAAGTCCCCAGCCGGATTACTGTTTACAACAAGGAGTTGGATCGATATTTCCAGGTGGTCCGAGAAGGCTCGGATATTTATCAGACCGAGTACCAACTGGACGAGACAGGGAATAAGCTCTTCACGACGGCCGAAAAGCTTGAGTACGTGGTCGGAGGACCCCTGACCGCTTACACCTACTTGGTCCGCAAGGGTCAATACCTCTTCGAAGCGCCGCTCTCGTACTATAACCGGACCCAGCAGTGGGATCTTTCTCCCGGCTACTTCGCCAAAGACGTCGCCTTCAATCGTCCTGTCGCTACCGGTTGCCTGGCTTGCCATAATGGACAACCCCGACCGGTGGCCAATCACGACGGAATGTACCGCGACCCGCCCTTCAGATTCATGGAATACAGCATCGGTTGCGAGTGTTGTCACGGGCCTGGCCAACTGCACCTGCTGGCGATGGGGAAACACCCCAGTCGGAAGTTGGGCAAAGCGGATCCCACCATCGTGAATCCCGCCAGGCTCTCGGCGCGCCTTGCCAATGATGTCTGCATGAAGTGCCACCAAGGCGGGCATTCGTACGTTCTCCAGCCCGGCAAAACCATCCTGGATTTTCGGCCCGGGACGCCGCTTTACGAAACGATGGCATTATTCAAGGTCCCGCTGACCATAGACCAGCGGGCGGAATTGAACCGCCTCGAGAACTTGCCGCCGGAGAGGGGGAGCATCGTCGCCCCCCAGTGGTGGAAAAACCTGAACCTCCAGATGAGCCGGTGTTTTCACGACAGCAACGGCGAGCTGAGATGCCTCACCTGCCACATCATTCACCATCCTCCAACGCGCGAGAATAAGATTGAGTATTACCGCGAAAGGTGCTTCACATGTCATAATGGTCAAAGTTGTAAAGTGTCGTTGGCAGAGCGCCTGCGGCAGGATCCGCCCAACGATTGCGTGGGTTGCCACATGCCCAAGAAGCCACTGGCTGGCATTCCCCACTCTGACGATACGAGTCACAGGATCGTGCGCCGCGTTGGGCAGCCCTACCCGGATTACGCTTTCGACGAGCCGACGAAGGACTTGCCGGGCCTGATCTGCATCAACCGGCAAGGCGAAGATGCGTCCAGGCCGATACCTCCGCTGACCAGGCTGCAAGCCTACGCGGACGCCATGATCAAGGACCCCCATCTGAGCCATTACTACTATGACCTGCTCGAGCAACTGCGAACCTCCATGCCGAATGACCCTACGGTCCTGGCGTGTTTGGGAAGGAAAGCGATCGCGGAGAAGCAGGACGCGAAGGCGGTCGAGTACCTTAAGCGGGCGCTCCAGAATGGCTCCAGCTTCGAGGCGACGTATATCGATCTTGGCGAAGCGTTAGCCCATCTCGGACAAGTCGAAGAGTCTGCAAAAGTCCTCGAGCAGGGTGTCGTCTCCTGGCCGTTTTCAGCGGACATTCAGAAGGCCCTGGTCTTGCGCTACGTGACTTTGAAGCAATTCCCCAAGGCGGACGAGGCGCTGAAACGTTACGTCGCTCTCTTCCCGGAAGACACCTTTATGCGCGGCATCCAGGCCAGGGTCGAAGCACGCAATCCTTGATGCGGGTTGTAGGGGGACGGCTTGCCGTCCCCGGAAGATCGGGGTAGGGTAAACCCCACCCCTACGTATTTACGGGGGATCAGTCCGATGAGCGAAGAGTCTTCGACAATGCCGGTTAACCGAAGGGAGTTTCTGGGAGGGCTTGCGGGAACCGCCCTGGCGCTGAGTTGCCGGGGCCGCCAGCCGGTGCCTCCCGAAAACGCCCCCCAAGAGGCCTTCATTGTACCCAACTTCCATCCGGCCAGTTGCGGCTGGCTGACGAACTTCTCCAAGGAACGCGTGTATTGCGCGAACGATTATCTGGACCACCTGGATCGAGTCCGCGACGATCCCAATTACAAGTTCGCTCTTTCTGAAGTCAACAATATGATCGCCATTATGAACTTTGAGCCGCAGCGGATCGAGGAGATCAAGCAGCGGGCGAAGGAAGGGCGGGTGGAGCTGGTCAACGCCAATTTTCTGGAGATGACCGTTAATTTGGCGGGCGGAGAAGCCTTGCTGAAAGAAGGGGTGGAGGGCCTGCGCTGGCAGGAGCAGGTCATGGGAATTCATCCCCGTTTTATGTGGATGATTGACACCTGCGGATTCCATGATCAGATGGCCCAGATCGCCTCGGGTCTCGGCCTCGATGCCATGGTTTACGAGCGCATGAACAAGACGAACAGTACCATCCACTGGACCGAGTCGCCGGACGGATCGCGCATCCTGACCCTCTGCCCCGACGGGTACGCATCGTTCAGCGCTTTGTTCGAAACCAAAAAGCGGCTGGGCACAGACCAACTCCAGAAGCTCGCGGAGGAATTGGCGGAATGGGCGAAGAAGACCCCGGCCGGCGCGCCCGTTCTGGTTTTGGCCGGGAGTGGCGACTACAGCCAGGCCCCGTTGCGAAAGGAGTACCCTGGAGAATTCCTCGAGCAGTGGAAGCAGGCCTTCCCCCAAACCAACCTCCGCATCGCCATCGTCAGTGAATATTTGGATGCCATTCTGCCGGGAATCAAGTCCGGCCAAATCAAGATTCCGACCATGCAGGGCGGCACGGGATACACCTTCGACTCCTTCTGGATCGAATGTCCTCGCGTCAAAACCTCGTATCGAATGAACGAGCACGGACTGCAAGCGGCGGAGACGATTTCCACCATTGCCAGCCTCAACTCCGGGTTCACCTATCCCGGCCAGGCCCTTTATGAGGCTTGGATTTTGATGCTGCTCAACATGGACCGCAACACGCTTTGGGGTTCCGCCGCTGGCTTTGTCTATGAGAGTGACAACTCGTGGGATGTCCGCGACCGCATGGACTATGTGGAAACGAGCAATAAGAAAGTCCATGTGGCCGCGCTGAACTCGCTCTGCGCGGAAGGCGATGCGGCGGCGCTGTTCAATCCGCTCAATTGGGAACGTAGCGATCCCGTATTGGTGGAATTGCCGGAAGGGAAGAGCTTGGCGGGCGCGGTCTCACAAACGACTCCCGACGGCAAGACGCTCTCGAGTCTCCGCCTGCCTTCCATGGGAGTGGCGGGTGTAACACTCGCATCCAAGCGCCCTGAGAACCCCAAAAAGATCGGCCTTCCCGACAGCATCGATACACGCCATTACACGGCGCGAATTGACTCGAAGACCGGGGCGTTGGTGAGTTTGAAGCTCAAGCCCTCCGGGCGGGAGATGCTGGGCGGGCCTGCCAATGTCATCGTAGCCGAAAAGCCCAAGCCGCAGAAGGAAGACTATGGCGACTTTATGAGTTGGCGGCCGGACCGCACTCGGCTCGCTTCTTCGAGCGATTTCGCGCCCACCATAACTGCCAGCAGCGGACCGCTGGCGTTTACGGTGGAGATCGCGAGTGAGTTTTATGGCGGCGCAGCCAGCCGGCGAGTGATGCAATTCTACCAGGAGCTTCCACGCATCGACTTTGAAACTGAAGTCCAGGACATTCCGGATATCACCGTGGTGGTGGCGGAATTCCCGTTAGCGGAAGATATTGAAGAAGTCCGGCGAGGCATTCCTTGCGGATTCTCCCACGGCGCGTGGGCCAAACCGAATCCCAACCTGGTGGGTTGGACGAAGGGCATCACTCCGGCGGTGCGCTGGAGTGACTACAGCCTGGCGGGCGGCGGAGCGGTGGCCATCCTCGACCGTGGACTCACCGGCCGGGAGCTTAACGAACGGACACCTATTATCTACCTGCTGAATGCCACGGATACCTATTACAAATATCCTAATGCCTGGTTGAGTGGCAGAGGGAAGCACCATCTGGAATACGCTTTGGTAGTTCACGGGGAGAAGTGGGACCAGGCGCGAATCCCGCAGATGGCGTGGGAATACAACTGCCCTCCGGTGCTTGTCATTGGCCGGAAACCGATGGCGGCAAAGTCATTCGTACATACCTCGAGCAACGTCATCGTCGAGGTGCTTCGACGGGAGGGCAAGGACATAGAAATGCGCTTGACGGAGTGCCTGGGAGCGGCTGGGACTGCCGAGGTGACCTTGAACTTGCCGCATCGGGGGGCGGCCTTGACCGATCTGCGGGGCAGGAATCCCAGGCCTCTGGCGGGCGGCGGGCCGTCGTATCGCTTTCCTGTGCGGCCACTGCAGATTGTGACCATCCGCTTCCAAGCCGCCTCAGCGGTGGGCGAGATTACGCCGGTAATCCAGTGGGACAAATTTGTGCCGGAACCCAAGCGCGCCGCGCTGCACGCCTACGGCAATTACAAGGGGCATCCGCCGATGGGGGACGAGCCACAAACCTAGGCGTGAGAAGCTGTGAAAGAAACGCGCTGTCATTCTGAGCGAAGCGAAGAATCTGCAGTTCCGGGCCGAACCGAACTAATGCAGATTCTTCGCTTCGCTCAGAATGACAGGGTTTTCGAGAGAGCTCGATAATCTAGGTGTAAGGGAAAGAAGCCGTCATGATGAGTGGTCGATGGCGTATGGCCGCACTCAGTGCGGCACTGTGTTTGTTGCCTGTGGCCGCGTTCTCCCAACAGGCCATGCCGCTCGGCGGTGGCTTCGGCGACAGTACCCTCTCCAGCGTCAACAGGCTTCAAACGCAACAAAGGAACTGGTCGGTTTCAGGCAAGGTAACGACACTCGCCGGTCATCCGATCGCCCATGCAAGGGTTGAGGTGGCTCCGACGGTCGAGGGGGGGCAATTCCGCTCTTTGATGACCGACGCGCAAGGCCAGTTCCGCACCGAGTACTGGCTAAACTTCGAGCGCTTCAAAGATTTCACCATCGCACTCACCGTGACGAAGAAGGGGTTCCTCGGTGCTCATGCCTTCATCAACTTTGGCAGTTCCGGCAAGACATGGGTTATCCCGGTCACGCTGCGGGAGCCGGGAGAAGACCCAAAGCTACTCTCGCAAGCGGACCTCATCGCAGGGCTGGCCCCGAGGTTGAGAGAACTCGGATCCTCTGAGGGGCTTTCGGCGGGCGGCGAGAAGGACTATGCGCGGGGCGTGGCCGAGTTCCTCCAGCAGAAGCGGCCCGACCGCGCGGTGCCGTTCCTGGACAAGGTGATACGCCGGGACGATTCCTGCCTGCCCTGCCGCACGATGCTGGCTCTGTCCGAACTTGATTCCGGAGATTGGGATGGCGCCTATTACAATCTTGTGGAAGAGTTCAACAGAATCCACGCGGACGCGAGCCTGGGGCGCCCCGAACCCTTGGTGGCTTTGGGAGTGATGGAAAGTTGGCGGCATCGGCCTGAGCACGCCGCGGGCTACTTTTCGGAGGCGCTCAAGTTCGCGCCTGAGGACCCTCTCGCCTTGCAGGAACTCGGCCGCTCGCAATTGCTGATTCAGAATTGGCCGGCCGCCGATGAATACCTGGGCAAAGCCATAGCCGCCGGCGCGCAACCTGCGGCGCGGCTGCTGCGCGCGGAGTCATTGTTTGGCGAAGGCAAATTCCAGCTAGCCGGCAAGGAGATGTCTCAGTACTTGAATGGGCGCGACGTGAAAACCATGCCCATCGACGTCCGCAAGCTATGGATGCAGATTGCGGACCACGAGAAGGTGGAAGCGGCCTACGCCAAATCGAAACCGACGCTCGACTATCTCCATCACCCTCCGCCGAATCTCATTAAGGGGCTCGTACCCCCAGCCGACCAGAAAGATTTGGATTCCATCCTGAACTCCGTGGGCACGACCGTCGCGCAGTTTTTTGCGAATTTTCCAAACACCAGCTCAGTGGAGCAGATTCACCAGGAAAAGCTGCGCCGCAAAGATAAGGTCGGGACTACACTCGATCAGAAATTTCGCTATCTCTGCTTTGCCCCGGCCGAGACTTACGGACCGCGCTTTGAAGAATACCGATCCGATCCGGCGGGAAGCCAAGCTGTGCCTCTAGGTTTGGGGGATGGGTACATGCTCACCGCCGGATTCGCCTCTGCCTCGCTCATTTTCCACCCGTTGTACCAGCCCCAATCCGAGTTTCGCTATCTTGGACGGCAGAGAGTGAACGGGCGGGAAGCTTATGTGATTGCCTTCGCCCAGGAGCCCGCGAAGGCGCGGCTGAACGGGTCGTTTAATTCCGGCAGCATGAGCATGCCCACCTTCTCCCAGGGGCTAGCTTGGATTGATTCCGAGAGCTATGAGGTCATTCGCCTGCGCACCGACTTGCTCAGAACGCTGCCCGAAATGAACTTGGAAACACAAACCACCGACATCACCTACGGCGAAGTGCATTTCAGGGACTTGCCCATGGGTTTTTGGCTTCCGCAGGAGGTCACGGTCTTCGTAGATTGGAACGGCAAACGCTTGCGGAACCAGCATCGTTACTCGGATTTCAGAGTTTTCAACGTGGCCGCCACCGAGAAGCAAGGCACGCCCAAAGCTGTCGGGCAGGCTTCCAAAGACGATTCCGCCGTAAAGCCTTAACTTATGCTACATGATCCCAGTCATCATCCATCATTACCCGTGGCGGAGGAAGTCCGGCTGTCGCCGTGCGACACGGAGATTTTGAAGCGGCTGGCCGGGGAATTGGAGGAGGTTGCCGCGCTGCCGATTCACAAAGAAAAGGCGCGACTCTGGCAGAAGCTGAACGACCGGGAGTCCGAGCGTCCGATGGTGTGGATCAACGAAATCTGCTGGCATGAGATGGACGTGGACGGCGAGTTGACGCTCCGGACTGAACACCCTTGGGCCCAAGAACAGGAACGCGAACTGCGCCGCACCCTCTATCAGTGGCGGCATCTTCCCGGCGATATGATCGTCAGCGACTTCCTCCCCTGCCCGCTGGCGATTCACTCCACCGACTTCGGGATCATCGAAGATGTCGACATCGCCACGACTGACCCTGCCGCCGATGTGGTATCGCGCCATTTTCATATTCAGATCCGCGATTTTCCGGATCTCGAAAAGATCAAGATGCCGGTGGTAACTCACAACGAGTTGGCGACGGAGCTTTACTTCCAGGCCATGTGCGACGTCTACGGCGGCATCATGCCGGTGAAAAAGGTCGGGCAGACGCACATCTGGTTCACTCCCTGGGATTATCTGATCCGTTGGTGGGGTGTGCAGGAAGCCATGCTCGATTTGGTGGAGCGGCCGGAACTCGTGCACGCCGCCGTGGAGCGGATGGTGGACGCCTGGATGGTCGAACTCGACCAGTTTGTGGAGCTGAATCTGCTTTCGCTGGATTGCAACAACACCCGGATTGGGTCGGGTGGCTACGGGTACACGCAGTCGCTGCCGGGCGGGGATTTTGACCCACATTACGTAAAGCCGAATAACATGTGGGGATGCTCGAACGCGCAAATCTTTTCTGACGTCTCCCCCGAGATGCAGTGGGAGTTTGCGGTGAAGCACGATCTGCGTTGGTTGAAGCGATGGGGACTGGTGTATTACGGCTGCTGCGAGCCGCTGGACCTTAAAATCGACGTGCTGCACCGGATCCCGAATTTGCGCAAGATTTCAGCCAGCTACTGGAACAAGACCGAGCGCCTGGTCGACAAGGTCGGCAGCGATTACATCCTCAGCTATAAGCCCACTCCCGCGATCTTTGCGCGCGATCATTGGGATCCCGAGGGCGCGCGACAGGAACTCCGAACTTTTCTCACCAAGACGGGCGGCCGCTGCCATGTCGAGTTGATCATGAAGGATATCTCCACGGTGCGTTACGGGCCCAAAAAGCTTTGGGAGTGGGCGCAGATCGCAAGCGAAGTGGCGGAGGAGTTTGCGCGCTAACTCACACTGAGTCGCAACGCGATTAGGAAGGTGGAGAATGACTTCGGCTCAAGGCAACAATCCTGTGGACCTGCCTTTGATTGAACGCTTGGCGGCAATCCCCTACACTGGCGCGGTCACGGATATCCTTGATGAAATGGGGTTCCGCCACCAGGTGCTTCCCCATGCCATCCAATCCCTGGTTCCGGGGCAGACCGTGGCGGGCCGTGCGCTCACGCTGCGCGGAGAGCCTTCCGCCATCGATGATCCGGATATCGTTTATCCGCCTTTTCTGAAAATGCTGGGGGAAATCCGGCCCGGCGACGTGCTGACCAATCAAGCCAACGACAACGTTTCGGCGCACCTGGGCGAACTCTCGAGTGAGACCGCCAAGTTTCGCGGTGCCCGGGGCGCGGTGATCGACGGCGGGGCACGCGATACGGAGTACATGGTCCGCCTCGGTTTTCCGGTGTTTGCTCGCTACAAGACGCCGGCCGACATCCGCGGCCGGTGGCGACTAGTGGAGTGGAATGTCCCTATCGTGATCGGCTCGATTGCCATCACGCCAGGCGATTTGATCTTGGGCGACCGGGACGGGGTCGTGGTCATTCCCCACAGGATTGCGGAAGAAGTGGTGAGCAAGGCGGAAGAAGTGGTGCGGACGGAGAACCTCGTCCGAGCGGCTATTCTCAGCGGGGTTTTACCGCTTGAGGCGTACCAGCGCTACGGGCGGTTTTAGAACGCGACGAGGCTGTCATTTTTTGCCTATCATGGGCGCAAAGAGCGGCCGTGCTTCTTCGACATTAGGCCGTCTCCTGCCGCGGCACCAACTCCACCAAATCGGCTGACAAGCCCGGGACCTCCGGCGTCCTGTAGACTCCTCCCTCGACTATAGCCGGATTGAGAAAGCGCCGGCGCAAATGCGGGATGTATTCCAGGAAAATAACCGGCTGCCCCAACGCGATATGATTAAAAAGCACCAGATGCTGGTGAATCTGGCCCATATCGCCGACATGGGGAACAACCGGCAGCCCGAATTTCTGCGCGAGCAGAGCGACCGACAGGAATTCACTCACGCCCGCCAGGCGCGTACAATCCGCCTGGACGAAGTGCACCGCGCCGGCCTCCATGAAGTTCTTGAACATCACGCGATTCGGCACATGCTCACCCAGCGCGATTCGCATCGGGGAGATGGCCTGCGCAAGCCTGCGATGCGCGGCGACATCGTCGGGATGAGTGGGTTCCTCGACCCAGTAAGGAGAAATTTCGGAGAGCGAGCGGCACATCTCGAGGGCGCGGGGAAGCGTCCATTGCTGATTGACGTCGAGCATCACCAGGCAGTTTTCCCCGACCAGTTCCCGCAACATATGCGCGCGGCGGATGTCCCGCGCCGGATCTGGTGACCCCACTTTCAACTTGAACGCCCGAAATCCCTTGTCCAGAGCGCGGCGAGCATTTTCGCGAACCTTCTCATCGTCGTATCCAAACCAGCCTACGGAAGTGTCGTAGCCCGGATATCCCGTCTTCAGCACAGGCTCGCGCTCCGCTCTGGCTGGCTTTGCCTTCTCTAAGAACCCCAGGGCCTCGGCGGAAGTTAAGGCGTCTTCCAAGTAGCTGAGGTCAAGTAGGCTGACCACCTGCTGGGGCGCGAGGTCCAGCAGCAGTCGCCAAAGCGGAACCCCTCGCGCTTTCGCCCAGAGATCAAAACATGCATTGGTGAGAGAGGCTAACGCCAGATGGATGGCTCCTTTGTGCGGACCGAGCCAGCGCAACTGCGGGTGATCGGCCAAGGAGCGCGAAAAAGCTCCGAATCCCGCCATGAGCGATTCAATTTCTTTTCCCACCAGGGCGGGCGCGAGAAGGTCGATGAGCTTGCAAACGATGCGGTTCCCTTCGCCGAGCGTCAGCACCATGCCGGTGGCGGTGAGGGCGCCGTGCGTGTTCAAACGTGTTACCGCCAGGCAGTATTCCGACTCGGAATGGACAGCGTCCGTACCCGCTCCTGTCGCTAAGGGATAGCGGGCGTCGTAAGATCGCACGGATTGAATTACGGTTCCTGTCACTTCTTTTGAGACTAACTCCCCTCCTCAGTTGAGGAGGGGGTAGGGGTGGTGGGTCGCGCAATCAACCACCCCTGACCCCTCCTTATCAAGGAGGGGAATCCATCAGACTCTTTTTTTCACCATCAGCAAGTGCTCACACGCCAGCACCACGTCCTGGCGCTGGTTCAAGGCTTCGAGGAGTTCCACGACAATGCCGTAGCCGGGCCGCTTGGGCGAGTCGCGTTTCTCCTTGACGGTCACCCGGACGTGGAGGGTATCCCCAATGAAAACGGGTTTGACGAAGCGCAAGCGGTCGTAGCCGTAGGTGAATGCTTCCGCGTTGATCTCACCCGCGGTCAGCCCCACCGCCATGGTAAACACCAGCGTGCCATGGGCGATGCGCTGGCGGAATTCCTGCTCTTTGCACCATTCGGCGTCCATGTGATGCGGGTAGAAATCGCCGCTTTGCCCGGCGTGCAGAACGATGTCGGTTTCCGTCATGGTTCGGCCCCAGGTTTGGCGTGTTGAGCCGACTTGATAGTCTTCAAAGTATTGTGAGCCCATCTTAGGCGACAACCTCCCTGGGGCTGGCCGCGCGCCGCTCCTCCATGGAGCGGTACTCGGCGAAGACCACTTGCAAAGTTTTGAGATTATCAGCTCCGCTGGTCAGCGCCTCTCCATCCTCCTCGATCGCGCGCATCAAGGAGCCCATGGGTCCCACAAAGGCGTCTGGAATCCACAGGTAATCGTTGCGAGCCGAGAACCAGTAGCCCATGCTCTTCTTGGACATGAACTCGAGCGTGTCCGGCCGGCCCGCAGGGTAGTTATACATGAGCCCAATGGTGCCCTTGATGATGCCGTCCGTGCCTTCGAAGCGGAAGGTTGCGTAACGATCGTCCTGCCACACGCCATGATTCACGTCGATGAGCACTCGCAGACCGGAATCGTATTCCCAGATGGTGAGGGTGCGCGTCTCCGCCTCGGTCGGCTCCGCTGGCATGCGGCTGCCGCTGGTGAAGACACGGTCAGGCTCTCCGAAGAGGTACCGCAAAGAGTCAATGTAATGGATGCTGTGGTTCAGTACCTCGAGGCGCTTGCGCGTGTACATCCACGGCCACATCGACCAGTCCGTCTGGCAGTGAACCTGAATGGTGCCGTAAGTTGGAGTGCCGAGCCAGCCCTGGGTCAAAAGTTGCCGGCTGCCCCGAATGGCCACCGTCCAGCGCATCTGCTGGTTCACTGCCATCTTCAGCTTGGCCTCGCGAGCCATGTCCACCAGGCGCACCGCCTTGCCGTATTCATCGGATAGGGGCTTCTGGCAGAGAATGTTCTTCCCGGCACGAATCGCGTGCTCTCCGATGGTCAGCGTCTCCCACGGGTACACGGCAATGTCCACAATCTCGACTTCCGGGTCGGCCACCAATTCCTCCAGCGAACCGTAGACTTTGGGGATCTTGTGGTCGGCGGCGGTCTTCGCCGCGCGCTGGTGGTCCTTGTCGGTGATGCCCACAACCTTAAAGCCCGCCTGCGCATAAGCCGGCAAGTGAGCGTAGTTAACAACACCGCCGGCCCCTACAATGCCGATGCCGTGATCCATTCGCCGAGGCATTTCGGGTTTAAAGTCGAGTTCCGGGTGAGCGCTGGACATGCTTCCTCCCATCGTGCCTGCTGGCGTGGGCAGGCGTAAGCCTAGTTTTGCACAGGCCAAACCCCTGATTGGACGTAATGTCGGTGAACGACTCGATTATAGCGCATTCGCGTTCGCACACGAACTGCAACCCGCGACGGGAGAGCGAACTCTGTCCAAACTGATAACTCCGGCACCGGGGATCAGGCGCTTGGACGCAACCGGCAGGCATAATCCTGCAGCCACGGTCTCGAGGGCACGAGCAAGCCCACTTTTTGGGGTTCAATCCGCGCATTTGGTGCTCAAAGTCAGGTTCGTTTTGGGTTGCCGCCGAGCATGCTTTTCATCATTTGGGTACAGGCCCTACCTCTACAGCGTCTTAATGGTGCAGCGGTCGATGAAGTTCCAGTCGAAGTCGACGCCGATTCCGGGCGTTTGGGGAGGATGCGCGTAGCCGTCGGCGTCAATCTGTAATTTGTTGGTCATGCCGAAGTCCATATACGACAAGGGGTAGAGCAGTTCAAAGAACTCGCAGTTTGAGATGGCGCAGCAGCAATGCAGGTTCACCACCTCCAGGGGATGATAAATGGTGGTATGCAGTTCGCATTTGACTCCGAAGGATTCTGCCAGGTGAGCCGTTTTCATGACTGGGGTGACGCCGCCCTTCCACGACACATCGGTGCGGACCATGTCCACAACTCCGGTGGAAATGCACTCGGCCGTCGAGTAGTGGGAGCCTGCCAGAACCTCAGTGCCAATAATAGGAATATCGAGTGAGGCGGTCAGCTTTCGCAGGCCGTGAAAATCCACATCGAAAAGGGGTTCCTCGAGCCAGTAGTAGTTGAGCCGCTCGAGCTCGCGCCCCACCCGCAGAGCTTCTTCGTGGGAATAGGCCGCCACCGGATCGGCCATCAGTTTAAACTCCGGACCCACTGCTTCACGGCAGGCACGGTACGCCTGTAAGTCGAATTCGACCTTTCCCGGCGGGTGGAGCTTATACGCATGCCATCCCCGGGCTTTCACTTCGAGGGCCTGCCGTGCGTAGTCCTCAGGGGTTGGCAAAACGAAGGAACTAGCGTAGGTGGGCACCTTTTCCCGGTAAGTGCCCAGGAGCTTGTAAAGCGGCAAGCCTGCCGCCTTGGCGGCAATGTCGTAGAGACAGATGTCGAAAGGGCCGTAAGAATAAATTGGAACGTGATTCCACCAACGGTCATACGTCCGAAAGTCCTGCCAGTGCTTCTCGCGCGCCCACGGATCTTTCCCCAGGAAAAATGGCTTGAGGGCGGAAGCTGCAACCTCGCCGGCCATTTCGGCTCCGCGACCGGCAAAGCCGAAAGAGGCGCCTTCGAATCCCTCGCTGGTTTTCATGGAGACCACAAGGAAATCAAAAGTCGATTTCCCTCCGGCTCTCATCTCCGAGTCCGACATGCTTTCGCGCAGGTTCCTGCAAATGCGAATTTCAACTGAAGCTATAGCCATTGGAAAGGTGTTTGCTCCTTATTTGAAGGTTGCGCCGACCTTCAGGTCGGCAAATGCTGGCCTGACAGGTTGCGGAAACGCCCTCAGACACTGTCATTCTGAGCGAATCGAAGAATCCCCGTAGTTGTAGTTTGAACGAACTACGGAGATCCTTCGTCGCCTGCGGCTCCTCAGGATGACAGTCAAACGCGTTTTTCCGCAACCTGTGAAGGCCAGCTCTAGGAGTTAACTTAGGAAAAACTCGAAACCTGCCGCACGTTGCAATTCTATCGCAAGAAAGTGTATAAACCTACAGGGCCTTACTCTAATGACACAATCAGCCGAGCCGGTTCGCTTGCGCGGGATGACCTGGAACCATAGCCGCGGGTTCACTCCGATGGTTGCCACCGCGCAACGCTATTGCGAACTGCACTCCGGCGTTGACATCACGTGGGAAAAGCGGTCCCTGCAGGCATTTGCCGACCAGCCGCTTGACCAATTGGCGGAACGTTACGATTTGCTGGTGATCGACCACCCCTGGGTTGGATTCGGTGCGCGAGCCGACTTGCTACTTCCTCTGGATGAGCACCTGCCGGCGCCGTTCCTCGATGAGCAGGTTGCGCAATCGGTGGGACCGTCAGCCCGGAGCTACCGCTTCGGGGGGCATCAATGGGCGCTCGCCATCGACACGGCGACTCCCGTAGCGTCCTGGCGTCCCGACTTGATTGCGGTGGGCGATCTGCCGCGCTCTTGGGCCGACCTGTTGAAACTCGCCCGCACGGGCAGGGTGCTGATTCCGGGCAACCCCGTGGACACGCTGATGAACTTCTATATGGTCTGCTCGACTCTGGGAGAGGACGCCGCCCAGAGCGAGGAGCGCGTGATCTCGGCGCAGGTTGGCGTGCAGGCGCTCGGTATGTTGCGGGAGCTGGCTCAAGCCCTGGATCCGCTCTTCTTTGACCTTAATCCGATTCGCGCTTATGAAGCGATGACGCTCACGGAGCGCTTCGCGTACTGTCCCTTCGCTTACGGCTACAACAACTACTCGAGGGATGGCTACGCGCGAAGGCCACTGGTGTTTGGGGACTTGGTCGAAATCGACGGTCGACGGTGCCGTACAACGCTGGGCGGGGCGGGACTGGCGATCTCCGCCCGGTGCGCGGGTGTTGAGGCTGCTCTCGATTACGCGGCCTTCGTGGCTGATCCGGTTTGCCAGCGCACGCTTTACTTCGAGAACGGAGGGCAGCCGGGACATCGCAGCGCGTGGACCGACGAACGCGTCAACCTGGCATGCCGGAACTTTTTCAGCAATACTCTGCGCGCGCTGGAGCGCGCTTTTCTACGGCCTCGGTATCCCGGATATCTTCACTTTCAGGATTGCGCCGGCGCCCCAATTCGCGATTACCTTCGCCATGGAGGTGACGAACGGACGCTGCTCGAGCGGCTGGATTCGCTCTACCGTGAGTCGCAGAAGGAGGGGCAGCCATGCGGCCGCTCGATGGCCTGACGGTTCTCGAGTTTGCCCAATATATGGCCGCCCCGTCGGCGGGATTGCGGCTTGCGGATCTGGGAGCGCGCGTCATCAAGATCGAGCGGCCCAAGAGCGGAGAAGGCGGCAGACAAATCGCGATCAAGAACCTGTTCGTGGATGGCGACAGCCTGGTGTTTCACACCATCAATCGCAACAAAGAAAGCTACGCCGCCGATCTGAAAAACCCGGAGGACTTGGCGATCGTCAAGCAACTTATTGCGCGTGCCGACGTCCTGACTCATAACTTCCGGCCAGGCGTCATGGCGAAGATCGGGTTGGATTGGGAATCTGTTCGTCAAATAAATCCCCGGCTCGTGTACGGCGAAGTCACGGGCTATGGATGCGAAGGCCCTTGGAAAGACAAACCCGGGCAGGACCTGCTTCTACAGTCGCTGTCAGGGTTAACCTGGCTAAGCGGCGACGCGGATCAAGGGCCGGTGCCGATGGGCTTGGCGGTTGTGGACATCCTTTGCGGCTCGCACCTCGTGCAGGGCATCCTGGCAGCGCTGATCCGGCGCGCCAAGAGCCAGAGGGGCGCGTTCGTGCAGGTGAGTCTGCTGGAGTCGATACTTGACTTCCAGTTTGAAGTCATAACAACGCATTTGGCCGATGGCGGGCGGTTACCCCATCGGAGCAAGAGATTCAACGCGCACGCATATCTTGCGGCGCCCTATGGAATTTATCCGACCGAGGACGGTTATCTGGCGCTGGCGATGGGCGACTTGATAAAGATCGCCCGGCTGATCGGATGCACCTCAATCGAGGCGTATCGAGACCCGGCGATGTGGTTCACCTGCCGTGACGAAATTCAGCAGACGCTTGCGGAGAAGTTGGCCACGCGTCCGACCGAGCAGTGGCTCGCGGTTTTACAGGGGGCAGGCGTGTGGTGCTCGGATGTGTTTGACTATGCCAGACTGATAGCGCATGAGACGTGGAAGGTTCTGAAAATGGACCAGATCGTTCGGCGCGAGGGAGTGGAAATTCACACCACGCGCTGCCCGATCCGTATCGATAACGAAATTCTCTTCAGTCCCAAAGCCGCCCCGCGGGTTGGCGAGGACAATCAACCAATTCAAGAGGCACTCATACATGCCGGAGAATACGCCGCTGGAAAAACACCAGCAGATTAAAGTGTGGAATGCCGAGGACTGGCTCTACGAGGACTTTGAGGTCGGCCGGAAGGACCGCTCGATACGCCGAACCATCTCCGAGGGTGAAGCGATGCTCTTCAATAGCCTCGTGTTGGACATGCACCCGTACGTGGGCGACGAAATATTCGCCCGGGAGGAAGGCATCTTCGGCCGGCGACTGGTGGCGGGCTCGATGGTGTTCAGTTACGGGCTGGGGCTGATGGCGCACAACAATGTCAACACCTTCAGCTACGGATACGACAAGCTCCGGTTTATCAAACCCGTGTTTATTGGCGACACCATATACACCATTCGCACCAACTTGTCGAAGGAGACCAAATACAAGGACATGGGCTTGGTGCGTGTGAGCTACGAGGTATTCAAGAACGAAGGTGTCCTGGTGCTCTATTGCGAGCACTTGCAGACCGTGAAGTACCGACATCCGGAGAGCTTTCAAGATCAGGTGTTAAAGAAGTGAAGAGCAATCGGGTGATGCGGTGATCGGGTGATCGGTTGAAGAGTTTTCCCCTATGGCAGAGACGATAGCCCCGCTCGAGGGGATTCTGGTTATCGACCTGAGCCAGTTCCTCTCGGGTCCTTGCGCCAGCCTTCGTCTGGCAGACCTGGGCGCGCGTGTGATTAAAGTCGAGAAGCCGGTCGAAGGCGACCTGTGCCGGCGACTCTACGTGTCGGACGTGGTTCTGGATGGCGAGTCCACGGTTTTCCACGCGATTAACCGCAACAAAGAGAGTTTGGCTGCCGACCTCAAGACACCAGAGGGCCTCGCGCAAGTGAGAACGCTTATCCGCCGGGCAGATGTCGTCATGCACAACTTTCGCCCCGGCGTGGCGGAGAGGCTGGGATTAGGCTACGAGAGCGTCCAGCAACTGAACCCGCAGGTGGTGTACGGGCGGATCAGCGGCTATGGGCAGGAAGGTACGTGGCGCGATCTGCCTGGGCAGGACCTGCTGCTGCAATCCTTGTCAGGTCTTACCTGGCTGAGCGGCAACGCCGGGCAGGGGCCGGTGCCGATGGGACTTGCCATCGCTGATATACTTTGCGGCATGCATCTGGCGCAAGGTATTCTGGCCTGCCTGGTTCGCCGTTCGATTACAGGCCGGGGCGGACTAGTGGACGTCAGCTTGCTCGAATCCGTACTTGATTTCCAGTTCGAGACCATTACTACCTATTTTCACGACGGCGGCCAGCCCACCCAGCGGACCGCCTCGAACAATGCCCACGCCTACCTTGGCGCGCCGTACGGCATTTATCGCACGCGCGACGGATACCTGGCGCTGGCGATGGGAAGCGTCCCACAACTCGGCGACTTGCTCGGCTGTCCGCCGCTGCGCGATTTTCAGGATCCCGCCACCTGGTTCACGGAACGCGACCGCATCAAAGCCATCCTTGCACAACACCTTGAGACCGGCACAACGGCCCAGTGGCTCGCCAGGCTCGAACCCGCCGATATCTGGTGCGCCGACGTATTGGATTGGAAGCGCCTGTTCCAGCACGACGGCTTCAAAGCACTCGGGATGTTGCAGACGGTTCGCCGCGCCAACGGAACGACTTACCAGACTACGCGCTGCCCGATTCGCATCGACGGCCAGCGGCTTTATTCGGAGAAGGGCTCGCCCGACCTAGGTGAAGACACGGGAGAAATCGCGAGAGAGTTCGCGGATGAGATGCATTCCCCTCCTTGATAAGGAGGGGTTAGGGGTGGTTGACCGCACCGGCGACTGCTGCACCCACCACCCCCAGCCCCTCCTCCCGCTGAGGAGGGGAGTTGGATTCACATCGGCCAAAGGGAGCCGACCCGATGACTACAACAATTCCCATCATTGACACGCATCAGCACCTGATCTACCCGGAAAGATACTCTTACTCCTGGACTGCGGACATTCCCCAGTTGGCCGGGAAGGCGTTTCGGTATGATGATTACTTGATCGCGATCGAGGGAACTGGAGTCAGGCGGACCATTTTCATGGAGTCGGGCGCCGACGACCCGCACTGGCAGGAGGAAACCCGCTTCGTACACACGCTCGCGGGCACGCCCGGGTCGCTGATCGCGGGGATCATCGCCAATTGCCGGCCGGAAGAAGAGCGAGGCTTCGAACCCTACGTCGAGTCGGTCCTCTCGCCGAAACTCGTGGGCTTCAGGAGGATTCTTCATACCGAACCGGATGAGTTGTCCCAGCGGACCTGTTTTAGCTCGAACGTCCGCTTGCTCGAAAAATATGAACTGACCTTCGATCTCTGCGTCCTCGCAAGGCAGCTTCCGCTGGCGACCAAGTTGGCCGCCAAGTGTCCCAACGTGCAGTTCGTCCTGGACCACTGCGGCGTGCCGGACGTCGCTTCCGGTGAGATCAACTCTTGGCGCCGGAGCATCACCGAGATTGCAAGACTCCCAAATGTTGTCTGCAAGATATCCGGCGTGCTCGCTTATTGTGCGCCGGGCCGGGCCACCCTGGAAGCCGTGCGGCCTTACGTGGAGCACTGCCTGGAGCAGTTTGGCTTACACCGCACCGTGTGGGGAAGCGACTGGCCGGTTTGCACCATCACCAGCGACTTGCGCACCTGGGTGACTGTAACCCAACAGCTTATCGCCGCGGCCGGCGAAAGCAACCAGCGCCAGCTTCTGCACGGCAATGCGATTCGGATCTACGGTCTGGATGAATCCATTGCCTGAGAAGGTCTGAAAGGTGAACTAACATGCAAAGGAGCACAAACTGCCTGGCGAAACTCGAGCGCATGAAGAAAACGCTGCGCCATCAGGAGCCGGATCGCGTGCCCATCAGCGATTTCTTCTGGGGAAGCTTCCTCAGCCGATGGCGCGAAGAACTCGGCTTGGCGCCAGACACCGATATTTACCGGTACTACGACCTCGATTGGATGCAGTTCAATCCCAATCTGGATCCCCACATCAAGCCCTTTGAAATCGTTGTGGAAAACGATGAAGAAGTCGTCGTCCGCACCGGCTTCGAAGCGCTCATCCGGAAAAAGTTGGCGTATCCCATGCCGGATTTCTTGAGTTTTGAAACCGACACAGTCGAAAAGATGGAGGTTTTCGAGTTCGACGACCCGTGGGACGAACGCCGCTACTTCGGCGGAGGTGACGACCAGATCAACGGAGTGGGCGACGGGTTTGCCCGCGACCTGGATCCCTTCGTCGATCGCCTGAAGCCGGCTTGGCCGGACTTCGCGATATTTGGCGGGGTTTGCGAGGCACACGAAATGCTCTGGCGCATTATCGGTTCGGAAAACGTCATGCTTTGGATCGGCCTGTACCCTGAAGCAATCGGAAGGTTCGTGGAGCGGATCAGCGCTTTCAACCTGGAGATCGTCAAGGCGGAGATCAAAGCGGCCAGCGGCTTGCTCGACGGCATGGTGGTCTGGGGCGACGTGGCGTACAAGAACGGCATGTTTTTCTCGCCTGCTTATTGGCGGAAATACTTCAAGCCGGGAGTGAAAGCACTGGTTGAGGAGTGCCACGCGCACGACTTGCCGGTGATCTATCACGGATGCGGCAATGCCTCCAGCATCTACGAGGACTTCATCGAAATCGGCATCGAGGCTTACAATCCGCTCGAGGCCAAGGCGGGCCTGGATGTGGTCGAATTGCGGCGCCGCTTCGGCCATCGTATGGGTTTTTGCGGCAACATGGACGTCATCGTGTGGGCGGCCGGAGACCGCGATGAGTTGAAGCGAGCGGTGCTGACGAAGCTCAATGCGGCTAAAGGCGGCGGCTTCATCTTCCAGTCCGATCATTCCGTCCCCAGCAGCGTCCCAGGCAAGAGCTATGATTACGTGGTCAAGCTGGTTCGAGAATATGGAAAATATCCGCTGCAATTGGGCGAATACGACATTCCCGACCTAGCCTAGTACCTCAAGTCGGTGAAGCGCCGACCGTCAGAGCTTGCCCTGAGCGCAGTGAAGGGTTGGCAAGTGCTGACCTTAAGGTCAGCGCTGCAGGTAGACGAAATCTTGAAACATGCACTGCCGCGACGGAGACTCCCACCGTGTTGATCCAATCCCGACGTAAGTGCCTGAAGAGCATGGCCACCGCTGCCTGGGTGGCGGGCAGTAGCGCTTTGTTGTCCTCGATGGCCGACACGGGATGTTCCAATCGCCGTCCGACGACGAGGACGGCGGCAATTGTGGACGATCCCCGCACGCGCTGGTACCGGGATGCCAAGTTTGGGATGTTCATGCACTGGGGCGCCTATTCTGTCGCGGGCGTGGAAGCTTCGTGGCCGATCATGAAGCCGGAGCTGTTCCCCCATTCGGCAGCCATCAGTGAGAAGGAGTATGTTGAGCTTCCCCGGCGCTTCAACCCCACCCAGTATGATCCCCGCGCGTGGGTGCAAACGGCCAAACAAGCGGGCATGCGCTACATGGTCATTACGACCAAGCACCACGACGGTTTCTGCATGTTCGACGCCCCCGGGACCGACTACAAGATTACCAACACGCCATACGGCAAGGATGTAGTGGCGCTTCTGGCCGCGGCCTGTCACGAGCAGCAGATGCCGTTGGGGTTTTACTACTCTCCTCCCGACATGCATCACCCCGGTTTTCGCGACACCAGCAAGCCGGCCCGCGAAAACTGGAATGGAGAACCCTCCCGGCCGCAATGGCCTTCCTATCTGGACTACATGGAATCTCACCTGCGGACGCTGCTGACGAACTACGGACCCGTCGCCGTCATCTGGTTTGACGGTCTTTTCGGAGTCGGCAAGTACAATCCCCCGCGCTTTCATAAGCTCCTCCACGATCTGAGCCCCGATACCTTGGTCAACGACCGGCTGGGGCCGGGGGGAGACTTCGTCACGCCCGAGCAGTTTTTCCCCGACGGCGTTCCCGTCAAGGCCGCCAAGGAGCCGCCGGACATTACTCCCGGCACGTTCAATGCGATCATCGGGCTGTCGAAGATCCTGCCGCAGAAATGGTTCGTCGGTTTGATCCAGTGGCTTGCCAAGAGCAGGTATCCGACGTCAACGCACCCACTGCCCCAGGATTTCCAGTTGTGGGAAACCTGCATGACTATGAACGACAGTTGGGGCTACAACCCCAACGACAAGAGCTTCAAGTCGCCGGAGATATTGATTCGAACGCTCGTGGAAGTGGCAAGCCGCGGCGGGAACTTTCTCCTCAACGTGGGTCCGACTCCAGCAGGGACCTTTCCCGTCGAGGCGCAGCAGCGTCTCCAGCGCTGCGGTGAATGGATGTCGGCAAAGGGCGAATCCATTTACAAGACCACTTACGGTCCCGTGCAGAATTTGGCCATGGCCCGTACGACGGAGAAAGAAGGAAACGTCTATTTGCACCTCATCGTTCGCCCCGGATCGAGCCTGGACTTTCCTGGTATTGGCGGCAAAGTTGCGTCTGTCACTCTGCTTCCAGGCGGGGAAACTTGCGCGTTTGAGCAGTCCGGAGACCGTTTGCGGATTGACACGTCCGCAGTTCCGCCAAATGCATATATTCCGGTGCTGGCCATCCGGACCTCAAGCTGAGACCCCGGCGTGCCTTTATCCAAGAGGTGAAGGGCTGCCAGTGCGACCGGCGATAGCTCGCGCTACAGTACCTCAATCTGCCTTCGACACAATCATCGAATAGCCGCTATTCGCAATGTGTTGACACGCACAGCGGCGCGATTTAGCATTTTCCTTTACGGGTCGCAAGGCGAGGATTTCTCGAATCCGATCTCTTTGGGGCTGACCAGCACACTCTGATTCGCCGAATCGGCGGTGGGAATGCTTCTTGCTGGCGTGGTGCGCCGCTTGGGACGATACCTAGGCAGAGGGACGCAGTTCATTGTTCCTCTCTTGGGATGGGCGGTCGTGTTCGTTCTTCCGGCTAGCGCGCCGGCGCAGAACACCGACACCTTGAATCTGGAAAACGGCCGGCGATTCACCGTCATCGATCAGATCACGGACCCTGCGGAGCGCGAGGCGCTTCTGAAAATTTACCGCGCCCACACGCTGCGCGCAAGAGCCGATCTGGCTGAGATTTTCCTGAGCAAATACCCGCAATCCTGGCTGTTGCCTGAGGTTTACGAGATTGCGTCCAAGGCTTATATTGACCTGGGAGACCTCGATCGGGCTCTCGAAGACGGCCGGGCCTCCCTCGAATTCCTGCCTGAATCCCCTCTACTTTTGGTGCCACTCGCAAATGCTGAGGTGAAAGCCGGCCGGGTTTCCTATGCCGAGCAAAGCGCCAACGATGCACTGGGTTATTTGGACCACTTCGATCGCCCCGGAACAATTCCCGAGAAGAAATGGCCGGAAGTCCAACAGCAATTGAAAGCTTCCTGCTATTTCGTCTTGGGCCGGGTCAGGACCCTGCAAGGCGTGAACCTGCCTCCAGGCGAGGAGAGAAGAAAAAGAATACAGGAATCCATCAGTTTTCTTGCGTGCGCGCGAAGCCTGAATCCTGACGATCCGGAAATTGATTATCTGATCGGACTTGATGACATCGCTTTGGGAAGACCGGCGGAAGCGGCCCGCTGGATGTCCGCAGTCTACCATCAGGATAGTCCCCTCAAAGAACAGGCCCTGGCGAAGCTGCGGGCGATATTCGACCAATTTCGGCCAAACCCCAAGCAGACTTTCGAAGAGTATCTGGGAAGGCTGGGACAGCCAGAACCCCCCACGTCCTCCGAGGAACCCGCCGGTGTTTCCGCCAAGGAGAAGCTCCCCGATTACGTTGGGTCTCAATCCTGTTCGAAGTGCCATCCAGACATCTACCAGAACTGGTCGCGTACCGGAATGGCCAGAATGCTGCGGCCTTATGCTCCTGAGAATGTTCTTGGAGACTTTACTCACGACAACGTCTTTTATCTTGGCGATGAAGTCATCGACGACGCCGGAACTTACAAGTTCATCCAAGGTAAGGACCGCCAGCCCTTCGCGCGGATGATAGTTGATCACGGACGGCATTACTTCGATATCATGCAGTCGGACCGGACCTGGCATCGTTACCCGGTGAATTACACCATCGGCTCGAAATGGCAGCAAGGCTACGTGACGCGCCTGCCGGACGGCCAACTCCAGGTTTTTCCCATCGAGTACAACGTTCGCTACCGGAAATGGGTGAACTTCTGGAAGATCATTGACGCTCCCGGCACGGAGCGCGACGATCCTCGTTTATGGGAGAAGTTCAGTCCTGCCACAAATTACCTGATGAACTGTGCGGTGTGCCACACCAGCCAGTTGCGAAACACTCGAGGGGGAGGTTTTCAGCCGGACAATCTGCAATTTCGCGAGCCGGGAATTGACTGCGAGATGTGCCATGGGCCGGCAGGAAAACACGTAGCGTTGCATATGCAAGGCAAGCGTTATGAAAAGAATCCACCCGACCCGCCCGTCGATTTCGGTCGCATCTCGAGCCTCGACTCCGTGGCCATCTGCTCGCAGTGTCACCTGCAGTCAGCCATACGAGCTCCGGGCCCGGACGGCGAGCTGAACTATTCCCCCGGCCCCGAGGTGTTTTACAAGCAATACAAGTCGCGCCCCTATGCGGAATTCTACCTGAACGCTCACTACAAGGACGGCCGCTTCCGCCAAACGAGTTTCATCGTGGAATCTTTCCTCCGCAGCAGGTGTTTCAGAAAGGGCGGTGCGACTTGTGTGTCCTGCCACGATCCTCACCACGAAGACGCGGCGTCAAATCCGACCTCCCTCGTTTTCCGCAGCGAGCCCAATAGGATATGCACCCAGTGTCACGCCAAATTCACAAACGCGGCGACTTTGCGGCAGCACACCCGCCATCCCGCAGATTCCGAGGGGAGCGAGTGCGTCTCCTGTCACATGCCGCGCATCATGAACGCGCTGATGTCACGGGCCAGGACCCATCGTATAGACGATATCCCCAACGCGCGGACAGCGGAGAAGTTTGGACCTGAGCAAAGTCCCAATGCCTGCTTGTTGTGTCACCCTGACAAGAGCGTAGCATGGCTCGAGCAGCAACTTGGGCTGAGGACGAACGCCCACAGTGATCCCTCTTCGTCCAGGGGTTCGATCGGGGATAACCTCGCTACCCGGCGGGCTTCCAAGTTCGAATGATCATTGACGCCAAGTCCCGAGGTTCTGGAAGAACACTAGAATCAGACCTCCGAGCGAGTTGGTCAGTCTGGCCGCTTCCCACTGGCTGCGCACACGGAAACGTCCCCACTCTTGAAGATCCCTCAGGCAGGGGCTGTACAGGAACGCAAACCGCTGGTCCAAGGTCTGCGGCACTTCCGGCCTTAAGGTGCAAGCGCTCGGGCCGGCGAGTCGGCACTCACGAGTTGCGGGCGCGGCGTTTGCGCAGCATCGACACGGCCAGGGGAACGATGACCAGCAGCAGGAAAATAGCCAGTTCCGTAGCTCCTGTGCCTCCGTCGGGCGCCACGTGAAAAATCCGTTCGATGAAATCCATGGTCTTCTCCTTACTTGCCAGCAGAAGCGGCAGAAATGCGCCCACGACGTCCGGGGCGGTTCTTGCTACTGGTGTTCTTCCTCATCCTCGCAGCAGCACTCGTAGCCCTGCGGGCAGTGGCCGGGCTTCTTGCAGCAGCCCTTGGCGCAATCGTCGCACTTGCAGCCGCCATCCCAGATGGTGTAGGCCAGCAACTCCAGAGTCTTCTCCGGGGTATCTGGGTCGTTGCTTTCGATCACCAACTCCTCCAGGCGCGAGCACCGTTCGTGGGCATGGTATTGAATGAGCACCGCCAGGCAGGAACCGGGGTGCAGCCGGGCGGGGAAGGGATTGTTGATCAGCTTCCAGTGGCGGCTCTTATGCTTCAAGTGGACGCTCGTGACGCGCAGGGCGCAATCGCCCACGTTGCAGATGGAGATGGTGCGGTCGGCGCAGCAGCAGGCCGTCACCCCGCCGAAGTGGGTGGAACCGGTCACGGCGAGCTTGCCGGAGGGCGCCTCGCCCGAGACGTGAATCGTGGCGGGGCTGGCGGGATCGTTGCTCGTGATGGAGATGGCGGCAGACTCGGCGCCAAAGCTCGTGGGTTTAAAGCGGATGGGGATGGGCAGAGAGTCTCCCGCCCCTACCGTCAACGGATAGGTTAATACCTCAGGAACCTCGAACTCCGGCGAGGACGAGGTGATGCTCGTCACGCTGAGCGTGCACTTGCCGCTGTTATCCAAAATTAAAGGTTCATCGACGTGCGAACCCACGCAGCAATTGCCGAAAAACCCCTTGTTGGCCAAAACCAAGCTAAGGCGTGGCGCCGCACCATGTCCCGAGACGGGGATCTTGTGCGGGCCGTGGGGATCGTTGCTGAAGACCGTCAGCGTCCCGGTATGCAGCCCGTAGCTGGTGGGTTCAAAACGCACCACGAGGTCGACGGACGCTCCAGGGGCCAACACGATGGGGTACTTCAGCACACCCGGGGTGAGGAATTGCGACGACGACGAGGTGATATTGGAAATAACCAGCGGCCCCGTGCCGGCGTTGTTAATGGTCAAAAGCTCGTCGGCAAATGAGCCCAAGCAGACGTCTCCGAACGCGCCCGAGTTGGGGAGAGCCGTGACCACGCGGCTGGGCTTGACGATGATCTTGAAAAAGAACGGGTCGATGGAAATGTCAACGGGCGTGACGTCGTCCACAGCAAGCAGCGTGTGCGTGGCGAAGTTGGCATTGCGCTGATAGACCACTCCGCTGGGGAAATTGGCGTGATCCGGGGTGTTGTTGGCACAGAACACGCCGTAGAATTCTTCGCCTACGGCTTGGAGACGGACGTAATCGCCGAGATAGGGGTAAAAAGTGATAGTGGGTGCGCTGGACGGCGTCGTGGAAAGGACGTGGGTTGACCATGCTCCGGAAAAGCCGTCGTCGGAGACTTCCACGTGGGTTTCCCAGGTGGCGCCGGAATGCGTCAAGGTCTGGTAGAGAAAGGCCACACGCCCGTGCTCGTCAATGGCGAGCGCGGGATTGAGGGCGCTCTCGACCGTGCGGAGATCCTTGGTCCACGTATTGCCCCGATCGGTGGATCGGATCATGTGAAGGGTGAGCGGCGGATTGCCGCCGGGATAGTCGGCCCAGGCGACGAAGAGGCGCGAACTGTTCTTGGGATCGACGGCGATCGCCACATGCGTGCCGCCGCGCTCCTGGCCCATGAAGTTGACGCCGTTCTGCCACGGCATGGTGGTGCTGGCTGCCACCCGATAGCCGCCTTTGTGGTCGATGGGATCAACCAGCGCCTGGAAGGGCGTAGCGCCCTGTCCCCAGTTGTCGTCGCGGCAAACCACCACATCGCAGGTATAGTTTCCGTTGCCGAAATAGGGGTTCTGCCAATCGACGTAGATGGCGTAGACAGTGCCGTCCTGATGGGCGGCGGGGCGAGTAGGGGGTCCGTTCTGCGAGCCCGGCGTGCGGCTGCAAATGCCGTGGGGAGCAACGCCTGCCGGCGGCGGGGCGGTGGCCGCACTCTGCGAAAGGTCGATGGTGGCGGTCTTTGGAGACGTGCTGAAGTCGTTGTTGCCGACGTAAATCCGGTCGGGCTTACCGGGAACGCTCTCGGCTGTGATGGACTCCACCCAGGGCTGATCCTCGTTGCCGCGATCTTCCAGGATAGTCATGGGGCCAGGGCCGGTAAAGCTCCCAGTCCGGAGGATGTTGAGGTGGGCGTCGTCCTGCCGGAGAATGCCCGCGTAAAGCACGTGCGACACGCTGCCAAAGTGCACTGTGATGTCGTGGGTGGAACTGCCGCCGGGGGCGAGCATGTTCAGCGCCCAGGTGTGGCCGCCGTCGGTTGAGACGTAGACCGGCGCCAGTGGGCCGCTCAGCGGGTCGGAGGTGAAAGCCGTCGCCGCGATGTTGTGCGGACTGGAAGGATCGACGGCCAGGTTTGGTTCGCTGTCCTGGTTGGTCTCTCCGCTCAGGGATTTCGGGACCATGTTGATGACGAAGATATCCATCTCATCGCCTCGCTTGTATTATTATTCCAGGCCCCTCAGTAACGCGCGGATGTGCTCGAGAAGCGAGAGGGGCTGGAAATCGAGGGGGTTAATCGTCGCCGGCCCGGGGGTCGGGCGCCCGCGGAAATCCGCCTCATGCAGGATAAACACGCCGGCATCGCCGACCTCAAACTTGGGCGAGCGGTACCACATTACGTCCTTGCTGTGAGCGAAAAAGAACTCTAAATGTTCCTTGGCCTTCTTGCCCTTTTCTACTTGCAGTTTTCCCTTTAACACCGATTCGATTTCGATGGTGCAAACCCACCAATCCGGATCGTGCTCGGTGCCGACCCGGGCGCGCTGCTCGCTGGGCGCGACGTGGGTGACGGTGCCCGCCACGATGAGACGGGCGTGGCGCATGCGCTCGAGGATTTCGTCGTCATGGGCATGTTCCATGGCCTCGCGTACCGCTCCTTCCACTTCCGCTGCGGCGGCTTCGTGGCGCCCGATTTCGCGCACCACCAATCCTTCGCCGTAGTGTAATCCCTGGGTGAAGAATACGGCGTGGGTCCCCGCCGACACGCGCTCGTGCTCGGCCAGCACCACCGTGATCTCTCGCCCCGCGAATTGCGCCAGCATCTCAGGCCCCTTGAGCACCTTTTCGACCTGTACGACAGCCGTGGCGGCCGTCGCTTCGAAACCGGCTGATGTCACGGCGCCAACCCGCCGCACGGCGCCCTCAAATATAAAGCCCGATTGCCGCGTGAGTTCCTCAGTGGAAGCCGGTGGCATTTCAGACCCTCCCATCTGGAAAAACGAGCCCCAAACCAATTGCTGATGATTAACCCTGGGTTAGGTATACGCTCATTCCAAGCGAAAGGCAAGTGTTTTTTTACTAGATGTCAACTAACGGTTTGATGACCCCAGCGTACTGGTTTGCGGATTGCCAAGTTTTCCTGGGAAATTCAATGCCTTTCGGGAGGTCCTAAAACAGCTTCGAGTAGGTTCCGAATTCTCGGATGGCGTCGAACATGGCAAAAACGTTCTCGACGGGCGTCTCTTCGAGGATGTAATCGTGGCTGGCCCCTGCGACGTACCCGCCGCCGGTTTTCATGATCTCGATGACCCTGCGTGTTTCCTGCCGGACGAACTCAGGTGTTCCCCGAATCAACGCATGGTGGGAATCAATCGCCCCATTGAAGAGGATCTTATCGCCAAAGGAACGCTTCAACGTTCGTAAGTCCATTCCTTCGCAGGAGGGTTGGACTGCGTGCAAGCCGTCCAGTCCCGCCTCGATCATGAGGGGAATCAGCGGGGCGTATCCGCCGCAACAGTGCATCATCACCTTCAAGCCGTAGGCGTGCCCTAATTCGGACAAGCGCCGGAGGTGGGGAAACATGAAGCGCCGGAACAGGCTGGGGCTCATCACCGGGCCGCGCTGGGTGCCGAAATCGTTCCCGATAAAAAAGATGTCGAGGGCGGAGGCTGCGGCATCGAAGATTCGCTGGCTGACACCGGCGTAGAAATCTACAAGGTGTTGCAAAACGGCATCCACCAGTTCCGGCTCATCGTACATCTTCAGAAAAAGCACATCCATGCCCAGCAAGTCCACCGCATCGTGGAAGAAGGGCGACCAATCCCCGCCCAGAATGGCGTACTGCCGTTCGTACTTTTCCGCTTCGGCACGGAGCTGGGAGACATCCATCCAGGCTGGGTCCGGCCAGGGATAAGCGTGGACTTCCTCAGTCGTCGCCTTCGCCAGAGGATGGCACCTGGGTTGTCCATACCCCAACCCTTCCCGCTCGATGCCAAAGATGGTGCGTGAAGTCGAACCCGATGAAAGGGTAAATTCCGGCCCCGCATCGACTGCATAGACACGGCGAAAGTCATCACCCAGGCGCACGCGCAGGCCTTCGTCATCGAGTCCGGAGACCTGTTTCGCCTTCTCCCAGAACTCCGGCGAGGCCCCGCACCAGGCTGGGACACGATCGGGTTGGCGGTGTTCGAACGCCACCAGCACTCTCTCTCGGGAGGTCACTTTGAGTAAGTTCCTTTGTACAATCCGGGATTCACGGTTTGAATTGTATCCCAACTTCGGCGTCTGGGACCGCCCAAGATTCAGTCGTGAGTGCCACCGAGCAGGCGCTCGTAAGCCTTGCGGTAGTCGGGATCGAGAGGATTAAGTTGGTGTGCGGCGCGGTATTGTTGCAGGGCCTCCTGGCTGCTGCGTTTGCGCTCCAGGGCGTAGCCAAGAAGGTAATGGGCGCCGGCGTCGTTTGGGTTCAGGCGCAGCGCCTCGCGGTATTCGGCGATCTCTCCATTCGAGTCGCCTTGTTTTCCGAGTGCGTAGCCAAGGCTAGCGTGCGCAAGAACGTTGTTCGGATCCAAGCCCAGCGCTTCGCGTTGTTCAGCGATGTCTGCCTGCCAATCGCCCTTTTCTCCAAGCGCGGCGCCGAGGTAGACGTGCGCATCCGAATTCTTCGGGTTCAAGCGCTGAGCCTCGCGCGCTTCGGAGATCTCGCCGTCCCAATCCCTCTTGCTCCCGAGCGTCGCCCCGAGCGCAGCGTGGGCATCGTCATTGTTCGGGTTCAGTCGCAGTGCTTCCCGGTATTCCGCGATGGCTGCATCCCAGTCGCCCTTCTGCTTGAGCGCAGCGCCAAGGTAGAGGTACGCCGATTCGTATTGCTGATTCAGGCGGAGCGTGGCTTTGTATTCGGCGATTGCCTCATCCCAATCGCTCTTATAGGCGAGCGCCACGCCTCGTGCAAAGTGAGCAATGGCATTGTTGGGGTTGATCTCGATCGCCCTGTCAAACTGCGCCTTGGCCTCATTGACGCGGTTCTTGCCGGCGAGGGCAAGACCCAACTGCGTGTGGAGGTCATCAGACTCGTAAGTGCGCAAACCGTCTTCCAGTGTTTGAATCGCCTCGTCGGTCCGTCCTGCTGCGAGAAGGGTCCGCCCGAGGTTGTAGTAAATGGCGTGGTATTGAGGGTTAAGTTCCAGCGCCTTCTCAAACTCGGGGATGGCCTCCGGATATCTGCCGCTCTTTTGTAGCGCGGTACCCAGGTTGTTGTGAATGCGGGCGTCGTCTGGATTTGTCAGAAGAAGTTCTCGCCACTCCGCGATGGCCGCCTCGTACTGGCCCTTCTCTCCCAATTCCGCCGCCTGGTCGAATTTCTTGTACATGTCCACCGCAGGCGTGCTGATCGCCAACATACCGTCGTACGGAATATTCACAAACTCGGGGAGATTGACGGCGCGGTTAGCGGCTGTAGCTTTCTCAATCAAGATGGCAGGGCTGTCGTTGCCTTGCTCGTCGATATGGGTCAGATACATTTGGGTGTAGGGCGAGCGCGCCTTCGAGGAAAACACCAGCCAGCGTCCATTGGGCGAAAAGCTGTGCCAGGAGTTCATGCGCGGCGTGTTGCAGCGCAGGCGCCGCGCTTGCCCGCCCGCGGCCGGTAGAATCCAAAGTTGGCTGTCGGGACGCATGAGTTGGGCGTTGCGGCACTTCACGAAGACGATCCAGCGCCCGTCCGGCGACACCTTCGGGAACGTGTTGCTCATGCCGTTCGCGGAAGCGCCGGCAATCGCCTCCGCTTGGCCCCCCCTGCCTCCATTGAACGGAACGCGATAGAGGTCGTACTGAATCTGCACCTCGTTCGGATCGTTGGCGTAGGCCGCCATCTTTCCGTCGGATGGATACGCCTGCTTTGCCTCCGCCCGCGCGAAGACCACGTAACTTCCGTCCGGACTCCACACGCCGTCCGTCTGCACGTAGCGGGGATCGTCCGCGCCCGGCAAAGGCTCCCGCTGGCCGTTTTCCCGGCTGTACCAGGCCAGGACCCCGCGGGTCGGATAAAACACCTGGAGAAAGCGATAGTCCTTGAAATTGACCACATAATAGTTGGCTTCGGGAGGCCGGTCTGCCGGGTTTACTGTGGTGAGCACATACTTCCCATCCGGAGAAACCTGCGACATGAATCCCACGCGATTCAGCCCCACCTGCCGGTCGTGAGAAGGATTCCAGGTTACCATGTCGCTGGCATTGATCGTCATCTGGGGTTTGATGGGGACGACGGCGTACAGCCCCTTGTCGTTCTGCGGTCCGTCCATGTCCATTCCCATCGTTTTGCCATCCCGAGAGAACGAATGGCAGTTGGCGCAGACCACCATTTCCTTCAGAACTACGCGGCTTGGTATCTTGCCAATGTCGCGCAGCCGCCATTCGATGAGCCGAATTGCAGCCGGCGCCAAAGGCTTAATGATGCCTTTCTCGGTTTCGGAAGGCATCAGCGGCACATCGCGATAAAAGATGGGTGCGCCGACCGGGTCCCTCGAGGTGAAGATGCTCACGCGGCCGCTTGACACCGCATGCCTGGAGTCCTGGCCGGTGAACCCATTTACGGTAACCACCGCGGGGCCCGCCACGGAGTGTTTCTTGATGGCCTCCCAGATCCCTGCCTCGGGGCTCCAGGTATGCGCTGCTGCCTGCTCCGGCGTAAGCTTGGGCAATTCATTCGTGGAAGATATGCAACGCGGATCAATCTCTCCAATCGTCATCCGTTCACCGGCGGACTGGACATGAATTCCAACCGAGCCATCGGCGAAGGTGATGTCGATCCGCCAATGGGTGGCGCCCGACGCGTCGTCGCGCCAGAGGAAAGTTGGCGGGGTGATTTCAGGAGGAAATATCGAGCCGTCCAAAGGATAGTCGATCGTGATTGAAGCCGGGTGTGCCGCAACAGGCCTTGGCAGGCCCTTCGCTTGGGCCGCCCGACACGCTCCAAGCGTTGAAGTGGCCATGACGATGGCGCCCAGGATGAGGAAGGTGACACCGATCTGGCTTAGTGCGCCACCCTTGTGCTTCTTTCTCCCGGACGACAGTCCAGCCGATTCGTACACCGCTGCGCCTCGCACGGTCGGAATGGACCTTTCACATGGCATTTGAGTATGGAACGAACAAGCTCCAGCCTCCCGCATGCGTTTTGTTTGGCTTCCTGCCCACCCCCAATTGTACACTCAACAGACTCCTTTGGAGCCGTTTCTTTTTCGCTGTAAACTACCCTCAGATGATCGAACGCATCCTGCTCTTCATCTCGCTGGGTGGACTCGCGTCCTCCGCGATCTACCTGTTTCTGGCGCTAATTGCCGCCATTCGCTTCCGCGGCGCGTCTCCCGCAATAGCCTGCTTGAGTGACGGCGATCTGCCCCCTGTAACCGTCTTGAAGCCACTATGCGGGATGGAACCACTCATGCAGCAGAGGTTGGAGAGCTTCTTTCGGCAGGATTACCCGAACTTCGAGCTGATCTTTGGCGCTCGGAATACGAGTGATCCGGTGCTGAAAATTGTGGAGGCGCTTCAACAGAAACATCCACAGGTTCGAGCCGCAATTGTTCTTTCCGGAAAGCCTGCCTACCCAAATGCCAAAGTGCACGGCCTGGAAAAGATGATTGCGGCGGCCTCCTTTCCGTACCTGGTAATCACCGACAGCGATGTGCACGTTGGCCCCGACTTCGTCAGACAGGTGGTCCGCCCCCTCGGCGACCCAAGCGTGGGCTTGGTTACATGTATCTATCGTGGTGTGCCTTCCGGGGGCCTTTGGTCCCGGTTGGAAGCGCTGGGAATGTCTGTGGAAATGTCGACGGGAGTGCTGGTAGCGGAATTACTGGAGGGCATGAGATTCGCCCTCGGGCCATGCATGGCCATACGCAAAGATCTTCTCGCCCGGCTCGGCGGGATCCGGGTGCTGGGTGCTTACTGTTCGGATGATTTCCTCCTTGGCCGGCTTACGCACGCGGCCGGAATGAAAGTGCTCCTTTCACGCTACATCATCGAACACGTGGCGGTGAACCGGTCCGCGCGAGCCTCACTGCTCCACCAAGTCCGCTGGATGAAAAGCACGCGATTCTCCCGTCCGCTGGGTCACGTTGGCGCTCTCATGACTTTTGCGATGCCTTTCGGCCTGCTTGGTTTGGCGGCAGGACTCGGCATGGGCAATTGGATGCTGGGCTTCGGGCTTCTGAGCCTGGCGGTCATGAATCGTATGGTTCTTTCAATTGTCATGGGGTATGGCGTGGTCCGCGACTCCGGCTCACTACGATTTTGCTGGCTATACCCTGTGCGGGATCTCTTAGGGTTTTTCCTTTGGTGCGCCAGTTTTTGTGGTAGCGAGATTGTGTGGCGAGACGAGCGTTACGAGCTCAGCGCGGGAGGCAAAATGACGCGGAAGTCTGACCTGAACCATTCTGCGCCCCAGTCGCCCGATGCGGTGGCGTAGGGGTCACCACTACCTTCGGTTGACATAAACGATCTTCCCTGAGCTTTGGGCCACGATGTATGGCGGTTGGGGAATCACTTGTTTCACCCGGGCAATCTGGTCCGGTGGCACGAAGAGGAATACGCGATCACGCCCATTCCACAGGCGCACTAAATCAGCGTCGTCAAGGAATATCGCCGGAGCGTCCGGGAATTGCGAGCCAAACCACATGGAGGTCGTCCTGCCGTTAACCAGGTCAATGCGCCTCCTGAGATAAAAGAGCAGAGACGAGCCATAGGCCTGATCGCCGTAGATCATGACCTTGTCGGTGGGGGCAGCCAGTCGTGCCAATACCTGCGCAATTGGCCGGGAAGAAAGAAAAGGTTCAAAACGGATGAGGGCCAGTTGTGCCGCCACAAAAAGCAGGCCGGTAGCAGAAGCGACGGCCCAAGTGGAAGCAAAGTTCTTTCCTCGAGCGCGCAGCCACAGAGCAAGGAGGGAACCTGCGATAAGGGCCACTGCGGCGAGCAGTGCCGGCAGGCGGAGGGCGGCAAAAGAATCCGTGGTGAGGTCGAAAAAGTGCGTCATCGCGAGCGTATTGTTGCCGACATTGCGCTCGGCCATGACCGTGCCGATGTCGCTGATCAATGGCTTGCTTCGCGAGGCCCACAATCCCGCCATTAGAACGCCGCCAAGCGTCACGCCCAGGACGGCGTACACGACGCTCGGAATAAGGAGCCAGCGGCTCCTGGGATTTTCTTCTTCCTCCGCCGAGAGTGCTCCCGCCAAGAGAATCAGCAGAGGCAGATACGCAGGGAAGGTGTAATACTCCTGATTCGTGGAGAAGGCGAAGAAGAGGAGCACCACGCCCGCCCATACCCAGCAGAGGAGCCGGGTCCGCGTGCGGAAGCTCAAGCCGGCGGAAAATTCCGAATTGCGGTTGGGCTGGTGACTGAGAGGCAGCGCGGCGTTTGCTTCTCGGGAGGTTCTGCGGCCTCGGGGGCGGAACATCAGCGCCAGGAACAGGCTCCAGGGGAAGAGCCATACGAGCGTCAAGCCCCAGTAGGCGAGCGCGGGGAGCTTGTTGTAATCCATCGGGTAGCGTTTCCCGAGAAAGCGCAGGATGTGTTCGTTAACGAAGTAGAACCAGAAGAAACCCGGGTTTCGAATGCCCACAAGGATGTGCCAGGGCGCCGCAATCAACATGAAGAGCCCTAAGCCGCCGGCAAGGCGAAACTCCCTCCAACGACTCCACTCCCGGCTCAACAACAAGTATCCCGCCGCGCTTAAACCCACAAAAACGATGCCGATTAGTCCCTTTGCAAGCACAGCGAGCGCCACCGACGCGTAGCCAGCGTACCAACGCCACGGACTCTTCCCGCGCGCTTCCAGGCCCGTCAGAAAGAAGTAAAGAGATGCCCCAATGCAGAGGCTTAACAGCGCTTCCGGGATGAAGATGCGCGTGAAGAGATAGAACCCGACCGACGTGGTAACGAACAATCCCGCGTAAACGCCTGCCCGCCCTCCAAACGCGTGCAGCGCCCAGACCGACGCCAGGGTCACCGAGAGCAGGATGGCAAGAACGGTCGGCAGGCGAGTGGCGAATTCCGATACTCCGAAGGTCCGGTAGCTCAGCGCCACCAGCCAGTACGGTAACGGAGCCTTCTCGAGATAACGGACACCATTCACATGTAAGGTAACGTAATCGCCACGAGCTAACATTTCGCGCGCGGCTTCGGCGTGAGTGGCATCCGCATCGTCCAGTAAGGCGGGCCGAAAGAGGCCGGGCGCGTAGACGAGCAGGAAAATCAAGACTACCGCGCCCCACACGAACTGTCCGCACACAGAAGTCGAGGCGGGGCACGGTGGCGACGCCGGCTTGAATTCAATCTCAGTCATACCAGGCCCAGGTTCGATCCCGTAAAGTATCGCATATTGTGCCGGCACGGGATTGAATTGGTTGTGTTATGATGCCACGGAGTTGCGGAGAGATCCGGGGAAGGGAGAGCGAGCGGGACGTATTATGATTAGACATATATCAACACGAGTTATTGCGCTTATTATCTTAGCGATTTCGTTTTCAAGGGCCACAGCCAGGGCTTCCCATATCGGCGGCGGCGATCAGAATCCGACGCTGGAAACCGATCAGGCGGCCCTCGCCAAATGGCAGGATGCCAAAGTTGGCCTGACCATGCACTGGGGGCCAATCGCTTTACGCGGAACCGAGATTGGCTGGTCGCGGGTTGGACGATCGGCGATTCCAGGATCGGAACTAACCGGATGGTCAAGCAGTGCGCAAGTGCCAGCGCCGGATTACGACTCGCTCTATAAGGAGTTCAATCCCGTCCTGTTCCATGCGGAGGAGTGGGCGCAGTTGCTCAAGGACTCGGGATTCCGTTATGTGGCGCTGGTGAGCAAGCACCACGATGGCTTCGTGATGTGGGACACGAAGCAAACTGACTACAACATCATGCACACCGCCTTCCACCGGGACTGGCTCAAAGAGATCGCCGCCGCCTGCCGCAAACAAGGCATTATGTTTGGGGTCTATTACTCGATTCTGGACTTCTATCAATACGACTATGCCGCAGGCGTGGCGCCGGGCAGTACGCCGAACTGGGGCGGGCCCGGCTTCAAGCTGGATCGGCCGCCGGATTTCGAGCGCTACGTCAGCTATATGAAAGCCGAGCTCAAGGAACTGATCCAGAACTACGGCATTGAGAACTTGGTTCTCGATGGCAATTGGGATCCGGGCTGGACGCATCAGCGCGGAGGCGATTTATATCGCTACCTCCACGGACTTAAGAAGGACCTCCTGGTCAGCAATCGGGTCGATGACAAGGCAGGCGACGAGGAGGCGCGGGCCCTGGGCTACGATAAAGCCCTTTGGGTATTCTATTCAAAGCTGTGGAATCCTGAGATGTACGCGGGCGATTACCTGGACCGCGAGGAGTACATCGGCGGCCCTGCGCCGTATCCCTGGGAAGCATGGATCACGATGGGCGAGCAATGGGCCTGGATGGCCAACGACAAGTACAAATCGCCGGAGGACATCATCCGCTACATGGTGGAGACGGTGGGGGGCGGCGGCAATTTCAATCTCAACGTCACGCCCATGGCGGATGGGCGATTCGAGCAGCGGCAGAAAGATGCCTTGCTGAAGATCGGCGCCTGGCTTAAGGCCAACGGCGACAGCATCTATGGGACACGAGGCGGTCCGTTTGAGCCGGGCCTCTGGGGAGCAAGTACGCGGCGCGGAAACAAGGTCTACGTGCACGTACTCTCCTGGCCGGGAGAGACGCTGCGGCTGCCCCCCTTGGATCACGCCGTGAAATCGGCGTGGCGCCTGCAGGGCGGGGAGGCGCAATGGAAGCAAACCGCGGGCGGCCTTGAATTGTCGGTGCCGGACAACCAGCGCGACCGCTTGGACACGATCATTGAATTGACGCTTGACTGAATTTTCCTCAGCCGGCCGCGACCTTGACAGTAGGCTATTTATGTGGATCTATCGAGGGGGCGGAGCTTCCGGCTTCGGGTTCATCCTGCCTTCAATCATCTCCAGGGCGGATAAAGCACCCGGGTTTTGAGGAGAGATTCTCAACGCCTGCTGGATTTGTTCCTTGGCGCCGCCCAGGTCTCCCTGGCGCGCCAGCAGAAGGCCTAAATTGACGAAGGCTCGAGCGTAGTGGGGATCGTTCTCGGTCGCCTGGCGGAAGAGCGCGAGCGCTTCAGAATCCTTTCCCTGCTCGCTGTAGACGACACCCAGGTTGTTCTGGGCCTCGGCAAATTTGGGGTCAATCTCGAGCGCCGCGCGGAACTCCTTTTCCGCGCTTTCCAGATTGTGCTCTGACAAGCAAAGCAGGCCAAGATCGTTGTGCGTGGGCGCCCCATTGGGATCAATCTGGAGCGCCCTCTCCAGCGCCGCTTTCTGGCCTTCCCGATCGCCCAGCCTGGCCAGCGCCAACGAGAGATTGTATTGCCATTGGGCATTATTCGGGTCAAGTTGGAGAGCCTTGCGATAGGCATCGGCAGCTTCCTGCGCTTTCCCCTCCTCGAGGAACCGGTTGCCTTCGTTATTGAGGTTCCCGGCCTCGGTTTCCTCGTCGATCTGGTTCTTCAGTTTCTGAAATAACTGAATCTCCTGCTTCGAGCGCGCGGCGTCCCCTTGCTTGCGGAGTTGCAAAGCAAGTTGGTAATGCGTGTCGGCGAAAGCGGGATTGAGTTTTTCGGCCGCGAGGAGCTGTTCGATGGCCTGCTGCGTGTTGCCCGTCTTCGCCAACGCTGACCCGAGATCGTAACGGATCAGGAAGTCGCCGGGCTTCAACTGTTTTGCGCGCTCCAGGGCTTCGACGGCTTTGGGTATTTGATCGAGACCCGCATGGGCAGACCCCAGCAGATGAAAGCCCTCCGCGTCCTTGGGCTGGTGGCGGGTATACTCGTCCAGGTAGGAGACGGCGTCGGAGAACTGGCCGACCTGGACCAGCACCTTGGCCAAGGAATAGCGGGCCGCGTCGTATTTGGGATCAAGCCGCACCGCGTCCTTGAAGTTTGCGATGGCCTTCTGATATCCCAGAGCCGGCCCTTGCCTCGCATAAACGGTGGCCAAATTGAAGTGCGCCTCGGCATCGTCGGGATGGTCTTTGATCATCCGCTCGAGCGTTCCGATGGCCTGATCGGTTTCGCCGTTCTGGGCAAAAGCCACGGCAAGCAGGGTTAGAAGCTGAGCCTGGGTCTGAGGGGCCGGCGAAGCCCTCAGCGCATCCTGCAAGTAGTCCTTGGCGGCGGTGTAGAGTTTCTGGTCGATCAGGGTCTGCCCGAGGCCTAAAGCAGCCGGTGCAAACGCCGGATCGCATTGGAGCGCCGTCTTATACTCTTCCTCCGCGGCCGGCAACTCCCCCTGCTGCCGCAGGATGCTGCCCAGGACGTTGTGTGCCTCCGGCGACTCGGGTTTCTGTTGGATCAGAATGCGGAGGTGATTCGTAGCCTTCTTCGCTTCGCCTTTTTGAATTAACGCCAGGGCCAAGTTGTAGCGGGCACGCCAGTCCTGATCGTCAAGCCGCAAGGCGTTTTCAAATGCCGCGACTGCGCAGTTCAGCTTGTTCGCTTCTGCATAGGCAGCCCCCAGCGTGTTGTATCTCTCGGCCGTAGCGCGCCGCGATACGTCGGCTAAGAGTTTGCCCACACGTGGGTCGGACTTATCGAGATTCTGACACGCAGCGGGCAAAGCTTGTGGTTCGCCGGCGCCGGACTGCGGTGCTTGCGCGAATGGCGCTCGCGTCATGCTCAAGAAGGCGATGATTGCCAGCAGGCTCAGCCCAAGAACGGTTTCGCCTCTGCCGGGCCCGCAAATCTGCCGCTCCCGTAGCCGACATGTTGTCATTTTCTTGGCCTCGGCATTTGGGCTTTCGGTTCGTTTGGCGCATTATGTGCCGTTTGGGCACGCTTTGGGGTATGATTGGGCGTCATCGGTACACAAAAACCGCTCCAATGCGCAACATTTGGAACAGCCCGATCCTTTGTTTTCAATGACTTCTTAGCTTCGTTCCCACTGTTTTCATATTCTCCCGCAGTCTCCCGGGTTTCCCCCAGTCGGGCAATTTCGGTCTCTTCCCCGTCCCCCACGATCCATTCCCCCGCCCAAACGTGTGCGATGTCAAAAAGCTCGAATTTTGGTTCTGTTTCACGCATTTGAGCGCTCAATTGGGGTTCGTTTTGAGTTCGTTTTAGCTTCGTTTCCGACATGCCTTTCTTTGTTTTCAATAACATAACTGAGTTCGTTCCCACTATTTTTTGTTTTTTTCGGACCCCGCTTTTCCCCACTCCGGGGACCATTGCGCTTTTCCTCGCGATCAGAAGCCCGCCCGCGACAATCTGTCCACAAAATGATCACACTTATAGGCTACCACAGATCAGCGGTCTTGTCAAGCGGAAAATGGGCGTTGTCTGAAAAGTGCGTTAATGGCCTGATGTGAGCAAATCGCTGTTTGCATTTGTTCGCGGGGTGCCAAGTCTGCTCTTAATGAGTAGCGGCCTCCGGATTCACATCCATGTCGGGCTCGGTCCAAAGCAGGATCGCCTGCGGCAGAGTGGCGTAGAGGAGGACAGTCGCCATGAACAGCACATTCGGCAGTTGCATGAGAAATCCCCGCAGCGCCAGGGGCGCGAGCGGCGTGATCGGATTGATTCCCCTGAAATAGCCGGCGAAGAGCGCGCCAGTGAGGAAGTACCCGAGGAGGAAGTACCCGAGAGCGCGGTAAGCCCTGAAGTGCGCATGGTCGCGGCGATGCATCTCGCGTTCGTCGCCACGCGTGCGCATGTCGCCGGCGATCCACGTGAATACGATAAAGAGCCCCACGAAAAGAATGCTGCACCCGACGGTGATCCACGCGCCGGCGGCCTCTTCTTTGTTGAGAAAAGACGTGGCCAGGAGGAACACAGCCAGTACAGTGTAAACGAGCGCGACAAACCAGCGGCGGCGCGCTCGCGATTCGAAGCGGATGCGAATGTTTCCAATGGCGTATTCGGTGTTCATGGTTTCTCCTTTGCCGCAGGCAGGCTGGCGCCGTACACCTGCTGGCTCAGCGGCTTCAGCGGTTCGGTCGAAAAAATGGCCTCAATGGGCAGGCCGAAGTAAGCAGCGATGGCGAAGGCTAGCTTGAGGCTGGGGCCGTAGTTCCCGCGCTCAAGAAAGCCGATGGTTTGGTAGTTCACATTCACGGCGTCGGCGAGTTCCTGCCGGCTGATGCCGCGTTCGGCCCGCAGCTGGGCAAGCCGGTTGTAGAGACCGCTTTCGCCGGGAGGGGCTGAGTGGGAACCGTTTCTGTTCATAATGATATATTGTGTTAACACAATACTTTTGTCAATAATCAAAACAAGCAGGATATTTATCATGGAAAATATAGGTGGGAACCAGTGCTGAGTCGCATTTTCGCGAATGGCCCCGTCTGCGAAATGGAGGTCTTCACCTCACGAACCAAAGGCAATGCTGTGCCGGAGAACCTGAGCGTTCCCGTCACCTGCCTTGTGTGTGAAAACGCGTTCCCGGCAG
>Ga0326727_10002009_pt1 | contig 72018 bp, 58 predicted proteins | sample MB2enrmetagenome_FD_207643 | JGI IMG/M metagenome (GOLD analysis project Ga0326727, IMG submission 207643) | Lab enriched peat soil microbial communities from McLean, Ithaca, NY, United States - MB29MY | ecosystem: Environmental > Terrestrial > Soil > Wetlands > Peat | place: USA: New York... | reverse complement strand
CCGCGGTCCGCGCGGAACATCGGGCCAGGTTGGAACGGTTTATCTGGAGGGCCGCGACCAACGAAAACACCATCGTCAGCTACCAGAATTATTTGGCCCGCTACCCTTCGGGCCGTTTCGCCGCCGATGCCCGCCGGCGGATCGACGGACTCAGCCGCCTCGAGGCCGGCCAGGGCCTCAATTCAACCAACCCATAGGGACCGCCGCGCGTCTTACTTGGAATAATTGGAAGACGCCGGCGCAGGCGCGGCCTTGTCCGAATTGAGCAGCTTGACCCCGGCTTCGGCCTTGATCTTATCCAGATAGGCGGGCAGTCCCTTTTCGGCCTCTTTGATGACGAGGTAGGCCTTGATCCTGGCCTTGGCCTCCGCGAACTGCTCGCGCTTGGCCGGGATTTTTTCCAGCCCTTTGATAATGTGATAGCCGTACTGGGTCTCCACGATATCGCTGATTTGGTTGGTCTTGAGGGAGAACGCCGCCGCCTCGAATTCCGGCACCATTTGATTCCGCGCAAAGGTGTACTCTCCGCCCCGCTCCTTGGAGCCGGGGTCCTCGGAATACTGTTTGACCAGCTTGACAAAATCCTCCCCCTTGTCTGCGCGCTCCTTGATCTGGCGGGCCAGTTTTTCCTTCTCCTTCTTTTTGTCCGGCGCCAAGGGGCGCGGCGGATAGGCCGGGCTCAGCGGGTCCGCCGCCTCGAGGGTCGAAATGAGGATATGGCTGACGCGGACTTCTTCCGGTATCACAAAGTTGGTGGGGTGGTCGTTGTAGAATTTACTGGCGGCCTCGTCGGAGATCGTGATGCCGTTGGTGGTCTCCCGCTCCAGCACCCGGCGGGCGAGCTGTTCCTCATAGGCGCGCTGCCGCACTTGCTCCAGCGACATGCCGCTGGCCTTGACCTGCGCCTCAAACGCTTCCGGACTCGGCGCCAATTTCCGGGCCTCGGCGATGTTATCATCCACCAATTTCAGCGTTGCCGCCTTGTCCTCGGCCGTCGCCTTTTGCGTCAGGATCCGCGTGATGATAAGGTGGTCCAGCAGATTGGATCGCAGGCGGCCGCGTTCGTCCTCCCGAATCACATTGCCGCTGGCCGCGACGCTGGCGCTGTAGCTGAGAAAGGCGTCATCAAGCTGGCTGCGCTTGATTTCGAAGCCCTTGCCGGTGGCGACGGCCGCGTCGGGAAAAGTAACGGCGGGGTTTTCCGCCTCCGCGGCGCCAACGGCGCCAATCCATGGCCCCAGTCCCGCGACCAGGGCGGCCAAAAGAAGGCCTTGTTTCGAGAATGAATTCATACTGTCCTTTGTTTTCGGTCCAGCGCCCGGCGGCCCGGACCCGCCCCATCTCTTATTTGCCCGCGGGCGGCAGGGGCTTTCCAGTGTCCGGATCAATCACCGCGACATTGAACTCCGCCTTGATCCTGGCCAGATACGCCGGCCGCGCCTTTCCGGCTTCCACCGCAAGAAGGTGATTCTTGATTCCGGTCTCGGCCTCGGCAAACGACTCATGCCTGGACGGAATCCTGTTGAGCAGTTTGATGATATGATAGCCGTAGGGGGTTTCCACGACGTCGCTGATCTGGTTGGTCTTGAGGGAGAAGGCCGCCGCCTCGAATTCCGGCCCCGACCGCCCGCGTGCGAAGGTGTACTCGCCGCCTTTGTCCTTGGAGGCGGGATCGTCGGAATATTGCTTGACCAACGTGGCGAAATTCTCCCCTTTGTCGGCGCGGGCCTTGATTTCGCGCGCCAGCTTTTCCTTGGCTTTCTTTTGCTCCGGCGGCAAGGGGCGCGGTTGGGCGCGCGGATGGAGCGGATCCGGCGGCTCCAGAGCCAGGATGAGGATTTGGCTGACATGCACCTCTTCGGGGATCTGGAACTTGTCCGGATTGTCGTCATAAAACTTCTTGATAGTGGCGGCGGATATGGAGATGCCGTTGGTCGTTTCCCGCACCAGGACCCGCACCGGCAGGTCATCCTCGTACCGCTTCTGCCGGATTTGCGCCAGCGTTCTGCCGGTGGCCTTGATGCTGTCGTCGAAGGCCTGCGGACTCGGCGCCGCCTTGCGGAATTGGGCAATTTGGTCGTCGATCGCCTTCCAGGTCGCCGCCTTGTCCTCCGCCGTGGCCTTTTCGGTCAGGATCCGGGTGAGTATCAATTGGTCCAGCAATTTGGCTCGAGCCTCGTTGCGGCGATCCTCCGGGACGGCGCCGCCTTGGGCGGCAACGCCCGCGCTGTAGCTCAGGAATGCCTCATTGAGCTGGCTGCGCGTGATGACGAAGCCTTTGCCGGTGGCCACGACAGGGTCGGAGGATTGAGCGGGAGAGGCGGCGCAGGCGGGCGCCGGCCATTGTGCCAGGCCCAAGGCCAGCAACGCCGGCCAGACGGTTCGTTTTGTAAAAGGCATCATTTAATTATTCTTTCGCGATTAAAGTTGCACCACCCGCGCGTTGCTGATGTCCGGGTCCTTCTGGACCTCCGCCAGCAGTTGGGGCGGGGGGACACTATCCAGGTTCAACACGGTCAACGCTTCGCCGCCGGCGGTGTCGCGGTTCAAACTCATGCTGGCGATATTCACGTTATGCTTGCCCATCAACGTGCCGATATACCCCACCATCCCCGGCCGGTCTTTGTTGTTCATCAGAAACAACACGCCTTCGGGCACAATTTCCACCGGCTGACTGTTGAGGCGGACGATGCGGGGCAGGCCTTTCGCTCCGATAATGCTGCCGGCGGCGGATATTTTCTGGCCGTCGGAGAAGACCGCAACATGCAGCCATTCGTTGAAGTCGGTGACTTCGCTGGATTTGATTTCCTGCACTTCCAGCCCCAGGGATTCGGCCAGGGCGTGGACGTTGACTTGGTTGACTTCCTTGCCCGCAGCCAGTTCCAGGAACCCTTTCAAGATGGAACGCGTCACAGGATCGCTGGGCAACTGCACGGCCCGTCCGCCATAGGTGACAACGATGCGGTCATTGCGTTTCGGAGCAAGCTGGGCCAGCAAGCGGCCCAATTTCTCGCCCAGATTCAAAAACGGCTTGACCGCCTGGAAGGTTTGGGCGTCGAGATTGGGCAGGTTGACGGCGTTGCGCACCCCGCCGCTCAACAAGTAATCGGTGACCGCTTCCGCCACTTCGATGCCGACGTTTTCCTGCGCTTCCTGGGTGCTGGCACCCAGATGAGGCGTCATCACCACTTGCGCCAGGTTGCGCAATGGGAAGTCGGCCGGAGGCGGTTCCGTCTCATAAACATCCAGCCCTGCCCCGCCCACCTGGCCGCTCTGCAAGGCGGCGCAGAGGTCGTCCTCCTTGACGATGCCCCCGCGGGCGCAATTCAATATCCGCACACCCTTTTTCATTTTGGCGAAAGCCGCCGCGTTGATCATGCCTTTGGTTTCATCGGTCATGGGCATGTGGATGGTGATAAAATCAGCCGCCGCATAAACGTCATCGACCTTCTCCCGCAAATCCACTTGCAAGGCCTTGGCCCGGGCCAGGGTCAGGAATGGATCATAGGCCAGGACCTTCATCCCGAAGGCCTGGGCGCGTTTGGCCACTTCGCTGCCGATGCGTCCCAGGCCCAGAATGCCCAGGGTCTTGTTGTAAAGCTCGGTTCCTTGGAATTCCTTGCGGTTCCACTTGCCTTCCTTCATGGACATGTGGGCCTGGGGAATTTTGCGCGCCAGGGCCATGAGCATGGAGAAGGCCAGCTCGGCGGTGGAGATGGTGTTGCCGCCCGGCGTGTTCATCACCACGATGCCCCGCTGCGTGGCGGCTTCCACGTCCACATTGTCCACCCCTACGCCGGCCCGGCCCACCACGCGCAATTGGGGCGCTGCTTCCATCACCTTCTTGGTGACCTTGGTTTCGGAGCGCACGACCATGGCGTGGGCGTCTCCAACCAGGGGCAGCAACTCGGCCTCCGTCATTTTCTGTTTGAGCACCGTCACCTTGAATTCCGCGCGTTTTTGCAACAAGGCGATGCCCTTTGCAGAGATGGGGTCGCAAACCAGTACATTCATAAAATGGCCGGCAGTTTAGGCAACCCGGGCAGGCAGGTCAATGAAATCAGGCGGAAAGATTTGGCCGCCGCTCAGCCGGAGCATCGCCTTCCTCACCTGCGCCACGATCCATCCCCGGCAGGCAGTACTGAAAGGCTGCAGGATGACTGATGATTTTACTGGCGCTGCCGCCGAAGGGGGTTATAGTCATTACAATGACAAGCAATGTAAACATCGACACGGTGCTTCATCACAAAGGGACGCGGGTGTGGACCATCCCCCCCGGAGCGACCGTCTTTGAGGCCATACAACTGCTGGCTCAGAAAAACATCGGCGCTTTGCCGGTCGTGGAGGGGGACAAGCTGATCGGCATTTTTTCCGAGCGGGATTACACGCGCAAGGTGGCCCTCGCCGGCAAAACCTCACATCAGACGCTCGTGCGCGAAATCATTTCCACCGATGTCATCAGCGCCACGCCGCGCCACACCATCGAGGATTGCATGAGGCTGATGACGGACAAGCGCGTCCGGCACCTGCCCATTCTGGAGGATGGCAAAATGGTGGGGTTCATTTCCATCGGCGACCTGGTCAACTGGATCATCTCCGCCCAAAGCGCCGCCATCCACCAGATGGAGTCTTATCTGGCCGGGAGATAAATCGTCATCCCTCGCCCGGGATCAGTCCAGCTTCAGGTCCAGGTCTGTCACCGCGCCCAAGGAGGCCTGCGTCACGGCTTGGGCGTACTTGGCCAGCACGCCCCTCGTGTAGCGCGGCTTGATCGGTTTCCAAGCCTTGCGCCGGGCCTGCATTTCCCGGGCGGAAATGACCAGGTTGATCCGGCTCTTTTCGGCATCGATCACGATCCTGTCGCCATTCCTGACCAGCGCCAGCGGGCCTCCCACGTATGCTTCCGGCGTGATGTGCCCGACCACAAACCCATGTGTGCCGCCCGAAAAACGCCCGTCGGTGATCAAAGCGACGTCCTTGCCCAAACCTTTGCCGGAAATGGCGCTGGTTGGGGCCAGCATTTCGCGCATGCCCGGCCCCCCCTTGGGGCCTTCGTAACGGATCACTATCACGTCGCCCTTTTTGATCGTGCCGTCCAGGATCCTCTTCAGGGCCTGCTCTTCGGAATCATAGACGCGCGCCGTCCCTTCAAAATGAGTTCCCTCCTTGCCCGTGATTTTGGCCACGGCGCCGCCGGGGGCCAGGTTCCCGTAAAGGATCACCAGGTGGCTGCTCTTTTTGATCGGATCATGCAGCGGCCGGATGATTTGCTGGTGGCGCGGATAGGGCTGGACGTGGGCCAGGTTGGCGGCCAGGGATTTCCCGGTCACGGTGAGGCAATCTCCGTGCAGCAATCCTTCACCCAGCAGCATCTTCATCAACGGCTGGATGCCGCCGATGGCCACCAGTTCGGACATGAGATACCTGCCGCTGGGCTTCAAATCTGCCAGGACGGGGACGTTCCTGCCGATTCTGGTGAAATCCTCCAAGGCCAGCTTGACTCCGGCGGCATTGGCAATGGCCAACAGGTGCAAGACGGCGTTGGTCGAGCCGCCCAGCGCAATGACCACGGTGATGGCATTCTCAAAAGCGCGCCGCGTCATGATGTCGAGCGGACGCAAGCCGCTGCGCAGCATGGCCATGACGGCCGCGCCCGCCCGCTGGCAATCTTCCTTCTTTGCCTTGGAGACGGCGTTTTGGGCGGAACTGTTGGGAAGGCTCATACCCAGGGCTTCGATGGCGCTGGCCATGGTGTTGGCGGTGTACATGCCGCCGCAGGAGCCGGGTCCGGGAATGGCGCAGGCTTCCACCTTTTCCAACTGCGCATCATTAATCTTCCCCGTGGCATGTGTGCCCACCGCCTCAAAAACCGACACGATATCCAGCTTGCGCGGGTCGCCGGCGATGCAGCCGGGAAGAATGGTGCCGCCATAGACAAACACCGCCGGCCGGTTCAAACGCGCCATGGCCAGCAATGAGCCGGGCATGTTCTTGTCGCAGCCCCCAATGGCCACGAATCCATCCATTCCTTCGCAGCCCACCACCGTTTCAATGGAATCGGCTATCACCTCGCGCGAGACCAGCGAGTACTTCATTCCCTCCGACCCCATCGAGATGCCGTCCGAAACGGTAATGGTGTTGAAAATGATCGCTTTGGCCCCGGCACGATTGGCGCCGGCTTCGGCTTCGCGGGCCAGTTGGTCGATATGCGCGTTGCAGGGCGTGACCATGCTCCAGGTGGAGGCGATGCCGATGATCGGCTTCTTGAAATCTTCACGCTTGAAGCCGACGGCGTAAAGCATGGCGCGGCTGGGCGCCCGCTCGGGGCCGTCCAGGACGATGCTGGAGAAGGCGCGGCAGGCCGGGTTGTGAGGGCCGGTGGACTTGGACTTCTTTGTCTTCATAACACGGGTGCCATTAAAGAGCCAAGCCGGCGGATTGACAAGCCGCCAGATTTTGCGGATTTTCGCCTTTGCCTCTTCTCAAAACTCTTGCAGAATGCCGGCGATGCGCAAGTCCGGCCTAGTTTACCCCCTGTTGCTCCTGGTTTGCTGGACCAGTTTGATCGCCGCGGGCACGTTCGTTTTGCTGCAAACAACGGTGCGCCAACATCTGGCCTGGGGCTTTTCCACCACCCGGGGCAGGATTGTGCAGAGCGAGGTCGGCCACGGCCCGGTCAGCCGCCGCGGGGTGAACATTGAATACAACTACATCGTGGACGGCCTGGGCTACACCGGCCATCGTTACCGTTACGACGACCACAACACGGCTTTGGAATGGGGCTCCACCGTCGAGGAGAATCCCCGCTGGTCGTTTCAAACAGTTTATTACAATCCGGGGAACCCCGCCGACGCGTTGCTGGAGCCGGGTGTGGATGGGTGCGATTTGTTGCTGCTTCTTTTCGCGCTGCCGCTGATTGTTGTGACCTATGCCTTGTGGAGCGCCTGGATCGCGCGATGGCGGGAGAGACGCGGGCTTCGTCCCGCCGGCGGCCTGCCCATCATCCGGCAGCCGGGCCAGATTCGCGTTTCGCTGGCGGAAACGCCGGCCCTTGCTGCCGCTTTCTACGCCGCCGCCGCCGCCGCTTTCTTCGCCGCTTTTCCCATCGTCATCGCCGGCGGCTTTGAGCCAACACTGCGCCTGATGAAGATTGTTTGGACCGTTGTCCTGGCAGTCGGCGGCGTCGCGTTCCTCTGGCAGGCGCTGCGAACCGGCGCCGGCCACTACGATTTGCGCATCGACCAAGCCTCCCAAACCGTCACACTCCCTCAAACCGCCGGCCGGCGCCAGCCCCTGACCCTGCCCCGGCGCGAGATTGCCTGCATCTCCCTGCAGCGCCGCGCCACCAAAGGCCCCAGCGGCATCCATTTCAGCTATCTCCCGGCCCTGAGGCGCGGCGGGGCCGGCGCCGCCTCCAAGCCCATCAGCCTCGTCGCCATGGGTTGGAGCCGGGAAAAGGCCCAAGCCTTCAGCCAATGGCTCAGCCAGGAGCTGGGCGTGGAATTCAAGGGGATTGAGGAGGAAGCCTGAGGCGCCGGCGCCCCCGTCGTGTGTTTGATGCTTCTCATTTCCAAACAGTAATTCATACTTCCCCATCATGGCCGCAAGCCAACAGCACGTTTACGACGAAAGCAAAATCAAGACCCTTTCCTCCCTGGAGCACATCCGCCTGCGCACCGGCATGTACATCGGCCGCATCGGCGACGGCTCCCATCCCGATGACGGCTGCTACATCCTGCTCAAGGAGGTGGTCGATAACGCCATCGACGAGTTTATCATGGGCTACGGCAAGGAAGTGCGCATCGCCATCGAGGGCACGACGGTCAGCGTGCGGGACTTCGGCCGGGGCATCCCCTTGGGCAAGGTGGTGGATTGCGTCTCCAAGATCAACACCGGCGCCAAGTATAACGATGACGTCTTCCAATTCAGCGTCGGCCTCAATGGCGTCGGCACCAAGGCCGTCAATGCCCTTTCCAGGGAATTCCTCGTCCGCAGCTTTCGGGCGGGCGAATTCGTCGAGGCCGGTTTCAAGCTGGGAAAACTCAAGAGCGAGAAAAGCGGCAAGGCCCCCAAGGAACCCGACGGCACCTTCATCCGGTTTGTGCCCGATGTCGAGATTTTCAAGGACACAGCCTTCCGGCCCGAACATGTGGAGCGGCGGCTGCGCCATTACAGCTACCTCAACACCGGGCTGAAGCTCCTCTACAACGGTCAGACCTTCGTCTCGCGCAACGGTCTGCTCGACCTCATCCTGGAGGATTTGCGCACGGACAGTTCGGAGCCTATTTACAACCCGCTGCATTACTCCGGCAAAACGCTCGAGTTCTGTTTCACCCACACCAACAGCCGCTACGGCGAAACCTTCTTCTCCTTTGTCAACGGCCAATACACCACCGACGGCGGCACGCATCTGAGCGCCTTTCGCGAAGGGCTGCTCAAGGCCGTCAACGAATTCGCCAGGGCCAAATTCGAGGGGGACGACGTCCGCGAATGCATGATCGGCGCGGTCTCTCTCCGCCTCAAGGACCCGGTCTTCGAGTCCCAGACCAAGAACAAGCTGGGCAACACGGAAATCCGCGGCGAACTGGTCAACACCGTGCGCGAGGAGCTGCTGCATTTCTTCAATCGCAACAAGGACGTGGCCGGGAAAATCATCGCCAAGGTCCAGGACACCCAGCAACTGCGCAAGGAATTGCAGGAAGTCAAAAAGCTCGCCCGCGAACGGGCCAAGGCCGTCACCATCCGCATCCCCCAGCTCAAGGATTGCAAGATTCATTTTGACAAGCCCAGGGGCCGGGGCAAAGGCTCCATGATCTTCATCACCGAAGGCCAGTCGGCCGCCGGCTCCATTGTCAGTTGCCGCGATGTCAACACCCAGGCCATCTTTGTCCTCAAAGGCAAACCCCTCAACGTCTGGGACCTCCAGCGCGACATCGTCTATAAAAACGACGAAATGTACAACCTCATGCGCAGCCTCGACATCGAGGACAGCCTGGAAAACCTGCGTTATGAGAAAGTCATCCTGGCCACCGACGCCGACGTGGACGGCCTGCACATCCGCAACCTGCTCATCACTTATTTCTTCCGGTTCTTCGACCACCTGGTGCATGACGGGCATCTCTATATCCTGGAAACGCCGCTCTTTCGCGCGCGCAACAAGGAGCAAACCATCTACTGTTACAGCGAAGCCGAGCGGGACGCCGCCGCGGCCCGGCTGGGCAAAAGCTGCGAAATCACGCGCTTCAAAGGCCTGGGCGAAATCTCGCCCCACGAATTCAAGCAATTCATCGGCGACCGGATGCGCCTGAGCCAGGTGGAATACGCCCCCAAACCCGACGCCAGCGGCATCCTGGGCTTCTACATGGGCAAAAACACCCCCGAACGCAAAGACTACATCATGGAAAGCCTCGTCGTGCCCGCGGAAGAGTGACCTTGACGCGGCAACCTGCGCTGCGCTGGCCGAACCACCATCCGAAAACCCAAAAACCGTGCCACCGCTGTTCCCTCTCCTTCGGGAGAGGGTCAGGGTGAGGGGCTTCCATTATCGTGTCAAGGAGGCGCCGGTGGTGAGCCAGGAAAACAACAAGCAACGGAAGTCAAACGGACCTTCGACCGCAGAACCGGCGAGCTGAATGGCTCGCTATCCGGCTCTGCTCGTTTTATTTTGAGGCTTACACCTTATGCAGAAGCATGTTCAAAAGAAGAATGAAAAGCCGCACACGCTGATTGGCACTTGGATTAACGGCGACGAATACGAAACTGATGTCGAATATATCGTGTCCGCCGCAGGAAAAGGGTTCGCCGTTCGAGCCGTAGATCGCTTCGACGGCGAAAAGGGGGAGGTGTCCGACGTGAAGTGGGATGGGAATGTCTTGTCATTTGCGGTCCACTGGAACTCCACGGGCAGATTTGTGAAGGCTCGCCTTCAGGCCATTTCCCCCAACAGAGTGGACTACACATACACCTTCACCCAGCAAGAAATGTGGCACAGGAAGGGAACCACGCCAACAGATTCACACACCCGCCGTCCCGCGCGTCGGTCTCCCAAATGAGCGTCGCGGAGGCACGGCACTCCGTGAATCAGTCCAAGACGGCTCTGGTCAGAAGACGTGAAGAAATTGAAAAGCCCTTGCTTGGGTCAAGAAACGTAATATGAACACAGCACCTCAGAGTGGCTGGTTTTGATTCGACCCCGACTGGCTGGTTTTGAAGTGAGCGGTGATAGCTTGTCAGCAAGGTGCAGCATTTCCCAATCTCCCGCTTTGCTTCATTGCCCTTCTTCGCGATCAATCCGGGAATCAAACGTGGAGGTGGAGATTTCCAGGAAATTGACGAGAATATCCGATCCAACCATGCGCGCGCATAAGTCTTTGACCTACAGTCCGTTGTGCTTGGACCAGGCCCGCTGCAGGAAATGGAAAATAATCGTTGCGCGGAAATGTAACTATGCTATCGTATTATCAGAAGAAATCTATAATACAGTCTATAGTTAAATTGACCGCCGTAAAACCCCGCCACCCATGAAAACCCGCAACGGTAAAATCGCCCGCCTGCCCCGCCACCTCCGCGAACAATTAAATGTCCGGCTCGAATGCTCCGAACCAAGCCCCCTTTTGCTGGCCTGGCTCAATGCCCTCCCGGAGGTGCGGGAGATCGTGCGCAGGGATTTCGGCGGCGAACCCGTCACCAAACACAACCTCAGCCAATGGCGGCGCGGCGGCTTCCAGGATTGGCTTGCCCGCCGGCATTTCCTCGAGGCCTGGCATGAGGAAATTTCACGCGCCGGGGGCAACGGAGCGCCGGCGGACACTGCCGCCACAGCCCTGGCCGCCCATTATGGCCGCCTGCTCCTGCACTGGGACGGCGAATGCACCCCGGAATTCGAGGCCAGCAGCCGTGTCCTCCACGGATTCTGCCGCGGGGTGACTGAGTTGCAGCGCCAAGCCCACAGGACCGCCTGCAATGACCTCGCCACGGAAGAGCCGAAAGGGAACCCTACGGGAGAAGCTCAAATCTCACCCCAGTCCAGCCCCGTAGCAGCGTGTAGCACCGTGTCGCACCCAGTAGCGGCAAAAAAAATTCCCGCAGAGGCTTGACCATGAACGGAGTCCCGCTCCTTGAAATCTCTGGCACAATGTTGCAAAAAGCGCTTGTCAAAGCCAGGATGGAAAGGCAGTGTAACCGCCGTTTCGTTGAACCAGCATTTGAGGAACCGGCGAAAACAATGTCCCTTGAAGCAAAAGTGAAGTCCATGCGGCTGAGCAAAATCACGGTTTTGGTTTTGGCTTTGGCTGGCTTGGCATGGGCGGTTTTGCAGGCCCAGCCAACCGGCCCTGCTACGCCTGGCGCTCCCGTTCCGGCGCCGGCCGCGGCCAAAGAAGCGTCCGCCGGCCTGCCGGCCAACGCCCAGACCATTTTCCACATCGGCCCCTTTCCCGTGACCAATTCCATGCTGGTCACCTGGATCGTGGCCTTGGGGCTTATTCTCTTCGCCCGCCATGCTACCCGCCGCATGAAGGACATCCCGGAAGGGGCGCAGAATTTTTGGGAGTTTTTGGTGGAAGGCCTGCATGATTTCCTGGCGGAGATCGTCGGGGACGAACTAATCGGGAAAACATTCTGGTTCTTCGCCACGATCTTCATTTTCATCTGTTTCACCAATTGGTTCGGGCTGGTGCCCTTTGTCGGCACGATGGGCTGGGGCGAGCAAACCGCGCACGGTTTTGAAGTGACCGATCCGTGGCTTCGCGGCGGCAACGCCGATTTGAACATGACCTTCGCCATGGCCTCCATTTTCATGCTGCTCTGGCTCGTTTGGGCGCTGCAATCCAATGGCGTTTGGGGTTTTCTGATGCATATCTTTGGCCCCCAGGGCGACAACAAAGGCGCCATGAAATACCCCATGATCGTCATCTTCTTTCTCGTCGGCGTGATCGAAGTGGTCTCCATTTCGTTCCGCCCCATCTCGCTGAGCTTCCGTCTTTTCGGCAACATGTTTGCGGGCGAGAACTTGATGGAGGCCATGTCGCACCTGGTGCGGCATCCGGCCTGGGCCGCATCCTTGTGCAGCGTCATCGTCCCGATTCCGTTTTATTTCATGGAACTGCTGGTCGGCTTCGTGCAAGCCATGGTCTTCATGTTGTTGACCGCCGGCTTTACCGCCGTCATCTGCATGCACGACGAGGAGGCGCACGCCAAAGGCGGGCACTAGGATTTTGGATTTCGGCGGCCGGACCGTATTCGATTGCGGGGGCCGCCGGACACAACAGTAACAAGTAAAGAAAGGTCATTATGGCAACGCCAATATTGGCAGAAATAGGCGGCAGCATTCAGGTCGGCTTGGCCGGCCTCGGTTCGGCCGTGGGCGTGGGGCTGGTGGGCATGAAGGCTTCCGAAGCGGTGGGGCGCAACCCCGGCGCTTTCGGCAAGATCATGACGATCGGCCTCATTGGCATGGCTTTCGCGGAAGCCATCGTCTTCTACGCCCTGTTCCTTGGGGGACACTAAGAACTAATGGCGCGGAGCCGCCGCTCCGCGCCAGCCTTTCTCACTATTTATGACTCACATGATTCTGTTCAGCAGCATCGGCAGCGACCTGGCCAGGAACGCCAGCGACACGGCCAAAACCTTTGGCTTGGACTGGCCCCATTTCATCGCCCAGGTCATCAGCTTTTCCATCGTGGCCTTCTGTCTCCAGCGCTTTGCCTACAAACCGATTCTTGACGTTCTGGCCGACCGCCGCCAGCGCATCGCCGACGGGCTGGCCGATGCCGAGAAAATCAAGCAGGAACTGGCCCGCACCGAGGCCATGCGGCAGGAGACCCTCGACAAGGCCAATCAGCAGGCCGCAAAAATGATCGAGGAGGCCCGTGCCGCCGCCGCCCGCGTGCAGGAGCAGGAGACGCAAAAGGCCGTCGCCCAGGCCGAGCAGATCATCGCCAAGGCGCGCGAAGCCACCGCCATCGAACGCACCCGGATACTGACGGATTTGCGGCGCGAAGTCGGCACGCTGGTGGTGCATACCGCCGGCCAAGTCATCGGCCGGGTGCTGACGCCGGAAGACCAGCAGCGCCTGGCCGAGGAAACCCGCCGCCAACTCGCGGCCTAGCCTCTTCAGGGCAAACCCAGCCATGAGAATTTCCAAACAAGCCCGGCGCGAGGCGCGAGAATTGTTCCGCTCCTGCCTGGCCGACGCCGTGCTGGACGAGAATCGCGTCCGGCAGGCGGTGCAGTTGGTCAGCCGGGACAAGCCCCGCGGCTACCTGGCCGTCCTGGTGCAGTTTCAACGCCTGATTCGCCTGGAAACGGCCCGCCGCGCCGCGCGGGTGGAAAGCGCCGCGCCCCTCCCCCCGGATTACCGGTCCCAACTGCAAGCCGAGTTGACGCGAAAATACGGCGCCGGCCTGAGCTTTGTTTTTGCGGACAACGCGGCCTTGCTGGCCGGCTTGCGCATCCAGGTGGGGGGTGACGTCTATGAAGGCAGTGTGCAAGGCCGATTGGCGGCGTTGCAGGAACGTTTCTGAACATTTTTAACACATGAGTACATTGCTGCAAGATATCGAAGCCCAAATTTCCGGCATTAAAGCCGGGGTCACCAAGCAAAACATCGGCACCGTCCGCGAAATCGGCGACGGCGTGGCCCGCGTCGAGGGCCTTTCCGACGCCATGCTCAACGAGATGCTTGACTTTGGCAACGGCGTCATCGGCTTGGCGCTGAACCTTGAAGAAACAGATGTCGGCGCGATCATTCTGGGGGACTACACGGGCATTTCCGAGGGCCAGCAAGTCCGCACCACCGGCAAATTGCTCCAGGTGCCCGTCGGCAAGGCGCTCTTGGGCCGCGTCGTCAACGCCCTCGGCCAGCCCCTCGACGGCAAAGGCCCCGTCAACTCGGAAACATTTTATCCCGTCGAAAAAATCGCGCCGGGCATTATCAAGCGCAAGCCCGTCAACCAGCCCGTCCAGACCGGCATCATGGCCGTCGATGCCATGATCCCCATCGGGCGCGGCCAGCGCGAACTGATCATCGGCGACCGGTCCACCGGCAAGACGACGATTGGCATTGACACCATTATCAGCCAGGCCCGCCTAAACCGGGCGGCCGAGGCCGCCAAGAACACCGAGTATCGCCCGCTTTACTGCATCTATGTCGCCATAGGGCAGAAGCAGTCCAACGTCGCCCGGGTCATGGCGGTTTTGGAGGAAGCCGGCGCGATGCCCTACACCATCATCGTCAGCGCCAGCGCTTCGGATTCCGCCACCAACCAATACCTGGCCCCCTTCGCCGGCTGCGCCATGGGCGAATGGTTCATGGACAACGCCATGGACGCACTGATTATTTACGACGATCTTTCCAAGCACGCCGTCGCTTACCGCCAGGTCTCCCTCGTCCTGCGACGGCCTTCCGGCCGCGAAGCCTATCCCGGCGACGTTTTTTATCTGCACAGCCGTTTGCTCGAACGATCGGCGCGCCTGAATGAAAAATACGGCAACGGCTCCCTCACCGGCCTGCCCATCATCGAAACTCAGGCGGGCGATGTCTCCGCTTACATCCCCACCAATGTCATTTCCATCACGGACGGCCAGATTTATCTCGAAACCGACCTGTTTTACCAGGGCATCCGCCCGGCCATTTCCGTCGGCCTTTCCGTCTCCCGCGTCGGTTCGGCGGCGCAAATCAAAGCCATGAAACAAGTGGCCGGACGCGTCAAGCTGGACCTGGCCCAATTCCGCGAGCTGGCCGCCTTCGCCCAATTCGGCTCCGACTTGGACGCGAAGACCCAGGCGCAACTGGAACGCGGCAAGCGCATCGTGGAGGTTTTCAAGCAGCCGCAATACAACCCGATGGCGGTGGAGACGCAGGTGGCGGCCCTTTGGACGGTGCAGAATGGCTTCATGGACGACGTGGCGGTGGACAAGATCAAGGATTTCCAATCCAAGCTTTCGGATTACCTGGCCTCCCGCAAGAGCGCCTTGATGGAAAAAATCCGCAATGAGAAGGCGCTCAGCGAGCAGTTGACAGCCGATCTGAAGGCGGCGGTGGTGGAGTTCAAACAAACTTACCGATAGCGGCACATGCCCAGCACACGTGACATCCGCCGGCGCATCAAGTCGGTCAAGAACACCGCCCAGATCACCAAGGCCATGCAGATGGTGGCGGCCTCCAAGATGCGGCGGGCGCAGTTGGCCGCCCTGGCGGGACGCCCTTACGCCAGTTTGATGAATGAAGTGCTTTCAGCGCTGGTCGCCAGCAGCAAAGACTTCAGCCATCCGTTGCTCGAAGGGCGCGACGTCCGCAAACGCTGCGTCATCGTCGTCAGCACCGACAAGGGCCTGTGCGGCGGCCTCAACAGCAGCCTGATGCGCGAAGCGGCCAAGCTCCCCATGGACACGGCCTTCATCACGGCGGGACGCAAGGCTTCCCAATTCATGGCCCGGACCAAGCGCCAGCTCATCGCGGAATTCACCTACAAGGATGCTCCCACCTTCGCCGAAGCGCGGGCCATCTCGAAATTTGCCCGCGACATTTACATCGAAGGCGAAGTGGACCAGGTGGATATCCTCTTCACCAGCTTCGTCTCGACCCTCGTGCAAAAGCCCGAGATTCGCCAGTTTCTGCCCATCAGCGAAATCAAGCGCGCCAGGGCCGGCATCGGCGCGGACGCCGGGCATCCCGCGCCGAAAAGTCCCGCCGGAGAGTTTGTCTTCGAGCCGGACCAGGAACAGGTCCTGGGCGCCCTGCTGCCGCACAGTTTGAATTTTGAGGTCTACCAGATTTTATTGGAATGCAAGGCGAGCGAACACAGCGCCCGGATGGTGGCGATGAAGAACGCGACCGACAACGCCCAGCAATTCATCAAGGACCTGACGCTGGAGTACAACAAGCTGCGCCAGTCCAACATCACCCAGGAACTGCTCGAAATCTCCACCGCCGCCATGGCCATGAGCTGAACAGGACGAAGAGGCTTCCTTGTGGGAATTACCGCTGCAAACTCAGAGGCGCGCCCCGGCGGCCGGGCAAAGAAAAGCCTTTCGCCGTTGTCCGTTTGCCTTTAACTTCTGTGGCATGGCCAAACCTGTATTAGGGCGTGGGTTGGGAGCGTTGCTCGGCGGCGCCGCCGGAGCGTCCAAGCCGGGCGGAACCGATCTGCCAACGCCCGCCCCGGCGGCCGGGAGCGATGCGCATGAACGCGTGCAACTCGTGCCGGTTGCCAGAGTCCGTCCCTGCGCCTTTCAGCCCCGCAAGGACTTCGCACCCGAATCGCTCCTCGAATTGGCCGATTCCATCCGCGAACAAGGCATCGTCCAGCCCCTGATTGTGCGGGCGGTGGGCGGGAATTTTGAACTGATCGCCGGGGAACGGCGCTGGCGCGCCGCGCAGATGCTGGGCCTGGCGGAGGTGCCGGTGATTGTGCGGCAGGCGGAGGACCGGGCGGTTTTGGAACTGGCCCTCATCGAGAACCTGCAGCGCGAGAACCTCAACGCCATTGAAGAGGCGCAAGGTTACGCGCAGTTGATCGGCCAATTCCAGTTGACCCAGGAAGAGGCGGCGGCCAAGGTCGGCCGAAGCCGCGTCGTAGTGGCCAATGCCTTGCGCCTCTTGAAGCTGCCCCTGGAAGTGCAGGCCCGGGTGCGCGAGGGCCGCCTCTCCGCCGGCCACGCCAAGGCCATCCTCGGCCTGGCTTCCGCCGAGGAACAGAGGCTCGCGGCCGAGCGCGTCCTGAAAAAATCGCTCAATGTGCGGCAGACGGAGGAGTGGGTCGCCTTTCTGCAAACCAAAGCCGGCGAAAAGAGCGCCAGGAAAGCTCCAGCCGCTTCGCCCGCCGAGGATGCCCACCTCGCTTCCCTGCGCGACAGGTTGCAGGAACGTTTTGGCACCAAAGTCATTGTGCGCTATCAGAAAGGCCGGGGCGCCGTCGAGATCAGGTTCTTCAGTGACGCTGATCTGGAACGCATCCTCAGCGTCGCCGGCGTGCCTCGCGAGTCCCTTTGACATGGTTGCCCCCTCCCCCCGTTAACAATTGATATGAAGTTATCTGATCTTCGCGCCCAGTGCGCGTCAGCCCTTCTGGCCGATGCCGGACGGGTCTCCAATCTCAGCGCCTTTATCGGCCTCGACGGTTTTGTGGACGAGATTCTGCACGCCGTGGACAAACGCGAGAGCGCCGAAGTCTATCAGCGCCTTCCCACCATCGCCAAGCTGGCGGAGCGCCTGGCCGGCGCTGCGGGCAAAAGCACCAACCTCGAACTGGTCAGGCAACGGATCAAACTCGGCGGCAACGGCCCGATCATGGCCGATGCGCTGGCGGCTCTTGGATTGCGGGTGACTTATCTGGGGCTGCTCGGCTATCCCAGCCTTCATCCTGTTTTCGCCGATTTCGCCAAACGCGCCGAGGTGCACAGCATCGCCGATCCCGGCACGACCGACGCGGTGGAATTCGAGGATGGCAAAATCATGATTGGCAAGCACGCCTCGCTCAAAGAAATGACTTGGGAAAACATCCAGTCCCGCTACGGGCGGGACAAATTCGCCGCGAAGTTTGGCGGCTCCGACCTGGTCGGCTTCGTGAATTGGACGATGCTGCCTTACATGAGCGACCTGTGGGAGGCCCTTTTGCGCGAGGTCTGCCCCGGCATGAACGGGCGGCGGCGCCTCATGTTCTTCGACCTGGCCGATCCGGAGAAAAGAACCCGCCAGGACATCCTCCGCGCCTTGGAATTGATCGGACAATTTGAAAAATACTTCAACGTCGTCCTCGGTTTGAACGAAAAGGAGGCCCACGAAATCGGCGACGTTTTCGGCCTGCGTCCGAAAGGAGCGGATCCGGACAGCCTGTCCGGGCTGGGCCTGGCCTTGGCGGCGAAATTGAACATCAGCTCGCTGGTCATCCACCCGGTGGCCTGCGCGCTGGCCGTCAGCGGCGGGAAGGTCGATGTGGTGGATGGACCGTACGTCGCCAAGCCGTTGATCACGACCGGCGCGGGTGATCACTTCAACTCCGGCTTCTGCCTGGGCAAACTGCTGGGCTTGAGCAACGCCATGAGCCTCCTGACCGGTGTCACCGTCAGCGGCTATTATGTGCGCACGGGCCAAAGCCCCGCCATCAGCCAGGCGGCGGCCATGATGCGGGACCCCGCCGTGGCCTATTCGCGGCCATGATTTTGGAGATTGTCAAATACGGCCATCCCGCCTTGCGCCAGAAGGGGGCGCGCGTGGAAAAGATCGACGCCGAAATCAAGCAACTGATCGCGGACATGCTCGAGACGGTCGCCGCCGCCAAGGGCGTCGGACTGGCGGCGCAGCAGGTCGGCCGGGCTTTACAGTTGACAGTGCTGGACGTGCGCGGCGCGACCGACCGGCCCTCGACCCTGCAGCGCAATGGGAGGGACGAGGACGCCAACGCCGCCATGCCGTTGGTCCTGATCAACCCGGAAGTCACACCCCTGGGCGACAGCGCGGCGGGGCCGGAGGGCTGCCTGAGTTTCCCCGAAATCTTCGCCGACATCTCCCGCGCCGGCACGGCGGAAGTGCGGGCTATGAATGAAAAAGGGGAAAAGATCGCGTTCCGTTGCGGCGGCCTCCTGGCCCGCGCCATTCAGCACGAACTGGATCATCTCCACGGCATTCTTTTCATCGACCGCATGACCCGGACGGAGAAGGAGGAGCTCAAACCCAAACTGGAGGAGCTTCGCGCCAAAACCAAGGCGGCCTTGAAGGCCAAAACGTAACCAGGCAAAAGCCCCGTCTTCGGGGATTTGTTCCTGTCAGTACACTTTTCGCAGGTTGGAGGGGAGAATGTTCAGTTCGGCGCGGTACTTGGCCACCGTGCGCCGGGCAATGACGATGCCCTTGTCCTTGAGCATCTTGACGATCTCCTGGTCGGACAGGGGCTTGTTCGGGTTTTCCTTGCTGAACATCTCGGCCACCATGTCTTTGACGCTGGTGTTGGAGACGCCGCCGCCGCTCTCCGTCTGAATGCCCGAGGTGAAGAAATACTTCATTTCGAAAATGCCCTGCGGCGTGTCCATGTACTTGTTGGAAACGGCGCGGCTGACAGTCGTCTCATGCACGCCCACCACCTCGGCCACCTGCACCATGGTCATGGGCCTGAGATGGGCCACGCCCTTCTCCATGAATTCGCGCTGCCGTTTGACGATCTCGTTGCCGATGTTCAGGATCGTTTGCTGCCGCTGCTGCAGGCTCTTGATCAGAAACTTCCCGGCCCGGATCTTGTCCCGGATGTATTCCCGCGCCTCGGCCGGCGCGTCGGCCCGGGCCATGATGTCTTTGTAGGTGTTGCTGATGCGCAGGTGGGGGATTTGCTCGTTGTTGGTGGTGACGACATAATCGTCGCCAATTTTCTGCACGAAAACTTCCGCGGAAATGTAGCGGTCGTCGTCCGGCAAAAACTCCCGGCCCGGCCGCGGTTCGAGGCGGGCGATGCGCTCCACGGCGGCCTGGATTTGATCGACGGTGACGCCCAATCCGCGGGCCATTTCAGGCATCTTGCGTTTCTTGAGCGCCTCCATGTAATCATGCACGATGCGATACTCCAGGGTCTTTTCGCGGCCCGCCCGCTCCAGTTGCAAGAGCAGGCATTCGCGCACGTCGCGCGCCGCCACGCCGGGGGGATGGAAAGTCTGGATGATTTTCAACACCGCCAGGATTTTCTCCGGCGGCACGTTGGTGGAAAAAGCCAGCTCCTCCACCGTGGCCTTGAGAAAGCCGTTGTCGTCGATGTTGCCGATGATCATTTCCGCCGTCGGTTTCTGCTCATCGGTCATGTCGGAAAAGCGCATCTGTTCCAGCAGATGCTCTTGCAGGGAAGTGCCCGCCACCAGCGAATCGAACATGAACTGCCGCCGCTCCTCCGCTTCCGGCCCCTGGCGGATGGGCAGGTTGGTCTGGGCAAAATGGTCGCGCCATTCCTGGTCCATTTGTGTGAGCCTCTCGAACTCCGCCTGAAAATCGTCCACCGGCGCGCTGCTCGGCTTCTCGGTGGCGGGATCAAATTTGACGTCCGGCGGCGGCTCGGCCAAATCGGCGGCGGCCATGGCCCCGTCATCGGCCTCGTCGTTCTTGATCTTCTCATTCAGCTCCACTTCCGCCGTCGGCACCTCCTCCAGCAGGGGGTTTTGCTGCAATTCCTGCTCGACCAGCGCCTTCAACTCCAGCGTTGGCGCCTGCAGCAGCGCCAGCGACTGCTGCAACTGCGGCGCCAGCACCTGCGAAAGCGACATGCGCTGCGACAAATGTAGTCCCTGAGCCATTGGGGATATGTTAACCGCAATTGGCCTTAGCTCAAGATTGAATTGAACAAAACCTTGAACAATTCGGAAAAAGATTGCCCGCCGCCACCGCTCCTTCTAAGGTCAACCCGTGGCAGTGCAACTGACCATTTTGGGGAGCGGCTCGGGAGGCAACTGCGCGTATTTGGAAACGGCGGAAACCCGCCTTCTCATCGACGCCGGTTTCAGCGGACGCCAGATTCGCCGGCGCCTGGCCACCATCGCCCGCGCCCCGGAGAACATCCAGGGCATTTTGATCACGCACGAACATTCCGACCACATTTCGGCCCTCACCACCCTGGCCGTGAATTTGCATCTGCCCGTTTATTGCAATCGCCTGACCCGCGAAGCCATCGAATCGCAATTGCAGATTCGCATTGACGCGCGCCTGTTTGTCACGGGCGATTCGTTTGCCGTCGGCGACGTGACCATCGACACGTTCCCGGTGCCGCACGACGCCTGTGATCCGGTCGGTTTTCTGGTGCGCACCAGCGCCGGCAACATCGGTTTTCTGACCGACCTTGGGCACGCCACCAAACTGGTCATCGAGCGCATCCGGCCGGCCAACGTCCTCCTGCTGGAAGCCAACCACGATCTGAAAATGTTGCAGGAACACCCGCGGCGGCCGTGGAGCTTGAAGCAGCGCATCCTGAGCCGGCATGGGCATCTCTCCAATGACGCCGCCGCCGCCCTGTTGGAGCAAATCATGTCGGCGGACTTGCGGCGGCTTTACCTGGGGCATCTCAGCCGCGAATGCAACAAGCCGGAGTTGGCCCGCCTGGCGGTGGGCAACTGCCTGGAGCGCCTCGGCGCAACCCATGTCTGCGTCGAACACACTTTCCAGAACGCCCCCTGCCCCACCCTGGTCCTCTAAAGTCCCAATCCTGATCTTAATCCCTCCTCACTCTCCAACGGTCAACCCACGCATTTGCTTCAGGCTGATTTCAGCTTTCGGCTTGAATGAATCGTTCCTCATGTAATGCAGAAGACTCCAGCGCATCTGGCGGCTGACCGCATCGTTTAAATCGCCGGTCAAGTCGAAACCGCACACAATCACCTTGCCTTCGCCAACCTTCGCTTCGATCACCAGGCCAAGCGGCCGCGCCGTGACCCAGTCGTCAATGACCCGCACAATGGGGTGGAGGTCAGCAGGCAATCCATCCAGCCGCAGCGCGCCCGCGCGGTGAACCAGGTACCACCATTGCCAGTTGCTGTGGAAGTCCGTCGGAAACTCAGCCAGCGCCGGATGCGTGGGGTCGCACAGGATGCCCAAAGTGGTCGGCGGCTGGCGACGCGTCCAGCCAGTGTTCCAGAAAATGCTGGAGAAACCAAGACGCACCGGGGCGCGGTCGAAGTTGCGGACAGACTGGGGCGGCAACGTCAGCAACACCTTGCCGCCCGATTCCAATCGTCGCTCCACCTGTTCGTCCAGCCGCGAAGTAACAAGCACCTCTTGCGGCACTTCAGACGCGGTTTGCGTCGGATAGACCCAGATGTCCCAATCATTTTCCGCCAGCTTTGCGCCGCGAGCCGCGGTTTGAATTGTTACTCTCAGCTTGTAACGAGCGGGCGCTTTAACATCCTTCAAATCGATGCTCATTCTGCCGAGCGCGACGCCGTTATCGATGGGGATGTCCTGTGTGCCGAGTTTGCCGCTCGCTGCCATGCAGCCGTCGTCCGCAACCAGCCTCCACGACGTTGCGGCCTCCTTGATCGGGGCGGAGCCAAAGTGCGCGGCTTCAATCCAGGCGTTGAGCGTCTCGTCCGAATTGAAGACGCGCCTGGGCAGCCGCGCAAGCGGCACGGTGACATTGCAGAAGCGGCGGTATTCCGCCGCGGTCACATAACCTTTCTCCTGCCAGAAAGCATCCAGAACGCCGACCAGCGCCGTGCCCTGGCCGGGAAAATCATGCAGGTCGAGCAATTCAAATCCGCCCATGCCGGGCGTGCGCAGCGCGGATTCGATGTCTTCCTTGTAGCACAGGGTCTGTAATTTACCGGAGGCCAGCAGGAATTGTTTCGCCAGCCGGCCCATGCCATTGGCTTCCAGTTGGTCGCGGAAAATATCGAGGTTTTTCGGCTTCAAGTATCCGGTATATTTTCGGATTTCGGCAAAGTTGGGATAGACGCACCACTCCCCGATTTCGTGGCTGATGACGGGGACATCGCGCCCCGCAATGTAGCCACGATAATCTGTGGTTGTCTCCGGCGGTTTGGAGTTGATTCGGGACCGGAGACCTTCGCCCCAATGCTGAACCCGGGGGTCGGGGGTGACGTGAAACTGGTTTTCCGCGATCTGCGGCCAGCCGGAACCACTGGTCCAAAGCCGGCGCGGATCCAGTGCCTTGAAATGCGCCACGTAACCGGCCAGATAGGCGCCCGCCTTTGTGCCGCCAGGCTCGTTGCCGTACGGCATCAGCACAAACGACGGATGATTGCCATAGTACTTCAGAATGCGCTCCGTCTCGTCATAAACCCACTGGTCCACCGGACGGCCGCTGCCAAGCGCCGTCGAATCATTCGCCCAGCAGGTTTCGACCTGCAGATACATTCCCAGTTCGTCCGCCGCCACAAAGGCCGCCTCCGGCGGGCAATAGGAATGAAACCGCAGCAGGTTCAAGCCGTGGGATTTCGCCACACCGATGACGCGCCTCCATTCGCCCGCCTCCATCGGTGGATGGCCGGTCTTCGGAAAAATGCAACATTCCAGCGTGCCACGGAAAAAGGTTTTGCGGCCATTGATGATAAACTGCGTGCCTGCGGTGGAGATCTCGCGCAGACCAAAACTCGCTTCCGCTTGAGCGCCGTTGTCGAGTCTGGCGGATAATTTGTAGAGATTGGCAGAAAACTCGTCCCAAGTCTTGACGCTCCCGCCCGGTTTCAAGTCGGTTGAGAATGCGCCGCCATTGCTATCCCACGCCACATCGAGCTGCGCGATTTGGCCATTGCACGCCAGTTGCGCCTGCCCCTGGCCCGCCCGGCCGGTGGAGTTGCCAATGACTCCTTTCACGGTCACCGACTTCGCCGCCGGATGCGGATAAACCTGCAAATCCTCAATCCACACCAGTGGAGTGGTTCGCAACTCGATCCTGCCGACGATCCCGTTCCAGTTCCCTTGCGTGTGATCGCTGATGGCGTGCGAATTTTCGCCGATGTCAATTATCCTGCGGTTGTCCACGCGGACGGTGAGCGTGTGTTTGCCTGGCCCCGGCTCCCCCAAGTCGTATTCATGCGGTGTTGAAAGGCTGATGTTCGTTCCAATGAATTTGTCATCCAGCCAGAGACGCGTCTCCCAGTGCGGACGCTCCAGCGAAAACACCACGCGTTTGCCCGCCCAATCCTTCGGAATTTTGACGTCACGCTGGAACCATGCCACGCCCGCGTAATACTTTTCCGGCTGGAGCCAAAACGGCACTTTTACATTCCCCCGCTGGCGATACTTCGCGTATTCCGGCGCGGTGAACCATGACCCATCCACAATGCTCCCGGTCCAAGGGGTGCTGACGGAGACGTCGTCGCCGATCCCCTGCGCGGGCAACGACCCGGGCAGCCTGATGGTGTCCTCTAATTGCCGCGCAAACCACTGTCCACGGATGCCTGCATCCGCGCGGTCGAGCTGGAAGCGCCATTGGCCCGACAGGGAAAGCGTTTGCGCCGGGGCCATGGAACTTCCCAATACGCCCAATGCCGCCCACCGAACTATCCACCGACACAGGCCAAGAGGCTTCCCGTGCTGTTGGGTCTGATACCGCATGATACGCAGCGAATTTGTAACTTGGAACCGGCAGCAAAGCCAGAGACGATTTGTTGCGGTGGGCATTGCGGAAATCTCCCCCACCTTGCACTATTTCAGTGACAAGGCCCGCCCGGGCTGGTAGTGTCGTGCCGCATTAGCCCGAATTGCGACTATGAGCCGACTGGTGGTCAATCCCGGCACGGCGCAGGCTTGGGAAATCCATCTCAAGCCGGGCGCCAATACCCTTGGACGGGGTGACTCCAATGATTTCCAAATCAATGACCCGAGCGTTTCCAGCTCGCATTGCGAGATTTTCCTCAATAATAATCTGGCCGTCCTGAGGGACGCGGGCTCCACCAACGGCACATTCGTCGCCGGCTCTCCAGTCCGGGAGCGGCAGCTTGAGAACGGCCAGCCGGTGCGGTTGGGCGGCGTGGAAATGGTCTTCTACTCGGATACGACCGCGGCGGCGGGGGCGGCTGCGTCCCGGCCCGTCATAAAAGTCTCGGACATCCTTGGCCCTGCCCCGGCTGCCAGGCGCGTCCAGGCCCGGCCCGCTGCGCCGGCCGCCCGCGTCCCCCAAGCGGCGCCCGCCGGGGAAGGCGCCACGGAGATTATATCGGGGTCGAGATACTGCAAATATCATCCGACATCGCCCGCCCGCCATTTGTGTCCCCGATGCAACCTCACGTTTTGCGATCTATGCACAGATTTCATCCAGGAAGGCGGGCGGATGTTGCGCAAGTGCCGCCGGTGCGGCGCCGAAGTTGTGCCGTTCCAGTTTTATGTGCCGCCGGCCAGGGGTTTCTACAGCAAGCTGCCCGGGGCGTTTGCTTATCCGTTGAAGGGAGCGGGCGTCGTCATCCTGGTGTGCGCCGCCATCGCCTTCGCCGCGCTGAATTTTCTCAGCGTCGCGATCTATGCCATCCTGATGAAAACTGTCTTCTACGGCTTCCTCTTTCTGTTCATGCAGAACATCATTCACACGACAACCTCCGACGAAAAGGAGGGCTTGAGCTTTCCCGAACCCAGCAATCTCTTAACCGCCGCCTTCCAACTGGGCGGCACGGTGCTGGCCTCGTTTTGGCTCTATCTGGCGCTGCTGATTGCAAGCCTCAGAGACGTGCCGGTGCCTCCCGAGGCTCTCATGGCCAGCCTCATCCTGGGTGGAATTTATTTTCCGATGGCGCTGCTGGCGGTGGCGATGAAAGATACCGTCCTGGCCGCCAATCCCCTCATCGTCCTGCCTGCCATGGTGAGAGCTCCCGCCAAATATTCTGTCACCGCCATCCTTGCCCTGACAGTGTTCGGCATCCGCAAACTGGGGATCATGGTTTCGGGCGTGGCCGGCACGGTCTCGCTTCGCACCCACAACATGCACAAGTTCATGCTGGCAGTGGCCATCCAAATGGCCCTGGCCTTGCTCAATGTCTATCTGCTGACCGTCACCATGCGCCTGCTCGGACTCTTCTACAATTCCAGCAAACAAAAACTGGGCTGGTACAACTCCTGAATCCCCCTCACGGCGCCGCCCCGGCAAACGTCCAAGTCACCGGCTGCAATTCCAGGAAACCGGATTTGCGGGGCAATTTGTTCCATTTCTTTTCCAGCCGCGCGATGCGTTTTTCCGTTGCTGGATGGCTTTGCAAAGCCTGCGGCGCCGTCGCGCGCAATCCCAGCAGCGGCTTCCATGCTTCCAGCTTGCGGAAGGCCCCGATCATGCCTCGCGGATCGATGTTCGCCGCCACCATGTAATCCCAGCCCGTCTCATCCGCCTCCGTTTCGTACTCTTGCGAGAATCCCTCGAAAACAACCAGCCCCGATCCCAGGGCCAGCAGGTTTCCCGCGCCGCTGCGGCTGTGCAGGAACACCCCGAATATCACCAGCGGCCCGGCGGCGGCGACGACGCGCCGGATGGCGTGACGTTTGGTTTGATGCGCCAATTCATGCGCCAACACCCCCAGAAGCTCCTCGGGCTTGTCGGTCATCTTGAGCAAACCTGTATTGACAATGACGTGCCCGCCCGGCAGGGCAAACGCATTGGGTTCGGAATCTCTCACGATGTGAAACTTCAAATCGCGCCGCTCGGCGGGCAGCACCCCGATCAACGGCGCCGCCAGGGCCGTCAACTGCGCGACGTCGTTTGTCTCTTCCAAAAGCTGGCCGCTCTTCTGCAACTTTTCCATCTCCTGCGACCCCGCTTTCTGCTCCCACGCCATCGGAACCCGCGCGGCAATCGCGCGCACCATCGCGCTCACACCCCAGGAGCCCAGCCACGTCGCCAGGACGCATATCCCCAGGAAATAGAGTGTCAGCCGCAAGGCTCGCGCTACTTCGCGCCGTCCGAGGACTGCGGCCACGTTCGGCTGCGATTTGATCGCCGGATACCGCAAAATGGCCTGGTCCAGGGTGAAGATTTTCGCTTCCGGGTTTGCGGCGTCGCTGAAAAAAATCCCCATCCCCTGCTCCGCAAATTCCACCTCCAGCGACTCGAATGGAATCTCGATGGACATCGGCTCGGACTGGAACTGCAGCCGCCTGACGCCAACAATAATCCTACCCTCGACCGGTTCCTCTCCCAGATCCGGATGGAACAGGCTTGCCTCAAAACTATGCGGAGGTTGGCTCAAGCCGGAGGCATCCTACCGCCTCCCCGGCCGGTCCGCCACCAAAAAACTCCCGCTTTTGCCGGCAGGCTTGACAAAGGGGGCCTTCCCTCCATTAGCAGTTGACAAGCCGCTCAGGCGGATCGTTGACCGGCATTGCAACAAACCGGTGTTGTGATTTATTCTTGGTCGCATGGAAAATAAGTTTGAGAAGAAACACGCCAGGGGCGCCAAGGCGGACGAAAGACCGCCGGAGGAAAAGCCGGCGGCGGCCAAACTGCCCGACGAAAAGCCGGCGGGCCCAAAACAGCCGGAGGCACAGGTGGCGGAGCTGATCGTTCCCGTGCCGATGACGCCGGCGCAGATCGAGCAATTGAAGCAACAGGCCGCCAAAGCCGACGAATTTCGGGATCGCTTCCTGCGCGAGGCGGCCGATTTTGAGAATTACAAAAAGCGCGCCGCGCGCGAGCGCCAGGAGGCCGTGACCTTCGCCAACGAAGTCCTCCTGCGAAAGTTGATGCCGGTGTTGGATTCCTTCGAAATGGCGCTGGCCGCCACCGCCGCCGACGGCGCCGCCGCCCAGTCGCTCCAGGCGGGCGTGCTCATGGTCTATAACCAGCTCAAATCCACCCTGGCCGAGGCCGGTCTGGAGGAAATTGACGCCCGGGGCAAGGTGTTCGACCCCAACCTGCACGAAGCGGTCTCGCAGCAGGAAAGCGCCCACGTCCCTGAAGGCAACGTGGTGCAGCAAATCCGCAAAGGATACAAATTTCGCAATCGTCTGGTCCGGCCGGCCGGGGTGGTTGTGGCCAAAAAGCCGGCGGCGGCCTGATCCATTATGTCAAAACGAGACTATTACGAAGTCCTCGGCGTGGAGCGGGACGCCGCCGAGGAGGAGATCAAGAAGGCTTACCGCAAGCTGGCCCTCAAGTACCACCCCGACCGCAACCCAAACGACAAATCCAGCGAAGAAAAATTCAAGGAAGTCGGCGAAGCCTACGAGGTGCTGATGGACCCGCAAAGCCGCGCCGCCTACGATCGCTACGGCCATGCCGGTTTGAGCGGGCGCGGGCGCGGCCCGGCCGGGTTCCATGACCCGGCCGACATCTTCCGCGAGGTCTTCGGCAATTCCAGCATTTTCGATGATTTCTTCGGCGGCGGCGAGCGCCGGGCCGGCGGGGCGCAGCGCGGCGACGATCTGCGCTACGACATGGAACTGACTTTCCTGGAAGCCGCCCGCGGTTGCGAAAAGGAAATCACCGTCAACAAGATGGGCGAGTGCGAGACCTGCAAAGGCAGCGGGGCGGAGCCGGGCGCCACCACCAAGACCTGCGCCACGTGCGGCGGACGCGGCCAGGTCATCAGCTCGCGCGGCATTTTCAGCATCGCCCAAACCTGTCCTCGTTGTGAAGGGCGCGGCCGTGTGGTGGACAAGCCTTGCCGCCCCTGCGCCGGCGCGGGGCGGCGGGAGCGCATTTCCAAAATCAAAATCAAGGTCCCCGCCGGAGTCGATGGAGGCTCGCGCCTGCGCTCCGCCGGCAACGGGGAAGCCGGCCTGCGCGGCGGGCCGCCCGGGGATTTGTATGTGGTGCTTCACGTCAAGCGCCACGAGATTTTTGAGCGCGAAGGGGACGATCTGCTCTGCGAAGTGCCGGTCAGCTTCGCCCAGGCCGCCCTGGGCGCGGAAGTGGAGGTGCCCACCCTGGACGGCGCCGCCCAAATCAAAATACCCCCGGGCACCCAGCCCGGCTCGGTTTTTCGCTTGAAAGGCAAGGGGGTCAAAAATGTCCAGGGTTACGGCAACGGCGATCTCATGGTGCGGGTGCAGGTGGAAGTTCCGGCGCGGTTAAATGCGGCGCAACGGGCCAAACTGGAGGAGTTCGCCAGGCTGTGCGACGAAAATGTCCACCCCCTCAGCAAAGGCTTTCTTGACAAGGCCAAACGACTGTTCCGCTGACGCCGCTCATGCACCGTTTTTATCTCCCACCGCCGCAATGCCAGGGCCCGACCCTGACGCTGACCGGCGCCGAAGCCCACCATGCGCTCGATGTCTTGCGAACCGCCATCGGCGAGCCAGTAGTCATCCTGGACGGCGCGGGCCGTGAGCTGTCAGGCGTGGTTCGCGCGGTGGATCGCAAGGCCGTGACCGTGGAGGTGGGGCAAACCCATATATCCCCCGCCCCCTCATGTCGCGTGACCCTGGTTCAGGCTGTGCCCAAGGGAAAGCTGCTTGAAACCATCATTCAGAAGGCGACCGAGCTCGGCGTTTCCCGCATCATTCCCCTGCTCTCCCAGCGGGTCGCTACGCGTTTGAACACCGAGGCCATCCAGCACAAAGCCGGGAAATGGCAACAAATCGCGGTGGAAGCGATCAAACAATGCGGCCAGCGCTGGTTGCCGCAAATTGAGGCGCCGGTCACCCTGCCCGACTTGCTGGCCCGCGGCGAAAAGTTCGATTTATCGCTGCTTGGCTCTTTGCAAGGCGATGCCCGGCATCCCCGCGAATACCTCCGCTGCTTCCAATCCGGCGCCAAAGGGCGGCCGGCCTCGATTCGTCTCTGGATCGGCCCCGAAGGCGATTTTACAGATTCCGAACTCACGGCCATCCGCAACGCCGGCGGTTGTCCCGTCAATCTTGGTCCGCTGGTGCTGCGTTGCGATACCGCCGCCCTCTACGCTTTGTCCATCCTCAGCTACGAATTGCAGGCGCCTGTGGCCGCTTGACTTCGTCCTTCGGAATGCCCGACGCCGCCACAAAACGCCTGTTCGTCGCCCTCTTCCCGCCGCCTGACATCCCTGCCAGCCTGCAAGCTGTTACGGCGGGCTTGGCCAGGGGCCTCGCGCCGCGCGCCGTTCGGTGGACGCGTCCCGACCAAATCCATCTCACCTTGCATTTCCTCGGCGCCATCTCCGTCTCACGCATCCCCGAAATAGAGTCGGCCCTCTCAGCCGCCTGCCAGGGACACCCGCCGCACAAGATCCGCGTGGCGGGGCTGGGATGTTTTCCAAGTCGGGGCCGGCCGCAAATCATCTGGGCCGGCCTGGCGTGCGATTTAGACCTCTTGGAAAGCCTGAAGAAGTCGATTGACGCCCGGTTGCTGGCCGTCGGCTGCGCCGGCGAAGACCGGCCATTTCACCCCCATTTGACCATCGGTCGCGTGAAGGAACTGAACGCCGCGGCGGGGAAACAACTGGCGGAGACCCTGGCTAGGGAACAAGGCCGCGATTTTGGAGAATGGCGGGTCGGGAGCGTCGATCTGATGCAGAGCATGCTCTCTCCGCAAGGGCCGGCCTACAGCTCGCTGCGATCCATCGCGCTGCAAGGTTGACCCGGCTCAGCCCGTGCTTTGGCGGCGGTATAGCTCCGCCACGAAATGCGGGCGCTGGCGGTTCACGGAAGGCAGTTCGCGCGGGGGCACAAGCCCGCGGCGCAGCAGCCCCTGCTCGTTTTCGCGGTCAAGGATAATGAGCCTCATGGTCAGGTCCTGGTTCCGGCGCAACAGCGCGCCGATTTCAGGATGGCGGGCCCGTTCCCCGGCGCTAAGCCGCTGCCAGTCCAGACGATGCCGGCGCAGCGCCTCCAGCGAGCGGGTGAGGGCGGGCAGAAGTTTTTTCCTGAGCTGATGGAACTCAAAGAGGGAGGGTTTGTCGGGGCGGCGCAATGCCTGGCCTTCGCGCTCGAAGCCCTGCAGCAATTCCTGGCAAAGGGCGAGGCGGGCCTTAAGTTCGTCGCTGATTTCCTGGGGCAGGTTCATGGGTTGGTGATGGCAGATGAATTTGTGGCCTGGGTGAGCAGGAACGATTGCTGGGTTGTTTTGGCTTTCTGCAGCCAATCGATGTAGTCCTTGCGCCATTTGGCCATCTCAAACACCGAGACGAGGCTGGGCGTGGAAATGGCATCGGTCACTTCCTTCTGGCGGTCCAAAATGTGCTGATAGGTCTGGCTGGCTTTTTGCCACTGCTGGAGCTGCTCGTAAATCAGGGCCGCCTGATACCAGGCGGGCACTTGCCAGGCGGGGGACTTGTCCAGCTCGGCCAGGCTCAGATTAATCTGGAGCGCGCTCAAGTAATCGCCCTCCTTGTAGAGTTGGTTGGCGATCTCATTGCCGGCGCGTTGCTGCCAATAAGTCCACAACTCCGGATTCTTGTGCGCGTTATCCTGCTCGTTTTGCAGGAGCAGCAGCACCTGTCTCATGGCGTCGTTGTTGCGCCCGACCTTCTTGAGGGAGGAGGCGAGGAAAAAACGGACTTCGGGCGCTTCAGTGGCATTGGGGTAGAGGTTGAGGAAAATCTGGGCCTGGGCGATGGTTCCCGAGCTGTTGGTCGTGCAGGAAAACGAACGGACCAGTTTGTACTGGGTTTGGATCTGGTCCAAATCCGGATTGCCCGTCCGGAGCAGCCGGCTGAAAAAGTCCGCTGCCTCGTCGTATTTGCCTTCCTGGTAATAGGTGTCGGCGATTTCGATCTGCGCCTGCAGGACGAGTTTCTTGTAATAATCCATGTTCTCCAGTTTCAATTTGAGGGCGGTGGACATGACGGCATAGAACTTGGAGATGGCCAGGTTATTCACGCCCATCTGGCGGTAGATCAGTCCTTGGCGCAACAAAACTTCCGGCGCGCTGGCGTCGTCATAATAATTGTGGAGATACTGGCCGAAAATCTGTTGCGCCAGGACGAGCTTATTCTCGTCCTGCGCCACCAAGGCGAGTTCAAACAGGGCCAGGCGCTTGATTTCGGGCGGAGGCTCCGAGGCCAAAAGCGTGGTCAGGGTTTGAGCCGCCAGGGCGGTGTTCTTCTGACGTCGTTGCTCCCGGCTCATCTCGAGCTGGATTTGCATCTTCTGCAGGCTGTCAGGAATGGCGGCGGCCTTTGTTTGAACCGTTCCGGGAGTGGGCAACTGCCCCAGCCCGGGCGCCGTCGTTGAGTCCGTTGTGGTGGAAACGGGCGGGGAGTCGGTTGCCGGAAGGTCGCCCCCCCAGAGCCGGCAGCAAGTTGCGCCGCAGACCACCATGAGCAGCAAGCCGGGCTTATGGAACAAATATCGCATCATGGACTGGTTTCGTAAGTCGCCCTGCTCGGAGGCGCCTCCGCGGCCCTCGGCGGGGCGGCATCAGGCGGGGCGGGGGCGGCGTTGTTGGCGGGGTTCGTAAAATATTTCAGCAACATCTGGGGGGACACCACAGGGTCGGGCTGCCCGGATTCCACCGGCGGTGGCGCCGGCTTGGTATCGCTGCGCGGACTCATGACGAGCGGCGCCAGTACGACTGGGGCCGGTGGCGGCTTGGGCGCTTGGGAAACAACCGGCGCAGGCTCCGGCACGGTGGCGACAACAGGCAAAGCAAGCCGGTTGGGGCGCGGCCGGAGGGCCGGGGCAAAACGCAAGGGAGTCGGCCCCACCGTCGGCAGCCAGCCCGGGCCGGACGAAGCGGCGGCTGCCATGCTCAGGGCGGCGTAGCAGACAAAGCACAACCCTTGCCAATCCCGGAACAGGCATTCCCGCTTGGGTCTCATTTCGCTATTTCTCAAAACAGTTATCCACAAGGGTATCGGTGGTTTGGGCGGCGAACTTTAATGGCGCCAGGGGTTAAGTTTCGCCGGTTTTCTGACGACAAAGGGACGATGACGACCGAGATTCATTCCACGCGCGCCCCGTGTCCCCCGCTGGATCGAAAACAAATCGAGGGGCGTTTAAAAGGCTGCCCCTGCCTGCCCTCGCTGGCCAGCATCGATAACGCCTTGAAATCCTTGCTGGGATCGGAGCAGAGATACACCTCGCAGATCGCCGAGATCATCCGGCGCGATCCCAGCCTGACGGCCCGGTTGCTCCGGCTCGTCAACTCCGTCCATTACGGCATTTCCAAACCAGTCAAGAATATTGAGGAGGCGGTCTTTTACCTGGGCACGAGACAGATTCGCCAACTGGCCATGGTGACGCCGATCATCGAGGATTTTCAAATCCTGGCCGGCCACACCCGCCTGGAGTGGCGCGGTTTCTGGCACCATTGCATCGGCACCGCCTTGATGACGCGCGAGGTCATCGACCTGGTTCAATCGCAGCAGGCGGACAGCGATTATGTCGGGGGATTGATCCATGACGTGGGCAAAATCGCCATGGCCTCGGCCTTCCCGGAGCATTTCGCCGAAATCTACATTCACCGCACAGAGGCGGAAAAGGATTTGATGGAGCTGGAACGGGAGGTCCTGGGGATGGACCACGCGGAATTGGGGGCGCTCTACCTGGAGAAACAAAGCCTGCCCGAGATTTTCGTGGAAATCGTGCGGTTCCATCACCAACCGGAGCTGGCGCCCACCCACGGCCTCGTGGCCGCGGCGGTGCAGGTGGCCGATTTGCTGGTGCAACAGGGCAAAATTGGCTACAGCGGCCGCCTGCCGCCCAAGGAGCCGGAACCCTGGCTCAAGACGACGGGTTGGAAAATACTCTTCGCCCACCAGACCGAGGACGAGAATTCCCTGAGCCGGGCCAGTCTCAAACGCAGCTTGGAAGCCATGCCCGCCACACTTGAAGGCTTGGTCTGAAAGGCTGCGACCGTGTTCATCAGCCAAATGCCATAGCCTCACGCCCGGTTCCGCCAGTCCAATAATTTTAACTGCACGGAACGCCGGCCTTTGTACTCATTGATTTCCGCAGTGACGGCCAGGTCAAATTCGCCCTCGGGCCAGCAGGCCCGGGCGCCATTCCACCAGACGACTTCCAAGGCTTGCCGCCCATCCGTCACCCGGAACTTGACGTGCTGGCCATCCTTGCCGATGCGGCGCGGAGCTTGTTGATGGCTCAAGCCGCGCGCGGCGAGTCGGACCGGCGGATTGGCCTGTCCCGCCGGCTCCAGTTGGCCCAATTCCTCCACCCGCTCCACCGTCAGATCCGCCAGTCCCACCTCGGCGTCAATCAGCAGCACAGGTTCCAACTGGGCGGCCGTCAAGCTCCGTTGGGCCAGCTCGTTCAAGCGCGCCCGCAAGAGATCGACTTTCTCCACGGCCAGCGTCAATCCCGCCGCCATGGCATGGCCGCCATGCCGCGCCAGCAAATCGTCGCAATTCCGCAAAGCCGCCGCCAAATCAAAGCCCTCGATGCTGCGGCCCGAGCCGCGCCATAGCGCGCCGTCCCCGCCCAGGATGATGGTGGGTCGGTGGAATTCCTGCAAGACGCGCGCCGCCACGATTCCGACCACGCCGATGTGCCAGCCAGCCCGGCCTTCGACGATGACGAAGTCTCTTGCGGCGTCGAACCGCCCGCGCAAGGAGGCGATGACTTCTTCGCAAATGCCGCGCTCGGTCTCCTGGCGCTGACGATTGTTTTCGTTCAGCCCGCGCGCAATCGGCTCCGCTTCCTCCGCGGAACGCGCCAGAAGCAGTCGCAGGGCCTGCTCCGCGTTTTCCATCCGCCCGGCGGCGTTCAAGCGCGGCGCCAGTTGGAAGGCCACCTCGTAACTGCCCAGCAGGGCCGGGCTTTTCGCCACGGCCTTCAACGCCAAAAGGCCGGGCCGCTGCGTCTCATTCAACCGCGCCAGGCCGGTCGTGACAAAAATCCGATTCTCGCCCTGCAACGGCACCAGATCAGCCACCGTGCCGAGGGCCACGAGGTCCAGTTGAGCGCGCAGGTCCGGTTCCGCCACGCCGGCCAGGCCTTGTTCGCGCATTCTTTTCAGCAGGGCGTGGACCAGCTTGAAAGCCAGCCCGACGGAACACAGCTCATGGAAAGTCGTTCCCAATTGCGGATTCACCAGCGCCACCGCGGCAGGCGGCGGGGTCGAAACCTGATGATGGTCCAGCACGATGACGTCGATGCCCTTTTGCGCGAGGGCGGCGACAGTTTGGACGGCGGTCGAACCGCAATCGACCGCCAGCAGCAGGCTGGCGGGGAACTGTTCCAGGCAATTCTGCACCGCTTCCTGGCTGAAACCGTAGCCTTCCTCCAGCCGATGCGGCAAATAATGAGCCAGCTTCCATCCCGCCGCCCCCAGCGTTTCCAGGAGCAGGGCCGTTGCCGTGACGCCATCGACGTCGTAATCGCCGAAGATCACCACCAATTCCCCGCGCCGGCGGGCGGCGAGCAAACGGTCCACCGCCGCCTCCATGTTGGGCAGCAAAAAAGGATCGGCCAGATGCTTGAGGCGCGGCTGAAGGAAACGGGCAACCCCGTCAGGCTCGCACAAGCCGCGATTGACAAGGCACTGGGCCAGCAGCGGGGAGATGCTCGCGGCCTCCGACAGCCGCGCGAACAAGGCCGGTTGCGGCGCGACCGTTGTCCAGCGATACTTCATCGCCATTTAATAGCCGACGCAGCCCGAAATAAGAATGACGAAATGACACGTTGCCGGGTCGGCAGAAAGAGGGGAACGAACAAAAAGTATATGTGCGTCTGGAATCCGCAACATCCGCTACATCGTTGACGCTCAGGCACTTAACCCTCAACAAAAACCGCAACAGGGTTGTAACATCCGCTACAGTGTTGATGGCCAAGGACTTAAGTATGACTTTTTTTGGCATCGTGGAGACAAGAATTAGTTCATCATTGATAATCAATGACTTACAACAAAAGCGGATGGCCAAGGCTAAGGGGGTTATATATGAGATATAGTGCATAAAGATCGCAGATATAGGATGACATCGTGAAGCGGGATTTTTTCCACCGCCAACCGAAACAGGTGAAAAGAAGGGCCGGAGAAGACAGGATGGACCGGATTGACAGGATGAACGGCACTGTCTCGCGCGGAGGGCGCTGAGTTCGCAGAGATTGAGTGCTGAAGGCCCTTCCGGTGGCAGCCCGGCCTGAAGGATCGGACTCCACCGGGAAAGGCAGGGAGCCGGGCGTGAAGACTTTAGGGGGGCGAGCGACCGGTCCTTCGTGTGGCGAAATGCTGTCGGTCAAGTCCTCGAAGCAGACAAAGCTGTGGTTTGGAACCTGCCAAATTGTGCTAAAGTACGGTTTGACACCTTTGACGGTTTGACACCTTTGACACCTTTGACCTTTGATTGACCTTTGACCTTTGACGCCTGCTCTCCACTTTCCACTTCATTGCTACTCCAGCTTTTCAACATTTCCATCTGCCTTCAGTTTAAGCCGCAACGGCGGAAAACTCACCAGCCAAGCACTCTGATTATTCGTATTCACCTTGTACATCAATGGAGTCAACTGAAAGAAGACATCGTTAGTAAAAGGCAAGTTGAAAGCTGATTTTAACCTAAAGCCGGCCGTTTGGAAAGCCGAATTACTCCATGGCCACTGAGCACCGCGACGCCTCCATTCAACCCCTTTCAATGCGTTGGAGACGGTCGTAAAGAAAGGCAGGCTAAAAGCTTCAAGCACTTCGGCATTCGTCGTTTGGCACGGCACACCATTAGTTAGGCACACTTGAAGCTGCCCACCGAATTGGTTCGCAGTCAACATCCAACTAAATCTCTCATAGTTCGTTAGCGGGTTGAACTGCAGGAACACTTCCCAATCGTCCCCGTATTTGGTGCAATAAAGTTGCGGCTGGAACGCTTTGGCAGCTTCGCTGGCGTTGGCGTTGGGATCGAGGAACTTGTCTCGTGGCTGACCCTCAAGTGGTATGGTGGTTATGACGAACGCAGCTGCAAGTAGTCTAATATGACGAAACATAGCTGAAATCCTGGTCTATGGGTTAAACGTGTTTGTCCATAACGGAAAGGCGTCTTTGGTATCCTGCATAGATGGCGTTGCCACTGTCCAGATGGCGGGTAGCCAAATGTTACTGCTGGTGGAAAATGAGCTTGAAGCGTTCCACGACCATGACAGCGGCAACCCCAAGGTCCCGAGCGTAACGAATATGCTGTTGGCGTTTGTCGGCGCAAATATAACGTAATCTTCAAATTGATCGTAAACTGTCGTCATCGGTGGATTTAGGGCGACGTAGGGTCCATCGGCAAAATGAATAGGAACCTGATTATTAGATTGCACAAGGAACCCGAGTGGATTGCCATAAGGGAAATCCGTGTCGAGCCAGAAGCCGCCCCCTGTGGTTGTCAACGAGTAAGGGCCAGTTCCACTGGTACGGTTGGCGTTTATAAGCTGGGCAATTCCCGCTCTCCCGGCATACAAGGTTTGCACGAGAATTTGGAACTCCATGTCTCCGCGCGCTCCGTTTCCAAGGGAAAGGGCGTACGTGTTGTCCACGGTCGTATTTGTCACCCATGGTGCTGGCCCGTTAGAAACAGTGAATGTTGGCCGATAGATTGCGAATTTTCCCATGGCGGCGGTGCTGATGGACACGCCATTGGGCATAATGAGATTGGCCCCAACGCTGACGGTGCCGCCTGAACCGTTGACGTACCAGCAGGTACAAGTGTTATTCGCGGTGGTAAGCAGGCTTGCATCCTTCGTGTAATTCGTGCTACACGAGCATCCCAGCGTGGGTGGGATAAGACCGTTCACAAACTTGGCCGGTAGCGTCCAGTTGCAGACCATGCTGCTGTATGGCACACTGCCGTAAGGCGGAGGGGGCCAGAAGGCCAAAGTGAATGTGATTTGTTGTCCGACGCAGAAGGTGGCGTTGGTCTGGACGGGGTCGAGGGGAATTCCGTTTGCCTGAATCTGTGGGATGTACTCCTGCGGGTAGATCGAAAAGGTGTAATTCGGCGCTCCCCCCTGAGGCGTAACATCAACAGGCCCGCTGCCGCTCGGTATCGCCAGGTACGCGCGGCCGTTGGTATCCAAAGTCTGTCCCGCCACTGTGATTTGGGCGGGAGGAACGGGAGGTCCCCCGCAGAGGGTGCCATTCGTGTCATAATACTCCGGGAACTCCCGCGCCCAGATGACCCAGATATGTTGCTGGCCGGGAGCGGTTTGTCCTCCAGTGATAAGGGAATAACGCTGGTAATCCCTATACTCCCAATTACCGCCGGCGTCGCTGGAACTGAAGACGGCATTTTCCATAAAACCGGGAATGTAATTGGTCGCGTAATCAGGGACGGGCGGATGGAAGGATATTTCACCACACTCGTCGTTGCTTGAGCCAAGCTGCTCGCCGTTCCCAGTGCTGCCCCATGTGCTTAAATTGTAAGTATAGTTCGTGCCGCAACTAAAATCATTTCCGGTATCGAACTGGTACCACCACTGACATGCTTCGTATAAATTGCACCCCCATTTTCCGTAACCGAAGGACAACGGATTATTTATCGAATCGCTCCATCCCCAAGGGAATCCACATGAGGGGGGATTGCGCTGAGTTTCCTGTGACTTATAAGTCCAGAAACACTCAGCCATGACAAGCTGCGAGCCTCTGACGACATCCATCGCCGTGGCAGCATCTGGAGCCCCCATCGCCCCTCCGTTCCCCGAACCTCCTCCGCCGGAACCTCCATTGCCGGAGCCGTTGCCAATAGCCTCTGCCGTAATGGCCGCCGTGCCCGACATGCCCACCGGGATAAGATAAGCCGTCCAGTTGCCATCGCCGTTGTTGGTGGCCGCCACACCGTTGACCACCACCGTATCGTCGCTCCCGCTCAAGCTGCCGCTTACCGTCGCTGTCGGCCCAACCGGGTTGTCAAAATTGACCGAATTGATGGTCAGGCTAATGGGACTTTGGCAGATCACGATGTTGCTCATTGTCCCATAACCGGCGCTATTCGTGGCGGCAACCGCTATGTAATTGGTGCCGCCAGCGATGAGCACATTCTCGATCCACCAGGAACCATCTTGTTGGACGAAGCCGTTGACGTCATTCGTCCCGGCGCTGTTGGCTACCTCTGCGTTGATAGAGGCAAAGGGGTCGCTCACACTGCCGCGGATGCAAAGGTTGGTGCCGCTAATGGAGGCGTTATTTGGCGGCCAAGACACCGTCATAACAGGCGGATTGGTGTTGGCTGTCGGGTCGTAGATATAAACCAAATTCGTGGCGCTCATGTTCCCGGCCAAATCGGTCGCGTGAAGGGTGATGGTGTTTGGTCCGGTCGTCAAGGGGACGTTGAAGCAGGCAAAACAGTTGGTGGTGTATTCGACGTTATTCACGTCAAATGTGCCGCTCGTAAGAAAGGCTTGTTGGTTGGTTTGGAAGGACGAAAAGTTGCTGATATCGTAACTCACGGAAGCGAGGTTATTGGCGCAGTACCCCTCCAGTTGAATGAGAGGCTGGGTGACGGTGCCAGACATGGGATTGGTCACCACCAGAACCGGCGGGGCCAGAAGCAGCTTGAGGTCGATTTGGTCCCACGATTGCTCGTTCCCCTGCGCCGATCCTCGCACGCCGACCCACACCGTGTGCCAGCCTGTCACCGTGCCAAGGTCAACGACCAAGTTCGAGTTAAACGGCATCCATACGGCTGCGGAAGTATTCGAACTGTCCAGCAGCTCCGCCATGCACCTGGGAGTCCCGCTCGTAACCATAAGCTGAACGGCAGCGTTCTCGGTGTTGACATACTGGTTGGTAACGTTGAGCATGAAGGCAACAGGAGCAGGATTGGGGTCAATGCCCAATTCGTAATCCGTCCAAAGATCGTACCAGCCCCAGGAATCGATGTTTGTATCCGACAAGTTCACCGTCCCATAGTTCATCCAGAACCACCATTCTGGCGTCACATTCCCGTCGGAGGTGACGTCCGTCCAGTCCCGCGCGTAAAAGAACAGGCTGTTGGTGCGGTCGCCCTGCCAGACGCAAAACGGCGTTGCCACTTGATTGCTGGACGGAAAGACGGCCTGCTCGATGTTCCAGTTGGTCAGCGGATCGGCCAGCGATTCGCTGCTGGTGACTTCATAGACCAGATCCGTCGCGTTGTTCATCTGCAGGGCGATGACTCCATTTGTGATCCCTTGGATTTGCAGCCATAGCCCGGTGATGTTGGTCGGATTGATCCCGTTTGTAAAGTCGTACAAAAGGGTGTTGATGCCGTTGACGTCCAGATTGGTGTCGGACAAGTTCACCGTTCCGAAGTACTTGTAAAGCCACCATTCCTGGGTTTGATTTCCATAAGACGTGATGTTCGTCCAATCCCGCGCCCAGAGAAAAAGGGCGGGCCGGCCTTGTTGGTTGACGGTGAAGGGCATCACTTGCTGATTCGTGGAGAAGACTTCCGCCTCGATGTTCCAGTTGGTCTGGCTCAAGTCCGTCGTGCTGCAAACTTCATAGACGTAATCTGTGGCGTTAACGAGGTTCACAGAGAGGACCGCGTTAGTGAGTCCGGTTGTCTGCAGCCAGAGCGCCCCTGAGGGAACAGACAGTCCATTCGGCAAAGCTCCACCCCCGGCGGAATATATGCCGGAAGCCTTTGCAGCGTTAGCGGCCGCCGCCTGCGCGGCCCAAAACGCTTCAATGTCATAATTCGAATCGTCATACCAATGATTAGAGTCGCCGGTCCCATCGGTATAGAGCGGCAGGAGTTGGGGCAAGGGATAGAAAGGCGTTGGCGGCAGATAATTCATGATACTCCAGAAAAAACCGGGGCTGGGGATGCCCTCGCCCGTGTAGGGTATGAGTGGCGGCGGCCAAGCCGGAGCGGCATTCGTATCGTTTGAACCAGACGTCAGATCCGCCGCCAAAGAGCTTGCTTCGCTGGAGAATCCGCTCCCCGGTCCACTGCGATGCCACGTCGGCCCACAAAAGCCAACGCTAGAACGGTCATCCACGAGGAATTCGCCAGGGCCGATTTGATAGACGGGCAATGCGGGATCCCAATCGGTGGGCATGGGCGGCCAGCCCTGCCAGGAATAGAACGTTCCTCTTGAGGGAACGGCATTTGGCGCAACTGGAGTCATCGTCTCAGTCTGGGCGCGGGAGGCAACAGTACACGCCAAAAGAATCGCCATTGCGGCGGAACCACTCCTAATCGATGTTTGCATAATTCCCTTTCATCGAATGTTCGCTTCATCCGGGCTTTTTGCCCGGACTCGAACCCCCTCCTTGATGCTGGAAAGCGAGAGGCGTGCCCAGCGCGCCCCCGTTTCAGGCCACAGCGACGCGGCCCAGGCAGAAAACACGCCGGGACGCGCGATGGAATGCGCGTCGAGGCGAAATCCTGCCCCTTCTGAAACGGTGTCGCTGTGTTTGGAAACGGGTTCGAGTCCTCGCAACGCAAAGACTCGCGACCAAAAGCAGCGTCTGCTTTTGGCTATGCAAAGAACTATGCGCGGCTTTCATCCCATTTCATCAGGCAGGTCAAGAACTAAATTAAAATATCTTGCGCTTTTTTTGTAATCGCCTTTGAGTGACGCTTGGGCCCCGGAGATCAATGAAAGGGAATCAGCGCGGCCTCGGCGAGCGCCGGGAGCGCCGCGCGTAGCAAAACATCTTTCCTCTTTACATGCAGAGATCAATCCGCTGGCGTGTTCGTTGGTGTTCGTCCTTCCAGTGCATCGTTATTCTTCCGTCACTTTTCCTTCTCCTTCCCATCCGCTGGGCGGGCAAGTATAGTCGAAAGCCCCAGGGAAAAAGCGATGATGGCGGCTACAACGGCCAAGGACATTCCCACCGGCACTTCGACCCATCGCGAGGCGAGCATCTTTCCTCCGACAAAAACCAGCACGCCGCCCAGGCCAGCTTTCAAAAAGCGGAAATATTGAACGGCGCCCGCCACGGCGAAATAGAGCGAGCGCAAGCCGAGAATCGCAAAGGCATTCGAGCTGAAAACGATGAAGGGCTTTTGCGTCACGGCAAACACCGCCGGAATGGAGTCGGCGGCGAGAATCAGGTCGGCCGTTTCCACCATCAGCAGCGCCAGGGCTAACGGCGTCCAGGCGCGACGGCCGTCCAGCCAGGTCAGGAATTTGTCGCCGTCGCCGGTGCTCACCGGAAATATTCTCCGCGCCAGCCGGAAGACGGGATTGTTTTCGGGCGGGACGGCGGCCGGTTTTAAAAAGGCCCACTTGAGTGCGGTGAAGATGAGAAAGGCGCCCAGGAGATAGAGCACCCAATGGAAAGCGTGGATCAGGGCGGCGCCCACCCCGATCATCAGGCCGCGCAGCACCAGCGCGCCGAAAATCCCCCAAAACAATACTCGATGCTGATACTGCGCCGCCACACCAAGCGAAGCGAAGATGAGCGCAATGGCGGCCACGTTGTCCATCGAAAGGCAAAACTCAACCACGTAGGCGGTGATGAATTCGAGCGATTCCCCCGGCCCGCGCCAGGCGCCCAGGGCGCGCGCAAACAACATGGCCAGGCAAAACCAGATCGCGCTCCAAAGCAGCGCTTCCTTGAATTTGACAGGCCGGGACGACCGGTGGAAGACCCCAAGATCCAACCCCAGGAAAACCAGGAGAACGAGGATGAAACCCGCCCAATGCCACAAGGTAATCGGGACCGGGGCCGGCATGGCGGCGCTAGGCGGGCGCAGGCGTGCCGGGAGCGCCTTCCAGGGCTACTTGCGAGGCGCTCTTGGGCCGTTCCCCCTTGTGCCACCAAAGGACCAGCGCGCTGGCGATGTAGATGCTGGAATAGGTGCCGGTGATGATGCCCACCAGGAAGGTGAAGGCGAACCCGTTGATGGCCCCGCCGCCAAACGCATAAAGCGCCGCGGTGGCGATGAAGACCGTGCCGGAGGTGATGATTGTCCGGCTCAGGGTCTGGCTCAGCGCGATGTTGATGACGTCTTTGAATGTCCCCCGCACGCCCAGCTTGAGGTCTTCGCGGATTCGGTCAAAGACCACGATTTTGTCGTTGATGGAGAAGCCGATGATGGTCAAGACCGCCGCCACGATGGGCGCGCTCAATTGCCGGCCGGCGATGAAGAAGATACCCATCGTCATCAAGACATCGTGAATGACCGCCACCACCGCGCCGCAGGAGAAGGAAAACTCGTAGCGCAACGCCACGTAAATCAGGATGCCGAACAGGGAAAGGAACGAGGCAATAATGGCCGATTTCTGGATCTCGACCCCGACTGTCGCGCCCACCCCGGCGCTGCCGACCACATGGAAGCCGGCGGCGGGAAAGGTGCTGAACAGGGCGTTGGTCACGGCGCCGCCCTGGCCGAAAGGCGCCACGACTTCCAGCATGTCCTGCTCGGCGCCTTTCTGATACTGGATTTGCGCGTCACCGACTTTGGCCAGCGCGGAACGCAATTTGTCCACATCCACCTTTTGCTTGAACGACATGGTGATGGAGTCGCCGCCGGCGAAGTCGATGCCCAGGACACTGTTGCCCCGCACGAAAATCCCGTAGGACAGGCCGATCAAAATGATGATCCAGGACGCAACGAAAGCGAATTTGGCCCACTTCATGAAATCCCATCTTGGACTCTTGATGATGTGCAACATGCCCACGTGATTAAGCCAGCCGCGGGCCAGCAGGCCGTCAAAGATCAGGCGCGTCATGACCAGGCTGGTGAACAAGCTCAACGCCACGCCGATGGTCAGGGTCACGCCGAACCCTTTGACCGGGCCGGTGCCGAGGTAAATCATGATGATGGCCGAGATGAGCGTGGTGGAGTGCGAATCGAAAATGGTGCTGAAGGCCCGGCTGTAGGCGGCGGATATGGCGCCTCGCATGGATTTCCCCTGCCCCATTTCCTCGCGCAAGCGTTCATAAATCAGCACGTTCGCGTCCACGGCCATGCCAACGGTCAACACCACGCCGGCGATGCCCGGCAAAGTCAGGGTCGTGCCGATCGAGCACATCACTCCAACCAGGATGACCAGGTTCAACAGAACGGCCAGGTCGGCGATCACGCCGCAACGATGATAGTAGAAGGCCATGAACACGACCACGAACAGGGTGCCCCAGATGGCGGCGCGAATGCCGCTGCTGATGGAGTCTTTCCCCAAGGTCGGATCAACCTGCCGCACTTCGTCGATGTGGACCGGCGTTTCCAGCGGGTTCTCCAATACGTTGGCAATGGTGATGGCTTCGTTAATGTCCATCTGCCCGCCTGAAATCTCGCCCCGGCCGCCGCGGATCGGCCCGTTGATGCGCGGCGCGGTATAAAGCTCGCCGTCCAGCACGATGGCCAACAGCTCGCCCACGTGGTCGGTGGTCAGTTGGGCGAATTTCTCCGCGCCCACGCTGTCGAACTCAAATTCGATAACGGGCGCGCCCATCTGGTCCCGGCTGGGCACGGCGCGCTTGATGTATTTGCCGGTGAGGCCGCTGGCCAGTTTCTTCTGCACCAGGTAAGACTCCACCGTGGTGGTGCCGTCCAGGTTCTTGCGCTTCATGGACAGCACGGCGTAACCCGGTTCGATAATGCCCTCCTTGAGCAATTCGTCGCTCTTGGGATGGACGAGACGGAATTCGAGGTAGGCAGCCTTCTGAATGTTCCTTCTGGCTTCGTCCTGTGCCGCCTGCGAAAGGCCCGGCAACTGAATCATGATGTGGTCCAGGCCCACCGGTTGGATGACTGGCTCAGCCACGCCCAGGTTATCGACGCGGTGGCGCAGCACTTCTACCGCTTGCGACACCAGGCGCTGGCGTTCGTCCGCCCTCATGGCGGTTTTGTTCCCGTTGGTATCGACATCAACCAAGTGGTTGGTGTCCAGGCTGACCAGAAACTCCGTGCCGCCCTGCAGGTCCAGACCGAGCTTGATTTTGCCCGCCGCCTTCCTTTGCAAGGCATTCAGGACCGCGTAGGTCGGATGCGTGTCGGTGTGGACGTCAATGTAGGGGAAGTAGCGCTGGATATCATTGGTGCCAATGGCCGTCATCAAATCGCCGAATTCCAGTTGCGGGTCGGGATTGGCCTTCGCCAGGGCTTCCGCCTGGCCCACGATGGCGGTGAAGTTGGTGTCCACCTTGGCCGGGTCGGCCTGGTCCTGGAAGACGTGGATCAGATCGCGGCTGGTCGGTGGATAGATTTCCCAGAGGGACCAGGCGATGAGGAAGGCGATCAATGACCACCAAAACTTGGGTTTCTTCATGAAGGATTAATTCTTTGTTTCGCTGGATTCGCCGCTGTGTTCGGTCACTTCCGCAACGGCCGACTTGAGGATTTCCAGCTTGGTATCCGCCGACCGGATGGAAACGCTTTTGTCCCTGATGGACAGGACGACGCCGAGGATGCCGCTGGCGGTGACGATTTTGTCCCCCGGACGCAGCGCCTTGAGCATCAGTTCCTGTTCCTTGGCCTTCTTGCGCTGCGGTGAAATCATCAAGACCCACATGATGACGGCGAAAATGACCATCATCCCGACGAACTTGATCATGGCGTTGGGGTCTTGTTGCTGGTCCGCCAGCAGGACGTTTAAGCCGATTGAAGTCATAACGTTCAAATTGAGCCTCTTAATCTATGGGGACATCCCCGTTTGGCAAGCACAAGGTTTGCGTCCGATCACGCAAAGTTCAAGGATTAAGTTGCCCTGCCCTCAGAGGGGGCTGGAGGCACACAAAAGGGGCGGGACATCCCTCCGGGATGGCTTTTATGGCGCTGGCGAGAGGAGTACGCTGCCACTCTGGTCTGCGCCGAGGAAGAATCCCGCGGCAAGGTCCTGGTTCTGCAGCACAGCGCCATGGATCGCGATCGGCTTGCCCGTCGCCGGATTCAGGACGCTTCCTTTGAACAGACCTGACGAAGGGTGGAAGGTGAGGTTGATCGGGCCTTCATCTGCGGTCCCCTCGCCTCTTGTCTCCATTCCCGCCCCGAAGCCGACCTGGTCGGTAATCCCCTGCGCCAGATCGCCGTTGGTCAATGTAAGCTGGCCTTGGGTGAAGCCAAGAAGCGGCAGGCCGTTGGTGTACTGGTAAAGCGATCCCATGGCCTGGACGCTGTTGGTAAAGCCGTCCGGATACAGCCGGGCTGCGGCCTGGGCGAGCTTGAACCAGCCAATCTGTCCGCTGATGCCGCCATCGTTGGTAAAACAGAGCCAGCCAAGTATGGACCCTCGCCCGCCATAAAGTGAAGCATACAACGGCCATTGCCCCTCGCTGGAAACGATGCCGCCCGAGCTGACAGGCGTTCCATCGCCCAGGATGCCGCTGAAGGTCACATGCCCCGACTCGCTCACGGTCACGCTCCCGAATCCATTGCCGCCGGGCTGGACAGAAGCATTCTCGCTGCCCGGAATGAGCAACGTATATTTGCCGGCTTGCGGGGCCGGGTCCGCCTTTGAATAAACCGCCACATCGGCGACCAAATCCGCCGTCCACGTGCCGTCGCTGACCGTTCCGGTCAACGGGCCGTTGGTCAGCCCCAACTGCAGCTCCACAGTCAGAGGGGTCGATCCGTGGCGTTGAATGGTTCTGGAGGCCGCGCCGTTGACGGAGAATGCTCCGGAGAAAGAGTGACTGCCACCCCCCAGACGAATGCTCGCGCTATAGGCCCCGGCGGTGGTCACGGCGGCGGCAATGGAGCCGGAACTTTCCTCAGCCGCATCGTTGGTGACATAGAACAGGCCACGGTAGTTTCCTGCGACGGAAACGAAGGGATTGGGTACGAAGCTGGCTTGCAACACGACATTGGATTCCACGACGAACGTGTACTTCGCGGCCGTCTCCACGACGAGGCCGTTGCTGCTCCAGCCGGCGAACACCGAGCCTTTCCCTGGAACGGCGGTCAGAGTGTATTTCCGGCCGGTCTGCAGCGACTTGGCCGTCCGACTGGGCGCGAGAGTTCCCTTGCCGCTAATCAACAGAGCGAACTTGGTGTTGGCATTGGTCGTTGGCGAGGAGACGCTGTTGGTGACGAAGGTCACGAATAGAGTGTAGTTGGTGGCGACATTCTGCAAAGCATAGGCGGAGCCGCCCGCTTGCGCCACCGCGCCATTGACCAGCCATTGGTTGACCTGGTAACCGTTGGCCGGCGTGGCGGTAAAGGCGGCACCGCCGCCCCCCGCGACGGCTTGCGTGCCGTTCGGACTGATGCTCCCGTTGGGCCCGGCGCTGGACGTGATGGTGAAAGTGGCCGTATTCGTTGACGCGTTGGTCGTGACCGAGATGGCGGCAAAGTTGGCCACGAGGGTGACGTTGCCCGTCACGCTGAAGCTGTAATTCGGAGATGCGCTCTGCACGGCCCCATTTTGCGTCCAATTGGTGAAACCGAACCCGTTGTTGGCCGTCGCTGACACCGTCACAGAGGTGCCCGCCGCAAAGGCGCCCCCGCCCTTGGTACTGCCGGCATTGGCCGGATTGGCCTGTGTCGTCACGGTGTAAATCACCGGGTTTGCCGTGAAGTTGGCCACGAGGGTCACATTGGTCGTCACAGTAAAGGTGTAGCTCGCCGACGCGTTTTGCACGACGCCGTTCGCCGTCCAATTGGTAAAGGTGTAGCCGCTGTTGGATGTCGCCGTCACCGTCACAGAGCTCCCAGCGTTGAAGCTGCCACCGCCCGCGACGCTGCCGCCCTGGGTCGGGTTGGCCTGTGTCGTCACGGTGTAAATCACTGGATTTGCCGTGAAGTTGGCCACGAGGGTCACATTGGTCGTCACAGTAAAGGTGTAGCTCGCCGACGCGCTTTGCACGACGCCGTTCGCCGTCCAATTGGTGAAGGTGTAGCCGCTGTTGGCCGTCGCCGTCACCGTCACAGAACTCCCGGCGTTGAAGCTGCCACCGCCCGCGACGCTGCCGTCCTGGGCCGGATTGGCCGCTGTCGTCACAAGGTAATTAACCGGGTTTGCCGTGAAGTTGGCCACGAGGGTCACATTGGTCGTCAGGGTAAAGGTGTAATTCGCCGACGAGCTTAGCACGACGCCGTTCGCCGTCCAATTGGTGAAGGTGTAGCCGCTGTTGGCCGTCGCCGTCACCGTCACAGAACTCCCAGCGTTGAAGCTGCCACCGCCCGCGACGCTGCCGCCCTGGGCCGGGTTGGCCTGTGTCGTCACGGTGTAAATCACCGGGTTTGCTGTGAAGTTGGCCACGAGGGTCACATTGGTCGCCAGGGTAAAGGTGTAATTCGCCGACGCGCTTTGCACGACGCCGTTCGCCGTCCAATTGGCGAAAGTGTAACCGCTGTTGGCCGTCGCCGTCACCGTCACAGAACTCCCGGCGTTGAAGCTGCCACCGCCCGCGACGCTGCCGCCCTGGGCCGGGTTGGCCTGTGTCGTCACGGTGTAAATCACCGGGTTTGCCGTGAAGTTGGCCACGAGGGTCACATTGGTCGTCAGGGTAAAGGTGTAGCTCGCCGACGCGCTTTGCACGACGCCGTTCGCCGTCCAATTGGCGAAAGTGTAACCGCTGTTGGCCGTCGCCGTCACCGTCACAGAACTCCCAGCGTTGAAGCTGCCACCGCCAGTGACGTTCCCGGCGCCGCCTGGATTGGCCTCGACGGTTAACGTCTGCGCCGCGGCCGGGACAGTGTACTCAAGCTGATTGGACGGAGGGCTCTCATCACCATTGGCGTCGTAGGCCACCGCCTCGAAATAGTTTGTGGACCCTGGCGTCAAGCCGGTCACCGTCCAGGAGGTATTGGTTCCCGCGTCCAATTGGTTGTCGAAATTTATTCCGTCGTTGCCGTAATAAATCTTATAGCCGGTGACCCCTGGGGACGGGCTGGGATTCCAAAGGAGCGTGACACTTTGGGCGGCCAGCGTCAGCGGACAGAAGGCCAGCCCAACGCTTGTCACAAAAGTGAGAATTCCACGGCGCCAAGCCGCTTGTATGCTCCCCCGTTTTGAAAGCATCTTATTTTTCATCACCTCCTTAGCAGCAGGTCTGCCACCGTGTTTTGCAGCCTCGGAGGTAAGTCAATACGATTATTGTGGACGGCCCAATCCCGCGTCCCAAGCGTCTCAATGACAATACGTTGCGCTTATCCACTGAGCCGGCGCGGAGGCCTTCTTCTTACAAGGTCCTTTCCAGAGGCCGCGCGCCCCTTGCGGATCGGGCCGGAATTTGGATGATTTCAATACGATGCGCTGTGGTTTATGGACAAAGGAACCCAATGACATGGGCCGACCGCGCTTCGCAGATGTGAGAAGAGAACTAATCAGCCCGGCCGCCCGCCCTTACTCCACCAAGGCGCGTTGCAGCCTGGAGGAGAGGATTTTCTGCGTGGGCACGTAGGCGGCGGCGAACTGGCGGCGATATTCCCCAAAATCGCCCGCGGCCAAATGCGCCCGAATTTCCCGCATGACCTCCAGGTAAAAATGGGAGTTATGCACACTGACCATGCGCAATCCCAGGATCTCATTGACGTTGAGCAAATGCCGCAAATAGGCCCGGCTGAAATTCCGGCAGGCAAAACAGGCGCAATCGGTGTCAATCGGCCCAAAATCCGACTTGACAGCGCCGCCTTTGATGCTGAGCGTGCCCCGGCGCGTGAAGGCCGTGCCGTTGCGCGCCACCCGCGTCGGCAGCACGCAATCGAACAGATCCACGCCGCGCGCCACCAATTCCACCATCTGCGCCGGCGTGCCCAGACCCATGGCGTAGCGCGGCCGCCCGGGCGGCAAAAAAGGTTCGGTCAATTCCACCGCCTTCATCATTTCGTGCTCCGGTTCGCCCACGCTCACGCCGCCGATGGCGTAACCGTCAAATTCCATGGCCGTCAGCTCCCTGGCGCAACGCTCGCGCAGGCCGGCATGAATGCCGCCCTGGACGATGCCGAAAACGAGCTGTCCCTCCGCGCGCGTTTGCGCCCGGCATTCCCGCGCCCAACGCAGGGTGCGTTGCACCGCTTCTTGCGCCGCTTTGGGCGCGCAGTCGTGGGCTGGACACTCGTCGAACGTCATCGCGATGTCCGAGCCCAGGACGCGCTGAATCTCCATCGCCTCCTTCGGCCCCAGAAACAGCGCCGCCCCGTCCACGTGCGAGCGAAACTCCACGCCATGGGCCTTGATTTTGCGGATCTTGGCCAGGCTGAACACTTGAAAGCCGCCGCTGTCGGTCAAAATCGGCCCCGTCCAGTTCATGAACCGATGCAGCCCGCCGGCCGCCTTGATGATCTCCAAGCCGGGCCGGATGCTGAGGTGGTAGGTGTTGGCCAGCAGGATCTGCGTCCCCATTTCGCGCAATTCCCGGGGGTCGAGCGCCTTGACGCTGGCCTGGGTGCCCACCGGCATGAAGGCGGGCGTCTCGATCACTCCCCGCGTGGTGGTCAGACGGCCCAAGCGGCCCCTGGAGGCCGGATCGGTAAGAATCAGAGTAAACACTTGCGGCTATACTAATGGCGGCGCCCGTGCCGTCAATCATGGCCGATGGCCGCCGGCAATGGTCAGCTCCCTTGGGGCGACGCCACCGGCTCACTTTGCATCTTGAAGTCGGGGCGGGGCTTCTTTAGGATGCCCGCCGTTGTGATGAAGTTCCGATTTATTGCCGTGGGCGCCCTGCTCGCGACCGGCCTGGCTGCGCGGGCGGAGTTGGTCAGCGGCGTGAGCATCGTGGTCAATGACGACGTCATTACCCGCGGTGAAATCATGGAGAAGGTGACGCCCAGGCTGCAAGTGCTCTACTCGCTCTATGGCAACGACCAGCAGCGGTTCGATGAGGAGAGGAGGAAGGTGTACGAACAGCAAGTTGAAGAACTGGTGGAGCGCAAGCTGATCCTGCACGAATTCACCGCCTCCGGCTACGCCACCAACGTGCTGGAGGCCTTCATCGATGACCAGATCAAGAAGAACATCCAAAAGGAGTTTTACGGCGACCGGGCGCGCCTGATCAAAACACTCCAGGCCGAGGGCATGACCTACGAGATGTACCGGCGCCAGGAACGCGAGAACTTCATTGTCAATTATATGGGCTACCAGAACGTCGATGCCCCCAAGAAAATCCTGATTTCCCCGCTGAAAATTGAGAAGTATTACAAGGACCACCAGGAGGACTTCAAAGTGGACGACCAGGTCAAGGTGCGGATGATTGTCATCAACCAGCCGCCGGAAGGCTCGCCCGGCGAGGCCAAACGGACGGCGGACGAGATTCTGGACAAAATCAACAGCGGCGTCCCCTTTGCGGAGATGGCGGCCGTTTACTCTTCAGGCTCCAAGCGGGCCCAGGGAGGCGACCGCGGATGGGTCGATCGCAGCTACTTCAAATCAGAGTTGGCCCAGGTGGCCTTCTCGCTCAAAGCCGGCCAGCACAGCAGCGTCATCGAGCTGCCGGAAGCGTGCTACATCCTCATGGTCGAAGAGGTGCGCCCCGCCCATGTCAAACCCCTGGCCGAAGCGCGCTCCGACATTGAGCGGACGCTCAAAACCCAGGAACGGGAGCGCCTGCGCAAACAATGGATCGAGCGGCTCAAAACCAAGTCCTTCATCCAATACTATTGACCCCATGACGGGCTGGATTGCCATTTCGCTCGGCGACATCACTGGCATCGGCCCGGAAGTGACGCTCAAGGCGCTCGCCGCGGAAACGGACACAGACGGCGCGCGCTACCTGCTGATCGGGGACGGCGACCACGTCGCCGCGCTGCATAAGCGGCTGGGGTTGCGTTTTCCGCTGCGGCCATTTTCAGAATTTGTCGGCCAGGGCGGTGTTTTTCTTCATAATCCCTTGCGCGAACCGCTGCCCGCCGGCTTGGAGACCGGCTCCCCAGCCGCCGCGCGCGCCGCGCTGGCCTGGCTGACCGACGGCGCGCAACGGTGCCTGCGCCAGGAGGTCGATGCGCTGGTGACGGCGCCGTTGAACAAGCGCGCCATCGTGCGCTCAGGCCAGCCGTTTATCGGCCAGACCGAGTTCCTCTCCGAATTGGCCGGGACCAGCCAGACCGCCATGATGTTGTTGGGACAGGATGACCGCGGCCGCTGGTTGCGCGTCGCCCTGGCAACCACCCATGTGCCCATCAAGCTGCTCGCCGCCCAATTGCGCGCCGATAAAATTCAACTCGCCATCGAACTGGCCGCCGGCGCCTGCCGCGATTTGGGCCTGCCCCGCAGCCGCGTCGCCGTCTGCGGCCTCAATCCCCATGCCGGCGAAGGCGGCGAATTTGGCGACGAGGAAATCACGACCATCGCCCCGGCCGTGCAAGCCGCGCGGCAAAAGGGCCTGGACGTTGTGGGGCCGCTGCCCGCCGATGCCTTGTTCTACCATGCTTATCGCGGCGATTATGATGCCGTGGTCGCCATGTATCACGACCAGGGACTGGCGCCGCTGAAAATGGTCGCGTTCGAGAGCGGTGTCAACTGGACGCTGGGCCTGCCGTTTATCCGCACCTCGCCCGATCACGGGACGGCCTACGACATCGCGGGCCGCGGCACAGCCAGCCCTTCCAGCATGTCCGCCGCCATCCGCCTGGCCAAACAACTGGCCCAATCCCGGGCAAAAAACCGCCCCTCCAAGTGACTTCCGCCCTGATTGTCGCCGCGGGCAGAAGCACGCGGATGGGACGGGACACGGATAAAATGTTCCTGACCGTCGCCGGACGCCCTCTTGTTGCCCAAACCTGGGGGCGCTTTGACGGCGCGCCTTTCATTGACGAAATCATCCTCGTCGTCCGCGAAGGCCGGCAAAGCGAATTTGCCGCCTTGGCCGCCCAATATCGTTTCGCCAAGCCGTTCCGGGTGGTTGGCGGCGGCAAGGAACGGCAGGATTCAGTTTGGCATGGCCTGCAAAATCTGTCCGCCGGGGCCGACATCGTGGCCATTCAAGACGCCGCCCGGCCCTGCACCAGTTTGGCAGTGATCCAGGCCACCATTAACGCCGCCCGCCAGGACGGGGCCGCCGTCGCCGCCCAACCGGTGACCGACACCATCAAACTTTCCGAGGACGGTAAACACATTGCGCGCCATCTGGACCGCTCCCTGCTCTGGGCCGTGCAAACGCCGCAAACCTTTCGCGTTGACGTCATCCGCCGCGCCCTGGCCAAGGTGCGCGAGAAGGGATTGCAAGTGACCGACGACACCGCCGCCTGTGAATTGATCGGCCAGCCCGTGCGGCTGGTCCTCAGCGACCAACCCAACCCCAAGGTCACCGTCCCCGACGACGTGCCTTACGTGGAGATGCTGCTCAAGGAGCAACGGGGGACCTTCTAATACACCTGGTCGTGGGAGCCGATGTTGATCAAAAGCAGAACTTCAGTTTTGGTTTTTGGCTCTTTCTGCTTGGAAAAGACGATCCGGCAGTCGTACCCGGCGGAACAAGCATGAAGCCCGGAGAGTTGGCCACTCAGGTGATGCGTCTTCAAGCGGGGATCGTTGACATTCTGGGCCATGCGTCTCAAAGCTGCCTCTATTTGCGGCTGCAACGCCGGATTTTTCCTGATCAAACGGCGAAACGCCCGCTGAAAACCGGGCGTGAGGACGAGTTCACACATGCATTATTTGGCCGCGCGCAAGCGGGCGATGACGCTCTCGACCGTTTCCGCCTTTAGCTTGCCGGAGCGCAAGGCTTTGACCGCCTTTCTTGCTTCCGCAGCCGTGTCGCGCCGCCATGCTTCAATCCGACGCTGCCGCAGGAGGTTTTCCAGCATTTCCTGCTCATCGGCAGGCAACGCTTCGGCAGAGGTTAGAACTCGCTCCAATGTCAGAGTGCTCATGGATTTAGGTATTCCTAATTTTTGTTATGCCATTCTACTCCCAAGCTCCCGAAGCGTCAATCAGGCATTCTTGTCGGCTGTGGAAACTTTGTAATATGGAAAGTTTGGGTCACACGCCCTTCCCACAATTGAGCAGTCAGGAAAATGAGTGAGCCATGTCTTATGCCTTCATAATCTGAGCTTGAATTTCAGCAAACATCGCAGCTTTCTGCTTTTTCTTTAAAACCGGGTCTGCAAATTGCAGATACTCCACGGCGCTAAAGTTGTCTCCCCTCCTGCGGTTCTGTGGCGGCTCAAGCCCCTCTATAAGCAGCGCCTCAAAAGCCGTGATGATGTCCGATAATGCGGGATTCTTTAGATCCACATCTACGAGTTTTCCCTCTGCCGTAACACGTCGGATTCCAAACCATGAAAAGCGGTCCCATCTGCCATTCAGGCGGTCAGTGGTGTGTTGGTTGAGACGGCGACCAAGTCGGTCGGATACTTGACCAACGTAAACCACCCGCTGGCCATCATGGAGCAAATACACACCGCGCTGGTCACATAAGTCCACCGGATCCGCGCCATGTTGTTGCCCCAACAACCGCGGAGTATCGCCCCATTCAACAAGGTCGCGCCGCCAGAACATTCCGAACGCTTGAATGATGCCGGCGCTTTTTTCCACTGCTTCCTGTTCCGCCTCTGGTGGGGCTTCGACACTTGCGGGCGATGCTCCGATATTTCCTTGTAACTGACGGAGTTTGTACAGCCCGGGAACTACTCGTTCAAACGGTGTTTTGTCAGGTTCATGCTTCAATGACCAACTGATATTGGCGTTCACGGTTGAGGCTGGTGTTGCGCCTACGTCCATCCGCAGTTTCAGGTCAACGATTTGCTGCGCGATTTCCGTGTAGTGCATTGCCTTTCCGGATTCTTGCAAGACTTGCTGGATTGCGGCCAGCCAGGGAAGGTTGCCAGTTCTATTAGACATAGTAGCGGATTATTTGTCTGTTGGAGCAAAAGTCAAACCATTACTTGCCTTCGCCGCCTTTTGGTTCGCGGCCGTTTTTCGACCACGATTAAAACATGCGGTGTTTTGTGCCGCCAACTCTGCGGTTCCGCCGATCTTCGTCAAGCTGCAATCTAATCCATCAGGGCCAAAGTTTGGCCCCCGATAAATCGGAAAATGGAAAGGGCAGCAGCACAACCGCGCCGCGATTAGAGCTTGTCGTAGTCGGCGTCGAGCGGGTTGCCCCAAATTTTTTGGAAAACGGATTCCGAGAGGCGCTCGCAGCCGCGAATAATTTCCGCATCAGCCGGGCCGGTTTCAACAGCGATAATTTTGACGCGGGTATTCGGCTTCAGCGCAACCGGATCATCCAGCACAATGTGCTGGCCGTCAAAATGACCGTTGAGTGTTTTCATCGCCCCCAACTTACCTTTTCACGGGCCATTCTCAAGCGGTTTCTGCGCCCGATATCAAACCAGCCCGGCCCATTTGCGGCCAATCCAATACACGGTCAATAATAAGAAAAGAAGGCCGGCCCAGGCGGGGGCGCTCCACAGGCGCAGGCGTTTCTCCACGGGTTGCGGCTCGGGCAGGAGCGAGATTTGGCGGATGACCTTGTCCAGGTCCTCCGCCGAAACGCCCGCCCCGCCGGTGACGGCGGCGATGTCCCGCAGGACCTGGGCATTGACCGGCTGCCCCTGTTTTTCCACCAACGGCCGGGCCACCAGCAGTTCCGTTTCCAGGCGGCGCTCGTGCGGCGCGCAGGCGATTTCCAGTTTGTAGCGCCCGGCTTCCTGCGCGGTAAAACTGGACTTGAACACGCCCCATCCTCCTTCCAATTGCGCAAACTCCAGCCGCTCGGAGCGTCCGCCGGGCGAAGTCACCCGGCCCACGACCGGCCCTTTGTCAATAGGAAACCCGGATTGGTCCAGCACGGTGCTTTGCAGGAAGACGGTGTCGCCCGCCTGCGGCGACTCCGGGCTGTAACTGAGCCGGATGCCGTCCTTCTCCGAAAGATGCCGCTGGTGGGCCATCCACCGCACCACCTGGCCCCAAAAGCGATAATGAAACTTGTCCTCCACGCCCCGCCGCCAGCGCCAGGCGCTGTCCGTGCCGAGAAAGAGGACCTTGCCGCTCCCCGCCGGCCGCGTCACCAGCAGCGGCATCCGCCCCCAGGAATTGCGCAGGGCCGAATGCACCGCCAGCACCTCCGAGCCGGGCCGGCTCTTTTCCACCGACGCCGACCAGAAGAAGCCGGGCAGTTGCTTCCACAATTCGTCATTCCGGTCCTCGTCCGAATCGAAGCGCGTCAGCCAGTGGCGCTTGCCGGTGCCGGTCAAAATGAGTTGCGATTCGTTTTGCAGTCCGACGCCGCCCGGCTTTGCCGCATCCAGTTCCACGGGGTATAGATCCTTGAGCGGGCTGTTGAGAAAACTGAGTTCGCGTCCACGCCGGCCGGGCACAAACACCAACCCGCTGCCCTGTTGCTCGACCAGGCCCTTGAGCAACGCCGCCTCCGCATCGGTCAGTTCATCCTGGCCAATGCCGACGTCGCCCAGGAACACCACGTCGTAGGGCGAGATCTCCTCCTTGCTGTCGGGAAAAGCCGGCAGATAACTGGCGCCGGCGGCGGGGCCGAGTTCCGGGCGCAGCAACAGGCAACTCAATTCCACGCCCGGATCGCGGGCCAGCGCGTTGCGCAAATACCGGTATTCCCATCGCGGCAGCGAATCGACCACCAACACCTTGAGCTTCTCCACCCGGATCGAGATGTGAAACGTCCGCTCATTGTTTTCCGCGATGGCTTCGTCCGGCTCCACGGGCAGCTTGACCGTCGCGGTCACCTCCCCCACCGCGCGCGGCGACCAGAGGATTGATTCCTCCACCTCGCCATTGGGCGGGATGGTGACCGGTTTTGACGCTTCCTCCACCTCGCCGTCCATGATGGAGACGCTGGTGTTGACCTCGCGCGGCAAATGGCTCGTGACCTTGAAAGGGATGGCGATTTCCTCGCCGAAAAGCCCGTAGGCCGGCGCGGCGACATTTTCCAGCGCCAAATCCGGCAGCGGCGTCTCACGCCCCACCGCCACGGTGAAGACGGGAATGTTCTGCTCCCGATAACGCGTCGCCGCGCCGAGGGGCGATTTGCCCAGGTTCCAATCGCCATCGCTCAAGAGCAGGACGGCCTTGAGGTTTTTGAAGCGGCGCAACGCGCTCTCCAGCGCCTCGTCGAGGTCGGTGCCGTTGATGGCGTTTTGGTTGGTGGAAGGCGCGGCGAAAGTTTCCACCGCGACTTTCGCCTTGTCCCGCCAGCGCGACCAGAAGGCGCGCCGGAGCTGTTGATCGAGCCACTGCGCCCGGCTCACCACGTTGTTGGACACCACCACGTCGCGCGTTTGCATGCTGCCGGAGCCGTCAGCCAGGATGGCGATCTCCGGCGCCGCGCCGCGTTGCGCGTGTTGGACGTATTCCGGCCGCAGCAAAGTCAACAATAATAAAGTGATGAGAAGAAAACGCAGCGACTCCAGCTTCCCGGCCGCGCGGCGGTTGGCGCTGCGGCGCCAGTTGGCCAGGCCAAGCCAGGCCGCTCCCGCCCAGATGGCCAGGGCCGGCACGATCACCGAGAACGGGGCGGCAATGGAAAGACCACTCATGGGCGCATCTCAAATTCTTGCGAGAACAGTGACAAAGCGGGACTTTCGTCCCCTCGCCTCGCGCACGCGGGGAGAGGGAAAGGGAGAGGGGCATCGAACAAAAGCCTCCTCTCCCCAGCCCTCTCCTCCACAAGTGTGTGGAGGAGAGGGAGATAGCCGAAATCTGCAAAAAACTGAGATGCGCCCCCACTCATGCCAATTGCTCCTCACGACGCGCGGCTTCCGGCGTCGGCGAACCAGCCCGCGCCGGCAGGATCAAAATCCCTTCAGCGACCAGGAACAGCAGCATGGCGAAAAGGAAGAACCGCCAGATTTCTCCTTGCAACTGGCCGGTCTCAAAATGGCGCTCTTGCAGTGTTTGCACGGGCAGGTCGCCAAACAGTTTTCGCGCTTCGTCCGGCTCGACCAATTCGGGATCATCCTCAGCCGCGGGCCGGTTGACGGCCAGGAGCCTGTCGCCGGCGCGATAAACACCGGCTTGCGTGCCAATGTCCTTGCTCCCGACGGAATCCACCGAGGCCCACGGCAAATGTTGGTCCGCCAGGCTCAATTCGCCGCAGGCAACGGATGAGACCTGCTGCAATCGGCGCGCTCCCGCCTGGAGCATCCGCTGCAACATCGGCACCAGCACGGGGCCGTCGCCCAGACCCGACCACGCCGCGTCCGGCAGCGAGGAGCAAAAATAAATCTCGCCCTTGCCCAGCCGTTGCCGCGCCAGAAAAGCGGCGCCGTCCTCGAAGGCGGCCAACGTCTCCCTTGGGCCGGACATCAGTTGGCGGCGCTGGAAGGCGGTCCGGTCCAGCGGCAGGCTGAGGTGCTCATCGGTTCGCGCCAGCGGCCCGTCGTCCTCGCCCCATCGCACAATCCGAAAGCCCTCGGCGCTTCCGGACTCTTCCACGCCGCCCCAGCCCGCTCCATTGAATCGCCCCGCGTCCGGCTGGCCTGGCGGGAAAAGAACCACCACACCCCCGGACGCGGCGAAATCCTGCACCTGTTCGGCATCCGTGCCCGACGGCAAGGGCGCCTGCCAAACCAACAGCGACCGGCCCTCGAGTTTGCTCCCGCCGAAAGCACCGAGCAGTTCCGCGGGCTGGTCGCGGCGCGAGGCGGCGGCAAACTCCAGGCATCGGGCCGCGCCCAGATCGCCGCTGACCACCGTGGCCAGCAACGGCCTGTCCGGGCCATAGACGAAATAGGCCGTGTTATCGCGTTCATTGGCGTCCGCCGGCAGGCTGAAGCTCCCCCACCCTCCCTCCCGCCGCGCGCCAAGGTCAATGGTGTGCCGCCAGCGCAGGCTCTGCCCTTCCACAGGCGCCTCGAACTCCGATCTCTGCCCGTTGAGGGTCAGCGTGACGGGAATGGATGCGCTGGAGTTGCGATTGCGCTGAATATCCAGCACGAATTGCAATTCCGATTTGTCCCCGCGCGGACGCCGCAGCATCTCGTGAATGGAGATGGAGGCGTTGGCGTCGGGCGGCTGGTTCATGGCCAGCAACCGCACCCGCACCCTCTGCGACAGCCCGCCCAACCGGGCGATGACCTCCTTCCAACGCGGGTCCTCCGGCAGCCAATTGCTGCGCTGCCCGTCGGAAGCCAGCCAGATTTCCGCCGTGCCGGCCCGGTTCTCGATCAGCCAGTCGAAGGCGGCCCGCAACAGGGCCGGAATGTCCGCGGCGGTGTCCGTCGGTTGTGTCAACGATAATTGCTCCAGGGAGGCGGCCCGGGCCATCTCCCGCGGGGCGCGCGTCGCGCTGTCAATCAAAACGAGATGGCTGGTTTCTTCATACGGGCGCGCCGCCCGCTCCAGAAGCTGGAGCGCCTGCCGGCGTTTGGGGGTTGCGCCCGCCTTGGTTTCCATGCTGGCCGAACGGTCCAGCAGGATCAGGATGGCGTCGGGCGCGGGCGACAGCGCCCAACCCAGCCAGCCCCCCGCCAGGGGCCGGGCCGCAAAAAGAATCAGCGCCGCCACCGCCAGCACGCGGCAGAGCAGGATCAGGAACTGGCGCAGCCGGGCGTGGCTGACGGAGCTGCGCGTGGCGGAGACGAGGAACCGCATGGCGGCCCAGGGCCGGGGCCGGTGCCTCATGCGGTTGAGCAAATGAATGATGACCGGCGCCAGGATCAGCGGCAACCCATACAATACCATTGGCTGCAAAAAGGTCATCCCGCCAATCCTTCATTTCCCGGCGGCGCGCGCCCGTTCGACCAAAAAGTCCGCCGCCACCCTCTCGTAACTTTGGTCGGTCACCACCTGCCGGTAATCGGTCCCGAATTCGTGGCAGCCTTCGCGCAGTTGCGCCAGAAACCGTCCAAGCTGCCGCAGGTATTCGTCCCGGATGCTGGAAGGCTCCGTCACGATGCCCAGGGAACTTTCCAGATCGACGAACCGCACCGGGCGATCAAAGTGAAACTCCAGTTCCGCGCGGTCCAGAAGCTGAAAGAGCGCCAGGTCGTGCTTCTGGAAGCGCAAATGTTGAAAGCAATTCAGCAGCGGTTCCAAGTCGCAAAAAAAATCCGACACGACGATGACCAACGCCCGGCGCCGCACTTTCTCCGCCAAATCGTGCAGGGCGCCGATCAGGCCGGTGGGGCCGCGCGGCTCGATTTTTTCCAGCGTTTCAAAAATCAGTTTCAGATGCGACGGATTGCGGCGCGGCGGGATTTCAAACAGGGTTTTCTGGCCGGAGCAAACCAGCCCCACCGCGTCGCCTTGGTGGACCGTGATGTAGGCCAGCGTGGCCGCCAGGCGCCGGGCGTAATCCAGTTTCGTCCCGGCCGCCCCGCCAAATCTCATCGACCCGCTGCAATCGACCACGAAGTAGCAGCGCAGATTTGTCTCCGCCTCGTACTCCTTCATGTAAAAGCGGTCCGTCCGCGCAAAAACGCGCCAATCCAGCCGGCGAATGTCGTCGCCCGGCACGTAATTGCGGTACTCGGCAAACTCGACGCTGGAACCGCGATGCGGGCTTTTATGGTGGCCGGAGACGGTGCCCTCCATGGGCGAGCGGGCCAGAAGGGTAAGGTGCATCAAACGGTTGAGCACCGCCGCGTCCAGCAACTGGGATTCTTCAGCCACGGCCGGCTTCTCCGCGCATCTCCTCCAGCAGCCGGCTGATGATGTCCGGGCTGGCCACCCCTTCGGACTGCGCCTGGAAGTTGGTCAGGATGCGGTGCGTCAGGACCGGCGCGGCCACCGCCTCCAAGTCCTCCAGGCGCACCAAATAACTGCCATGCAGCACGGCCCGGGCCTTGGCCCCGCGCACCAGGTATTGCACCGCGCGCGGGCCTGCCCCCCAGGTCACCCATTTCCTGATCCACTCCGGCGCCTGGGCCGAGCGCGGACGCGTTCGCCGCGCCAGATCCACGGCCAGATCGTAAATATGGTCGGGCACCGGCACGCGCTCGACGATTTCCTGGAAGGCGGCGATTTGATCGCCATCGATCAACTTGGCCAGGGCGGGCGGCGGCGCGCCCGTCGTCTCCCGCGCGATGCGCCGCTCTTCGTCGCGACCCGGATAATCCACATGGATGAAAAACATGAAACGGTCCAATTGCGCCTCGGGCAACGGATAGGTGCCCTCCTGCTCGATGGGATTTTGTGTGGCCAGCACAAAAAACGGCGCGGGCAACTGGAAACAACGCCCCGCCACCGTCACCCGATGCTCCTGCATCGCCTCCAGCAGGGCCGATTGCGTCTTGGGCGGCGTGCGATTGATTTCATCCGCCAGAATGATGTTGGCAAAAATCGGCCCCTTGACAAAAACAAACGCCCGCCGCCCCGGCTGGTCGGTTTCCTGGAGAATGTCCGTGCCGGTGATGTCCGAGGGCATCAGGTCCGGCGTGAACTGGATGCGGCTGAATTGCAGGGACATCGCCTGGGCCAGTGAATTGACGATGGTCGTTTTCGCCAGCCCCGGCACCCCCATGAGCAGCCCGTGGCCGCGCGCCAAAACGCAGATCAACAATTGCTCGATGACCTGGTCCTGCCCGATGATCACCCTCGCCAGCTCCCGCCGCAGCTTGTCGTAATCCGCCCGCAATTCATCTATGGCCGCGACATCGCCGCGCGACAGCGCGGAAGCGGCCGGGGCGGTGGCGGACGGGCGTTGGGCGGTCGTTTGCTCGATCATAAACACCTCAGTGAAGGCTCCGCAATGTAGCAGGTCAATGCTGGAATGCAAAGTAGCCCACTACCGGTGCTCTGGAAAGCTTGCAGAAACGCTTGAAATATGGCATTTTACCAAAATGCGTTTGTCTTTCAGCGTCGCGGTTTTCGCGCTCTTTTTGGCCTGTCTCGCCCCCGATCTTTTTGCTCAAGGCACTTATTCCAAAATTGAAGCGTCATTCAACATAACCAATCTGACCACGGACCCGTTTGATTATACGGCGACAGATGTGCGTGTGCAGGTTTTGCAGCCGGACAATTCCACCGTCTCACTGCCCGCGTTTTTTGATGGCGGCACAATCTGGCGTGTGCGCCACACGCCGACGATGGCCGGGATTTATACGGTTAGTGGCATCACCTTGAATGGTTCGCCGCTTTCCGTCAGCAATCTGCAACCCACCTCGTGGATTGTGGCCGGTCCCCCAACAGGCTCCGGTTTTATTCGCGTTGACCCGTCCAATCCGCGGCGCTTCATCACTGGCAACGGGAAGCGTTTCTTCCCCCGGGGCGAAGACGTGGCCTGGGACGTCACGGACGGCCCAATCACGCACAACGTGACGAATATTTTTTGGAAGATGGGCGCCGCTCATGAAAACTGGTCGCGCGTTTGGATGGATCATTGGGACGGCAAAAACCTGGATTGGCCGCCCTACGGCCCGACCCTGCCGCTGGGTCAACTGAACCTGACCGTGGCGCAAAAGTGGGACGCCATTGTCGCCGCCGCGGAACAGGCGGGCATTCACTTTCAAATGACACTGCAGCATCATGGCCAATATTCCACAATGGTCGATCCGAATTGGGCGGAGAATCCTTACGACGTGACCAATAACATCGGAAGCACCAACGGCTTCATGACCAACCCGGTGCAATTCTTCACCAACGCGACAGCCATTTCATTGACCGAACGCAAGCTGCGTTATGCGGTGGCGCGCTGGGGTTATTCAACCTCCATCATGGCCTGGGAACTCTTCAATGAGGTGCAATACACCGATGCCGGACAGACCGGCCAATGGGGCATTATTCAGCAGTGGCACGACCTGATGGCGCCCTTCATCCGGTCGCAAGATATTTATCAACATCTCATCACCACCAGTTCGGACCTGACGGAGCCGATTTGGGACGATTGCGACTATTACACGCATCACGATTATCCCAGCGATGTCATCAGCGGGATGGAAGACGCGCCGGACATCAGCTCCAACCAGCCGGTCAGGCCGGATTTCGGATCTGAATGCGCCACCAACGGCGTTCCCCAGCTCGGAGTGGACGCACCCTTGTGGGCCGGTCTCATGAATGGACAATCCGGCAACGAGAATCCCTGGTGGTGGGATAGCATGGACGCGGAGAATGATTACGTCTATTTCCGCGCCACAAGTGATTTTGTCACGTTGTCCGGGTTGGGTGACCAAAACGTCGTGAACAAATCCGCCCCTCTGACGACAGGCGGCGCGGACGGCCCGTTGATGTTTGCGCCCAGCGGCGGTTGGGCAACAGAGACACAGGATACATTCACCGTTGGAGACATCGCGCCGGACGGAATCGCATCCGCGCCCAGTTACTTGCAGGGCTATTATCATCTCTCCATGACACCCAACGGTTACACCTTTGACGTGGATTATCCACAGTCCGGAACTTTCTCCGTGCAGGTGCTTCAGATTGCCGCTTCCGGCGCGGGTCTTGAAATTTTCCTTGATGGCAGTTTGAAGACCAATATCGCTTTCCCCTCCTACGGCAGCGATACCGATACCAATTTTACCGCATCCATTCCCGTTTCCGCAGGCTCGCACAGCATTAACATTTTCAATCCCGGTTTGGATTGGATTCTTCTCGGCAACATCACGCTTAACCCTTACGCGCCCACGCTCGCGGCTTATGCGGTGGGCAATTCCAGCTTCAACGCGACTTGGGTGTGGAATACCACGAATGTATTCAATACGAATGCCAATGCCGCGGTCGCGGGCACGGTGCAGGTCGCCGGATTAAATGCCGGCACTTACTCTGCGACTTGGTGGGACACGTTCGCGGGCGTGCCCATCAGTAACACCGCCTTCACAGTCAGCAGCACCAATCCAGTGACATTAAATACCCCGGCCATTCTGCGTTCAGCGGCGCTCTACGTTGGGCTTCCTCCGCAGGCCAATGTCATCGCGCCGGCCCTGGCTCAAACCCTGGGCACCAACTCGCCCCTGCTCACCGTGCCTCTGACGATTACCAACGGCGGGGGCCTGCCATTGGGTTATTCGCTTTGTGTCACCAATGCCAGCCCGGTGGCTTACAGCGCCATCAATTCCACCCAGCCCGGCGGCCCGGCTTTCACTTGGAAGGACTATTCCGGCATCGGGCAGGACATTAGTTCGAATTTCACCGCGCTGGCCCCGCCGAAAACCGCGCAGGACGAAGGCATTGCCGGCCCCATCAACATTGGATTTGCCTTCCCGTTTTTCACCAATTCATATACGCAACTTTACGTATCCCCGAATGGCTTTGTCTCATTCAATTCTTTCCACGGGGACACTTCGACCAATACTTCCCTGCCAAACGCCTCCGCTCCCCTCAATTCCATTGCCTTTTTCTGGAAAGATTTGGACATCCATACAACCGGCCATGTTTACACCTTCACCGACGCCATCAATGGCGCCTTCACCTTGCAATTCCAGAACGTGCTTTTCAAGGGGACGACATCCACCGTCAATTGCGAGCTTGTTCTCAGAACAACCGGCGAAATCCTGATGGCCTATCAATCCATGTCCACTTCAAATACATGCACTGTCGGCGCGCAGAATTCCAATGGCACTCAAGGCACCACCGTGGCCTTCGATCAAAACTATTTGCAGTCGAATTTTGCCATCCTTTTGACACCGACCCCCTGGCTTCGCTTCGATGGCAACGCGGGTTATGTGCCCGGTTACAATTCGAATGTCGTAAACGTTTCATTCAACCCGGCCGGACTTTCGTATGGGAATTACGCCGCCACGATTTTGGTTCAAACCCTCGATACCAACTGGCCGCTGTTTGCGTTGCCGGCTTCGCTCGACATTGCCCCGATTGCAACCTGGCGTCAGACGTGGTTTGGGACGGCGCAAAATGCCGGTAATGCGGCCAATAATGCCGACCCGGCCAACGACGGCATCGCAAATATTTTTGCCTACGCCTTTGGCCTTGATCCGCTCGTGTCGAACCCGAATCCGATTTCCACGCAACTGGCCGGCGATTACCTGGAAGTCATTTTCAAACGTCCGCATCCTGCGCCCTCCGACATCAGTTACGTCCCTGAAGTCACCACTGATCTGGCTTCCGGCCCGTGGAGTTCCGGCCCGGCCTGCACATCACAAACCGTCACCAATAACGGCGACGGCACCGAAACAGTCACCGTGAAAGACCTCGCGCCGATCAATTCGACGCCCATGCACTTCATGCAGGTTTTGATTGAGCCGCAATAGAATATTCAGAGAATATCACCATTGCCAGCAAGTCCTTTTCAGGGCATATTCCCTTACCATGAGCACAGTCGAAGAAATCAGGACGGCGATTCGGATGCTTTCGCTGGAGGAACGCGCTGAGATCACCGCCGAGCTTTGCGGTTGGAAAGATGATGATTGGGACCGCCAAATGAAAGCCGACGGTGCAGCGGGCAAATTCGAGTCCCTGAACGGCGAAGCCGACTCCGCCCACGCCGCTGGCGAAACCCGTCCCCTCAACGACATTCTGCACGAACCGTGACCCTACCCAGCCGCGGCACGCCTGAATTCTGGCGGCTCTATCGCGCCTTGCCGGTCGAGGTGAGACTGCTGGCACGGAAGAATTATCACTGCTGGTTGGCGAACGCTTTCCATCCCTCGCTGCAATTCAAGCCCATTCGCAAACCCAACTGGTCAGCGCGTGTAGGCGACCATTACCGCGCCGTGGGCAAGTTTACCGAAGGTGTCTTCATCTGGGAATGGATCGGGACTCACGAGTCCTACAACAAACGATTTTGAGCAATGAATTCACAAAGGCCCCGGCTTCGCCGAGGCGGCTTTGGCGGGAGCGGAATTTCCGAATTGCGCCTTGAACTTTGGCGGCAAATTGGCTCTGCTGACAGCCGGGCGGGCAGGTCGCAATCCGCCATAATGATTGAACCGGTTGCGGCGCGCATCGTTTTGCAATGAATAACACGCTGGTTATTGTTCCGACGTATAATGAAAGGGAGAACCTGCCCAAATTGGCCGAGCGCCTGGCCCAATTGCCCATCCCCGTCGATCTCCTGCTCGTCGATGGCAATTCCACCGACGGCACCGCCCAGTTCGCCGACCAACTGGCCGCCAGGAATCCAGCCGTCCACGTCCTGCACGAGACGGCCAAGAGCGGCCTGGGCCGGGCTTATCTGGCCGGCTTTGCCTGGGCCTTGCAGCGTCACTACGAATTCATCATGGAGATGGACAGCGACCTGTCGCACGATCCGGATGACATTCCCCGCTTCGTTCAAGCGGCCCAAAATGCGGACCTGGTCCTGGGTTCGCGCTATTGCAATGGCATCCGCATACTCAACTGGCCGCTCAAGCGCCTCTTGCTCAGCATGGGCGCCGGCCGTTACGTCCAGATCATCACCGGCATGCCGTTTACCGATCCCACCGGCGGATACAAGTGCTTCCGCCGGCGCACTTTGCAGGCGCTCGGTTTGGATACCATCCGCTCCCGGGGCTACAGCATCCAGCTCGAATTGACGCACAAGGTCTGGCAATTGGGCATGAAGATCGTCGAGATCCCCATCGTCTTCACCGAGCGCACCGAGGGCGTCTCCAAAATGTCGCGGGATATCTTCTGGGAATCCCTGGCCCTGGTCTGGAAACTCTGGATCGAGTGCGGCTTCCGCAGATCGCCCCGCGTCAAGCCCGGCGAAAATCCTGTCAAATAGAGTCAAGTCTTCCCTGTTGTTTTTGGCCATTTTGGCTTAGATTAAGCGGTATGGATTTGAAGGAACAGATGACCCGATTGGGCCGGCAAGCCAAGGCGGCTTCCCGCGGCCTGGCCCGCCTGACGACCGGCCAGAAAAACGGCTGCCTCTTCGCCATGGCCGACGCCCTCGAACGGGGCCGCGAGGCCATCCAGGAGGCCAACGCCGGCGACATGGCCGACGCCGCCAGAAACGGCCTCTCCAACGCCATGCTCGACCGGCTCAAATTGGACGATAAACGCATCGCCGCCATGGCCAGGGGCCTGCGCGAAGTGGCCGCCCTGCCCGACCCAGTAGGCCGCGTGCTGGACGACAGGACCCGCCCCAACGGCTTGCGTTTGCGGAAGATCTCCACCCCCATCGGCGTCATCGTCATCATTTACGAATCCCGCCCCAACGTCACGGCGGACGCCGCCGGTCTCTGTTTCAAATCCGGCAACGCCGCCATCCTGCGCGGCGGCCGGGAGGCGATCCTTTCCAATCAAATCATTGCGGAAACCATGACCAACGCCGCCGCCGCCCATCTGCCTGAGTTCCCACGCCACGCCATTCAGGTCGTGGACACCACCAATCGGGATGCGATCCGGGAACTGCTCTCCTTGCCCCAATACGTGGATTTATGCATGCCGCGCGGCGGCGAGCAATTGATCCGCGCCGTGGCCGATTGCTCCAAGGTGCCGGTCATCAAGCATTACAAGGGCGTTTGTCATGTTTATGTCGATGGCCAGGCCGACCTGAAAATGGCCGAGGATATTGCCTTCAACGCCAAGTGCCAGCGCCCCGCCGTCTGCAACGCCATGGAAACGCTGCTGGTCGATCGCGCCATTGCCGCCAAGTTCCTCCCCGCCATGGCCCGGCGCTTGAACGAAAAAAAAGTGGAATTGCGCGTGGATGATACCGCGCGCGCCATCCTCGAGTCCGCCCCGCCCCAGCCCGCTCCGGTCATCAAGCCCGCCTCCGAGCAGGATTTTTACACCGAATACAACGACTACATATTAAACATCCGCGTGGTCGAGGGCCTTCAGCAGGCCATTGATCATATCAATCAATATGGATCGGCCCATTCCGACAGCATTGTGACCCGCGACGAAAGCCGGGCGCGGGATTTTCTCGCCCAAGTCGATTCCGCGGCCGTGTACTGGAACGCCTCGACGCGCTTCACCGACGGGGGCGAATTCGGCATGGGCGCCGAGATCGGCATCAGCACCGACCGGATCGGAGCGCGCGGCCCCATGGGCTTGGAGGAACTGACCACCTACAAATGGATCGGCACCGGCAACGGGCAATTGCGCGGGTAAAACGCAATTATGACTTCCTTCCAGACAACCCTGATCTTTGGCGAGTTCTTCGGGAGCGCGACCGTCCCGGTCGTCTCCGTCGGCGTCCCGCCGACGGAATATGAGCGATAAGCCGTCCTTGCAATCGCCGGAAGCCAAGGCCCGCTTCATCCGGGAGCGCCTACCCAAAGAAGGCCTGTTCGCCGGGCAGGATTGGCGCATTTCCCCTTCCCCTTTTCCGATTGGCCAGGAACTGGCGGCGGAATTGGACGGCCTGGGCCGGCTGCTCCTGCAGTTCAATCGCAGCGTCAACCTGCTCCATCGCCAAAGCCTGGCCGGCAAACAGCCGCCCTGGGTGGCGCAATGGCTGGACCAGGGCAAGCCGCGCGACTTGCTCGAATTGCAGCGCTCCGCCGCCTTCAAAAACGACCTGCCCCGCGTCATCCGCCCCGACCTCATCCTGACGGACTCCGGCCCCGTCATGGCCGAGCTGGACGGCGTTCCTGGAGGAATAGGTTTGACAGCATGGCTCGGCCAGACCTGCTCCGCCCTGCCCGGCGGCTCCCCCCCGGTCATCGGCGGCCCCGATGGCATGGCGCGGGGCTTTGCCGCCATCTTTGGCGGCGCGCCCTCCGTCCACATCGTCATTTCCGACGAGGCGCGGACCTACCGGCCGGAGATGGCCTGGCTGGCCGGCCAACTGGGGGACCGTTTCCAGGTCCGCGACACGCGCTTCGACCAGTTCAAAAAGGGCGACGCCGTCTATCGCTTTTTCGAGCTGTTCGACGCGCCCCAGGTGCCCAACGCCAAAAAGATCTTTGACATGGCCCTGGCCGGCGAGCTGCGCCTGACCGCGCCGCCCAAGCCCATCTTCGAGGAAAAAATGCTCTTCGCCCTGCTCTGGAACCGCAATCTGCGCGGCTTCTGGCGCCAGGAACTGGGCGAACGCTTTTTCGAGCGGCTCCGCCGCCTGGTCCCCTACAGTTGGGTGATGGACCCGGCCCCCCTGCCCCCGCAGGGCGCCATCCCGGAATTGAACTTGACAGACTGGCGGCAGCTCAAGGCCCTCTCCCAACGCGAACGCGATTTGATCCTCAAAATCTCCGGCTACTCCGACAAAGCCTGGGGCGCCCGCGGCGTCCATCTGGGCAGCGACCTCTCCACTGCGGATTGGGCCGCCGCTGTCGATGCGGCCCTGGCCTCGTTTGGCGCGTCGCCCTATGTCTTGCAGCGTTACCACCACGCCGCCCTGCGCGAGGCCCAATGGTACGACTTTGCCGCCAATCAGCTCACCCCCATGCCCGGCCGGGTCCGCCTTTGTCCATACTATTTTATTGCCGGCGAGGGCGACGCCGCCCGGGCGAATCTGGCCGGAATTCTGGCCACGATTTGTCCGGCTGATAAGAAGATTATCCACGGCATGAGCACCGCCATTTTGGCCCCCTGCTGCGTCTAGCGCCGCCGCCCGGCGTGGGGTCAATCCAGAATGGCGCTTGGTTAATCACTAAAACGCTGGCTATCCATTACAACCGATAGCCGTGCCTTTAGCGCCGTTAGGCGCGACATACCTGTAGATAAGAGACTAGAGACTCCTTGCGTCGTCTCCTACGAAAATGTCACTTCTAAATGTCCGGCTAACCAAAGTCATTGACCTTCGGCCTGGGTTGGCGCAAAGCGGAAAAACAAAAAATCCTCTTGGCATTTCTTGTCATCTCTTGTAAATTCTCGAATGTGGCAGTATATATAGGGTTGTCTGCAAGGTGAGGATAACTTCTTGGAACCTGCGGAAGAGCGTCTGCCCGTTCCGGGGAGGGATCACCGAGGTGGCAAAGAACCATGAAGCGTCGGACACCTAAACGAAAGGCAGCGGGAACGCCTCAAGGAACCAAAGAGGCGCTGACGAGAGCCACTGCCCGCCTCGATGGGATCATCGCTTCGGCCATGGACGCCATCATTTCGGTCAATGCGCGGCAGCGAATCGTGGTGTTCAATCACGCTGCTGAGTTGATGTTTGGGATTCGCGCCGGGGAGGCGCTCGGACAAAATCTCAGCCGGTTTATTCCCAAACGGTTTCGCGCGGCACACGCCGGTCACGTGCGGGATTTCGGCCGGACCAGGGTGAGTTCCCGGCGTATGGGAGCGATGGACTTGATCTGCGGGTTGCGGGCCAACGGCGAGGAGTTCCCCATCGAGGCCTCCATTTCGCAGGTCGATTTTGACGGCGAAAAGGTTTTTACGGTCATCCTCAGAGACATCACCTTGCGCAGGCGGCTGGACGAGGCTCTGCGGGAGAACGAAGAACGACACCGAAGCTTGCTGGAGGCCTCGCCGGATGCCATCTACGTTTGCCAGGAAAGCCGCATCACGTTCATCAACAGCGCCGGGCTGCGGCTCTTTGGCGCAGTCTCCCAGGATCAGTTGCTGGGCAAGACATGGCTGGACCTGTATCACCCGGATTTTCGCCAACCGACGGACCGGCAGGCCCGGCAGGCGCTGGCGGAGCGCCGGCCCTTGTCGCTCATCGAGGGAAAGATCGTGCGATTGGACGGCGAGGAGAGGGACGTGGAGGTGGCGGCTTGTCCTTTCGGGGAAAAGGACGGGGTTTCCATGCAGGTGGTGTTGCATGACATCACGGAGCGCAGGCGACTGGAGCGGGGCATCCTGACGGCGGTGGAGCAGGAGCAGCATCGCATGGGCCGGGAGCTGCATGACGGGCTGTGCCAACTGCTGACCGCCGCGAAATACCACACCAGCATGCTGGAACGCAAATTGGAGCGGAATCTCGCGGTGACCCCCGCCGAGGAGCGGGCCATTGAGCAGCAACTCAATGAGGCGATCCAACAAGCGCACCGCCTGGCGCAGGGCCTGAATCCGGTGAAAATCGTGGCGAGGGGCTTGATGTCCGCCCTGGAGGAACTGGCGGCCAGTGTGGAGAGCGCTTTTCAAGTGCGGTGTATCTGCCATTTTCCGCACCCGCTGGTGGTCCGCGATCACGCGGTCGCCAACCACTTGTATCGCATCGCCCAGGAGGCCATCCAGAACGCCATCAAGCATGGGAAGGCGCGGAAGATCCAGGTTGGGCTCCAGGAGGTCCGCGGGGGCATGGAACTTAGAGTGGAGAACGACGGGGTGGAATTTCCGCGCAACCCCAAAAGGGTGGCCGGGATGGGCCTGAGCAACTTGAAGGCGCGCGCCGAACTCATTGGCGCCACGCTGGACATCCGGCGCGGCAAGCGGGACGGAACCATCGTCGCTTGCCGGATTGATAGGACTGCCTCATGAGAAAAGAGCCGAAAAAAAAGGAGATGCCGGCAGTTCAAAACTACCGTCTCTACCTCGTGGAAGACCATCCGGTGACGCGCGAGGGGCTGGCCAGACTGATCAATTTCGAGCCGGACCTCCACGTCTGCGGCCAGGCTGGCTCCTCAGCCCAGGCCCTGGCGGATATCCCTGCCGCCAACCCTCACCTTGTGCTGGTGGACATCTCGCTTGCCGGAACGAGCGGCATCGAGTTGATCAAGGATATCGTGGCCCGGCATCCAGCCCTGCCGATTCTCGTTCTTTCCACCCATGATGAAACGCTCTACGCGGAGCGGGCGCTGCGGGCTGGCGCCAAGGGTTACATCATGAAGTACGAACCAACCGGCGAGGTCATGGTGGCCATCCGCAGGGTCTTGCACGGTGGAGTGTACTTGAGCGAGCGCATGCAAAGCCGCTTGGTTGGGATCGTGGCCGGGGGAAGGCCGGCCGCCACAGCATCGGACGTGGAGCGGCTGAGCGACCGCGAGTTGGACGTGTTCACCTTGCTGGGGCAGGGCCAAAGCACCGCCCAGATCGCCGCCACTCTGCGCGTCAGCGGAAGCACCGTAGCCACCCATCGCGCTCATATCATGGAGAAACTGGGTTTGGAGAATTCCAGGGAGTTGCTGCGGCGGGCCGTCGCCTGGGTTGATACAGAGAAATTGTAAGCGAAACCTCAACTGCGAAGGCATCGCAAATTTTGCGATGGCAAAATCCAAAACCCACCGATTACCTGGCGGCGACAACCCTGCTATCCCTTGGCGCTTGATGAATGAATCAAAGCAGGCCGAACCGCTCGCGCGCGCGGGCTTGAGTAATGATCAGGTGATGAGCCACGGCGAAATCCGGGCCATAGAAGTCCTCCTGGTGGAGGACAGCCCCGGCGATGCCGAGTTGACCGTCGAAGGGATGGAACTCGCCAAGGTGTGCAACCATCTGCACAGGGTCCGGGACGGTGCCCAGGCGATGGAATTTCTCCGCAGACAAGGGCCATACGCTCATGCTCCCCGGCCCGATTTGATCCTGCTCGACTTGCGCCTGCCGCGCAAAGACGGGCGCCAGGTGCTGGCCGAGATCAAGGCCGATGAAAACCTTAAGATCATTCCGGTGGCGGTCCTGGCCGATTCCCACGCCGAGCCGCAGAGGCTGCGCTCTTATCAACTCCTGACCGGCTTCTACCTCACCAAGCCGGTGGATTTCACGCAGTTCCAGGAGTTGGTTCGTTCCATTGAGTCCTTCTGGTTTATGGTCGTCAGAGTTCAGAACCGGCGCGCTGATGTCAGTCCGCAATATTGACCCTTTTGTGCGAGGGGCGCGATGGGTCACCCCATAGTCTGGTTCGTCTTTGTATAATCTCTCAAATAAAATGAACCACACTATGGATGGATCCCCAACCCGGCCATTCTAGCCCCCTGTTCGGTTTAGCGCGTGTTTTAAAAATGGGATTTTTCGAACAACCGCCCCCGAATAGCTCGGCAGGAGCCTCTCCCTACCGAGGCGTTCGTGGTAGGGCGAGGCTCCTGCCGAGCCGGGGCGTTAAGAAAACGAGATCGTTTAATACACGCTCTTACCGCGAAAAACGATTTTTTGAGTCCGGCAAAGGAAGCCACGTTTTGCCTGCTGTTGGGTGATCTTTCCTAGAGCCTGTACTTAACTTTTTGCAAGAATAGTCTGTACAATGTATTTACATCCCGGCATTAAGCTGGGGATGAATATAAAACGAAAGAGTTATCCGAGCGATGTCCGCGATGAAGAATGGGCCT
>Ga0326727_10002008_pt1 | contig 72030 bp, 61 predicted proteins | sample MB2enrmetagenome_FD_207643 | JGI IMG/M metagenome (GOLD analysis project Ga0326727, IMG submission 207643) | Lab enriched peat soil microbial communities from McLean, Ithaca, NY, United States - MB29MY | ecosystem: Environmental > Terrestrial > Soil > Wetlands > Peat | place: USA: New York... | reverse complement strand
CCGGAGGCTCTTCGCGGCGCTCGTACGGGCGTATGCTACAGGCGATGTTCTACGCACTGTTGATGGCTGCGGCCGTTGCCGCGCCCGATGCCTCCCCTGCCGCTTCCCCGGCGGCCGCCGTCCCCGCTCCCGTTCCTACCGCGAGCGCGCCGGCCCGCACGCTGCCGTCGCCGCTCGACCCGATCTTTCCGAGCGCCGATTTCCCCGGGCCGACGATCGGCGAAGCGAACGACACGACGGTCTATCCGCTGCAAAAGTTTTGGTTCCCCAAGAGCGACGGCAATAACGTCAGGGTGTACGGATGGTTCGATCCGGCCATCCTGCTCTCGACGTCGAAGAACTCGAGCTACCCCGAGACCTACAACGATGCGCCGAACATGATCCAGCTCGATCAGCTCATCCTGCGCATCGAGCGCCAACCCGACACGACGCAGACGAAGCACTTCGACTGGGGCTTCCGTTTGAGCAACATGTTCGGCATCGATTACCGCTGGACGACCGCGCAGGGCTACTTCAGCAATCAGCTGCTGGGCGGCAACTACCTCTACGGCTACGACCCCGTGGAAGCATACGGCATCCTCTACTTCCCGAAATGGGGACAGGGGACGGAGGTGCAGGTGGGCCGCTACATCTCGCCGCCGGATATCGAAGCGCAGCTCGCGCCGAACAACTTTCTCTACTCGCATTCGATTTTTTTCGACTTCGACGCCTACACGCAGACGGGCGCGCTCTTTGCGACCAAGCTCAGCAACTACTGGACGCTGCTCTACGGCATCAACTTCGGCTCCGACATGGCGCCGTGGTCGCCCTCGCATCACTTCCCCACCGCGCAGCTCCTTGCGCGTTATGTCTCGCATTCAAACCGTAACTCGGTTTTGTTCGGCATCAATTCGATCAATAAAGGTGGAGCGTTCACGAGCTATACGCTGGCCGACGGCACGCTCGCCGGTCACGATAACCTGCAGCAATCGAACGTCACGTGGACGCACGTCTTCAATTCCGGGTTCCAGAATCAATTCGAAACGTACTATCTGTATTCGTACAACGCGTATCAGGGCGGTACGATCAACAACGGGCCCGTAAAGTTCGGCGGCGGCGGCGGGGCCGGCGCGTTTCTTCCCGGCCGCTCGAGCGCAACCGGTGCCGTCGACTATCTCGAATGGAAGGTCTCACCCAAGGCGTTCATGTCGTTCCGAACCGACTACATGAGCGACCCCACCGGCTGGCGCTCCGGCTTCACCACGTCGTACGGCAGTTTGACGCTCGGCCTGACCTACAAACCCAACGCGCTGGCGATGATTCGCCCCGAGATTCGCATCGAAAAGGCGTTCCGCCCGGGAATCACGCCCTACGACAACGGCACGAAGGCGAGCCAATCGTCGTTCGGGATGGACTACATCCAGGACTTCTAGGGCGCGCCGATCAGAAACGACACGCCGGCGCCGGTGTAGGTCGAACGCTGACCGTTTACCGGCGTCGGCGTGAAGCCGTATTCGAGATCGAACTGAACGTTGGGCGAGAGGTCGCGTTCGTAGCCGACGTCGATCGTACCCTTACCCCCGATGCCCACACCGGAACTGCTGAAGTACGCGTATTCTGCGAACAGTTCGGTGTCGTTCGGCAGCGACGCGAAGACGGCGAGCGTCGGCTCGATCGCGAAGTAGCGGCCGGCGTTGCCGTTTGCATCGTACCCGGCGAGCGCGTCGAAGCCGAGCGTGCCCGCGAGCGAAATCACGGGGTTGACCGTATACGTCCAGTTGAAGTTTGCGGTATAGCCGGTGCCGCCCGCCGTGAACGCCTGCGAGCCCATCGGAAACGAGACGGCGGCGTTTGCGCCCCATGCGGCGCGCGCGTTGTAGCCGAGCTCGGCTTTTAGGCCGAGCGACACGTCGCCGTACCCGCCCGTCACCATGCCTGCGCTGTTCGATCGCAGGTACGTGGGCGGCGTGAGGTTCCACTCCACGTGCGGATCGCCCGTCCCCACGCGCACGAAGGTTTGCGGATATGCCGCCGTATATCCCGCGCCGGTCCCGGTTGCGACGGTATTTTGAACGCCGTTTTCGAGCAGAATCCCGCGCGGCTGAACGGTGCAGACCGACGTCGTGAAGGTCGGCCGCGTGACGATCGAGCTGAGCGAAGCGCAAGGGTCGGTTATCGGAGTCGGCGACGGGCTGGGCGAGGGTGCGGCAGCCAAAGCGGCGATCGCGGCCAGCGTGATGGCAAACATGACGTCAGCGTACCTCTTTTCTCGAGCCGGGCGCTGCCCCATCCGTATGGATCATCCGTTCGGACGCTGGCGCCGGAGCTCCGCTGGCGTCATGCTGGACGCATCATGCTCGAACTTGGACTGATCGTCCTGACGATCGTCGCTTTCGTCGTGCTCGACCTCTACGTCACGGGCTGCGAGAAGGTTTAGCACAATGACGTTCGACGATATCCTCGGCCTGCTGCTGACCGTCGCGGGTCTGGCGTACTTGGTCTACGCGATGCTGCGGCCGGAAAAGTTTTAGGAGCGACCGTGACGGCTATCGGCTGGCTGCAAGCGATCTTCTTTTTTGCGATCGTCCTCGTCCTGACCAAACCGGTCGGGCTCTACATGACCACGGTGTTCGAAGGCGGCCGCACGTGGCTCTCGCCCGCGTTCGTCCCGCTCGAGCAGCTGATCTACCGACTCGGCGGCGTCCATGAAGACGAAGAGATGCCGTGGTACGTGTACGCGCTCTGCGTGCTCGCGTTTTCGCTGATCGGCTTGGCGTATCTCTATCTGCTGCTGCGCACGCAGAAGTGGCTGCCGTTCAATCCCGCACACATCGACAATATGGCGCCCGATCTGGCGTGGAACACTGCGGTGAGCTTCACGACCAATACGAACTGGCAGTTCTATTCGGGCGAGACGGCGATGAGCTACCTCTCGCAGATGGCCGGGCTCGCGTGGCACAACTTCGTCTCGGCTGCAGCGGGCATCGCGATCGCCGTCGCCGTGATTCGCGGCGTCGTGCGCACGAACGCCAAGACGCTCGGCAATTTTTGGGTCGACCTCACGCGGGCCTCGCTCTACGTGTTGCTTCCGATCTCAATCGTCATCGGACTGTTCCTCGTCTTGCAGGGTATCCCGCAGAACTTCAACGCCTATCAGGACGTGAAGACGGTCGAAGGCGTTACGCAGACGATCACCGGCGGACCGATGGCCTCGCAGGAAGTCATCAAGGAGCTCGGCACCAACGGCGGCGGCTTCGTCAACGCGAACTCGTCGGCTCCGAGCGAGAATCCGACGCCGCTGACCAACCTCTTGGAGATGGTGCTGATCTTCGTGCTGGGCGCCGGCTTGACGTATACGTACGGACGCATGGCGAAGGACACTCGCCAAGGCTGGGCGATCTTCGCGGCGATGTCGATCCTGTTTTTCGCGGGATTCGCGCTCGCCTACTGGGCCGAGGCGGCGGGCAATCCGCTCGTGCACGCACTGGGTGTGGGCGGCGGGAACATGGAGGGCAAGGAGTGCCGCTTCGGCGTGCCCGCGTCGGCGCTCTTCGCCACCGTTACGACCGATACGTCGTGCGGTGCGGTCAACTCCGCGCACGATTCGTATATGCCGCTCGGCGGCCTCGTGCCGCTGGTCAACATGCAGCTCGGCGAGATCGTCTTCGGCGGCGTCGGCAGCGGGCTCTACGGCATGATCGTCTTCGTCGTGCTCACGGTCTTTATCGCCGGCCTGATGGTCGGCCGTACGCCGGAGTTCTTGGGAAAGAAGATCGAGCGGCGCGAAGTTCAGTTCGCGATCCTCGCGATCTTGATCACGCCGGTCCTGTGCCTGGTGCCCACGGCGATCGCGGCGCTGATTCCCGCCGGGACGGCCACGCTCGGCAACAACGGTCCGCACGGTTTCTCCGAGATTCTCTACGCCTTCACTTCGACCAACGCCAATAACGGGTCGGCGTTCGCCGGTCTGGGGCCCAACACGTTCTTCAACGTCGCGACCGGCGTCAACATGCTCTTCGGCCGCTTTGCGGTGATCGTGCCCGTGCTCGCGCTCGCAGGATCGCTGGCCGGCAAGAAGGCCGTTGCGGAGAGCGTCGGCACGTTTACGACCAACTCGCCGATCTTCGTCGCGCTGCTGCTCGGCACGATCGTGATCGTCGGCGCACTCACCTTCCTGCCGGCCGACGCTCTCGGCCCGATCGTCGAGCACCTCCTCATCGGGCAAGGAAAGACGTTCTAACCCATGATTTCACAACGCCGCCTCGAGCGCCGGCCCAAGGCGCAGTCGCTCTTCGACCGCACGATCGTCGGACGTGCCGTCGGTGATTCGTTCAAGAAGCTCGATCCGCGCTGGATGATGCGCAACCCGGTCATGTTCATCGTCGAAGTCGGCGCGCTGGTAACCACGTTGTTCTTCGCGCGGGATCTGATCGCTCGGAGCGGGAGCGCCGGATTCGACGGCGCGATCGCGGCGTGGTTGTGGTTCACCGTGCTCTTCGCGAACTTCGCGGAAGCGGTCGCCGAAGGGCGCGGCAAAGCGCAGGCCGACACGCTGCGCCGCACCAAATCCGATACCACCGCGCGCAAGTGGGTCGACGGACAAGTCGTCACCGTCTCCTCGAGCGCACTGCGCAAGGGCGACACGGTCGAAGTCTCCGCCGGCGAGATCATCCCGGGTGACGGCGAGGTGACGAGCGGCGCCGCGATGGTCGACGAATCCGCCATCACCGGCGAATCGGCGCCGGTCGTACGTGAAGCCGGCGGCGATCGCAGCTCGGTGACCGGCGGCACGCGCGTGCTCAGCGACACGATCCAGGTCACGATCACCGCCAACCCCGGCGAGACGTTTCTCGACCGCATGATCAACCTCGTCGAGGGTGCGCAGCGTCAAAAGACGCCGAACGAGATCGCGCTCTCGATCCTGCTCTCCGGCCTCACGATCGTCTTTCTGATCGCGGTCGCGACGCTGCTTCCGTACTCGATCTATGCCGGCTCGCGGCAGACGCTGCCGGTACTCATCGCGCTGCTCGTCTGCCTCATCCCGACGACGATCGGCGGCTTGCTCTCGGCGATCGGTATTGCCGGTATGGATCGCGTCATGCAGCGCAACGTGCTCGCGATGAGCGGGCGCGCGGTCGAAGCGGCCGGCGACGTCGACACGCTTCTGCTCGATAAAACCGGCACGATCACGCTCGGCAACCGCCAAGCGAGCGAAATCATCACCGCGGGCGGCGTCGACCCGTTGGAAGCGGCCCGCATCGCGTACCTCTCCTCGCTTCCCGACGAGACGCCGGAAGGGCGCTCGATCGTCGCGCTGGCGGGGCAATCGGGCATCGCCGAAACGCTATCGGAAGGCGCGCAGTTCGTACCGTTCAGCGCGTACACGCGCATGAGCGGCGTCGACCTTCCGGACGGAACGAAGATTCGCAAGGGCGCGCCCGACGCCGTGATCGCTTGGGTGCGCGAGAGCGGCGGTGCGCCGTCGGAAGAACTCGCCGCGCACGTCGAGCGTATCGCGCGCTCGGGCGGAACGCCGCTGCTGCTGGCGCGCGACTCCACGGTGCTCGGCGTCATCTATCTTAAAGACATCCTCAAGCCCAACATGCGCGAGCGCTTCGACCGTCTGCGCGCGATGGGTATCCGCACGGTCATGATCACCGGCGACAACCCGCTCACCGCCGCGGCGATCGCGGGCGAAGCGGGCGTCGACGATTTCCTTGCCGAGGCGACGCCGGAGGCGAAGATGGCGCTGATCAAGCGCGAGCAGGGCTCCGGCCGGCTCGTCGCCATGACCGGCGACGGCACCAACGATGCGCCTGCGCTCGCGCAAGCCGACGTCGGCGTCGCGATGAACTCGGGCACGCAGGCGGCGAAGGAAGCTGCCAACATGGTCGACCTCGATTCGGATCCGACCAAGCTGATCGAGGTCGTCGAGATCGGCAAACAGTTGCTGATGACGCGCGGCGCGCTCACGACCTTTTCGATCGCCAACGACGTGGCGAAATACTTCGCGATTTTGCCCGCGATGTTCGCGATCGCCTATCCGGCGATGAACGTGCTCAACGTCATGCGCCTGGCGACGCCGCAGTCGGCGATTCTTTCGGCCGTGATCTTCAACGCGCTGATCATCATCGCGCTGGTCCCGCTCGCGCTGCGAGGCGTCAAATACGAACCCAAGGGCGCCAACGCCGTGCTGCGCGACAACGTGCTGCTCTACGGGCTCGGGGGCATCATCGTGCCCTTCATCGGCATCAAGCTCATCGACCTGCTCTTGCAGGCGCTGCATCTGACGTAGGGACCTTCGCTATGATCAAACACCTCGGTACCTCGCTGCGCATCACGATCGTCACGGTCGTGCTCCTCGGCGTGATCTACCCGCTGGGGATGACGGCGCTCGCGCAAGTGCTCTTCCCGTACCGTGCCAACGGTTCGATCGTTACCCGCGCGGGAATCCCGGTCGGTTCGGAGATCGTCGGTCAGCTCTGGACCTCGCCGAAGTATTTCCACGGGCGCCCGTCGGCTGCGGGAAAGAACGGGTACGATCCGACCCAGACGGGCGGCACCAATCTCGCGCCTTCATCGAAGAAGCTCATCGACGCCACGCGTTCGGCGATCGCCGAGTTGAAAAAAGAGAACCCGCTGGCGACCGGCCCCGTGCCGATGGATCTCGTCACCTCGAGCGGAAGCGGCATCGATCCCGACATCAGCCCGGAAGGCGCGTACTATCAGGCGGCGCGCGTGGCGGCCGCGCGCGGCATCCCGGTCGCTCAGGTCGATGCGCTCATCGCGCGCAGCATCGTGCCGCGCACGTTCGGTTTTTTGGGCGAGCCGCGCGTCAACGTGCTTAGTCTAAACCTAGCCCTTGACGATCTTCGCTCGCTGCCGGGCGCGCCAGGACGATGAGTTCGCGCGCGCCCGCATCGAGCATGCGGCGCGCGAAGGCGTTACGAGCCGGCCAGCGCGGAGCGCGGCGGGTGCCGCCGACGCAAACCACCGTCTCGGGTTGCTTGCGTGCGATCTCGAGCAGGCGCTTGGGCGCGTCGGGCGCGCGCTCGTCGAACCACTCCGCGTTGCCGGCGCGTGCGGTACGCTCGAGTTCGGCGAGTACGGCTGCGTCGGGCTTGTCGCGCGGTTCGGCGATGTGCGCGATCGCGAAATCGACCTCGAGGCGCGCGGCCAGACGGCCGGCCTTGCGCACGAGCGCGACGTCTTCGCCGCGGGCGACGACGCTTACCAGCAGGCGGCGGAACGGCGCCGCGATCCGCTCGCGCGTCTCGGCGCGCAGCGCCTCGCGGATCGCCAGCTCGCGCAGCGACGCCAAGTTCTCGGAACGGAAGAAGTTGGAGAGCGCCGCGTCGATGCGTTCGCGCGGATAGATCTTTCCCTCGCGCAACCGTTCGCGCAACGTCTCCGGAGTGACGTCGATCAAGATCACCTCGTCGGCGAGCGGCAGGATGCCGTCGGGCAGCGTCTCGCGCACGACCGTTCCCGTCAGGCGATACACGACGTCGCTGAGCGCCTCGAGATGCTGCACGTTGAGCGTCGTGAGCACGTCGATCCCTGCGCGCAGGAACGCGAGCACGTCGAGGTAGCGCTTTACCGCGAGAGAGCCCGGAGCGTTGGTGTGCGCGAGTTCATCGACCAGCACCACGCGCGGCTTGCGCGCGAGCACGGCGTCGCGGTCCATCTCGGCATAGGTCATGCCGTCGACGGCGACGCACTTGCGCGGCACGATTTCGAGGTCGTCGATCATCGCTTCGGTTTCCGGGCGCTTGTGCGTCTCGACCAGGCCGATGACGACGTCGACGCCGTCGGCTTTGAGTTGTTGCCCGCGGTCGAGCATCGCGTAGGTTTTTCCGGCCCCCGCCGCGGCGCCCAGATAGACGGTGAGCTTCCCGTAGCCGACGCGCATGCGATCGCCCAGCGTTCCCGAGAGCGGCGTGGTGAAGCCCGACCGCTCGAGAAACGACTGGCCGGCGTCGATGACGCAGAGATCGCGCACGGCCGGAGTATTGGAGAGCCGCTGTGCCAAGGGACCCGCGGTCACCAAGATCATCGCCGCGCGGGAGTTGGCGAGGTCGAGTTGTTTGCCGTCGAGCGTGGCGAGGATGTCGGCGTTGTGGGCGCGCGCCGCGCGCTCGATCTCGCCGGTATTCGCGCCGGCGAGCGGCTGAATCTCGAGCGTGAGATCGAAGGCCGCCGCCACGGGTGCGCCCCGTTCGAGAAAATTATGCGGATCGATGCCTGCGGGAACGATGGCGAGCGCGGCCGAGACCGATGCAGCCGAGACGATCGGAATCGTCAGATTGTCGATCGTGCGTAACAGGAGCTCGCGCATCATGATCAGCGTGCTGGGTTTGAACGCGCCGGCCATCGCGCGGTCGATGTCCTCGCTGCGTACGATCTTGCCCGCTTGCAACCGCGCCAAGATGAGATCGGGTGAGGCGTCGATGGCGATCACTTCGTCGGCAGCTTTGACGAACGAGAGCGGCACGATCTCGCGGATGGGGTATCCGAGCAGCGCTTCCGCGGTCGGCGAGACCGTCTCCAGGTGCGCGATGTTGAACGCGCCCAAAACCGTGATGCCGGCGTCGCGCAGCGCGAGCGCGTCCTGCCAACGCTTCCCGTTGCGGGATTGGCCGAGGTTGTCGTGAGCCAACTCGTCGAGAACGACGACGTCGGGTTTGGCCGCAAGCGCGGCGTCCAGATCGAATTCGGCGAACCGCTGCCCGCGCAGCTCCACCTCCCGCGGCGCGATGCGCGGAAGGTCCTCGGCCAGCCGCTCCAGATCGGGGCGTTCCTTGGTTTCGACCCAGCCCACGAACACGCGCTTGCCGGCCGCCCGCAGCCGCCGGGCGTCGGTGAGCAGGCGCCGCGTCTTTCCGGCCCCGGGCGCTGCCGCCAGGTACACGACGAGGCGCGCGTGCTCGCCGTACTCGCGCAGCAGTTGTTCGGGGTTCGACCGTTCCATGTGCCGGTCACCTTCGCGGGAGCGGTCCCGGCACCCGGCAGACCGAAGAGCATCTCGTGATCGAAGCCATGTGCTACGCGCTGCTCGCGGTTGCGTGGATCATCGACTTGGTGACGCCGCAGCTGTTCGTCGCCGCGATTCTCCTCAACGGCCCGATCGCGCTCTCGTCGCTTGCGCTCCGGCCGGCCCTGACCGTGCGGCTGATGGTGCTGGCGGAGATCGCGAACGTCGTTGCGGGCTACGTGAACGGCGTGCAGGCGGGGCACCATTGGGACACCATCGCCATCGGCGACCGCATCCTTTCCGCGGCCTCGTTCCTGCTGGTCGGCTTTCTCACGATGCGCTCGCAAGAAACGGCGCGATCGGCGGGTGAAGCGGGCGCCCGCGAGCGGCAGGTCGTTCGCGAGCGCGCGCTCCGCCATGCGATGGAGCACGTTCGCGCCAGCCTCAACTTCGAGCTCGTCCTGCGCTCGGCGGTGCGCGAAGCGCTGGCGCTCACGGGTGCCGACCGCGTTCGCATCGTTCGCCGCGACTCGAGCTTCGACGTCCCCGATATTTACGAGCTGGGAGCGGGCGACGACGACGTCTCCGTCGGGCGCGGCGTCTTGCCGCCGGAGTTCACCTCCCTGCTCGAACGCGCGCGCGAGGCGCGCCGCGTCGTGGCCATCGATCCGAACGATCCGATCGGACGCCTGGCCGGAGAAGCGGCGCTGTGCGCGGTGCTCGTGGCCGAAGGTGCCGAGATCGCCTTGATCCTGACCTGGCGCGAGCACGTTCCAAGTGCGGAAGAGCGCGCGGCGGTTCAAGATTTCGCCGACAATCTCGCCACCGCCATCGAACAGGCGCGGCTCTTCTTGCGGCTGGCCGCGCAGAACGACGAGATCGTACGCCAGAAAGACGAGCTGCAGGCGCGCAGCGACGTGATTCGCGATATCGTGTACGCGCTCGCGCACGACCTGCGCACGCCGCTCTCCGCCGCGGATCTTACCATGCAGCAAGCGCTCGACGGTGCCTACGGCACGCTTCCCGAACGGTACGAAGGCGTGCTCCGTGCAAACATCGCGTCCAACCGCGATCTGCGCCGGCTCGTCGAAACGCTGCTGCTCGTCGCGCGGTACGAGTCGGGCGAGGATTCGCGCGTCGCGCAAGCGCACGACCTCGCCGTCCTCGCGCAGCGCGCGGCCGAGGAGATGCGGGCGATCGCGGAGGTCAAAGGCGTGGCGCTCTCGGTCGCGGTCCCCTCTTCCCTCGAACTCGAGATCGACGGGGACGAACTGCGTCGCGCGCTGACCAATCTGCTCGCCAACGCGATCGAAGCGACGCCTGCCGGCGGTACCGTGACGCTTTCGGCTCGGCGAGCCGCCGCCGCCGTAACGATCGACGTCGTCGACGACGGCTTCGGCGTGCCGGCGGAGCGCCGCGCCGCGCTCTTTCAGCGTTTCGGCGGCGTACGCGGCGGCGGGGGAACGGGCCTGGGCCTCTACATCGTGCGCCGCATCGCCGAGAAGTACGGCGGCTCCGTGCGATTCACGCCGCGCGAACCGCGAGGAAGCATCTTTACCATCGAACTGCCGCTGGGCGGAAAGGCCGGAGCATGAGCGAACGCCCGCGGGTCGCGATCGTCGAGGACCACGCGCTCACGCGCGAGGGAATGAAGACGGCGCTTGCGCAGCATTTCGAGATTGCGGGCGAAGCCGGCGACGGCGAGAGCGGCTACGAGCTCATCCTGCGCGAGAAGCCGGACGTCGCGGTGATCGACCTCGGCCTTCCCGGAATCGACGGTATCGCGCTCACCGAGCGCGTGCGAAAGGAGCTCCCGGAGACGCGCGTCGTGATCATGACGATGGTCGACGTCGAAGGCGAAGTCCTCGCTGCGCTCGCCGCCGGCGCCGACGCGTACTGTTTGAAGTCATCGCCTGCCGACGCGCTGGTCGACGCGGTGCGGATCGCCAGCGAGGGCGGCGCCTACTTCGATCCGCGCATCGCGCACGTCGTGCTCTCGCGCTTCTCACCGCGCGGGGGAAGCGCCTCGGGGCCGAGTCCGTTGACGCCGCGGGAAGTCGAGGTGCTGCGCTTGATCGCCGACGGAAAGGCGAACACGGAGATCGCCAAGGAGCTGTTCATCGGCCTGGGCACCGTGAAGGGGCACATTCGCGACATTCTGGAGAAACTGTCGGCGGCCGACCGCACGCAAGCGGCCGTCGTCGCGTTGCGCCGCGGCTTGATCTAGTGCGCGGCGGTCGTCTTCGAGAAGACGGCCTGCAGCTTCTCTGAGGCGCCGTTCTTGACCACGGCCACGATGCGGTCGCCGGGGTGAATCTCGGTCTCGCCGGTAGGGATGAGCATCTCGGCTTCCTGTTCGCGCTCGATCGCCACGATCACGCTGTTGCGCGGCAGCGCAAGCATTGCGAGCGTCTTATACGCCGCGGGCGAGGTTTCGGGAACGCTGATGCGCACCAGGCTGAGGTTTCCACGGCCGAACAGATGCATCGTCTCGAGCGCCGCGCTGTAGCTGGCCGCGTTGACCTGCTCGTTGAGCACGTCGAGGATGATCTCGGTCGACGAGATGACCGTAACGGGATCTTCGGGATCGAGTGAGTCGAAGATCTGTTTGTTGCGAGGGTTGTTGACGCGGGCGATGCAGCGCGCCTTCGATTTCTTCTTGGTGAGCAGCACGACGACCAGATTGTCCTCGTCGTCGCCCGTATCGGCGACGACGACGTCCGCGCGGCCGACGCCGGCGTTCTCGAGGACGGTCGGATCGCAGCCGTCGCCGACGATGCTGACTTGACGGTCGATCAGCGTGTCGAGGGCTTTGGCTTTCTTCTCGTATTTTTCGACGACGACGACTTCATGGTGCTGCTGCAGCAGCGCGCGCGTGAGGTACGATCCCACCTTGCCGCCGCCGACGATCAGGATAAACATCTATGCGTGCTGCGCCTCCGGCACGACGCCGTCGAACTCTTGGGCAAATTGACTGATCGCATCCGGGCCCACGACCGCGTTGATCTCATCGCCCTCTTCGAGAACCATGTCTTCGCGGGCGACCATGACGCCGGCCGTGCCGCGGCGGATCGCCGCGATGCGGATGCGCCCGGGCTGCTCGATATCCGCGATGCGCTTGCCGGCGGTCTTCGCCGTGACCATCGCCGAGAGCGAGGTCACGCGCCCGAAGTCGAACGAGTGCGCCTCCCACGGCGCGTCGATCAGCGTATCGCGAATCAGCTTGGCGCCGACGGTCGTGGGAACCACCGTTTGGATGCCGAGATCGCGGTACATTTGGCCGCGCGGCGGGTCGTAGATGCGGCAGACCACGCGCTTGATCTTGAACATCCGCTGCGCGATGAGCGCGGCCATGATATTGCGGTTATCGCCGTCGGTAACGGCGATGAAGCCGTCGGCCGTCGTCGCTCCCGCACGCTTCAGGACGTCGTAGTCGATACCGGTGCCGACCACGACGTGTCCTTGAAACTTTTGGCCGAGGCGTTTGAAGGCCGAGGGGTTTTCGTCGACCACGATCACTTCATGACCGTCGGCTTCGAGGAGCTTCGCGAGTGCCGACCCGACGCGGCCGCACCCGACGATAAGATATCTCATGGGCGGAATAGAGCGTTCCAAAGTCCCACGGCCCCGCCCTGCGCGAGGTTAAGGCGAGACAAAGGCTTTGCTTTGCGCTGCAAAGTGGCAGGAGGGCCGACCCAACCTCAGAATAACCGGGAGTTTTGTCGGGGCGTGGCTCAGCTTGGTAGAGCGCTACGTTCGGGACGTAGAGGTCGCTGGTTCGAATCCAGTCGCCCCGATAGTGAAAGGCCCGGGGCTTGCGAAACTCCTCGCGAGCCCCGGGTTGCTTTGAATAGGTAGCCGTGTTCTCGCGATTTAGCCCCGCGTCGTGGCGCGTGCTGCGTGCCGCCGAGCAAGAGTGCCGTAATCACAACCATTATTACGTCGGTGCCGAGCACCTGATGGTGGCCTTGCTCGAAGAACGCGACTCTACAATCGCCCGGGACCTCGACCGTGAAGGCATCGACGCGCGCGAATTGCACGCAACGGTCCGCCGCACGCTCGGCAACGGTGAAGAGCGCTTGTGGGAAGGCATTCTCGTGACGCCGCGCGCGCGCAAGATCGTCAAGCTGGCCGAAGAGCTCGCCGGCGAGCGGTTGGTCGAGCCGAGCGACCTGTGGCAAGCGCTGCGGGCCGAGGGCGGCAGCCTCGCGGCGGAAGTGCTGCGACGCGGCCTGCGCAACTCGGGAGCGCCCGCGGAGTAGACACGAGGCGATGGAACACTTTCAGCACATGGTCATCGGCCTGGTCGACCATTACGGTTACGGCGGGCTCTTTTTCGTCATGACGCTGGGGAACGTCGGCTTGCCGATCGGCAGCGAATTGGTGCTGCCGGTTTCGGGCGCGCTGACCGCCACCGGGCATCTCCCGGCGCTGTGGGCCACGATCCTCGTCGCGGTGGCCGGCGAGCTCGCGGGCGGGACCGCCGGCTATGCGATCGGCCGCTTCGGCGGACGTCCGTTGATCGACAACTTCGGCAAGTACGTGCATCTGACGCACGAGAACCTGAACAAGGTCCAGGCGTTCTTCGAGCGCTACGGCAGCTTTGCGATCTTCATCTGCCGCTTCGTCCCGGTCATCCGCGGTATCGTCTCGATCCCCGCCGGGCTGGCCGAGATGAACCTCGGGCACTTCTACCTGTGGTACGCGCTCGGCTCGGCCGGTTTTTGCGGCGGATTGATCCTGCTCGGCAGCGAGTTCGGGCAGCATCTCGACGCGATCATGCCGATGCTGCATAAGTTCGGCATGCTGGCGGCGGTCATCGCCGTGGTCGCAATGGTGGCGATGTGGCTCTATTTCCGCCGACGCGGTCAACGCCGCCCGGCGTAACCCCCGTGCACGCGCGCGTGCTGATCTACGGCGCCCTGCTTGCCGCCGGCGCCCTCGCCTTGCAGGTCCTCGATTACCAGCGCTTCGCGCTCGGACATTTCGGCGAGATCTACGCGTTCCTCATCGCCGCGAGCTTTCTCGCGCTCGGTGTGGCCGTGGGGCTGCGAATCGCCTCGCCGCCCGCGCCCCCGTTCGACGGCAATCCGAAGGCCGTCGCGGCGCTCGGAATCAGCGCGAGAGAACTTGAAGTGCTCGAGCTGATCGCGACCGGCCGCACGACGCAAGAGATCGCCGACCGGCTCGGGCTCTCTCCCAACACCGTGAAGACGCACGTGAACCGGCTGTTCGAGAAACTCGAAGCGAGCAAACGCATCGAAGCGGTCCAAAAGGCGCGCGAACTCGGGATCGTGCGCTAGCCGCAACGGGCGATCGAGCCCGAATCACCCGTTCGGGCGATTGTTTGCAGCGGAGAGCGACCGCTATGGTGGGCCGAAGCACACTGCCTAGGAGGACCAATGTTCAAATCCATCGCCGTCTTCGGCGCGATCGCCGGCCTCATCGTCGGCATCCCGCTCTTCCTCATCACGACCTTCGCCGGCAAGGACATCGGCGGAGGCTTGGGCCTGCTCGTCGGCTACACCACGATGCTCGTCGCGCTCAGCTTCGTCTTCGTTGCGGTCAAGCGCCGCCGCGACGCCGATCTCGGAGGGGTCATCGGGTTCTGGCCCGCGCTCGGTCTGGGCCTTGGCATCAGTGTCGTCGCCGGGATCTTCTACGTCGTCGCCTGGGAGGCGGCGCTGGCGGTCACCCATATGGATTTTGCCGGCGAGTACGCCCGCGCGACCATCGCGCAGGCGCAGGCGAAGGGAATCTCGGGCGAGGCCATGGAGCAACTCCGCGCGCAGATGGACCAGTTTAAGGCGCAGTATGCCAACCCGCTCTACCGCGTTGCCGAGACGTTTGCCGAGATCTTCCCGGTCGGCGTGATCGTGTCGATTATCTCGGCGGCGCTGCTCTGCAACCGCCGCTTCCTTCCGGCTCGCCGAACGTGACCAGTTCGCTCGAGAGCACCCTGTCGCAGCTCCCCGATGCCCCCGGCGTCTACCAGATGCTCGGGGCCGACGGCGCGATCTTGTATATCGGGAAAGCCGTGTCGCTGCGCAATCGCGTGCGCTCGTATTTTCAGGACTCGGCGGCGCACCATCCGCGTACCCAAGCGATGGTGGAGCGCGTCGCCGACGTGCGCACGATCGTCGTTTCGAACGAAGTCGAAGCGCTGATTCTCGAAGCCAACCTCATCAAGCGTCATCAGCCGCCGTTCAACGTGCGGCTGCGCGACGACAAACGCTACCCCTATCTCAAGGTCACGAACGAACCGTTTCCGCGCGTCGTCTTCACGCGTCACGTAAGGGATGACGGCGCGCGCTACTTCGGTCCGTATACGAACGCGCACGGACTGCGCGAACTGATCGATCTCGTGCGCTTGGTCTTTCCGCTGCGCACCTGCCGCGAGCCGATCGACGGTAAGCGCAAGCGCCCGTGCCTGCAGTTCCACATCAAGCGCTGCCTCGCGCCGTGCGTCGGCTACCAGTCGGAGAGCGAGTACGACGCGATGATCGACGAGGTCGCGCTGTTTCTCGAAGGCAAACAGGACGCGCTCTTGGCGCGGCTGCAGCACGATATGACCGACGCCGCCGCGCACTTGAACTACGAGGCGGCGGCGCGCCTGCGCGACCGGATCGTGGCGGTGCGACGCGTGACCGAATCGCAGAAGGTCGTATGGCGCTCGCGACTCGATATGGACCTGATCGCGACGGCGCGCGCGCAGGGTCAAGCGTGCATGCAAGTCTTCATGGTGCGCGGCGGTAAATTGATCGGCCAGGAGTATTTCATTCTCGACGGCGTGCAGAGCGAGAGCGACGGCGACCTCATCGGCGAGTTTCTCAAGCAGTTCTACACGGCGCGTACGGCCAGCGCGCCGGAGGCGGCGGCCGGGCGCGTCGCGCGCGACAATCAGTCGCCGATGCCGGAGAAGGCGCGCGCCCGCGCGCTCAGCACGAGCGCGGTTCCAAAGGAAGTGCTGGTGCAAGCGATGCCCGCAGGGGAGAGCGCGCTGATCGAGCAGTGGCTCTCCGCCCTGCGACAAGCTCACGGAAACCGGGCGGGGCAGCGGGTGCGCATCCTGCAGCCGCAGCGCGGCGAGCGTGCCGAGTACATGCGCTTGGTGGAGAAGAACGCGCAGGCCAACCTCAAGGCCTTTCTCGCGCATCAGGAGGTACAGGAGACCGCGCAAGCGCGAGCCCTGACCGAGCTGGCCGACGCGCTCGAGCTCCCTGAGCCGCCGCATCGGATCGAATGCTACGACATCTCGAATATCCAAGGCACGAACCCGGTCTCGTCGATGGTCGTGTTCGTGGAAGGGCGCGCGAAGAAGAGCGACTATCGAAAGTTCAAGATTCAATACAATCAGGGGCCGAACGACTTTGCGATGATGGCCGAGACGCTGCGCCGCCGCTTGCGCTATCTGCGCCGCGAAACCGACGAGGACGTCCTTCGGCACGACGGATTGCCGGGCGCTCCGCCCGCGCAGGATAGCCGGCTCGTGCGCGAGCTTGCGAAGGCGGAGAAGTTCAACAAGACGCCCGACCTGCTGCTCATCGACGGCGGCAAGGGGCAGCTTGCCGCGGTCGTGGAGGTCCTCGAGGCGATGGACATGACCGGCATCCCCGTTGCGGGACTTGCCAAGGAGCATGAGTGGCTCTACGTGCCGGGCAATCCCGATCCGATCGTGCTCGCGCCGAACAGCGCCGGCCTGCATCTCATCATGCGCATTCGCGACGAAGCGCATCGCTTCGCCGTGACCTACCACCGGCAGCGGCGCGGCAAAGCGATGACGCGCTCGGCGCTCGACGCGCTCGCGGGCGTCGGCCCGGTGCGCCGCAAGCGCTTGCTCGAGGCGTTCGGTTCCGTGACCGCGCTCAAGCGCGCGTCGATCGATGAAATTGCCGCCGTCAAAGGGATGACGCCGTCGCTTGCGGCAAAGATCAAGACCTCGCTCGAAGGAGGAACGTAGTGCATCCGATCCTGCGCTTCATCATCACCGCGGCCGCGCTCTACGCCATTGCCATGTACGTGCCGGGCTTTGCGATTGCGGGGCCGTTGCACGCGGCGCTGGCCGCGATTATCTTCGGCCTCGTCAACGCGATCATCGGAACGGTGCTGCGCATCATCTCGTTCCCGATCACGATCCTCACGATCGGCCTGTTCTCGATCGTCATCAACTGGATACTCTTTGCCATCACGGTGAATCTCTCGCCGGGCTTCAAAGCGACCGGCGTGCCGTGGCCGTGGTGGGAATCGACGTTCGTGGGCGCCGTCATCATGATGCTCGTCTCGATCTTCGTCACCACGCCGATGTCCGACTCGGGAAAGAATCGCTGATCTGCGCATTCTCGTAACCAACGATGACGGGGTCGAGAGCCCCGGGATCGTCGCCCTTGCCCATGCGTTGTCGGCGATCGGCGACGTCACGGTCGTCGCGCCGGACGGCGATCGCAGCGGGATCGCGCACGCGCTCTCGATCCATCATCCGGTCCGCGTTCGTGAGCGCCGCGATCGCCCGGTGCGCACGTTCGTGTGTTCGGGCACGCCGGCCGATTGCGTCGTCGTCGGCGCGTACGAATTATGCGACGGCCTTCCCGACCTCGTCGTCAGCGGCATCAACCGCGGTGCCAACGCGGGCGACGACATCACGTACTCTGGCACGATCGCCGCCGCCAACGAGGCGCTCCTGATCGGCGTTCCGTCGATCGCCGTCTCGCTCGCGGTCTCGTGGCCGATCACGCACGAGACGCCGCATTGGGAGACCGCTGCCGCGGCGGCCGTCGACCTCGCGCGAGCCGCCGGCGCGATGGGCTTGCCGGCGACCACGCTGCTCAACCTCAACGTCCCCAACGTCGAGCCCGGCACGCTGCGCGGGCTGCGCTGGACGCGTCAGGCGCGCAAACGCTATACGGACCGGACCGATCGCCGAACCGACCCCCGCGGCGAGACCTACGTCTGGATCTGGGGAGCGTTCGATCCCTCGACCGTGGAACCGGGCACCGATATCGCGGCGCTGGTCGAGGGCTTTGCAAGCGTCACCCCGATTACGATCGATCGAACCGACGAGGTGACGCTGGAACGGCTTCGCGAAGGCTCGGGTTACCGGGTGTAAGGGCTGCCGAACGAAGGGAAGCGCACGGTCGATGACGCCGAACGAACGTCGCGAGTACGCCGCCGCCTATGATGCGCGGATCAAGGATTTTCAGCGCGGGCTTATGCTCACCGCGCTGGTTGCCGTGCCCGCAACCGTGCTGATAGCCGCGGTTCTCGGCACGTGGGACCTCCGGGCACTGGGCTGGACCGTGGCGTTCGTCGCCGTGCTCTCCGCGGTGATGCTGCCGCTCGCGCACGCGCTCGACCGGCGCTATCTCCGATACGTGCGCGACCGCATGGATCCCGCCTCGGGCCTGACGGTCGCTGCCGCGGTCAAGCATCTCAAGTGGTTTCGCATCCAGGTCATCATCAATTTCATCATCGCCTACGGACTGGGCGCGATCATTGCCGTCCCTCTCGGCAATCTGGTCGTCGGCCTGCCGCTGACCACCAACGTGTTGCCCGCGCTGGCCGCCGGCCTGATCGGCGGCGCGATGGTCGACGGCGCACTCAACTATTACAACGGTGAAGCGATGCTCGCCGAATTGCTCGCGATCGTCTCCGCGGTGCGGCTTCAGTTCATTCCCGTTCCGGTGGACGCGCGCGGGGGGATCGGCGGGCGCTTCCTGGTCGTACTCGGCGTCGTGATCGTGGTGACGATCATCCCGCTGGTCGGCGGCGGGCTGCATCTGCTGCTCGATCTCAATGCGGGCAAGCTCAAACCCGACGATGCGATGCGCACCGCGGGAATCTACGCCGCCTGCTCCCTGGTCGTCTCCGTTCTCATCGCCTCGCTCGCGGCGCGCATCCTCGCGCGCAGCATTTCGCGGCCGATCCTGCGCACGGTACAGCTCATGGACCGCCTGCGCGTGGGCGACATCGTGGCGGAGACCGATCTCTACGCGCAGCCGCGCTATTGGCATGAGGCCGGATTGCTGGTCGAAGCCTTTGCCGAGGCCAACGTCGGATTGCAGCGCCTGGCCCGCAGCGGCGAAACGCTCGCATCGGGCAACCTTGCCGTCGAAATCCAGCCCCTTTCGGAACGCGACGTCGTAACGATCGCGTTCGGCCGCGTCGTCGGCGTGATCCGCGCCGTCGTCGGCGACGTGCGCGCGACGGCCGAACTCCTCGAACGCTCCGCCAAATCGCTCGCATCGCGAGCCGACCAATTCGCGGCGGATGCCCGCGCGAACTACGCCGATCTCACCGGCGCGAGCCGGACGATGGGCTCGCTCGACGAGGCGATCGCGCACGTCGCGCAAGGCGCCCGGGAGCTGGCCGCCGTTGCGGTCACTGCGCGCGAAACCGCCGAACGCCTGGGCGCCGCCGCGCAGTCCAACGCCGCCGGATTGGATCAACTCGCGCAGACCGCGCGTGCGACGATCGAAGCGGCGAACGAAGTGATGGATATCTCGGGGTCGGCCGGCAATAGCGCGGATGCGGCCTCGGCTGCGATCATGCAGGCCGACCGCACTTCGGAAGAAGCGGAAGGCGTGATGCAGGAGCTGGTGCGCGCGATCGACACGCTGCGGATGAGCTCGCTCCAGATCGGCACGATCACCGAGAAGATCGACGAGATCGCCGACCAGACCAATCTCCTCGCGCTCAACGCCGCGATCGAAGCGGCGCGCGCCGGCGAACACGGTCGCGGATTCGCCGTCGTCGCCGAAGAGATTCGCAAGCTGGCCGACAGTTCGGCTAACGCTACCAAAGAGATCGCCGGCTTGATCGCCGACGTTCAGCAAGAGACGGATCGCGCGGTCCAGGTTACGCGGCGCGGCAGCGACGCCGTGCGCCAAGGGCGTGAGAAGACATCGCAGGTTGCCGACGCGCTCGAGCAGATCGTCGACAACGTCAACCTGGTGCGCGCGCGCATCGACGCGGTGGTGATGGCGCAGCGCGAGCAGAAGCAGGCCACCGACGCGCTGGTGCAGTCGACGCTGCTGGTCGAGCGGCTCACGGGCGACAACGCCGGCATGGCTGTTTCGCTGGCGGCGCTCGCCGAGAATCTCCAAAGTTCGTCCGCCTCGGGCGCGCAATCGGTTACGGCCGCGAGCGGCGCCGTCGAGGCAGTGGTCAAGCGCGGCGAGCGTATGGCGGCGGCGTCGGACGAGATGCACGGACTGACCGATTCGTTCACGCTCGAAGCCGACCGCATTCGCGAGACCGTCGGCGGCTTTACCGAGGGCGACGCGCTCCCCGGGAGCAAGCAGAGCGCCCTGCCGCGCTAGCGCCCGGAAAGGTCGCAACGCCGGGCCCTTAACCCTGTGTTATAGTAGATGCTCGACTAGGCGGAGATGCCGCGGCTTTGGGGCGCAGCCCCAAAACGCAACGGATTCCGCCGAAGGCGGAATCCTATGGGGCTGAACTAGGCTCGACGAGGGGATCCGTGGTCGGCGTCAGCAAGCGGAGTTGCGAGCCCTCCTAAAACGATCGCAACGGCAATATCTGCCAACAACGAATACGCACTCGCTGCTTAATCTAAGTTAGCGACCGGACGCGGAGAGTCGGCCCGAACGACTCCGCCTTCCGGCCAAAAAATCGGGCTGGTACGCGCGCGTGATTCGACGCGCGTACGAGATCAAGGATCTGCTGCGAACGGTAAGTCCCGCTTTGAGACGTACGTTCGAGTAAGAAAAAGTCGAAGCTGAGCTTGGAGAACGCGCCGGTTAGGCTTTTCGGACTCGGGGGGCAGTACCCCGACAGCTCCACCAAATTGAAATGACGCTCCGTCTTATGACGGGGCGTCATCTATGTCGCGAGGAGGGCGGTGTCTGCTCGAAGGGAACCCTTCCCTATGCCGCATCGCCGCACGACCTTCAGCAAGTTCATCATCGAGGATCAGGGGCGGCAGGCCTCGCACGATCCGCGCCTCACGGCCCTGCTCAACGACGTGCAGACGGCATGCAAGTTCATTGCCTCCGCGACCGCGCGCGGCAAGCTCGACGACGACGGCAAGCCGGTCGCCGAGATCGCCAACGAGATCATGTTGCGCGAGACGGAGTCGGGCGGCCAGCTCTGCGGCACGTTGTCGACCTCGTCGTCCGAGCATGCGGTCGCGCGCTCCAATCCGCGCGGCCCGTACCTGCTGGCCTTCAACGCGCTCGAGGGCTCGTCGCAGCTCGATATCGATCTCACGGCGGGCACGATCTTCTCGGTCTTACGGGCCGCCGACGATGCCCGCGACGTGACCGCCGCCGATTTTCTGCAGCCGGGGACCGCACAGGTCGCCGCCGGGTTCGCGCTCTACGGCGCGACTTCGACGATCGTCATGACGCTCGGAGACGGCGTACACGGCTTTACGCTCGACCGCGAGATCGGCGCGTACACGCTCACTCATCCCGACATGCGGATCGCCTCCGAGACGCATCAAGTCGCGATCGATTCCTCGAATCAGCGCTATTGGGAGCCGCCGGTTCGCCATTACGTCGAAGAGTGCATCGCCGGCGCGGAGGGCGCGCGGGCGCGCGATTGCAGTTTGCGTTGGGCCGAATCGCTCGCCGCCGAAGCCTATCGCGTGCTCGTGCGCGGCGGTACGTTCATGTTTCCGATCGACACGAGCGATCCCGGCCACAACGGCACGCTCAACCTGCTTTGTGAAGCCAACCCGATCGCGATGATCGTGGAGCAGGCCGGCGGCGCGGCCTCGACCGGCCGTAAGCGCATCTTGGAGTGCGAGCCGCAGCGTCTGCACGAACGCGTGAGCGGAATCTTCGGCGATCCCGACGAGATCGCCAAGCTCGTTGCCTACCACGAAGCCTTCGATCGCGGCGAGGGCTTCACGTTCGAAACGCCGCTTTTCAACGCGCGCTCGCTCTTCCGCGCCGTCTAGCCGTATAGGGGAACCATGTCCGCAAAGCATCCCGTCCTCGCGATCACCGGCTCTTCGGGCGCCGGAACCACCACCGTCAAGACGACGTTTCAACAGATTTTCCGGCGCGAGGGCATCACGCCGGGCGTTGTCGAGGGCGACGCGTTTCATCGCTACGACCGCAACGAGATGCGCGCGATGATCGCCGCGGCGAAGGATGCCGGCGAGAACTTCAGCCACTTCGGGCCCGAGGGGAATCTTTTCGAAGAACTCGAGGCGCTCTTTCGCGTCTACGGCGAGACCGGGACCGGGAAGGTGCGCAAGTACCTGCACGACGACGAGGAAGCCGCGCCGTACAACCAGGAACCCGGCACGTTCACCGCGTGGGAAGACTTGCCGGCCGGTACCGATTTGCTCTTCTACGAGGGCCTGCACGGCGCCGTGGCGACCGAAACCGTCAACGTCGCGAAGTTCGCCGACCTCTTGATCGGCGTGGTCCCGAGCATCAATCTCGAATGGATCCAGAAGCTGTATCGCGACCGCACGGCGCGTCGTCACTCGCAGGAAGCAATCGTCGATACGATCCTGCGCCGCATGCCGGATTACATCAACTACATCGTGCCGCAGTTCTCGCGCACGCACATCAACTTTCAGCGCGTTCCGCTCGTGGATACGTCGAACCCGTTCATCGCGCGAACGATCCCGACCGCCGACGAGAGTATGCTCGTCATCCGGTTCGCGCATCCAAAGGGCATCGACTTTCCGTATCTGCTCTCGATGCTCCACGACTCGTTCATGTCGCGTCCGAATACCATCGTCTGCCCCGGCGGGAAGATGGACCTCGCGATGCAGCTCATCTTTACGCCGATGATCCTGCAGGTGATGGACCGTAAGAAGCGCGCGCGCTGAAGACCTTAGCGCAGGGTGAGCAGTCGCGCGATGACCGTTGACGGGTAGAGCGTTCCGAAGACCGCCTCGAAGCCGGCCAGGCTGCGGGCGAACGGCGAGACCGGCGCGATATCGCCGTAGCCGACCGTCGTGATCGTCGAGAAGCTGAAATAGAGCGGCCAGGCGGTGTTTTCGTTCGGGTGTTGGAAGGCGAACGCGTTCGGCGAAAAATCGGCGATGAGCGAGTAGGCGTCGCCGAACAGCAGCGCGAGCTGGAGGTAGAGCACGACCGCGCCGACGACGCGGTGCGCGTTGACGCGTCCGGGCGAGAACACCGCTGCGCCGATTACGCCGGTCAAGATGAGCAAGAGAACGAAGCGCAAGCTGAACAGCACGGTGCGGCCGGTCAGGGTGCTGTTCGAAGACGGAAGGAGCAGCACGACCGCGCCCACGATCGCCACGGCGACGATGAAGACTTTGAGGCGCCGGCTCGGAGCGACGCAAAAGGCCCCGCCCGCGAGCGCAAGCCCGAGCAACGCATTGGCGGCACCGACGCGAAGCGCGCCGGCGCCGGCGACGGGGATGAGCGCGAACTCCGAGATCATCAGGAGGCCGGCGAGAGCGTAGAGCCCGCGGTCCTCGTCGATGAACGCCAAGAGTCTCTTCACGGACTACAGCCCGCGCGCCATGAGCGCCGCGAACAGCGGCAGGAGGAGTAACAGCACGGCTTCCGCGATGAGAAAGCGACGCATCCCACGATACGCCGGCGCTTCGATCTCGATCGAGTCACCGTCGCGGCTACCGATCCGGATGTAGTGCAACGTGGGCGCAAGCGAGAGCAGCGCGATCGTTCCGAACAACCCCATCTTGATCCAAAACGCCGGGTTGTGCGTGTAGAACGTGGGCCCTTTGAGGCCCCAGTACATGCGCGCGAGGCCGCTGAGGACGACCAAGCCGGCCACGATGCCGTAGCCCAGGTCGATGCGTTGCAGCAGGTTCAGCGACGCGCGCGCCATCGTGCGCTGATACAACGCAAGCTCGGAGAGCAGCAGGCCCGCGAGTGTGAGGATGAGCGCGAAGTGCACGAAAGCGAGCAGCGCATCGCGAAGCAGCATGCGTGCAGCCGTTTATCGAGTTCTCAGGATTCCCTCTTAGGCTTGAGCGCATGACGCTCGCTCACATGCTCTTGGCGACGGCGCTGCTCGCTGCGGCTCCCGCGACCGGAGTCGTGAATCCGCAGCCTAGCGCGAAGCCCGCAGCCTTTTTCGCCGGGCCCGCCCGCGTGGGCCAGACCGTGACCTATCGGATCAGCACCACAAGCGCGGCCGAGCCGCAAACCGCTCCCGTCGTCACCACCCTCGCGATCGCGTGGAAGACCGGCGGGAAGCTCGTCGCCCATCTGGCCGGGAGTGCGGCCTCTGCGCTCATCCCGCTGACGCGAGATGCCGACGGCCGCCTCGCACCATCGTCTTCCACCACGAGCGACCCGGACCTCAAAGCCGCGCTCGATGCGCTCAACCGCCCCGCGCAGCTTGCGCTCGCGCTCAGCGGCAGCGACCACGCGCAGACGACGCTTCGCGTCGTACCGCCTGCGCCGGCGGGCTCGCCGTCGCCGAATCCGGTCGTGGTGCCGATTACCGTCGATCTCGTGAACAGCACGGAAGACAACGCGACGTTGATGGCGGACGGCACGTCGCGCCCACTCGGAGAACCGGGCGCGCGCGGTCACCGCGGAGGAGGCGGCGGATTCCCCGGCGGCGGGGGCGGGTGGCACGGCGGCGAGCGGTCCGGGCGCGAAGGCGCACCCAACCTGCCGACGATCGAGGTCGCGGAAGAAGCGCAATTTAACGGCGCCGGGATGCTCACGCAAGAGTCGTACCGCGAGACGATTACGACGAAATCGTCAAGCGGTACGACGAGCGTGGAACGAACGGTTTCGATCGAGCTCGTCCCCTAGCCGGCGCTACGGTCGATGCGACGGGTGCGGGTGCGGATTCTCGTGCTCGATCTGCGCCGGACGCGGCGGCGCACTGGTCCGCTCGGGTCGATAGGTGTGCTGCGGCTGGTACGTGTGCTGCGGCTGGTACGTGTGCTGCGGCTGTTCGGGTTGATGATACGGTTGCGCGACGTGGTCCTCCGGACGCACCGGTTCGAAGGTCGCGGGCCGGTTCATCTGCGAGTAGGGATGCGCCACGGCCGTCTCTTGCGGGTGTCCGTGGTTCACGCTCGCGAGGTACGTGCGGTTGACCTGCGCTGTTTGAACGTGAGCCCGCTGCTCCGAGGTCATCGCGAAGTGCCGTTCGCTCGCCGCGACTTGCTCGGCCGACGTCGGCACCGCGCGTACGCCGTTCGGCCCGCCGTTGTAGCTGACGCGGTTGATCGTCACGTTGTTGTTGACGTACACGGTGCGATCGACGTATACGTTGCGCACGACCGTGGTATCGACGTGCGTTACGTAGGTATTGTAGCGGAAGACGTTGCCGTACCACACGCCGCCGGCGTAACCGTGGCCGAAGTAGCCCCATCCGTAGTTGATGCCGCCGTAGAAGCCGACGGTACGTGCCCAATAGCCGCCGTGCCAAACGTAGGCGCCGTAGCCGTTCCAGCCCCAGTAGCCGGGCGTCCAGAGGAGGCCGACCTGCGGCGGATAGACCCACGTACCGGGGACCCAAAAGTAGCCGGCCGGGCCCCACGCCCAGTAGCCCGGTTGCCAAATGAGATTGGGTGCGGGTGCGGGCGGCTGGTAGTATACGGGCAGCGCGGGCGGCCCGAAATTCACGGAGATAAAGACATCGGCATCGGCGCGCCGGGGCGCCGTTCCGAAGAGAATCAGTGTTGCGATTGCGATCGCTGCGAAGATGCGCGGCATGCGTTTCATCACATTGCCCTCCTTCCACACGGAGCAACGTGCGAACCCGCTACATGGTCGCGTTGCTTAGCGAATTCTCATCCGCAACTAAGCGGGCGTGTGCTGGAGCTTGCCGGTGAAGATATACTGCTTGGGGTTCGCGCCTTGAAGCGGCGCGCCGTAGCCCTTGATATCGCCGTTCGATCCGATCGTGCCCTCGATATGCAATCGGTTGTAGGAGCGGAAGTCGATCCACACCTTGGCGCCGTTATAGCCGCCGCTGATCGACTCAGGTGCGATGCCTCCGGTGTCGGGAACGTAGGTCCCGTTGACGTATCCGTTGCTGAAGGTCAGTTTGAGCGTGCCAGCGTAGCCGAACGACTCGTAGCGGCCTTGGATGTACGTGCGATAGACGCGCGGCGCGTCGGTGGCTGCAACGCGGTTCGGAGTGCCGTGCGAGAGCGGCGCGCCCAGCGCGAGGATGACGGCGAGGACGATGCTGACCATGATGCATGTCGATGGTAACACGGCCGGATGACGGAGGCCACCGGGCTTGACGCGTTGCTCGCTTCCTATCCGCAACTGAACGAGCATACGGTTGCGCCCCCGGCGCTCGGGCCGTTTCCGGGAATGGCCGAGGCCCTTGCGCGCGTCGATGCGTTTTGCCGCGCGGGGACGGCCGGAGCCGCCGGCCTCTCGGCGCTCGGAAACATCCTCGTGCGGGAAGGGCGCTACCTCGATGCGTTCGAGGCCTACGCCTGCGCGAGCGAGACCGATCCCGCCGATGCCGCCGCGCATTGGGCGTGCGCGGAGCTCGCGCACATCCTTCGCGACGAGACGGCAAGCCGCGCGCACCGCGCCGCCGCGCTCGCGCTGCAGCGCGTCTATCCCGATCCGGCGGAGCTCGGCTCGCGTACGCCCGTCGTGCTGCTGCTGCGCGATGCGCCCTATAGCGCGAACGCGCCGCTCGAGCTGTTGCTCGATCGCCGGCAGTTCGCGGTCCATAAATACTACGTCGAAGGCGCTCCCGAACGCGCGCTTCCGCCGCACGCAGCGCAGATCGTCGCTTTCGGCTACGCGAGCGACGGGCTGCGCGCGATCGACGCCGCGCTCGCGCTCGCACCGGCTGCTCCGCGGCTCAACGACGCAGCGCGATTGGAGCGTACGGCGCGCGATCGGCTGGCCGCCGTTCTCGCCGGGATCGCCGGCGTTCAAACCGTGCCGTATACCTTCGTGCCCGCACGGGCGGCACCGGCGATCGCGTTGCCCGCGCTCGTCCGCCCGATCGACACGCACGCCGGCGACGGGTTCGCGCTGATCGGCGACGCGCGCTCGCTCGCCGAGCACTTGGACCGCTTCCCGGCTCCAGCTTACGGCATCGCGCCGTACGTCGACTATCGCAGCGACGACGGGCTCTTTCGCAAATACCGGATCATCTTCGTGAAGGGACGCGCCTTCCCGTATCACGCGGCGATCGCGCCGCGCTGGATGGTGCATTACCAATCGAGCCCGATGCGCGAGCACGAATGGATGCGCATGGAAGAGGCAGCATTCTTGCACGATCCCGCGGGCGTCTTTGCGCATTGGAGCGAGGCGACGGACGCGATCGCGCGCGCGATCGGCTTGGAGTACTTCGGCATCGACGTGGCGCGGCTCCCCGACGGCGGCATGCTCGTCTTCGAAGCCGACGCCGCAATGCTGGTCCACGACGAAGACGAGCACGACGTGTTCGCGTACAAGCGGCCGTTCGTCGCGCGCATTCGCGACGCGCTCGCCGCCGCGTTACGCGGTTAGAACGTCGTAGGCGCGGAGAAACTCCAGGCTCAGAGCCCACGCTTGCCGAGCCGCCGCCGGGTTATAGCTTGCGCGCTGATCGCAGAAGAAGCCGTGGTCGGCCTGTCCGAAGACGACCTGCTCCTGGGTTGCACCGCCGTCGCGAAGCGCGTCGGCGACCGCACGATACTGCTCCGGCGGGATGTGCTGATCGAGGCCGCCCCAGAACATCAGAATCGGAGCGTGCTGCTCGGCTGCGGCGTCGAGCAGATCGGGAGCGATGCCGCCGGCGTAAAAGGAGATGGCCGCAGCGAGCGGCGCGCGCGCGTTGGCGAGGTACGTCACCCGGCCGCCCATGCAGAAGCCGATCGCGGCGATGCGCTTTGCGTCAACGCTGCCGTTGCCGCGCAGCCACGCAAAGGCGGCGTCGACGTCGGCCTCCAATCCGCCGCGCGTGAGCGCCGACATGTGCTCGCGCACCGCCGGAAAGTCCGTGTACGATCCCTCGAACCCGGGTCCCCTGCGGTGAAAGAGCTCGGGGGCGAGCGCCACGAAACCCAAGCGGGCAAAACGTTCGGCGATGTCGCGGATGTGTGCGTTCACCCCGAAGGCTTCCTGAAATACGAGCATCCCGGGAGCGCCGGCCGCACCGGCCGGCTGCGCGAGGTACGCATGCATCGTGGTGCCGTCGTCGACGTCGAGCGTTACGCGTTCGGTCGTAATGGACACGGTTTGGCCTTTCGAGAAGCGGTTGAGGAAGGACGGTGGGCGCGCAAGGCCGCAGAGTAATCGCATGTTCTCTGCCCTCTTGTGGACCCATACGGTCATCGCTGTTCTGCTCGCCCTCTGCGCCATCATCTTCAGCTGGAACGCAACCGGGCGCCGCGTCGTCAACGCGGTTGCCTCGCTGCAATTTCTCGTCGGTCTCGGTATCGCCGGATACATGGGGGCCAACCACATGCCCTTGCCGCCGGCGATTTGGTGGCATCTGCTGATCGGTCTCGCAATCGTCACGTTCTTCGGCGTCGCGATGGCCGCCGGGAAACGCGCCGGCCGGGGTGGCTTGGTGACCGCGATGTCGATTCTCGGCATCGTGCTCACCTGTTTCAACCTCTGGCTCGGTTCCGCGATGGCCCGGTAGTTCGGCGTGAAGGCAACTCGCAGCGTTCTTCTCGTCCTCATCCTGGCGGCTTCGCTCGCCGCGGCGTGGTGGTTCTTCCGTCCGCAGCCGCAAAGCGCGCAAGGCGAACTCACCGTCTACTACGCAAAGCTCGACGGCTCGAGCCTCGGACAATGGAGCGTCTCGGTGCGGCCGCCGCAGCCCGGGGAAGGCGCGGCCGAGCACCTGCACAACACCGCGCTGTACGCGGCGGTTCAGGCCGTGGCCGGCCCGCCGAGCGACGTGCAGGCGGTTCGCTTCCCCGCTGGTACGCACGTGCTCTCCGCCAGCGTCGCGGGACCGATCGTGACCGTCGATCTCTCCCCGGAGGTCGCGTCGCAGACGGGCGGCTCGTTCGCGGAAAACGGCGAGTTCAAAGGTCTCGTATATACACTAACGGGAATCCCTGGTATCAATGCGGTCCAGATTACGGTCTCGGGCCAGAAGATGGAGTCTCTTCCGGGGGGACACCTTGAGCTTGACGTTCCGCTTCGCCGGTCGGATTGGTAGCGCGTTCGTACTGCTGGCACTGCTTGCAGCGGGCATCGCGCGCGCCGACACGGCGTCGTATCAGTTTCTCACCTCGTCGATTACGTTCACGCATCTCTCGAAAGCCGCCGGAACGCTCGCGGTCGGAATCGACGACCCCGCCTTACAAGGCTTTCTCAAACTGACGGGCGCGACGCTCACCTGGCATCCGGGTGAGCGTTATGTCTTGATTACGAGCGCGCAGCCGCAGGTCATCAGCTTCTCGGTCGGCGACCGGCGTTACGACGTCGGTCAAATCTCGGCGACCGCGAGCTTCGCGCCGTTCCTGGTCGGCTCCGAGGTCTACCTCCCGTTCGAAGATCTGATGCGTTCGCTGTCGATCGCGCCGGTGCGCGACGGCAGCATCAACGCGCTCGTGCCGCAACTCGCGTCCGTCGACGTGCAGGGATCCGGCGCGCAGGCCGTCCTCGTCGCGCATGCCGGAACGAAACTCGTGCCGCGCCTGGTCAGCGACTCGCCCGACCACGTCGTCTACGAACTCAACGGTATCGGCAGCGATCTGCCCGGTTCGCGCAGCTACGATGCGGGCGGCATCCGCTCGATCGACATCACCTCCACGGGGAGTGCCCGCGCGCCGAAGACGATCCTCACGATTGCCTACGCGCCCGGAACCCGTCACGACACGCCGCACAGTCAGCGCGGCGATATGGAGATCGGCTTCGGCGCAAACGGCAGCGCGCCGCCGCTGACCGCCGCGGCAGCCTACGCGAGCGCACCGTCTCAAGCCGTCGCCGCAGCCGCACCGGTGCAGGCGCCGCCGCAGCAGAGCGTCCAGACGACGCCGACGTTCGCGCCGCAGCCGGCGCCGGTTACCTCGCCGCTCGCAGAGCCGGCGGCAAGCGCCTCGCCCGCTGCGGTGGGTGCGGTCGACGTCACGCCGACCGCGGACGGTGCGACCGTCACGATCGCCGTCACCGGCAACGCGCACTTCGAGTGGCACCGTCTGCGTGCGCCGGACAATCGGTTCTGGATCGACGTGCAGGGCGCGCAACTTGCCGGCGCCGCCAAAGACGAAACCGAGACCGATCCGCTCGCGAGCGTACGGGTGCGGCAGATCGATCCCCAAACGGTGCGCGTCGCGCTCTCGTTTGCCGGCACGGCAAGCGTGACGGTCTCGCCGTCGGCGACGGGGATCGCGATCGCCGTCGGACGCAACGAAGACGTCGCCGACGCTCCGCGTTCAGGCGAAGGCTCGGTCGGAAGCGTGGTCTCGGTGAACGAGCCGCAAACGCTGGTCACGCCGGTGCCGCCGGAGGACTACGGTCAGACGCCGGCCGATCAGAACGCTTGGAAGTTCGGGCCGGCTGCCTACATTCCGACCAACCCTCGCCTGATCGTGATCGACCCAGGCCACGGCGGAAGCGACCGCGGCGCCGTGCGCGGCAGCTACTCTGAAGCCGACCTGAATCTGGATTTTGCAAAACGGCTGCAGGCGATCCTTATCGCGCGCGGCTGGCAGGTGCAGATGACTCGCACCACCGACGTCGACGTGTTTGCACCCAACGACTCGGCGCACGACGAGTTGCAGGCGCGCGTGAACGTCGCCAATAACGCCGGTGCGCGCCTGTTCATCAGCATCCATTGCAATAGTTTCATCAACAGCGGCCCGACCGGAACGACGGTCTACTATTCCAAGCCCGCGGACGTTCCGTTTGCGCGCCAGCTCGATCGCTCGATGGCCGCCAACCTCGGGACCAAAGACGACGGCATCGTCAAGAGCAAGCTCTACGTGACGCTCCATACGAACATGCCCGCGGTGCTGATCGAGACGGCGTTTCTCTCGAACCCGGAGGATCTCGCAAAGCTTGCGAACCCCGACTGGCGCGAGCGCCTCGTAACCGACGTCGCCGACGGGATCGATCTCTACGCGCAGCAGAACCCGGTGCAAGGCGCGAACCAGTAGTGATCGGCGTCTTTGACTCGGGACTTGGCGGGCTTACCGTCGTCCGGCGTATCCGCGAGCGCTTGCCCGAAAGCGACATCGTCTTTTTGGCCGACCAGGCCCACGTGCCGTACGGCGACCGGGCGAACGACGATCTCTACCGCTTGCTCGACGCCAACCTGGCGTGGCTCGACGGGCACGGTGCCGAGGCCATCGTCATGGGGTGCAATACGTCGTGCGCGATCGCCGATGCGTTCGGGTGGCCGACGACGCGCGCGGAAGTCTTCGATCTGATCGACTCGGCAACGATCGCTCTGCAGCACGTCGGCGCCAAACGTATCGGCGTCGTTGCGACGGCGGCGACGGTGCGCTCGGGCGCATACGGTCGCCGTATTCGCAACGCGATTCACGAGAGCGAAGTTTGGGAAGTCGCCGCGCCCGCGCTCGTGCCGCTCGTCGAAGCGGGAAAGACGGATACGGCCGAAGCGCAGGAGGCGGTCGACGCCGTCTGCGCGCATCTGCCGCCCGGGCTCGATGCCGTCGTGCTTGCCTGCACGCACTATCCGTTGCTCGATGCGTCGTTCGCACACGCGCTCGGCGACCGCGTACTCCGCATCGACCCGGCATTCGTCCAGGCCCAGCGCGTGGCCGACTATGTGGAGCGCAACGTCGTCGCGGAAGAAGACGGCACGATACGATATGTGACCAGCGGCGCCTTCGAACCGTTTCGGCGGAACATCGCCGCGCTGATGGGCGAAACCGACCCCGACGTCGCAACGATCAGCACGATTGCCGACGCCAACGCCGGCCGCCGTTCGCGTTTCACCTCGCTCTGAGGGCAGGCCCGATGCGGGCCGCTGCGCGCCTAAGCAAAGAGCGCGCGGCGCTGCCTTTCGAGCTCCACCGTCGAGGCGAGCGCGTTGCGCGAGTCCTGGGCGTGCGATTCGACGAGCGCCGCCATCTGCGAGTAGTCGCCGTACATGGCGTAGGCGCGCTGCGCTTCGTCCTTCGCGGCGTCCTCGGCCTGTTCGAGCGTGAACTGCGCGGAGCTGGCGAACTGCTCGATGCGGCTGAACGCCTCTTGCGCCATCTGCGCCTGACGCGAGCTCTGTTCGGCCTTGGCTACGCCGTTCTCGATCGCGACGGCTGCCGCTTTGCCGCGCGCTTCGAGATCGTTGAGCACCTTGCGGATGTCAATCGTCGAGGCCTTGGTCTTATCGGCCAGGCTGCGGACCTCGCCGGCGACGACGTTGAAGCCCTTGCCGTGGTCGCCGGCGCGGGCCGCCTCGATCGCGGCGTTGAGCGCGAGCAGGTTCGTCTTGTCCGAGACCGAGCGCACGAGGTTGATGATGTCGAAGATCTGGTGCATCGACTTCGAGAACTGGCCGAGCGCGTTGCGGCTCTGAACCGCCATCGACGAGAGGATGTTGATCGTCTCGATGAGTTGCTGGACGGTGTCGCGCATGATGCGTACCTGCGGCGAAACCTGCGCGAAACGCTCGCCGAGAACGTCGAACTCGCCCGCCAGCTTCTCGTTCGATTGGCTGAGCTCGAGGGCGCGCTGCGCGAGCTGGTTGAGGCTGCCGATCTGCGAGCGTGCCTGCGTGCCGATGGTGTCGCCGGTCGATCGCACCGAGCTCACGGAGCGGTCCATCGCATCGACGATATCGTTGAGCGAGAAATTCTGCGTGGGCGCGCTGCTGCCCAAGTTCACGCGCGGCCGCCACTGTTCGAGGTTGCGGTTGATGAGCAGCCGGTACACGTCGCTCGGGAAGAGCGGCTCCATCCGTTCCCAAACGAAACGCGCGCTCTTGACGAAATCTTCGCGCTCTTCGGGTGCGAGGTCGTGGATCTCGAGACTCTTGCGCAATTCTTGGATCGAGCGCATATCGTCGTCGGCGGCGATGCTGCGGTGGTACTCGCGCGCTTCGACGAAGCAGTGTTCGAGAACTTCGCGGTCCTCGGCCGGCAGCGAGCGCAGGCGTTCGGCGTTCGCCAACACGATCTGCGTGTTGTACGTATGCGAGGTCAGGGTCAGATATCGCTGCACCTCGTACATACGCGTGCCCAGGATATTGGCGAGGGGGTTCTCCTGCGCGTCGACCTCGTGCTGCTGCAGCGCGCGGTAGAGCTCGTTGAAGGGAATGACCTTGGGCGAAGCCCCGAGCGCTTGCATCAGCGCCAGGTAGACGACCGAGTCCTGAATGCGCACCCGCATCTTACGCATGTCGGCGGGGCGGCGAATCGGGTGCAGGCTGTTGGTGAAATGCCGCATGCCGTTCTCGAAGAACGCAAGGCCGAGCAGCCCGAACGACTCGAACGAGGCGAGGATGTGCTGGCCGAGCGGGCCGTCGATCAGCCGGTGCGCGCTCTTGGTGTCGGGAAACACGAACGGCAGATCGAGCAGCTGCGCGAGCGGCAGCAGCGCGCCGGCCACGTAGGTGGTGACGCTGACCATGTCGAGTTCGCCCGAGCGCACCCGCAGCAGCGCTTCCATCTCGTTCCCGCCGGCAAAGGGAATCTCGAGTTCGAGCCGGATGCGGCCGGCCGACCGTTCGAGCGCGAGCTTGGCCACGTACTCCCACGCGCGCGAGGGCGGGTAGCCGGGGGGCAGCAGCGTCGCGATCTTGATCGTCGTGTGCTCGGATTTCTGCGCCGTACGCGCGCGCGAGATATACGCGATCTCGGCGCCGTAGTACGCCAGCCGCTGCGTCGCGAAGGCGGATTCAAGCGCCTCGCGCCCTTGCGCCGCGGCGACGTTGGCGAGGGCGTCGGTGTCCTTGCGCATCTGCGCGGCCAAGACGCTGTGCTCGCGACCGCTCACGACCGAGCGGTCGATCGTCACCGAGAGGTCGGCGGCGAGTTCGGCGATTTCGGCCAGCGATCCGCGCGCCGAGTCCGCCAGCGGGGCCGACTCGGCCGACCGCTCGGCGTTGGCGCGCACCGCTTGGATCGTCGCTTCGGCTTCGCGCCGGATCTCGACGACGAGTTTCTTGATCGCCAGCGTCGATTCGCTGGTCGTCTTTGCCAGGCGCCCGACCTCGCCGGCAACGACGGCGAAGCCCAGCCCGTGCGTGCCGGCGCGAGCCGCTTCGATCGCGGCATTGAGCGCGAGGAGCTGCGTTTCGTCGGAAACGTCTTCCACGAACTCGGTCATCCGGCCGATCTCGCTCATCAGCCGCCCGAAATCGTCCATGGCGTTGGCGGTGTCGGCCGAGAGCGCGGCGAGTTGCTGCACCGAGGTCAGCAGGTTCTCGACCACTTCGAAGGAGTTGCCGAGGTCGGCGGCCGCCGCGCGAGCGGAGGTTTGCGCGCTCTGCAGGCGCTCGGCGGTTTCGCGCGATGCGGTGGCGAGGGCGACGGCGGTTTCGGAGAGCGCGACCATGAGCGTCGTCTGCTCTTGCGCCGTCGCGGCAATTGCTTCAGACGCGTGCCGAACAGCTTCGACCGCAGCCGAAATACTCGCGTTGAAACGGTCGAACTGCGCATCGTCCTGACGCGCCGCGGAGCTCATCACCTCCGGCTACTAGCGGGTGGCTCCCGATGGTTCCTGCCGCCTCCTTTGTAAAGGCTTCATCCACGGGCCGGCCGGGGAAGTTTCAACGCTCCTCCGGGGCGTCTCCCAGGGTGCGCAAGTGGCTCTTGCGATAGCCGTATGCCGCGTAGACGGCGATGCCGATGACGAACCAGACGCCGAAACGCACCCACGTCGGCCACTGGAGGCTTGCGATCAACGCGACGCACGAGACGGTGCCGAGGATCGAGAAGAGCGGGAGCCACGGCGCGCGGAACGGCCGGTCGGCCTTGGGCTCGATGAACCGCAGCACGAGCACCCCCGCGCACACGATGGCGAACGCCGCAAGCGTGCCGACGTTGGTGAGCTCGATGAGGTCGCTGAGCGGCAGCATCGCCGCGAGCAGCGCGACGACGCAGCCGGTGATAAGCGTCATACGGGCGGGGGTGCGCGTGCGTTCGTTGACGCGCGCGACGCTCTCGGGCAACAGCCGGTCGCGCGACATCACGTAGAAGATGCGAACTTGGCCGAGCAGCGAGGTGATCATGACGGTGGTGTTGCCCGCCAGCCCGCCGAGCGCGACGATCGCATAGACCAGCGGGTTGGTCGAGGCGGCTTTGAGCGCATCGAGCATCGCCGCATCGTCGCTGAGCTTGCCGTACGGCAGCACCGCGACGCAGAAGAAGGTCAGGGCGATGTAGAGCCCGGTGCCGATGATGAGCGCCAGGATGATCCCGAGCGGCACGTGCTTGTGCGGCGTGTGCGCCTCTTCGGAGGCGACGGTCACGGTATCGAACCCGATGTAGGCGAAGAACACGAGTGCCGAACCGCCCATGATGCCGCCGAAACCGAGCGGTGCGAACGGGTGAAGATGCTGCAGATTTACGGCGTGGAACGTAGCCGCGATGAACACGAGCATCGTGACGATCTGGAACACGACGAGCGCGCCGTTGACGTTGGCCGATTCCCGGATCCCCAGCGCCACCAGTCCGGTGATCGCGAGTACGGTGACCGCGGCGATGACGTCGACCTGGCCCGTCCAGATTTGGCCCGTTTGTGCCCACGCCGGCAGCGCGATGCCGGCTTGCGAGATGAGATGCTGCGCGAAGCCCGACCACGACGCCGCGGTCGGTGCAACCGACACGCCGTATTCGAGGATGAGGTCCCAGCCGATCACCCACGCGACCACCTCTCCGAGCGTCGTGTAGGCGTAGGTGTAGGCGCTGCCCGCGACCGGGACCATCGAAGCGAACTCGGCGTAACAGAGCGCGACGCATAGGCTTACGACGCCGGTGATCGCAAAGGCCAGAATGACGCCGGGGCCCGCGGCGTGCGCGCCCACGCCGATCGTGGGGAAGATGCCGCCCAACATCGTGCCCAGGCCGATCGCGGTGAGGGCCGGCCAGCCGAGCGTGCGCTTGAGGGCGGGTCCATCGTGCTCGCGCGAGGTCCACGCGAGAGGTTGGCGGGCAAAAAGCCCCTTCAACGGTATTTCACCACGAGCGTTTTCAATTCGCTCATCTCGTCCATCGCGTACCGGACGCCTTCGCGCCCGAAGCCGCTGTCCTTGATGCCGCCGTACGGAAAGTTATCGATGCGCAGTGTCGGATAGTCGTTGATGATGACGCCGCCGACGTCGAGTCCGTCGAAAGCGGTGCCGATCGTGCGCACGTCGTTGGTGAAGACGCCGGCTTGCAGGCCGTATTTCGAGGCGTTCGTTCGCGCAATCGCCTCTTCGAGCGAATCGACCGGCGAGATCGTTGCGACGGGCCCGAAAATCTCTTCGCGTTCCACCTTCATCTCCGGATTGGTCTCTGACAGCAGCGTGGGTGCGATCACGTTGCGCTCGCGCGTCGCGCCGAGCAGCACGCTCGCGCCCCCCGCGATCGCTTCGTTCGTCCAGGCTTCGACCCGATCCGCGGCGGCGGTATCGATCAGGGGTCCGACGATCGTTGCCGCGTCGTTCGGATCGCCGACCGGCAGCGCCTTGGTCTCTTGCACGAAGCGCTCGACGAACCGGTCGTAAGCGCTGCGGTGTACGAAGATGCGCTGCACTTTGATGCAGACTTGACCCGACTGCGCGAAGGCGCCGAGCGCGGCGCGCGCAGCGGCCCACGGCAGATCGGCGTCGGCGCAGACGATTGCGGCGGCGTTTCCGCCCAGCTCCAGCGCGACGCGCTTCTTTCCGGCGATCGACTTGAGATACCAGCCGACGGCGCTCGATCCGGTGAAGGAGAGCATCGCGATGCGTTCGTCGGTCGCGAGTGCCTGCGCGACCTCGACCGGCGCGTGCAGCACGGTGAGGGCATCCTTCGGCCATCCGGCCCCGTGGATGATCCTGCCGAGCTCGTGCGCGCAGAGCGGTGCCTGCGGCGGCGCTTTGAGCACGCAGGGATTGCCGACCGCGATAGCCGGGGCGAGTTTGTGCGCGACCAGGTTGAGCGGAAAATTGAACGGCGCGATCGCGCCGATGACGCCGACCGGACGCCGCAGCGCCATCGCCGTGTAGCCGACGCCGGCCGCCGTGACGTCGAGCGGCAGCACCTCGCCGCCCGCGCGCGTGACCTGGTCGCCCGCGAGCGAGAAGGTCGAGATCGCGCGGTCGACCTCGGCGTACGCAAAGCGGCGCGGCTTGCCGGACTCGGCAATCATGAGCTCCGCGAGCGCCTCGCGTTCGGCTCGCAGGCCGTCGGCGATCCGGCGCAGGACGGCTTGCCGCTCGAAGCGCGGCATCGCGGCGACCGTAGGCGCGCTTGCAAGGGCGGCGGCGATCGCCCTCTCCATCGTCGCCACGTCGGCGATCGGCACCTCGCCGACCGTCCGGCCGTCCCAGGGGCTGGTGATGGTCGCCATTTCGGTCATGCCAGGGAGTGCGCTTCGAATCGGCGCGCCGCCTTTGGGCTCAGGACCCAAAATACCGCAAAGTTTTGTGGACGCGTCCATGGTCTTGGCGTCGCTCGATGCTCTACGCTAGGACGGCATGCAAGAACCGAGCCACCTGCGCACCGGGTCGCTGAGCTTCGTCGAAGTGCTCGCGGCCGCTCTGGCGCTCATCGGCCTGTCGATGACGCCCGTTCTCATCGCTCCCTACATGTACGGCGCCGCCGGCAACGGCTCGTGGCTCGCCTACGCATTCGCCGCCGTCATGCTGCTGCTCGTGGCGGTCAACCTCAACCACTTCGCCAAGCGCGGCACCGGCTCGGGCTCGATGTTTCTCTACGCTGCCAAGGAGCTGGGCCCGGCGCTCGGTACGCTCGCGGGCTGGAGCCTCATCTGGGCGTACGTCTTCGTCGGCGCCGCCAATTTCGGCGCGCAGGCGCTCTTCATCGGCAGCATCGGCAGCGCGCTCGGCGTCGCCGTTCCGGCGTTGTTCGTCATGGCCTTGCTCGGGGTGGTGTGCTGGCTGCTCGCGGTTCGCGATATCGCGCTCTCGACGATCGTCATGCTCGTCTTGGAGTCGATCTCGGTCGCGATCATCTGCGTGCTGATCGGCGTCGTACTCTTCAAGCACGGCGCGATCGACCTCGCGCAGATCAGACTGGAGGGCGTCGGCAAAGCGAGCATCGGTCTCGGCATTGCGACGGCCGTCTTCAGCTTCGTCGGTTTCGAGAGTGCGACCGCGTTCGGCGACGAGGCAAAGAACCCGCTGCGCAACATTCCGCGCGCCGTCGTGTGGAGCGTCATCATCGCCAGCGCCTTTTTCATCCTCGCGATGTACGCCGAGATCCTGGGCCTGCGCGGGTCGAAGCCGCCGTTCGATCAGCTGACCGCGCCGCTGGCCACCCTCGCGGATCTGATGAGCGTCGGCTACCTCAAGGTGCCGATCACGATCGGCGCGATCTGCAGCTCGTTCTCGGTGGCGCTCGCTTGCGTCAATACCTGCGCCCGAATCGCGCTGCCGATGGCGCAGCAGCGCATTCTGCCCAAAGCGCTCGCGGCGATCCATCCGCGTTTCGAGACGCCGCACGTGGCGCTCGGCGTAACCGTCGTCGTGATGTTTGCGATCGGCCTGGTGATGTTTCTGGCTCGCGTCGCGCCGATCGACATCTTCAACTATTGCGGTACGCTCAGCTCCCTGAGCTTCATCGCCGTCTACCTGCTGATCTCGATCGCCGCGCCGAAGTACCTCAAGCGCATCGGCGAGCTGCGGTTCGTCGATTCGATCGTCGCGGTGGCCTCGACCCTCTGTCTCATCGGCGCGGCGGCGACGCTCTTCTATCCGGTACCGCCGCCCCCGACCAACCTGTTCCCCTATCTCTTCCTCGCCTATCTCGCGGCCGGGCTCGTGCTCTTCTACGCGACGCGCGGAAGCGACCGCTCAGCATCGGATTCGCCATGACGACCATGACCGATATCGCCGCGTTGCACCGCCGCCACGTCCTCACGCCGTGGTCGGCGCAAGGCACGCTCGACATGCCTCTCATCGAGGCCGGCGAAGGCTCGTATCTCTACGACGCCGACGGCAAACGCTATCTCGATCTTTCGGCTGGGCTCGTGGCGGTGAACCTGGGCCACGCTCATCCGGAGCTGGCCGCGGCGATCGGCGCGCAGGCGGCGAAGCTCGCCTATGCTTCGCCGCAGTTCTTCAACGCGACGCGTGCGCGCTACGCGGAGCGCCTCTCGCAGATAGGCCCGTGGGGCGAAGGAGCGCGCGCGTTCTTTACCGCCGGCGGCGGCGAAGCAAACGAAGATGCGATCAAGATGGCGCGCACGATCACGGGACGCCACAAGGTGCTCGCGGCCTATCGCTCGTTTCACGGCTCGGCCCCGGGCGCCGGAACGCTGACCGGCGAGAACCGGCGCTGGCCGAACGAGCCGGGTATCCCGGGCGTGGTGCATTTCTTCGCGCCCAATCCCTATCGGAGCCCGTTTCACACCGACGATGCGAAGCTCGAGACGCAGCGCGCGATCGAACACCTCGAACTCGTGCTGACCTATGAAAATCCTCAAGCGGTGGCGGCGCTCGTGATCGAGCCCGTGGTCGGGACGAACGGGGCGATCGTCTATCCGGACGGTTACCTCGCCGCGTTGCGTGAGGTCTGCGCGAAATGCGGCATCGTGCTGATCTTCGACGAGGTGATGTGCGGCTTCGGCCGCACCGGCGCATCGTTTGCCTCGGTGCGGTACGGCGTCGAACCCGACATGATCACCTTCGCAAAGGGGGCGACCTCGGCGTACGTGCCGTTCGGCGGCGTGCTGGTGTGCGAGTCGCTCGCGCAGCACTTCGATACGCGGCCGGTGCCGTGCGGGCATACGTTCTCCGGTCACGCCCTCGCCGTCGGCGCGGCCGCCGCCGCGCTGCAGATCTACGAACGCGAGAAGATCTTCGACCGCGCGCGCGAGGTGGAAGGCTGGATTGCGAGCGGCCTTGGGGCGCTCAAGGAGCGCTCGCACTGGATCGGAGACGCGCGCGGAATCGGTGCGTTTTGGGCGATCGAGCTCGTGAAGGATCGTGCAACGAAGGAACCGATCGGCGTTTGGCAGAGCCCCGACCCGGGGCCGCTGCCCAAGCTGCTTGCCGATCTGCGCCGGCGCGGGGTCTACGCCTTCGGCCGATACAACATCGTGCTCGTCACCCCGCCCCTCACGATCGAACGCGCCGAGCTCGACGAAGGACTCGCCGCGCTCGGCGATGCGCTGGAGGCGTTCGAATGCGCGTAGCGGTGCGAACGATCGGTCATTTCATCAACGGGCGCGACGTGCCGGGAGCGAGCGACCGAACCTCGCCGGTGTACGATCCCGCGCTCGGGGAAGAACAGGCGCGTGTGGCGCTGGCGGGTCGCGACGAAGTCGATGCCGCCGTCACCGCCGCGCATCGCGCCTTGCCCGCGTGGGCGTCGCTCTCGCCGCAAGCGCGCGCGGGCGTGCTCTTCGCGTTCCGCGAGAAGATGCGAACCCATCTCGAGCGTTTAGCCGCGATCGTCACCGCGGAGCACGGCAAGACGCTCGAGGACGCCAAGGCCGAAGTGCTGCGCGGGCTCGACGTGGTCGATTTCGCCTGCGGCATCCCGCAACTGCTCAAAGGCGAGTTCAGTGCGGGGATCGGACGCGATATCGACGCCTACGCGCTGCGCCAGCCGCTGGGCGTGTGCGCCGGCATCACCCCGTTCAACTTTCCCGCGATGGTACCGATGTGGATGTTCCCGGTGGCGCTCGCCTGCGGCAACACCTTCGTGCTCAAGCCGAGCGAACGCGATCCGTCGCTCGGCATCGAGATGGCGCGCTTGATGAAGGACGCGGGCGCACCCGACGGTGTCTTCAACGTGGTGAACGGCGGTGCCGACGCGGTTGAGGCGATCCTCGCGCATCCGGGCGTTGCGGCGGTGAGTTTCGTCGGCTCGACGCCGATCGCACGCCGCGTCTACGAGCTCGGCACCGAAAACGGCAAACGCGTGCAGGCGCTGGGCGGCGCGAAGAACCACCTCGTGGTCATGCCCGATGCTGATCTCGATGCCGCCGTCGACGCCCTCGTCGGTGCGGCGTACGGTTCGGCGGGCGAACGCTGCATGGCGATCTCGGTGGCGGTTGCCGTCGGCGACGACACCGCCGACGCGCTCGTACAGCGGATCGCGCGGCGGCTGCAGTCGCTCAAGGTCGACGACGGCAGAGCCGAGGGCGTCGAGATGGGCCCGCTCGTCACCGGCTCGCATCGCGACAAGGTTCGGGGCTACGTCGATGCGGGCGTTGCCGAAGGCGCAACGCTCGTCGTCGACGGCCGCGCGCATGCGGCAGCCGGCAAACCGGGGTTCTTCCTCGGTCCGACGCTCTTCGATCGCGTCACGCCGTCGATGACGATCTATCGCGAGGAGATCTTCGGCCCGGTCCTGTGCATCGTGCGCGTCGAGTCGCTCGACGCGGCGCTGGAGACGATCGCCGATCATGAGTACGGAAACGGCGCGGCGATCTTCACGCGTGACGGAGCGCACGCGCGCTACTTCGAGCGGCACGTCACCGCGGGTATGGTCGGCATCAACGTCGCGATCCCCGTGCCGATGGCGTTCCACAGCTTCGGCGGGTGGAAGGCCTCGCTCTTCGGCGACCATCACATCCACGGTCCCGAAGGCGTGCGCTTCTATACGCGTCTCAAGAGCGTCACCGCGCGCTGGTCGGAGTCGGCTGAACGGGCCGCGTTCTCGATGCCCGTCAATCGGTAACGCTCGCTCGCACCCCTCATCCCGAGCTTGTCGAAGGGCGAGCTTGGGGCAGGCTCGCCAGGTCGCCGATGCCGACGGCCGGCGAAAAGAGGAAACCTTGCGCGTACGTTACGCCGAGTTGTCGGAGCACGTCGAGTTGCTGCTCGGTCTCCACGCCTTCAGCGGTCGTCTCGAGGCCGAATGCGTCGGCGAGCGCAACGACGCTTCGGACGATCTCGAGCGCGCGTTCGTCGCGCGGCAGGTGTTCCACGAACGACTTATCGATCTTGAGGCCGACGATGGGCAGGCGCTGGAGATAGGCGAGCGACGAGTATCCGGTTCCGAAGTCGTCGAGCAAGAGCGCAATTCCGAGCTCCTGCAGGCGCTCGAGGGTTGCGCGCACGTCGTCGGCATGCGCCATCATCACCGTCTCCGTGATCTCCAAACGAATGCGCATCGCGGAGAGATCGAACTCGTTCAGCAAGCGCTCGATGGTCGCCGGGAGTTCGCGCGAGCCCAGTTCTGCCGCCGAGGCGTTCACGGCGATGGAGCAGGTGGGAAACAGTCCGGCGATCGTGGCGGCTTGCGAGCAGACCTTGCGCAGGATCTGAGCATCGATCGCGTGCGCGAGACCGCGCCGTTCGGCAAACGGAATGAAGGCGGCGGCACCCACGATGCCCTGCGGCGTCTGCCAACGCGCCAGCGCCTCGAACGAGGCGATCGCCCCGCTCTCGATCTCGAGGATCGGTTGATAGTAGGGAATGAACTCGCCGCGTTCGATCGCGCGCCGCAGGTCCGCTTCGAGCTCGGCATCGCGCGCGACCTCGGCGCGCATCGCCGTATCGAAGAACTCAAAACGCCGGCGGCCGCCGTTCTTGGCGCGATAGACGGCGATGTCGGCATCGCGCAATAACTCGTCGGCGCTCGCGTACGACGGGTCGACGCGCACGATCCCGATCGAGGCCTCCATGTAGAGCGCTTGTCCCCCGAGCATCACGGGTTCGCGCACCAACTCCATGATCGCGCGGGCGAGGCGTTCGCTCTGCGCGCCGTACTGCGGGGCGACGAAGACGTACTCGTCGCCGCCGAGCCGACCGAAGAAGACCTCGGCGTCCAAGTGCGCCGAGATCCGATGCGCGAGCACGCGCAGCAGCTCATCGCCGGCCATGTGCCCCAGCGTCTCATTGACCACGTTGAAGCGATCGAGATCGGCGAGAAGAACGGAGTGCGCGTCGCGGTCGCTTGCGGCGAGCACGCCCGCCGCGCACTCCATGAAGGCCGCCCGGTTGGGAAGGCCGGTCAGCGCGTCGGTGAACGCGGTCTTACGCAGCTCGGCCTCGACGCTCTTCGAGATCGCGATCTCCTGTGCGAGGCGAGCCTGCTCGTGTTCGAGCGCGAGGGTTGCCTCGCGCTGGCGCCGGCGTTGCATGAGCACGACCGCAAGTACGCCGCACAGACCCCACAGAACGACGACCAGCACGATGCTGCCGGCCGCGACGGTGCCGTTCGCGTTGCGCAATGCGCGCGTATCCGACGAGAGGTGCAGGACGGCGCCGGGATAGCGCAGCGCGACGGTTCGCTCTTGGCCTTCGGCGGAAGGGGCGATCGCGGTAGCGAGTACGCGACGCCCGTCCGGGCCCGTCATCCAAGCGACGTCGCCCGGGCGCAGGCCGCCGCGCAACATCTGCAGCAGCTGCGAGGTGAGGATGTCGACCGTGACCACGCCCGCGAGCGGCCCAACCTCCGGGTTGGTGCTGGTAACGCCTTGGCCCGTGCCGGGGCCGCGGTAGAACGCTCGTGAGATGCTCACGAAACTTACGTCGTCGGCGTTATAGGGGCCCGAATACGCGATCTTGCCGCGCAGCGCGACGGCTCTTCGATACCAGGCCCGCTTGGTGTAGTCGTAGGCTGCGGCATCGTTGTCGTAGATCTGCACGAGCGATGCATGCGAGGTGGCTTTTCTCGAGTAGCGCTCGAAGTGCCGATCGATCGCCTTGGCGTAGACGAACGCGAATTCGGAACCGTCTTCGAAACGGTACGGTGCCCAGGCCGTCCCGACCCCGTAGAACTCGGGATTTCCGTTGCCGCGGTAGATCTCCAGCGTGAGCCACGACGTCAGGCCACGATCGTTGTAGACGTGCCCGATCGTCCAATTCATCAGCGTCGCGAGGTGTTCGGCCTGCCCGAAGGATGCGTCGAGTCGCTGTTCCACGCGCTGCAGTCGCAGCTGTTGGGCGGTTGCGAACTCGCGGTTGTTGGTCTCGACACGGGTCCGCGCGGCCTCGGCGACGAGCAGCGTCGCCCCCAACGCCACGAACGCGAGGACCAACAGCCAATACCACGGCCGCCGATACGTCATGCCTTTTGGTTTTCGGCCGCATCGCAGCGGTCGTCCAGGCTGGGCGATCGGGCGGGTTAGATCGACCGGTGAGCGATGCCGTAGTCGGCGAGCACTTCGTTCGCGGCTCGTACGCCCGATGAGGCGCCGCCTTCCATGAAGCCCTGGTGCTCGTACGAGGTGTGCTCGCCGGCGAAGTGGACGCGCCCTTGTCGCACGCCCTCGTAGCCGGCGATCGTCGTATACTGCCCCACGCTCCAGTACGAATAGCTCACCGTGATGTTTGGGTCGGCCTGAGCGTTTCCGTAGCTCGCTTTTCCGTTCCAGTATTTCGAGACGCCCGGCCAGATGCGATCCAGTTGGCCGAAGAACTTCTTCACGAGCGCGCGTATCTGCGGCTGCTGGTCGACGTGCGAGTATGGAACCGGCGGCGCCCCGAGCAGCCCGGCCGTGCCGTAGGTGAAGGCTTCGAGAATCCCGTTCTTGCCGGGCTGGCCGAGCGAATAATCGACCGAGTTCTGGAAGCCGGTGTCGGTCCAAATCTGTCCGGTCGACGGGTGCGTCCACGGCCCCGGCTCGATCATCCACGCGCGCTCGTCGAATTGCATCTGCAGCTTGGTGTGAATGCCGTAGCCGAGCTTCTCGATCGCGCTCCTCTTGCGCGCATCGAAACCGGCGCCGGCGTAGTCCACGCCGCGCAGAATCGCAAACGGAATCGTGAGGACGACGCGATCGTAGACGAACGTCTTGGTTCCGCCGGGCGTCGTCATGGTCAGTTCGTAATCCCCGCGGCTGCGCTTGCGGATCGCCGTAAGACGATGTCCGAAGAGCACCGAACCGCGCGGGAGCTGCGCCGCCATCGCCATCGGAATGCGCTGGTTGCCGTGCAGCGAGGTGTAGCGCTGATCGGAGTAGCCGAGCACGTTCATCTCGCCGCCGCGCATGCCGAAGCGCTCCTGCAGTCCGAGCATGTACACCAGATTCAGCGAGCTGAGCACCTCGGTCGAACCGCCGTATTCGTTCGAGAGCGCAACGTCGATCAGTTTCCCGAGCTGCGAGGCGCGGCCGCCGGGAACGTACTTGTCGATCCAGGCGGCCATACTGAGATTATCGAGTTCGCGCGCGAACGGCGTGTATTTGTCCCAACGCGGCTCGCTGCCGGCCTGCGCCATCTGCTTGCGAATGGTGTCGAAGACCGGCTGGAAATCCTTGTCGGCGACGTTCATGCGGTACAGCCGGCCCGACAGATACGCGGTGTCGCGCGCCCCCTCGCCGAGCGTCGCCCACGTGTCGACCAGGGGCTGGTCGAAGCGCTTGGCGAGCGCGTGCATCGTGAGATGCTTCGAATCGATCATCGAGCCGCACCATTCGGTGTGTTGCCCCTCGTTCCAGTAGCTCATTTCCGAGTGCATGCGTCCGCCCACGCGCTGCGAGGACTCGAAGACCGTTGCGGTGACACCGGCATCGCGCAGGACCGTCGCGCAGGTGAGGCCGGCGATTCCGGCGCCGATCACCGCAACGCGCTCGCGTCCGGCGGCGACGCTGCTTGCGGTCGTGTAGAGGGGAGAGAGCAGCGCGCCGGCTGCTCCCGCGAGGAAGGGTCCGCGTTTCATATTACAGTTTGATGTTCAATTCGCCGGTGATTTGGAAGGGTTGCTTGGCGCTCGTGATGCCGACCTGCGTGTTGTTGAACCAGATGCCGTACGGATATTGGAGCTGTTGCGGCGCGTTCGTCAGGAACGCACCCGGCTGCGTGCCGGGTCCGACCGGCGGCAAGACGTTCGAGGGCAGACTCGAGTACCAGCAGGCCGTTTTGGTATCCCACGCATATCCGCGCTGGAAGCACTGGTTGTAGAGGTTGTTGGCGACGACGGTGACGCTCATGCGCGGATTGATGTCGTAGCTCACCTGGAGGTTCATGACGAGTTGCGAGGGCTCGCGGAGCGCCCCGAGGCTGTCGAAGCTGCCGGTGTACGGGTCGGGGACGAAGATGGCGCCCTTCGTCGCCGTGAACGGGTTGCCGTTCGAAGCGGTCACGTACGGAGCAATGCCCGGTCCGCCGGTCCCCGAGCAACTCGCTCCCGGGGTCGTGGGCGACGGGTTGCCGTTGATGACCGTGTTATTGGGATCTTGCCAACACTGCTGCGGAATGTAACCCGGCATCGAGAGGGGCGAGCCGTAGTACGAGCCGTCGTTGTACGTGAAGCTCGGCGTGATGCTCAATTTCTTGTGGCGCCAATTCAGGACGAGTGAGGCTACGTCGGGGACGGCGTAGCTGTTCGCGCTGGCGAACGCGCTCGGAATCACGTCGTACGGGACGTACGACGCGCTCGGGTCCAGCAGGGGTTGCGGCGTGCTGTTCCAGTAAGGATTGTTGACGGTGACGGTGGGGTTCGGGCCTCCGCTGACGGTGTTCACGAATTGCTGCGAGCCGTTGCTCGCATACAAGCCGCCGCCGCATTGTGCCGCGTTTTCGTTCGCCGCGCAGGCCGAGGTGTAGGAGTTATATTCCTCGATCGAGCGGTTGAGCACGTCGATGATGTTCAACCCGTTGGGAAGCGACTTGTATTTCGTGCGGGTGTTCGTGTACGTGTAGCTGAGCTGTCCCGACCAGCCTTCTTGGCTGAAGTCGCCGTATTGCAGCGCAACCTCCAGGCCGTACGACGTCAGCGTACCGACGTTGATGCCGGCTAGCGTTCCGCCGAGCGCGCTGATGTTGAGGTACTGGAGCTGATTGTTCGTGGAGCGGTAGAAAGGCGAGAGCTTCGTCGAAAACTTTGAGTGCGGAAAGCGGTGCTCGTAGGAAAGATCGTAGTTGTCGGACGTGTCGGCGCGCACGTCGTGGTCCGGCGTCGTGTAGCCGAGCGCCGAAAACTGGGCGATGAACGACGGCAAGTCTTGCTGATACGTGTTGTACTCGTGATACGACGTCGCGGCGGGGCGCGCGTACACGCCGGCCGATGCGCGCAGCACCGTGGTCGGGTTGAGCGTGAACGTCGCGGCAATACGCGGCGAGAAGACGTTTTGCGACGTCGTCCCGCCGGTTACGTCGGAGAAGCCGTACCCGGGGGTGTTCATCGCCGTGTAGCCCGCCGGGCACGTTAGGGCGCCGGTGGTCGGATTCAACGTGCCTTCGATGTTGTCGACGCCCGGTGCGCTGCAATGCTCGTTGTTGTAGGCGTTGAACCAGAATTGACGCGCCGGGTAGCCGGCTGAGAGATTGTCGAGTGAGTAGGCGAAGTGATCGAAGCGCGCGCCCACGTTGATCGTCCAGCGATCGTCGGGACGCCAGCTATCGGTCAACGCGAAGCTCGTGAAGTACGGCGTGACGTTGTCGACTTGGGCGTTCTGGCCGTTCTCGGTCATCAAGAACTGCGCGTTGTTCGCGCAAGCCGGGATGGCGGCGTTCGGGCACGTGAAGCCCAGCGCCGGCGTGAGCCCGCTCCCGGGGGTAGCGACCGAGCCGCTTCCTCCGGCCGTGGGGACGAGCGCGTAGCACGAGGTATAATCGCCGGTTCCGATGTCGTAACAGTGGCTGCCGTCGGTGAAGTTGGCAGCGACGTTGCCGAACTGCCCGGTATTCTCCACGAACTGCTTGGGATTCGTCGAGAGCACCGTGTCGAAGGTGGCGTTGTACGTCTGCAGTTCCTGGGTCTGATAAGAAACCGAAGCGGTGAGAAGGTGCTTGTCGGAGAGGTTGTTGGCGTAGATCAGGCTGCCGCCGAAAATATGCCCGAGCACTTCGTAGTCGGCCAGCGTAGCGCCGAACGTCTGGTTCGCGCTGTTTGGGCCGTTCAGGAACCAGTTCGTGTATTCCGAGTAGCCGATCGCGCGCAGGTAGGAGCGGTCGTTGATGTTGCGTTGATATTGCGCTTTGAAGATGGAATAGCTGTTACTGCCGCCGTCGCGCTGGGTGAGGGGGATCGCCGATGACAGTCCGCAGCACTCGTTCGCGCTCGGAAACGGCGCGCTCGTGAAATCGGCGGGATTGGGCGCCTGAAACAGCGGCCCGCTATAATAGCCGCCTCCGCTTGCCACGTTGGCATCGAGGTAGTTGGTCTGCGGCACGCCGAGGTCGCTGGATGAGCTGTAGTAATTGGTGAAGATGCTGCCCGTTACGTAGAGCAGCTGCGCGTCGTCGCGTCCGGGGTTGTTTTTGTGCGGGATCCCGAAGTGCAGGTTGACGATGCTCTCACGGTCGGCGTTGTTCGCCTGCGTCCAGCTGGCGCCGGGGCTCGTATTGAAGCCGTACTTCGGGCCGCACGTCGTCGAGAGGGTGGGGTCGCCGCACGTGCCGTCGAGCAGATAGTAGGACAAGTTTGACGACGGGACGCTCTGCGGATAGAAATACAGCGGGTCGGAGACCCCGTTGAATTGATCGCCGTAGCGATAGCCCGCGTCTGCGCCCGCAAAGCCGATGTAATACGAGAAGAGCCGATCGGGAGACGCGCCGCCGGCTTCGATCGACGCCTTGTGATAGAACGACGGCGCGCCCACGCCGAGCGTGGCATCTCCGTAACCCGGATACGTTCCGGTCTTGATGACCTGGTTGATGTAGCCGGCCAGACCCGGCGAATCCGACGTCGCGGGCGTGCCGCCGGTATATACTTGGACTTCCTGCTGGCCGAGCACCGAGAGCGTGGTGATCGGCGCGCCGTCGGATTGCCGCAGCACCGGAATGCCGTCGAACTCGTAGCCGACCTGGTCGTAATCGCCGCCGCGAATGAAGACGCTCTGGTACCAGCCTTGTTGGCCGGTCGGAATGCTCACGCCCGGCACGCTCGCAATGGCGCTGTAGGCCTGGTCGAGACTGCCCGAGCCGCCGAGCGCTTTGGCGGCCTTCTGGCCGGCGGGGTTGATCGAATACACGTCGCTCGTCGTGCCGGCTCGCACCACCGAGGACGTACTCGACGATTTCGTCGATGCGATCGTTTTGAGCGACTTGACGAGATTGATGTTGAGGACGATGGACTGGTCGGCGAAGACGCCGGTTCCGGCCTCCGACTGGGTGTCGTATCCGGTCTTGCTGACGGTGACGGTGTACGTGTCGGGCTCGAGCGAGATGAAGCTGTACGCGCCGCTCGCATCGGTCGAGGCCGTTGCCACCTGCGAGGCCGATTTCGCGGTGACGACGGCGCCGGCGACCGGATCGCCGGATTGCGCGTCGGTCACTCGGCCTTTCAGGCTGCCGGTCGTTCCGGCGGCGGCGGGGAGCGTCATCGCGAGAAATGCAGCGAGGATGGAGGCGGTAAGCACACGTTTCGACACGTCGTTAACCTCGAATCAGCAGCAGCGCCCGTTAGGCGGGCACAATTTCCAGGTAAGTACGGCCTACGAGCCGGGGTGCCTATGGAATCCCGGACAAATGCGCCCCGTTTTTCTGGGAACGCAGCACAAGTCTACCAACTTCGGTTTTCGGCATCGAGCAGCCGTGCCGCGAGTTGGACGCGGAACTGGACGTCGGCATCCGAGAGGTCGATCCCCAGCGCGTCGCTGACGCGGTCCAGCCGGTAGCGCAGCGTATTCGGGTGGATGGCCAGCGCGTCGGCCGCTTGGCGAAAGCGGAACCCGTGCCGGGCCAAGGTGAGCAGCGCGATTGCCAATTCGCGTCCGTTTTTCCGTTCGCGCAGCGGCTCGAAGAAATCGTTGAGGAAGCTTTCGCGCGCTGCGGCGTCGCCGGTGATGACGCGCGGAACCAGCATGTCGTCATAAGTAGCGATGCGGGGCCGGTCGCGGTACGAGAGCAGCGAGAGCGCCTCGCGATAGCTGGCGCGAGCCCCTTCGACGCCGGGATGTTCGCGCCCGACCGCGATCGAGAGCGCCGGATCGTTGAGCGCCGCGTCGACCGCACCGATATCGACGCCGGGCGGGATCAGAAACGGCACGCGATTGAGCGTCGCCGAGACGAGTTGCTCGCGCCCGGCCTTGCGCAGCGCTTCGCGTACGGTCGCCGCAACGCGGTCGCGGCGTTCGAGGCCGTCGCGGTCGAGCGGCAGCGGCTGCGGAACCACGACGATGCCGACGCGATACCGCTCGCTCGGATCGAATCCGAGCAGACGCACGCGCTCGTCGGCGAGCGGCGCCGGCCCTTCGCCCTCGAGCAGCGAGAGAAACGAGGCGTAGCCGAGCCGCTCCTCCGTCGTCGTGAGCTCGCGCTTGTGCGCGATGTAGATCGCGGCGATCAACGCCGCATGTTCCGCGGCGCGGTGATCGAGCTCGTTGAGCGGCTCGACGCCCTCGATGATCCACACGACGCCGACGAGCTCGGCACCGATGCGGATCGGGCATGCAACGCGCGCGCTCATGCCTTGCTCGGGCATCGCGGGGATGCGCAGCGGTTTTTCCGCGGCACGGATGCGGCGATTGAGCGCCGTGCGTTCGAGCGCGCCGATCACTTCGAGCGGGCTGCTGCCGCGTTCGAGCGTTTCGCGCCGCACGCGGTCGACGTCTTCGCCGGTCGTCGCGGCCGCGAGCAACTTGCCGGCCGGATCTTCGAACGTCACCGAACGCCCGATGAGCTGCGAGAGTTCGCGCGCGAGATCGTCGAGCGTCGCATCGCGCGTCGCGACGTGCATGAGCGCGCGGTGAATCGCTTCCGAGCGCTCGATCAAACGGTACGGCTCGAGCATGATCGCGCGGTGCAGCTCCTCGGTGATCTGCGCGAACGGTACTTCGAACGGAATCTCGATCAGCGGCAAGCGCGAGCGCTCGGCTTGGTCGCGCGCCGCCGGCGAGAAGTGCTCGACGAATTTCGGCACGGCCATGACGACCGCCGCGATCTCGGTGGCGGCCAGCCCGGCGATCTGACGCCGCTGCTCGGCTTCGCCGTCCGGCCAGCTGAAGCCGGTGGTCAGTAAGAGGAAGCCCGGGCGCATCCAGGGCACCGGGTCGGGCATATCGACCACGTGCGACCAACTGATCTGGCGGTCCAGCAAGTCGCTGCCCGCCACGACCGCCGCAGCGGAGAACGAGGGTAAGGCGAGCATCTCGGAGAGCTTCATCGGGCATCCTTTGGTGCTGCCGAACGAAGATTTCGGGGAAAATTGGTTCGGGCAGACGTAGAGGTTGGCCGGAGAGTACCGTAGGCTAGAGAAGACCTCCTTCGAGACCCGAAAGGACCCATTTCGTGCAGGCCGTCAGTTCCGCTAACGCCGATCTCGCGCGACGTCGCGCTGCGAGCGTCCCGCGGGGCGTCGGCTGCGCCCATCCGCTGGCGATCGCACGCGCCGAGGGTGCCCGCGTCTGGGACGAAGAGGGCCGCGAATACGTCGACTTCGTGGGCGGGATCGGCGTCCTCAACGCGGGTCACGCCAATCCGGCGATCGTCGAGGCGATCGCCGCCCAAGCCGCGCGGTACACGCACCTCTGCTTTCAGGTCGCCAGCTACGAGCCGTACGTCGCGCTCGCCGAAGCGCTGAACGCGCGCGCGCCGGGGCCGACTCCCAAGAAGACGCTGCTGCTGTCGACCGGCGCCGAGGCCACGGAAAATGCCGTCAAGATCGCCCGTGCCTACACGGGCCGTCCGGGCGTGATCGCCTTCATGCACGGCTACCACGGCCGCACGCTGCTCGCGCTCTCGATGACCGGAAAGAACGACCCGTACAAGCAGAACTTCGGGCCGTTCTGCGGCGACATCGTGCATGCGCCGTTCCCGCACGCGCTGCACGGCTGGACGACGGAGCGCGCGCTCGACGCGCTGCGCGAGATCTTCGCGAGCTCGCTTGCGCCCTCGCGCACCGCCGCCGTCATCATCGAGCCGGTGCTGGGCGAAGGCGGTTTCGTCCCCGCTCCGTCCGAGTTCATGCGCGCGCTGCGCGCGATCTGCGACGAGCACGGCATCGTGCTCATCTGCGATGAGATTCAAAGCGGCTTCGGGCGCACCGGCGCGCTCTTCGCGGTCGAGCATACGGGCGTCGAGCCCGACCTGATCACCGCCGCCAAATCGCTCGCCGGCGGCATGCCGCTTTCGGCGGTCATCGGCAAGGCCGAGATCATGGATGCACCCGCTCCCGGCGGTTTGGGCGGAACGTACGCCGGCAATCCGGTCGCGTGTGCTGCGGCGCTCGCGACGCTCGACCTGATGGACGAAGCGTTTCTCGCGCGCAGCCGCGAGGTCGGCGCGCGCGTGCGCCGCGCCTTCGAGGCGCTGGCCGAGCGCTTCCCCGCCGACGTCACGGACGTGCGAGGGATCGGTGCGATGATCGGTATCGAGTTTTCGCGCACCCACGTCGTACCGGAGATCGTACGCGAAGCGCGCGAACGCGGGGTGTTACTGCTCACGGCCGGCTCGGGAGACGTGATTCGCGTGCTCGTACCGCTCGTGATCGATGACGAACTACTCGAGGATGCGCTCCGGCGCATCGTTGAAGCTGCAGAGAGCGCTCTGCAAAGGAGGCATGGAAATTCTTGAGCGCGAGGACGTATACGAGTATACGAAACAGATACTCGAACTGATTTCATCGACCGAGATGACGCCCGAGCGGGCGGCTTGGATCACGCGCGAAACCGTAGAGTCGTTCCGGGACCACATCAACCCGGGGTTTCTCGAGTATCGCAAGGCAACGAATATCGAGAACGCGGCGGCGGCGGTGGAGTGGTGCGATGCCGGGCCCAACAGCTACCGCGACGTCAACGGAAAAGAATACATCGACTGCCTCGGCGGCTTCGGCATCTTCAACGTCGGGCATCGCAATCCGAAGGTGATCAAGGCGGTGAAGGCCCAGCTCGATCGCCAGCCGTTGCATAGCCAGGATCTGCTCGACCCGCTGCGCGCCATGCTCGCCAAGACGCTCGCGATGCTCACGCCCGACCATCTCGAGTACGTCTTTTTCACGAACAGCGGTACCGAATCGGTCGAAGCGGCGCTCAAGCTGGCGCGCGCGTACAACCCCCACAAGCAGACGATTATCGCTGCCACCAAGGGCTTCCACGGCAAGAGCTTCGGCTCGCTCTCGGTCAGCGCGAAGGGCGAGTTCCGCCGTCCGTTCGGCGCGCTGCTGCCGAACATCGAACATTTTCCGTTCAACGATATCCCCGCGCTGCGCCGTAAGTTCGAGCATCTCAAGATGGTCGGCGAAGACGTCGGCGCGGTTCTGCTCGAGCCGATCCAAGGCGAAGGCGGCGTCAATATCCCCGACGACGGCTACTTGGCCGGCGTCCGCGCGCTGTGCGACGAGTTCGGCGCGCTGATGATCCTCGACGAGGTCCAGACCGGTATGGGGCGCACCGGAACGTTCTTCTGCTTCGAGCACTACGGCGTCGAGCCCGACATTCTGTGTCTGGCCAAGGCGTTCGGCGGCGGCGTCGTGCCCGCCGGTGCGTGCATCGGGACGAAGGAAGTCTTCGGACGCCTTTTCGACAACCCGTTCTTGCACACGACGACCTTCGGCGGCAATCCGCTCGCCTGCGCGGCGGCGATCGCCACGATCAACGTGCTGCTCGAAGACAAGCTGCCGCAGCGTGCAGCCGAGCTGGGCGGGCGCATGCTCGTGCAGTTGAAGGAGGCGGTGCGCGGCTACGAGGACTTCGTCGTCGACGTGCGCGGCAAGGGGCTGTTGATGGCGATCGAGTTCGTCGACGACCGCACCGGTTTCGAACTCGGGAAGCTCCTGCTCGAGCGCGGCGTGCTCGTCTCGGGCACGCTCGTCAACGCGCGGGTCATCCGCATCGAACCGCCGCTCACGATCGAAGAATCGCAAGCGGATTACGTCTGCCGGGCGATCGAAGAGTCGCTGGCGATCATGTCGCAACTGGCAAAAACGGGAGTGTGATCATGGATACCATGGCGAAACCGGACGTTGACCCGCGCGAGCTGTTGCGCAATCTGCCGCGATCGGGCGAGACCGCGCTCATGTACGTGGACGGCCAATGGTGCGAAGCGTCCGACGGCGCCACGCGCACGCTGATCGATCCCGCCACCGGCGCGCCGATCGCGCGCGTCGCCGAAGGTACGCGCGAAGACGCCAAGCGCGCGATCGCCGCGGCGCGCAGGGCGTTCGACGACGGACCGTGGGCCTCGATGACGGCGGCCGACCGCGCTCGCCTGCTCTTCCGCGTCGCCGACGCGCTCGAAGCCAACGCCCGCGAGTTCCAGCACATCGACACGCTCAACAACGGCAAGCCGCTGCGCGAAACCGAATACGACGTGGCCGACGCCGCCGGGTGTTTCCGCTACTACGCCGGCCTGGCCACCAAGCCGCACGGGCAAAGCTTCGACGTTCCCGCGCCGTCGCAAACCTTTACGGTGCGCGAACCGATCGGCGTGTGCGGACAGATCGTGCCGTGGAACTATCCGCTGCTGATGGCGGTGTGGAAGCTCGCGCCGGCGCTCGCGGCCGGCAATACGTGCATCCTCAAACCTTCGGAGCTCACGCCGCTCTCGGCGTTGCGCCTCGCGACGATCTTCGAAGAGCTCGAGTTTCCGCGCGGCGTGGTCAACGTCGTGCTCGGCGCCGGCCCGGTCGTCGGCGCGGAGCTCGCCGAAAGCGATGGCGTCGACAAGATCGCGTTTACCGGCGGCACCGTGACCGGGCGTTCGATCGCGCGCGCGGCGGTCGGCAACCTCAAGAAAGTCACGCTCGAACTCGGCGGCAAATCGCCCAACATCGTCTTCGCCGACGCCGATTTCGATACGGCGGTCGACTACGCGCTCTTCGGCATCTACGCGAACTCCGGCCAGGTCTGCTCGGCCGGCTCGCGCCTGGTCCTCCAGGAGTCGATTGCCGAACGGTTCCTCGAGCGGCTGGTCGAGCGCGCCAAGAAGATTCGCGTCGGAAACGGCTTCGATCCGAAGACCGAGATGGGGCCGATCATCTCGCGCGCGCACCTGGAGAAAATCGAAGCCTACCTCCAGGCGGGCAAAGACGAAGGCGCGACGCTGCTGTGCGGGGGCACCCGTCTGGGCGGTCCGCTGGCCGGCGGCAACTTCATCGCGCCGACGATCTTCGATGCGACGACGCCGCAGATGAAGATCGTGCGCGAAGAGATCTTCGGGCCGGTCCTCGTGGTGCAGCGCTTCAGCGATGAGGCCGATGCCGTCGCGACCGCCAACGACACGCCCTACGGCCTGGCGGGCGCCGTCTTTACGAGCGACGGCGCGAAGGCGCAGCGCGTCATCCGCAAGCTGCGCGCGGGCATTACCTGGATCAACGCGTACCATCCGACCTACAACGAGGCCCCGTGGGGCGGCTACAAGCAATCGGGGTGGGGCCGCGAACTCGGTACCTACGGCTTCGATGCCTACACCGAAGTCAAGCAGATCAACATCAACCTCGACGTCGCGCCGTCGGGCTGGTTCGAAGGCTAGAGCGTCAGCATCTCTTTCACGTGGAAGAGGCGGAAGAAGAGCATCACCGAGACGAAGGCCAGCACGCACCCGGCGATCACTTGCAGCGGCGTATGCGCTTTCAAATAGATTCGCGCCCAGCCGACCAGCGGGATCAAGATCGCGAACGGCAGCACCTGCGTGCCGAAGAGCAGCGTGAGCACGACGATCGGCGCGGTGATCCCGAGCGCGTGCGTGCTGATCTTCCAGTAGCGCGTGATGTATTGCACGATGAGGGTCGAGACCGTGTACGCGGCCATTGAGGCGATCATCAATTGCGGCGCATGCACGAGCCACAGCGCGACGGTGCCGAGCAGATAGAAGACGACGAATGCACCGAAGACGGCTTCGCGCTCGTGACGCACCGACATGTCGAGATCGCTGATGCGGTCGGTGCCGTAGAGCCAGAAGACGTAGAGCATCGGCCCGGTCGACGTAAAGAACGTCGAGACGAAGAGCAGCCACCAGAAGTCGGTCGTGCTGCGCGCGGTCGCGTGGGCCAGAATGACGAACAGAGCCAGCGCCGTCAAGAACGGATTGAAGACCGTCGAGAGGATGCGCGCGAGATCGCGCCACGCTCGCCGGTTCTTGATCGGCACGATCTCCGCCAGCGGATCGTGCATCGGGCGGCTATTAGCCGCCCACGTACGAGCCTCCCTGGAGATCGTCGGCCGCCGTCGTGCTTCGGGGATGCCAGCCGAGGTCGCGGCGCGCCTTGGCCGAGGTCGCGGCTTGGTCGAGCAGCAACGCGTCGGCAAACGCCGTACCGAGCGCGGCACGCGCTTCCGCGGCCGGCCAGGCGATCACCGCGCCGTCCTTGCCTTGGCCGCGGCTGGCGGCCTGCGCCATCTCGCGGACCGTGAGCCGGGTGTCGTCGCTCGCGTTGTAGACGTCGCCTTTCGGCGGCGCTTGTTCGATGGCGTGGACGTAGAGCGTCGCCAGATCGTCGAGGTGCACCATGATCCAGTGGTTGCTCCCGTCGCCGACCATGCGCGCGGCGCCTTCGGTGCGCGCGGACTGCGCCCACATCGCGGGAATGCCGCCGCCTGCGCCGTACACGCAGCCGGGCCGAATCACGATGCCGCGCAGCCCCGCGTCGAAGACGATGGCTTCGAGCTCCGCGCGCTTGCCGACGATCGGCGGCGGGTCGTGCGGTGCGGTTTCGTCGGCGACGGCGGGATAGTTGCTGCCGTAGAGCCAGATGCCGCTGGTATAGACCAACGTCTTTTCGCCGGAACCGAGCGCGCCGGCGAGTGCTTTGAGCGCCGCCGACTCCACCTCAAAGGCGTCGGCGCCGTTATATTGCACCGCGTAGACGACGGCGTCGGCTTCCCGGGCCGCGTTCGCGAGCGAAGCGGGGTCGCTCACGTCGCCGTGCACCGCGTGCGCTCCGGCCGGCAGCTTGCCCTCGCTGCCGGGACGCACCACTCCGGAGACCGTGTGTCCGGCGGCGATCAGCGCCGCGCTCAGCGCTCGGCCGATATAGCCGCTTGCTCCGACTACGGAAATCTTCATGCGACCAAAGAACGCCTCGTGACCGCGGAGGGTTGCCGGCGGAGGGCGCGCGGCCGGGCGCTCCCAAGCGGGCAAATGACCGGTCCCCGGCGAAAAAACGCCGTTCACTATGGTCATCGAACGCGTCAATTCCCCCGCCGACGTCAAAGCGCTCACCCGCGAAGAGCTCGATATGCTCGCGAATGAAATCCGCGACATGCTCGTCGTCACGTGCTCGCGCAACGGCGGTCACCTCGCACCGAACCTCGGCGTCGTCGAGCTGACGCTCGCGCTGCACCGCGTGCTCGATCTTCCCAAAGACAAGCTCTTGTGGGACGTCTCGCACCAGGTCTACGTCCATAAGATCCTCACCGGCCGGCGCGACCGCTTCGAGACGCTCCGCAAAGGCGGCGGCATCTCCGGGTTCTCGATGCGCAGCGAATCGGAGTATGATCAATTCGGTGCGGGACATGCGTCGACGTCGGTCTCGGCCGCCTACGGCATGGCGGTCGCGCGAGATCTGTCCGGCGGCGACGAGACGATCGTTGCGGTCCTGGGCGACGGCGCGCTGACCGGAGGTCTGGCCTACGAGGCCATCAACAACGCCGGCCAGCTCAATTCGAATTTCATCGTCATCCTCAACGATAACGAGATGTCGATCGCACCCAACGTCGGCGCCGTCGCCAGCTATCTCTCGCTGCTGCGCACCAAGCCCGTCGTCGAGTTCGTGCGCGAGAAGGCCAAGGGCGTTTTCGAACACATCCCGTTCGGCGGCGCGGCGCGAAAAGCGCTGGCGTCGGCGGAGATGGGCGCAATGCGTTTCGTCGCGCCGTCGGAAAAAGCGGCGGTGATCTTCGAAGAACTCGGCTTCCGCTACATCGGTCCGGTCGACGGGCACAACATCGACCAGCTCGTCGGCGCGATGGAGACGGCGAAGGGCATCGACGGCCCGGTGCTGCTGCACGTGCGCACGGTCAAGGGTAAAGGCTACGCGCCGGCCGAGAACGACTCGCGCACCTTCCACGGCGTGTCGAGCGCGTTTGACGTCGAGAACGGCAAACTCGAGATCAAACCCGACGCGCGCCCGACCTTCTCCGACGCGTTCTCCGCGGCGCTCATTGAGGTCGCCGAGAAGAATCAGCGCGTCATCGGGATCACCGCGGCGATGCCCGACGGCACCAAGCTCTCGAAATTCGCCAAACGGTTTCCGCAGCGGTTCTTCGACGTGGGCATCGCCGAGGCGCATGCGGTCTGCATGGCCGCCGGCGCCGCCGCCTCGGGGCTGCGCCCGGTGTGCGCGATCTACTCGACCTTTCTGCAGCGCGCGTACGATCAGGTCGTCCACGACGTCTGCGTGCAGAACCTGCCCGTCGTCTTTGCGCTCGATCGCGCCGGCCTGGTCGGCGACGACGGCCCGACCCATATGGGGCTCTACGATATCGCCTACCTGCGCACGCTTCCGAACATCAGCGTGCTCGCCCCGCGCAACGAAGACGAAGTGCTGCCGATGCTGGAGTTCGCGCTTTCGACGGACGGCGCGGTTGCCATCCGCTATCCTCGCGGCTCGACCAGCGGGCGCCATAGCGACCCGGTCGCGCCGATCCAGATGGGCAAAGCCGAGGTCCTGCGCCGCGGCTCGCGCGTGGCGATCGTGGCGCTGGGAACGACGGTCGACATCGCGCTCGACGCCTACGACCGCCTGGCCAGCGGCGAGTACGGCAGTTCGAAGGTGCTCCCTACGGTGGTCAACGCGCGCTTCGCCAAGCCGATCGACGCGGCCCTGATCGCTGAACTCGCCCGCGAGCACGACCTGATCTTGACCCTCGAAGAGCACTCCCTCGCAGGCGGCTTCGGGTCGGCGGTCGTAGAGAGCGTGTCGGACCAGGGCCTGGGCATCCGCGTCCACCGGATCGGCATCCCCGACGTGCTCGTCCAACACGACACACAGCCACGCCAGCGTGCGCTTTTCGGCCTCTCGGCGGAATCCGTCGCCGCGGAGGTGGCGCGCGCGCTCGGTACGAGTCAGGAGATAATTCGTTGATCGTTCTCGCTGCTGCTGCGGCAGCCGCGGCGAGCGCCGCGCCTGCGGCCTCGGCCAAACCGCAGATCCAGGTAACCATGCTGCCGCAATCGGCGCTGCAGGCCGCGCAGACGCAGGCCCCGCTCATGCCTCAGACGTGGTTCCAATTGCACGCCTCTTGGCTCACGCACGGCGTGGCCGGGCTCTTCATCGTTTCGGCGGTCTCGCTCATCGTGCTGCTCGCACTGCAGACCACCAAGCAAGAGGGGCTCTCGGGAACGATCGGCGGTCGCGTCGAGTCGGCCTATCGCGGACGGCTCGGGGCCGAGGAACAGCTCAAGCGCGCGACCAGCTTCTCCGCGATCGTCTTCGTCTTCACCGCGTTCTTGCTCTCGCTCACCGGCATCTAGGTTCAGGTCGTTTGGGCGCTCTGCTGGAGGTCGTGAATCTTCGGACGGCCTTTCGTACCGAAGACGGTCCGGTGACGGCCGTAAACGGGCTGTCGTTCTCGCTCGATGCCGGCGAAACGCTCGGCATCGTCGGCGAATCGGGCTCCGGTAAGTCGGTCACCGCGCTCTCGATCATGCGCCTGCTCGCGCAGAATGCGAGCGTTCAGGCCGATGCGATCCGCTTCAACGGCAGCGACCTGCAGACCAAGAGCGAGGCCGAGATGCGCCGGATCCGCGGCCACGAGATCGCGATGATCTTCCAGGATCCGATGACGAGTTTGAACCCCGTGCTCACGGTCGGCGAGCAGATCGCCGAAGCGGTTCGCCTGCACCTGCACCTCAATCGCGCCGACGCGTGGAACAAGGCCGTCGACATGCTCGATAAGGTCCGTATTCCGGCGGCGGCAAAACGCGCCAAGGACTATCCCCACCAGTTCTCCGGCGGCATGCGCCAGCGCGTGATGATCGCGATGGCGCTCTCGTGCAATCCGAAGGTCCTCATCGCCGACGAGCCGACCACCGCTCTCGACGTCACGATTCAGGCGCAGATTCTCGAACTGATGAACGAGATGCAGCGCGAGACCGGAGCGGCCATCGTGCTGATCACGCACGATCTGGGCGTCGTGGCCGAGGTGTGCCGGAACGTACTCGTGATGTACGGCGGCGACATGGTCGAATACGGCAGCGCGGATCAAATCTTCAACGATCCGCGCATGCCCTACACGCGCGGCCTGCTGGCGTCGATTCCGCGCTTGGACGCGGCTGAGCGCCAACGCTTGTTGCCGATCAAGGGCCAGCCGCCGAACCTGCTCAACATGCCGCCCGGCTGCGCGTTCGCGCCGCGCTGCGACCAGCGGATGACGGTCTGCGATCAGAAGGTCGGCTTGCACGATTTCGGATCCGGCCACGTCGCGCGTTGCTGGCTCTATGAGGAGCGGCGATGAACCCCGGAGCGCCGCTGATCGAGGCGAGGAACCTCGTCAAATACTTCCCGATTCACGCCGGCCTGTTCTCGCGTCACGTCGCGGACGTCAAGGCGGTCGACGACGTCAGCTTCGCGATCGGCGCGGGCGAGACGCTGGGCCTGGTCGGTGAGTCGGGTTCGGGGAAGACGACCGTGGGGCGCATGCTCCTGCGCCTGCTGCGCGAGACCTCCGGCGAAATCTTCTTCGGCGGCGAGGAGATCACGGGCTTGAGTTCCGACGGCGTGCGCAAGCTCCGCCGCTCGATGCAAATTATCTTCCAGGACCCGTATGCGAGCCTCAACCCGCGCATGACGGTCGGGGAAATCGTCGGTGAACCGGTGCGTTTGCACGGCATCGCGCGCGGCAAAGCCGTCGAGGAGCGCGTCGTCGAATTGCTCAAACTGGTGGGCCTGCGCCCGTACCATGCCAACCGTTTCCCGCACGAGTTCTCGGGCGGCCAGCGCCAGCGCGTCGGCATCGCTCGCGCGCTCGCGGTGGACCCGAAGTTCATCGTCTGCGACGAGCCGGTCTCGGCGCTCGACGTTTCGATTCAGGCGCAGGTGATCAACCTGCTCGAGGATCTGCAGTCGCAACTCGGGCTCACCTATCTCTTCATCGCTCACGACCTTTCGGTCGTCCGTCATATTTCGACTCGCGTTGCCGTGATGTACGTGGGCAAGCTGGTCGAGCTGGCGGGTCGCGACGCGCTCTACGAGCGGCCGCTCCACCCGTATACGCAGGCGCTGCTGTCGGCGATTCCGATCCCCGATCCGGCGGTCGAGACGCGGCGCAAGCGGATCGTCCTCTCGGGCGATATTCCCTCGCCGGTCGACCCGCCGTCCGGTTGCCGCTTCCACACCCGTTGTCCGATTGCGTTCGACCGCTGTGCCGTCGAAGAGCCGCTCTTCAAAGAGTACGGAGGCGGGCATTTTGCGGCGTGCCACTACGTCGAGGAGCACGGCGGTGCCGCGCCCGATCTCACCCGCGGGCCGGCCGTAATAAGCGGGTCTTAATCGGCAAATAACGCGCGCCCGGTAGAGTGGTGTCGTGATCGTCGCGCAGATTTCGGATCTCCACATCCGCCGCCGCGGCCACGTGTTGCACCACATGGCCAACACCGCCGATTACCTCGGCCGCACCATCGACCGGCTGCACGCCATGCACCCCCAACCGTCGCTGGTGCTCGCTAGCGGGGACCTCACCGAGCGAGGCTCGCCGCACGAATACCGGCGATTGCGGACGATCCTCAGTCGCTTGGAGATCCCGTACTTTCTCCTCCCCGGAAACCACGACGATCGCGAAATGCTGCGCAAGGCCTTTCGCGATCATTCGTATCTGGGGACGAACGCCGCGCATGCCAGCTATGCGATCGACGCGTGGCCGCTCCGCATCCTCGCCCTCGACTCGACCGCGCCGCGGCGCGCGGGCGGTTATCTCGATGACGAGCGGCTCGAGTGGCTCGACGCCGAGTTGAGCACGCACCCGCGGCGACCGACCGTGCTTGCCATGCACCATCCGCCGTTCCGAACCGGGATCGCGGCGATGGACGCCCACGGATTCGTCGGGGTCGACGCGCTCGGGGAGATCGTTCGCCGTCACCGCCAGATCGAACGGATCGTCTGCGGCCACGTCCACACGGTGCTCATTCGCGCGTGGAACGGCACCGTCGCCTGCACGGCGCCGAGCACCTCGCCCCAGTTCGTCATCGGTCGCTCCCCGCTCGGGATCGGCCTCGAGGCGGCCGGCCTGTTGCTGCACGAGTGGAGCTTCAACGCGAGCGTGCACACCTACGTCGTGCGCCTCGACGGCGGCGTCGAACAGCAGATCGCCTAGGCGTTCCCCGCAGAAAGGAAAACGGACGATCGTTACGATCGTCCGTTCTTGTTTCGGGGGTAGTGCCGCTAGGCTTTCTTGCGGCGCGCGACCTTCTTGCGAACGGCCTTGCGAACGGCCTTCTTGCGAACGGCCTTCTTGGCAACTTTCTTGCGGACGGCCTTTTTCACGGCTTTCTTGCGAACCGCTTTGCGGACCGCTTTCTTGCGAACCGCCTTGCGGACGGCCTTCTTGGCGACTTTTCTGCGAACCGCCTTACGGACGGCCTTCTTCGCGGCCTTCTTGCGAACGGCCGTGCGCACGGCTTTCTTACGGATGGCTTTGCGCACTTTGCGACGCACGATCGCGCCGGCTACGGCCTTACGTGCGGCCTTTTTGCGGCGGGCTTTTTTACGAACCTTCTTCACCGCTTCGGCGATCGTCTCGCCATTCAACATGGTCTCGGAGTCCATTCATTCCTCCTCGTCCCCCGGGGGACGAACAGCGTTATTTTGGACAGCGCGTTGTAGCGCGCGCTTTAAGCGCACTATAAAGGATTTTTGGAAATCATGCAAATCGCGTGCGCGTACGCGCGCATGCGCGCCCGCGTACGCGCACGCGTGGGCGCGCGCTTGGGGTGGGGCAGTTTGCCCGAGCCTTGACCCCGGGAGTATACTTAGGCCCGTGAAAAAGCCCCTGATTATCGTCGAGTCGCCGACCAAGGCGCGTACGATCAAGAAGTTTCTCCCGGCCCGCTACGCCGTCAAGGCGTCGGTCGGTCACGTGCGCGACCTGCCGAAGAGTACGCTCGGCGTCGACGTCGAGCATGACTTCGCCCCGAAGTATCTGACGATCAAGGGTAAGGGCGACATCATCAAGGAGCTCAAGAGCGCCGTCAAGAGCGCGAGCGACGTCTACCTCGCGACCGACCCCGATCGCGAAGGTGAGGCGATCGCGTGGCATCTCGCCGAGCTGCTCAAGCTCGAGAACCCCAAGCGCATCGAGCTGCACGAGATCACCAAAGATGCCGCGCTGGCGGCGCTCAAAGAACCGCACGCCATCGACATGGACCGCGTGAACGCCCAGCAGGCGCGCCGCATTCTGGATCGGCTGGTCGGCTACAAGATCTCGCCGTTGCTGTGGGCGAAGGTCCGCGGCGGTCTCTCCGCCGGGCGCGTGCAGTCCGTCGCGGTGCGCTTGATCGTTGACCGGGAACGCGAGATCGGAGCCTTCGTTCCGCGCGAGTATTGGTCGCTCACGGCCCACCTCTCGACCGGCCGTGAACCTGCGATCGTGTTCCCGGCCGAGCTGATCGCGCGGCGCGGTGAGAAGTACGAGATCACGACCAAGGAGCAGGCAGACGAAGCGCTCGCCGCCCTCGACGGCGCGGCGTTTACGGTCGCCGGCGTCAAGCGCCGCGAGGTTCGCCGGAATGCGCCGGCGCCTTTTACCACCTCCACCCTCCAACAGGAAGCCTCACGCAAACTGCGCCTGCGGGTCCGCCGGACGATGCAGATCGCGCAAGCATTGTACGAGGGCGTCGATCTGGGCGGCAGCGAGGGCACGCAAGGTCTCATCACCTACATGCGTACCGACTCGACCCGCATCAGCGATAGCGCCCGCGAGCACGCCCGCGAGTTCGTCGTCGCAACCTATGGAGAGAGCTTCCACGGCGGGCGCGCGCATAAGGTGAAAGAGGGCGCGCAGGACGCCCACGAAGCGATTCGCCCGACCAGCGTCTTTCGCACGCCCGACTCGGTCGCGCATATCCTCAAGCGCGACGAACTGCGCCTCTACACGCTGATCTGGGAGCGCTTCGTAGCGTCGCAGATGTCGCCGGCCGTCCTCGACCAGACCACCGTCGATATCGGCGCATCCGACTATACGTTCCGCGCGACCGGAAGCGTGGTGAAGTTCGCCGGCTTCACCCGCGTATATGAGGAAGGCAAAGATGAAGATGCGCCCGCCGACGGCGGCGACGCGGCGAAAGCGAACGTAACCGCGAAGGGTAAATCGAAGGTCCGCTTGCCCGAGCTGAACGAACGCGACGCGCTCGACAACCACAAGCTCGAGCCCAAGCAGCACTTCACCGAGCCGCCACCGCGCTTCACCGAAGCGACGCTCGTCAAGGCCCTGGAAGAGAACGGGATCGGCCGTCCGTCGACGTACTCGACCATCGTCGATACGATTCAGGCCCGTGGTTACGTGACGCAAGAAGACCGCCGCTTCAAACCGACCGACATCGGCATGGCCGTCAACGACCTGCTGGCCGAGCACTTCAAAGACATCGTCGACCTGAAGTTCACGGCCGCGATGGAGGGCAGCCTCGACAAGGTTGCCGACGGGAACGCCGACTGGGTCGGGATCCTGCGTCAGTTCTACGGACCGTTCGCAACCGAGCTCGAAGAGGCCGAGAAGAAGCTGCCGCGCGTCGAGATCAAGGATGAGCCCACCGACGAGATCTGCCCGAACTGCGAACGCCCGATGGTGATCAAGACCGGGCGCTTCGGCCGGTTCATCTCGTGTACCGGCTATCCCGAGTGCAAGACGACCAAACCGATCGTCAAAGACACCGGCGCGAAGTGCCCCAAGGACGGCGGCATGGTCGTCGAGCGGCGCTCGAAGAAGGGCCGCACGTTCTACGGTTGTGCGAACTATCCGAAATGCGACTTCGTGTCGTGGGATCGCGTGGTTCCCGAGCCGTGTCCGGTCTGCGGCAGCCACGTCGTCGCCAAGACGCGCCGCGGCACGGTGCAGTTCGAATGCGCGGCCGACAAGGAGCACGACGTCAGCTCGTTGATGAAGACCGCCGCCGGCGAAGATTCGGCGGAAGAACTCGAGCCTGCGGGCGTGTGACCGTCGGCGCGGTCGGCGGCGAAGCGCCGAACGCTTGACCGAAAGGATGCTATGGAACGTCTCACCGTAATCGGCGGGGGCCTGGCGGGCTGCGAGGCCGCCTGGCAGGCGGCGCTCTGCGGCGTCGACGTCGATCTGTACGAGATGCGCCCCGTCAAGCGCGGACCCGCGCACCAGACCGACCGTCTGGCCGAACTGGTCTGCAGTAACTCGCTGCGCGGCGCCGCGCTCGAGAACGCCGTCGGCTTGCTCAAGGAAGAACTCGCGCGCCTCGATTCGATCGTCATCGCCTCCGCGCGCGAAGCCGCCGTCCCGGCCGGCGGCGCGCTGGCGGTGGATCGCGAGCGATTCGCGCATGCGGTGGAATCCCGCATTGCCGAACATCCGCGCATCACCCTGCGCCGCGAAGAAGTGACCGAGATTCCGCGCGACCGGCCGGTCGTGGTGGCTTGCGGGCCCTTGCCGAGCGACGCGCTGGTCGCATCGATCGACGCGCTCCTGCGAGAGGCTCAGGATGACGGGGTACGGCTGCATTATTACGACGCGGCCTCACCGATCGTGAGCGCTGATTCGATCGACGAAGCGTTCATGTATCGCAAGTCGCGCTACGAAAAGGGCGACGGCGACGATTACATCAACATCCCGCTCGACCGCGAGCAGTACGCTCAGCTCGTTCACGATCTGCGCACGCTCGAGCGCCATCAGCCCAAAGAGTTCGAGGCCGACGCGCTCGCCGGCGTTCCCTACTTCGAAGGCTGTTTGCCGATCGAGGAGATGGCCGACCGCGGCGACGACGTGCTGCGCTTCGGGCCGCTCAAGCCCGTCGGGTTGCGCGACCCGCGCACCGGCAAGACGCCGCATGCCGTGGTGCAGTTGCGCAAAGAGAACGTCGAAGGCACCGCGTTCAACCTCGTCGGCTTTCAGACGCGCCTCTCCTGGCCCGCGCAGCGCGAGGCGTTCGGAAAATTGCCGGGCCTCGCGAATGCGGAGTGGTTGCGGCTGGGCGTCATGCACCGCAACACCTTCATCGACTCGCCGCGGCTGCTCGATGCGCGCTTACGCCTGCGCGGGAGCGAAGCAATCTATTTTGCCGGACAGATCACCGGAGCCGAAGGGTACGTCGAGGCCGCCGCGTGCGGCGCGATGACGGGCATCCATGCGGCGCGCTCGATGCTCGGATTGGAACCGGTCGTGTTTCCGCGCGAATCGGCGTTCGGCGCGGTCGTCGCGCACCTGCAGAACGCGCAGACGCCCGACTTTCAGCCGGCCAACGTCACGTGGGCACCGTTCCCCGCGCTCGATGAGCCCTTGCGCGATAAAAAGGAGCGCCGCCGGCGGATGGCCGAGCGGGCGCTCCGGTCGATCGACGCGTTCGTTGCGTCGGTCAGACGCCGAGTACCGGAATCGCCTTTGCCGCGATCGGTGTCTTCGGCGCTAGGGTAACGATCAGGAATCCGTTTTCCACCTTCGCCGTGACGGCTTCGGGGTTCAGCTCCTGCGGAAGCGTTACCGTGCGTTGGAAGCTGCCGCGACGAATCTCGCGATGGTGGTACTTCGCTTGGGCCTTATCGTCGTTGATGACGTAGGCGCCGTAGATGGTGAGCGTGGAGCCGGTGACTTCGACCTTGATGTCTTTCGGGAGATAGCCGGGCACCGCTAACTCGACGACGTACGTTCCGGCGTTCTCATAGACGTCGAGCGGCGGCAGCGGAGCCGTGAGCCGCGGCAACTGGATGTCGATGCCGAACGGGAACTCGGAGAAGAAGCGATCCACGATCGTTTCGAGGTTCGGTAATTGGGTGCGTTCCATCAGTTTCATGGTGCGTACGATCCTTTCTTACCTATCGCACGTTCAACTCTAGCGCTCGTCCGCGCACGTTTTCGGAAGGTTCGCAGAAGGCCGCGAGAATGCGCGCGTTCTTGCCGCGTTCTCGCCGAATTCGCGGGCTTTTCGCCGCGACCGGCTACGATGTTTCCGGCAGTCGCAAGACGGAAAGGAACGTGCAATGCGGGCGTTTGTGATGGAAGGTATCGGCAAAGTCGGGTTCGCGGAGAAACCTATCCCGGAGATCGGTCCGAACGACGCGCTCGTCCGTACGACGATGGCGCTGATCTGTACCTCGGACGCGCATACGGTCGGCGGAGCCATCGGCGAGCGCAGCAATCTCACGCTCGGCCACGAGGCCGTGGGCGTGGTTGAGAAGGTCGGTTCCGAGGTGACGCTCTTCAAGCCCGGCGATCGCGTGGTCGCCGGCGCGATCACGCCGGACTGGGGCGACATCTATTCGCAGGCCGGGCATCCGTCGCAGTCGCACGGAGCGCTCGGCGGCTGGAAATTCGCAAACGTGAAGGACGGCGTCTTCGCTGATTTCTTCCATGTCAACGAAGCCGACGCCAATCTCGCCAAGATTCCCGACGACGTCCCGGACGAGAAAGCGGTGTATTGCTGCGACATGCTCTCGACCGGGTTCGCTGCCGCCGAGATCGGGAACATTCCGATCGGCGGCAGCGTCGCGATCTTTGCCGAGGGCCCGGTCGGTTTGATGGCGACCGCCGGCGCGAAGCTGCGCGGTGCCGGGCTCATCATCGGCGTCGATTCGGTGCCCGAACGCCAGGCGATGGCGCGCCATTACGGCGCGGACGAGATCGTCGACAACGGCACCGAAGACGTCGTCGCCCGCATCCTCGAGCTCACCGACGGGCAGGGCGTCGATTGTGCGATCGAGGCGCTGGGCGCCAACGCCACCTTCGAGGCGGCGATCGGCGCAACGCGTCCGGGAGGTACGATCGCCAACGTCGGTTATCACGGCGCCGGCGAGTTCGTGAATATCCCGCGCCTCGCGTGGGGTGTCGGCATGGCCGAAAAGACGATCGCGACGGCTCTGTGCCCGGGCGGGCGCCTTCGGATGCAGCGGTTGCTGACGATCATTCGGAACGGACGGGTGGACCCGTCGCCGATGACCACGCACCGGTTCTCGTTCGACGAGATGCCCAAGGCGTTCGAACTCATGCGCAGCAAGGCGGAGCACATCATCAAACCCCTGATACGCTGGTAGCGTGCGCGACGCCGTCCGCTACTTGATCGCGTACGTGATCGATACGTTGATCTGCACGCGAACGTTCACGTAGTCTTCGGGCGTCTGAGGCGTCATGGGATTTTGATATCCGGCGCCGACCATGTAGTCGTAGCTGCAAGACCCGTCGGGTGCGGTTTGGTCGAAGGCCGAAATGAACTGAACCGGCCCGACCTTGACGCCGAGGTCTTTGGCGACGAGTTCGGCCTTGCTGCGCGCGTTGCGGACGGCGCGCGACCGGGTATCGGCGATCGTGCTCGCGCAATCGGCGGCGGTCAGTGCGACGTTTGCCGAGTTGAGCACGAGATTGTGCATCTGCGAGATCGCCGTTCCGATCGCGACGATTCCTTGCTGCATCATTGCGGACGTCGGGTGCGCGGCGACGAAGCTCACGTTCGCGAAGCTCGACCCCCCGGGGGCGGCAAAGTTCACCGGAAGCGTGATGCTCGAGGGATCGATGCCTTGGCCGACGAGCGCATCGACCACGGGTTTGAGCGTCTGGGCATTGAGCGTCATCGAGCGATCCGCAGTGCTCAGCGCGAGCGTCACGCGTGCCGACGTCGCGGGAATCCGGCCTTGCGCCGAGCCGTTCACCGAGATACCGGACGGGCTGCCGCCGGTGCTGCTGCGGACGGGGGTCGCCATCGGCCCGGACGGCGGGGGAGCGGCGACCTGAGCGAGAGCGCTCAGCGGAGCGAGCACGAGCACGAGCGTTGCCGGGAAGGTCTTGTTCATGGGGGTCCTTTCTTAGAGGAGGGGGTCATCGCGCCTTCTGAAACCTGACTACGCCCCGCGGGGTAGATGAGTGACGATATGAGGATCCGATCCACCACGATTGTGGCGGTGCGCCGTAACGGCTCGCTCGCCATGGCCGGCGACGGCCAAGTGACGCTCGACAAGACGATCGTCAAGCACAGCGCGCGAAAAGTCCGCAAGATTGCCGGGGGGAAGGTTCTCGCCGGCTTTGCGGGTTCGGCCGCCGACGGCATCACGCTGCTCGAGAAGTTCGAGAAGAAGTACGCCGAGTTCAAAGATCTCACGCGCGCGGCCGTCGAGCTGGCGAAGGATTGGCGGCAAGACCGGGCGCTGCGCCGCTTGGAAGCGCTGCTCGTGGTCGGTACGGCCGATCATCTCTTCATCGTCTCCGGTACCGGCGACGTCATCGAGCCCGACGAGGGCATCGCGGCGATCGGCAGCGGCGGGCCCTACGCGCAGGCTGCGGCGTCGGCGCTGGTGCGCAACAGCGAGCTTGCTCCGGCGGAGATCGTGCGCAAGGCGCTCGAGATCGCCGGCGAGATTTGCATCTACACCAACAGTGACGTCACCGTGGAGTCGTTGCCATGACGACGCTCGCCCCGCCGCACGCGCTCACCCCCCGCCAGATCGTCGAATCGCTCGACGCGTATATCGTCGGTCAGCCGCGCGCGAAGCGCGCGGTCGCGATCGCGCTGCGCAACCGCTATCGCCGCGCGCGCGTTCGCGAAGACTTGCGCGAGGAGATCACTCCGAAGAACATTTTGATGATCGGACCGACCGGCGTCGGCAAGACCGAGATCGCTCGGCGGCTCGCGGGCCTGACCGGTGCGCCGTTCGTCAAGGTCGAGGCGACGAAATACACCGAGGTCGGCTACGTCGGCCGCGACGTCGAGTCGATGATTCGCGATCTGGTCGAGGCCGCCGTACGAATGGTCACGGAGGAGCGCCGCGCCGAAGTCGCCGATTTGGCCGAACAGCAGGCAATCGAGCGCGTCATCGACTTGCTCCATCCGGAGACGGCCGTGCGGCAGCCGGGCAATTCCAATCCGTTCGCCGCGACGCTGGGCTCGATCTTCGGCAATCAAGCGCCCCCGCCGCCGCCGCCTCCGAGCACGCCGCCGTCCGACGCGCAGCGGACGCGCGATACCACGCGCGGCGAGATCGAGCGGGGGTTCTACGACGTGCGCTTGGTCGAGATCGAGGTCGAAGAGCAGCCCAGCCTCCCGATCGGCATGATCGGCGGTGACGGCGGAATGGGCGGCGCCGACATCGGCGAGATGCTCGGCGGACTGATGCCCAAGCGCAAGAACAAGAAGCGCGTGACCGTGGCGGAAGCGCGCCGCATCTTCGCGCAAGAGGAAGCGCACAAACTCATCGATATGGACGCGGTCAAACGTGAGGCGCTGCGCCGCGCGGCCGAAGACGGCATCGTCTTCATCGACGAGATCGACAAAGTCGCCGGGCGCGAAGGCGCGCGCGGCGGCCCCGATGTCTCACGCGAAGGCGTGCAACGCGACATCCTGCCGATCGTCGAGGGCTCGACGGTCTCGACCAAGCACGGCCAGATCAAGACCGATCACATCCTCTTCATCGCCGCCGGTGCGTTCCACATCAGCAAGCCGTCGGATCTCATTCCCGAATTGCAGGGACGCTTTCCGATCCGCGTCGAGCTCGACTCGCTCACGGCGGCCGACTTCAAGACGATTCTCACGCAGCCGAAGAACGCGCTGATCGAGCAGTATCGCGCGCTGCTCGCAACCGAGAACGTGGCGCTCGAATTCACCGATGACGCGATCGAGCAGCTCGCGACCTTCGCGATGCAAGTGAACGAGCAGAGCGAGAACATCGGCGCTCGTCGCCTGCATACGGTGCTCGAGCGGCTGCTCGAGGACGTGAGCTACGACGCTCCCGAGACGAGCGGTCCGGTCACGATCGACGCCCAGTACGTGCGCGCCCGGCTGGCGGACGTCGTGGAGAACGCCGACCTTTCGGGGTATATTCTTTAATGATTTTCTCACGTGGTTACCAGCTTTTGGTTGCTAGGATACGCACTATGAGGAAGTCCGCGTTCTATTTGGCCTTTCCGCTCCTCGCCTTTGCCGTCGCCGCGTGCGGCGGCGGAAGCCCCTCGGCCGCGGCTCCCACGCCCGGGCCGACCTGCGGGACGAGCGCTCAGCAGGTGCAACTCGTCTACCCGGCGCCGTCCGCGACGGGCGTGTCGGATAACCTGCCCGAGGTCGTGGTTGCGGTAAACCCGGCGCTCGAAGCAGGGCTCTGGAATCTTGCCTTCGCGCAGAACAACGTGCTCGTCGGACAGACCGGCTACTACTTCAACCAAATCAGCGCGAGCCAGCTCCCGGCCGGTTCGGCGCCGACCACGATTACGAATCCCACGTATGAGCTCGTGCCGCTCAGTTCGAATCTGGGTGCCAAGCAGACGTATCAAACCGCGTTGAACATCCCGCTGAGCAACTGCACGGCGCTCGTGATTCCGGGCGGAACGTTTACGACGCAGTAAGACGCGAACGTTCGTACGAGACCAGCCCCCAAGCGATCTTGAGCTGCGCCGCAAAGTAGGTGCCCACGATCAGCACCTCCGCGACGCGCGGGTCCAGCGAAAACGACGGATAGAACATCTCGAACGCGAGCGTCGTGTCGGAGAGCATGAAGACGGCGCCTCCCGCCGCGATCGCGAGCGCGAACCAGAACGGGATGCGCCCGATCGTATCGAGCGCGCAGATGGCCATGGTAACGAGCACGATGCTGTACGCGAGCAGCGGGATCGCAAACGCGCCCGCGTCGCGGTAGAGCATCCAGTTCACGGCCATGACGGCGACCAGGTAGAGCGTGCCGATGAACGGGATCGCCGGCGGCGTCCGGCGCTCGCCGCCGATCGACCAGTAGGCGGCGATGTACGAAACGTGCATGCCCACGAACGCGAGCATCCCGGCGAGGAACGGCACCGAGCCGGGCCGCAACAGCACCTCGTCGCCCAGGGCCGCGAGCACCAGCCCGCCGGCGAGCAGGCGGCTCCCCCGCCGAGGCACGGCGTAGGCATATCCGGCCAAGATCAACGCCGGCAGCGGCTTGGTCAGGACGCGGGCCCCGTCCCACCCCAGGGCAGCCAGCGCCACGTCCAGGACGGCCGCCAATAACGCTGCGACTATAGCGAGCATGACCCGCCCGTTCGGGGTGTAGAATACAGAGCCATGCCCTACATCCGCGAGATCATCACGGACGGCCATCCGACGTTGCGCAAGGTCGCGAAGAAGGTCGATCCCAAAGACATTTCCGACCCGCTCTTTCAGCAGCTCATCGACGACATGTTCGAGACGATGTACGCGGCGCC